>Ga0209379_10000018_pt1 | contig 376760 bp, 293 predicted proteins | sample tdDd001_FD_187124 | JGI IMG/M metagenome (GOLD analysis project Ga0209379, IMG submission 187124) | Marine sediment microbial communities from the Atlantic coast under amendment with organic carbon and nitrate - tdDd00.1 (SPAdes)... | ecosystem: Environmental > Aquatic > Marine > Coastal >... | reverse complement strand
CCTAATACCAATAAGACCCAATCGAAGTTTTGAAAGGCATAAGGATAAGTACAGAAATAGAGTTATGCCAAAGGTCACTAAAAACCAACGTGATGCATTGTGAAGTGACCTTAACTTAATGACATTGTTCGTGCGGCAGCGGGGGAGACAGAACAAAGTCATTTACGGTAAGCCTTGAAAAGGCGCAAGCAATAGAGTAGGGCAACGCCCTACTTGCTAAATAAATTAATGAATAGCCCTGAAAGGGCGTAAGCTTACGCCCCTTCAGGGCTTTGGGGTTTTATACAATTGCGATCAAAGGGCGTTGCCCTTTGCTGATGCTCCAAGACTTTCAGTCTTGATTTTATCGAACTTCGTTTCGTGCGGCAGTGTTTGGTTAATATGTCTTCTTAAATCTCTTATTTATCTGCTAATTTTCTAAAAGATCTAATTATTTCATAAATACCAATACCAACTACAATTCTACCGAATAAGTCTCCAATAACAAATCCTAAATGTGTTGAGAAATTAAAAGCACCCAAATTATCCATAAAATGAATATTGTGGGTAGGGTTGAGAAATTGAAAGTAAAAGGCACACAATGTTAGGAATTTATCCCAAGATCCTGGGGTGTATAAATCCACACGATAGTGGGTTGAAAGCATAAGTACTGTGAATAGAATACTCGTAAGCGCAATTGTTACACCGAGAGCTTGTATCCATCTGGTGCCATGATTACTATAAATCCAAGCTACTCCTAAACTAGTATAAGTCGAAAAATATTTCCATCGTCCATTTTCTCTTATGCTTTTTAGTAAAGCCTGACGAGATGCCTTGTAATATTCAATCTGGTAATTTTTGTTATTTTGATTTTTGGCAACGTTTGCAAGATCATTGAATACTTCATATTTAGTTATAGAATTTGCATATACTTTATTTGGGGGGAAACTAGAATTGAAAAGTTTAAGGGTTGATAAGTCTGTATCAGAAACTATAATGTCGCTGAAATCATTGAGGTTGAAATTACGAAATTCCGCATCTCCAATTTGTACATTTTTAATAGTAAAAGTATTGTTGGAGGATATGTGACTTTTATCTACCAATAATAGTTTAGATCTTATTTCATATAAAGGGTCTCCGCTACTTGGTATAAATAAATCAAGAATATTGGAATCTTTATTAATATGATTTTTGCAGTGAGAGAAATAATATTTTGCATCCTGTTCAGATATATTATTATCAGAAAATAGAGTCCCAATTGTCATGTTGGTTCTTTTTTTAGGATTCCTATTAATAGTGATATTTTTAAGAGAAAATTTACCATTATTTGAAAATTCATTGAAATATAATGTATTAAGGTTTGCCTTATGAATATTTAATTGACAGTTATTCGGTAATTTCCCATAAAGACATAAGGTATTAATTGTTACTTCTTCTATTATGAATTCGGTTGTTGTTTTGCTTAATGTTATAGATATTGAGTCAATGAGTGTTTCTTTGTTATGAATGCCAAGGTATTTAGTTTTTACGTGGTTAATATTTAGTGCTCCGAATGTTCCTTGTTGAATAATGATTTTATCAGAAGCACAATTATCTACGTGTAGATTATCAATCTTAGTTTGAAAAATATTTAATTCACCATTAATTGTGCAACTATCAAATGATAACTGTGAAAAATATCCTCCTCTAACTTTTATTGATTTATTAAATGTACAATTATAGAAGCGTAAGTATTTTTTGACATTTGTTGAATGAAATGATATTTCTTCACAGAACTCACAATCAATAAAGTATATAAATAGGTTCAAGTTAAGTAATTCATGAAAATCTATATTTTCAATGACTTTTATAGATGCTATTTTAATTTCCCATTCTAAAGAGAATTCATTCTTTACGTAGAAGGTAGATAAAGGAAGATTAGAATTGTAGTACTTTCCTTCAAGTATTTCAAAAATTATATCTTCAGTTAAGTTCGTATTCATCTTTGTTGGAATTTTTGGATCAAGTTCTATCTATAATTATTTCAATAATATATGTAATGCTAGTTAACCAAAAATAAACAATAAAAATTACAACTAATAAAACAGAAGAGAAGAATTTCCCTGCTGCCCAATGCAATAAATAGCCAAAATCAAAAACTTAGTATACTAAGTGTCCAAGAGGAAGCATACTAAGTCTCCGACCAGAAGCATACTTAGAGTCGGACCAGAAGCATACTAAGTCTTCGACCAGAAGCATACTTAGAGTCGGACCAGAAGTATACTAAGTTTTGAAAGAAGGACATTTTAAGAATAACGGGCATAAAAAAACTCCCCGAAAAAAGAGCTTCGGAGAGTTTCCTGAGTAAATGGAAGCGATTAATCTACGGTCAATTCATAGTCTAATTGTCCAGTACGTAGGGTTTTCCCTTCCAAATAAGTACGAATCTCTAAACTGTACTTGCCAGCGGTTAAACCGTCAGGAATGGTAAAGATCAGTTCAGATGGCATGTTGCGCATGTAGGTTGTTACCTTGTGCTCGGTATTGTCGGCTGCAATAAAGAACAAACCTTCATCGGCTTTGTCCTTGTCAATTTTTAGCTTAGAACCTTTTACTATGCCACCCTTGCCAGGGGTAATCTTTTCGTTTTTGCTGGCAGTTTCCGAATCTTCAAACAAATCCAATTCAGGAAGAATATCTGCAGCAGCCATTTTCTTAAGCTTCACTTCTTGAGTTAGCTTTCTGAAATTGACACCTGGCGAGAAGTTCAAATTGATTTTGTGATACTCCGGATTGAAATCCATTTGGTCGCCATCGAAAACACCTGCAATGCTTAAACGAATGTTACACATGGGTGTAATAACATTGTTGCCTGCCAATAGCTCTTCATAAATCTGCTCGAATACAGCATTTACAGCCAGGCTGGCATCAACTTCGTTTAAGGAAGAGTGGCGTTTTACAGCATTTCGAATAATAACTTCCATTTCGGTTGTTTCGAAAACCACGGTTTGTGCCAAGTAATCATCTTCTCGTTCTGTAAGATGATTCTTACGAAGAATGAATGGTAAAGTCATATTATATAGTATATTTACCTGTGAATACTATAGCCCGCAGTCTGATGTCGTAAACCGTCCAAAGTTTGTTCAAAAGACTGCGAGGCTTCTTATCAATAATAAAGCTAGAAAAAATAATACTAGCTTCAAACCCTCTTTTAAAAATTAATCGTTGTTAACAGTAAAATACCTTTACTTCTTTCTGGTGTGATATTTATGCTGAGGTGTAATGTTTGTTTATGTTTTCAGCGGATTTTTAGTGATGATTGCCTCCTATTTAGCTTATAATTTATTTGCATTAATTTAGAATGAATTTAAAAAGTGAATATTGATCTTCACTTTATTCATTTGTATGGGATCTGCTTTGTTGAAAAACAGGAAAATAAAGTACTGCTTAAGTTCATTCTCTTTCGAAGGCTACAAAATGAATGATCCATGTAAAGGGGAAGTTTGCTTCTTTGTGTTTCCAATTGTTAAATTATCTAAAATGACTTGTTTGGTTAGAAAAACAAATCTACTTTTACACCCAGTAAACTAAAAACAGGTAAGTAGTATACTTTGCAATGAAAATTGGAGACGAAAATATTGAAAGAGTTGTTTATGAAAGTACTTTAAATCTACTAATTCGTTATGGAATTAAAGGATGGAACATGGACGATTTGGCCAGGGAGTGCGGTATGTCGAAAAGAACGCTTTATAAAATCATAGGAAATAAAGAAGACTTGCTGTACAAATGCTATGAGGATAATTTTAATAAGAAATTGGGCGGTGTGAAGAAATTCATCGAACAAGATGAAGATTATTACACGCTGCTTGATGGTTTATCGACTCAGATTGTGAATAGTGTGAATCAAATTGTACTTGTTACTTCTGAGAATGTCAGAACAGAGTATCCTCGGATATCTCAATTGGTGGAAGAGAGATTAAGTATTCATCACAAAGTATTGGTTGCCTTTTTCGAAAAAGGAATTCAACTGGGATTGTTAAGGGATAATGCAGATGCTACTATTATAAAGGACATGTTGTATGCATTAATGAATTTCAATGTGATTAAATATAGAGATGTAAGTGAATTTAGAAGAACAACAAAGCGTCAGTTAGATTTTTTCTTTAGCTCCATAAGAAAATAGGATCAATTCATAATAAATAAGATATAGGCTTCTTAGGAACCTTGAGTAACTATAGAAACCTATATTTTTTGAACAAAAGTAAACTAAAGAAACCAAAATAGTTTACATCAAACGAAAGTAATAATAAGAGAGTAAATCAGTAAATAATTCAATAAGTATTAAGCAATGAGGTATTTAAAGGGAATCAGCTATTTGTTGGTAGGGATGTTGATTTTTGTTGGCTGCAAAGAAAAGGTCAAAGAGAAGGAATATGTACGAGCGGTTAAAGTAGTTAAGATAGGTGTGGGTACAAGCAATAAGAACGCAACTACTGTACCTGCAAGCATTAACGAAAAACGTGAAACCAAACTGGCTTTTCGTGTAAAAGGTCCGTTGGTGAAGCTAAACGATGTAATTGGTGACTATGTGCAAAAAGGACAGGTGATTGCCAAAATCGATCCACGTGATTATAAAATCGCAGTAGAGTTTACGCAGGCAGCCTACAAATTGGCAAGTGCCGAATACAAGCGCTACAAAACTCTTTTGGAAAAAGAGAGTGTTTCTGCCAGTACATACGACCAGATGGAATCGAATTATACGGCTGCCAAAACAGCTTACGAATCGGCTAAGAATGCATTGGAAGATACCGAATTGAAAGCTCCATTCTCGGGTTATATCAGCGATGTTTTTGTAAACAATTACGAAGAGGTAAATCCAGGACAGGCAATTGTATCTTTTATTGACCTGTCGAAGTTTGAAGTAAAGGCTTGGATCTCTTTAGAGGATTTGTCGAAAATAAACGACAACACGCAATATGCCTGTTTAATTGATTTGGGGAATCAGAAAATTAGAGTTCAGGGAACTTTAAAAGAAGTGGGGCACAAAACCAGCATGTCGAAACAGTCTTATCCTATTTCCATCCTGATTGATGCTCCTGAAAATGTGAATTTGCGTGCCGGAATGACTACTCATTTGGAAATTATTGATACCGACAATACCTCGTCTAGTTTAGAAATTCCTATAAGCAGTATTTATAGCAAAGAGAATAAAACTTACGTGTGGCTTTTTAATGAAAGCACAAACACGGTTTCTTCAAAAGAAGTGCTTAGAGGTAAAATTGTAGGAGATGATATGATCCAGATTAGGAAAGGATTAAGTGGAGGAGAAAACATTGTATGTTCTGGAGTGAATTTCTTATCGGAAGGAACTAAAGTGAAAAAGTACAAAGGTTTTTCAAAAACCAATGTAGGGAACAAATTGTAGTGCTATCCAAGCTTTAAATTTAAATAGGATATAATAATGAGTTTAACAGAATATTCACTAAAGAACAAGGTAGTAATGTACTTCTTGTTGCTTCTTGTGTTGGTAGGTGGTATCTCATCTTACTTTACCATTGGTAAATTGGAAGATTCGGTGTTTACCATCAAAACAGCTTTGGTTATTACGCAATATCCGGGAGCTTCGCCACATGAAGTTGAGCAGGAAGTTACAGAAGTAATAGAGCGAGCGGCTCAAAGTATGGATAATATAGATGAAATATCTTCTAGCTCATACGCCGGTCTTTCTATTGTCGAAATAGATTATGAAGAAAAGCTCCGTAACAGTGCAATGCCACAGGTTTGGGACATTCTGCGTAAAAAGCTAAAAGATGCTGAAGGAGGATTGCCTTCGGGAGCTCATGCTCCTCAGGTGGTTGATGATTATGGTGATGTGTATGGAATGTTTTATGCCATAACCGGCGATGGTTTTACTTACGAAGAACTGAACGACTATGCGCAATACATCAAGCAAGAGCTGTTGCCTGTTGACCAGGTGGGGAAAATTTCACTCTTTGGAAATCGTACCGAAGTAGTTGATGTTATCATTAAGGAATCGAAGAAATCGGAATTGGGGATCAACCCGGGGATTATAGCACAAGCCTTTAATTCGCAGGCTCAAATTGCCGCTGCAGGAAATATTGAAATTAATGACAGATACATCAGGGTTTCAGGAAATGATGCCTTTAAGAATCTGGAAGAGATTAAGAATACCATTGTTCAGGTTGGCGATGAGCAGTTCCGCTTAAAAGATGTGGTTGAGATTAAGAAATCTTTTCTTGAGCCCGCTAGAGGTTTAATGAAAAGAAACACGCAAAATGCCATTGGTTTGGCCGTATCTACTACTAAAGGAGGGAATGTACTAACGCTAGCTGAGAACTTAAATGCCCAGTTGGATATCATACGACCTAATTTGCCTTTGGGAGTTGAAATATCATCCATTTACAACGAAGCCAAAGAGGTTGAAAATGCCAATGATGGTTTTATCGTAAATCTGATTACATCGGTAGCCATTGTTGTTGTGGTATTGCTATTGTTTATGGGATGGCAATCAGGTTTGTTAATCGGAAGTGGATTGATATTCTCTATTTTGGGAACTCTGATTGTGATGAATTCCATGGATATTAGTCTTCATCGTACTTCGCTGGCAGCAATTATTATTGCCATGGGAATGTTGGTTGACAATGCCATTGTTGTAACCGATGGAGCTTTGGTTTCTTTGCAGAAAGGTATGAATAGGAGAAAGGCAATTGTAAACATTTCCAGTTCAACGTCTCTTCCTTTATTGGGTGCTACCTTGATTGCCATATTGGCTTTTTTACCTGTGTTTTTGGCGCCTAATAATGCAGGGGAAATCTGTAGGGATTTATTTCTTGTGCTTGCCATTTCGCTTACCTTAAGTTGGTTTTTTGCAATGACTCAAACAGCCTTAACCAACGAAAGATTCCTGAAAGCACCTAAAGAAATCAAAGATCCTTACGAGAGTAAGTTTTACCAGGTATTTAAAGGCTTTCTGATTAAGGTTTTAAAATTAAGATGGTTGTCATTGGCTACTGTAATTCTATTCTTGGGCATTTCGTTGTTTGCATTTTCAAACTTGAAGCAAGCATTCTTTATGGCAATGGAGAAATCTTATTTCGTAGTTGATTATTGGTTGCCCGAGGGGAGTTCGGTAAAGAGTGTAGAAGATGATTTGGCGAAGGCCGAAAAAGAGTTGTTTGAGAATTACCCTGAAGTAGTGAATGTGATTACCAGCATTAGCCAAACACCACCTCGTTATTTGCTGATGGCTCATGCTGAAAATTACAATACCAGTTTCGGACAATTAATGGTTGAAACCCACAGTCCGGAAGAAACGGATAATATGGTTCCTAAGCTTACAAAGCATTTTTTGGAGAATTATCCTCAGGCAAGAGTTAGGGTGAAAAAATACATTGCCGGACCACCTATTGCTTATAAAGTAGAGGGACGTTTTATTGGTCCTGATCCTGCGGTTCTAAGAAATTTGGCCGAACAAGCCAAAGGCATAATGTACAATACGCCTGAGTGTGGAGATATTAGCGATGATTGGAGAAATAAAGCATTAACCTGGGCTCCTCATTATTCAGATGTAAAAGGATCGCGAGCAGGAATTTCAAGAAGCGACCTGGGAAATTCCATTCAGCAGCTAACCAGTACAGGTTTAGGAATTGGTTTGTATCGCGAGAATGAAGAGAAATTGCCTGTAATGCTAAAGGTTGATCAGGAATCGAAGAATAGTATCGATGCCATTGAAAATACCAGTGTATGGTCACAAACCGGATCTTATTCGGTGCCATTAAAAGAGGTGGTTGATAGCATTACACTAACATGGGAAAATAGTGTAATTAAGCGTTACAATCGTCAACGTGCCATCACCGTGCAGTGTGATCCTGTTGATCCGGATATGACCGGTGCTACTCTATTGAGCAAAGTAAAAGATCAGATTGAAGCCATTCCATTGCCAGCAGGTTATCGTTTTATGTGGGATGGGGAATACAAAACCTCTAAAGAATCACAGGAAGGTATGGGAAAATTCTTCCCTCTTGCCATGTTGATGATGGTGTTTATCATCGTTATGTTGTTTAATAGTGTACGCCAATCCTTAGTGGTTGTTGCCATTATTCCTTTGTCGATTATTGGCGTTGGAATTGGACTGTATGTAACCAATAATCCATTTGGTTTTATGGCCATTGTTGGATTTCTTGGACTTATTGGAATGGTTCTGAAAAATGCCATTGTGTTGATGGATCAGATTAATCTGAATCTGAATACCGAAGGAATGAAACCATTTCCAGCAGTGATTAGTGCTGCAATCAGCCGTTTGCGTCCGGTGGCTTTGGCTGCGGTTACAACCATACTGGGGATGCTACCAATTATTTCTGATGCCATGTATGGCTCAATGGCAATTACCATCATCTTCGGATTGTTGTTTGCCACGGTTCTTACTTTGGTTGTGGTGCCTCTGCTGTATGTTATCTTTTATGGAATTAAGGTTGAATAATTGAACTGTTGTCACAAGAAAGATTCTATGAAGCGCATGCTTAAAACTCATTGGTAGAATAAAACCTATGGTGGTTTCGATAACTATCGAACCACCTGACAACTCAAAAAAATATAGACAGATGAATGTAAATTCTAAATATTTCTATTCCGAGCAAAACGAAAGAATAATGGTTCTCCACTTGGATTGCAATTTGATCCTGGAACAGGAAACCTTCGATCATAGAAGTCAATTATTGGAGTTTCTGGACGAAGTAAACGATAGTGAGGAGATCAAAACGCTGGTTATAAGTAATAATCATCCGAATTTTAGCTTAGAGAAATACAAGGAGAAGTGGAATGCTTTATATGAAGCGAATGGTTATGAGGGCAATATTTTACGAATATTCCGAACCTTTAATCAATTGTTGCTGAAAATTAAATCTATGCATATGGTTGTTTTTTCGGTTTACTCCAAGCCTGTAAATACAATGCTGTTTAGCTTGAGTATGGCTTCCGACCTAAGGATTGTTTCGCGTGATTTTTATATAGATAACGACAACTACAACTTTGTGAATATTCCCAAAGGAGGAGCAACATTTGTTGAGTCTAGTTTGATGTATGTAAATCCTATAAAAATACTTTTCCAGAACGATAAGGTGCACTCATCCGATTTACTTCAAAAACATATTGCAGATGAGGCTATTGACCAGGAAGATATTAAGGAAAGAGTATTTAATCTGGCTATGCGTTATAGCAAGTTCGACTACGTAGAGTTCGAGGCAGTTAAAATGATAGAACAATCCAGAATGAAGAAACTGGACATGTACCTTCAGAAGGAGAACGACTTTTTATTAAGCTGTATTCGAAAAAGGAAAAATTCAAACGATCGACATATATTTCGCATCAAGTAGTAACAATCCGATGAAAATAAACTTATGAATAATATCATATCAAAGATTTCAATGGTTCTTATATTGGGATTATTGACAATTTTCAAAATAAATGCACAAGAAGCATTAACACTTCAAGATTGCAAACAAAAAGCATTGGAACACAATCAATCAGTTAAAACTGCTTTGTCTGATTTGAAGTCAAGCGAGGCAGCTTTGACTTTGAGTAAAAGATCGATGTTGCCAACATTTGATCTATCATCCTCTTATACTTATTTGAAGGATCCAAATAAAATGGTAGTACCTGGTTATGAATTGCCAACAGTTGATGGCAAGCCAAGTGGGGTATATTCACCAGGAAGCACTTCGAATCTTGCATATAATAATTCCTACTCAGCAAGTATTGGAATGAGTTTGCCAATTTATATGGGTGGAAAATTAAGACATGCCAATAAGTTGTCATCATTAGGAAAGGCAATGGCTGAGGATAATGTTGATTTGACAAAATCTGAACTGATGGTTGATGTGGAAACCAAATACTGGGGAGTCGTATCGCTTCAGGAACAAAAGGATGTTGTGCAGAAATCTATTGTTCTTTTGACTGATGTGTTGAAGGAGGTTCGTAACAGGTATGAGACTGGAATTGTTACAAAAAATGAAGTTTTAAAAACACAAGTTGAACTAAACAATTCCAAACTGGCGTTGATTGAAGTTTCGAACAATTTAGAGTTGGCCAAGATGAGCTTAAACCAAAGAATTGGGAATGGTATTTTGTCATCAATACAAATTCAGGATTCTATTATCAACATTCCGGGTCATTTGTCTGCCATTACTTTTAATGATACTCATTTGGGCAATAGACCTGAGATTAAGTTGCTAAACAATCAAGTCGAAATGTCGAAGGTTGAGAAGAAAATGGTGAATGCAGAGTATTTGCCACAGATTGTATCTTTTGCAAACTATGTATCTCAGAATCCAAATCGTTACGCTAAGCAAGAGAATGAATTTACTTTTAATGCGGGTGTTACTATGAGTATACCACTATTTCATTGGGGAGAGAAAAAGCTAAAGAAAGTTCAAAATAAAATGGCAATTCAGAAAGCAGAATTAGAGCTTGATGAAAGTTCTGAAATGATCACTTTGGAAATCAGACAGGCCATTTTTAGGTTAAAAGAATCTTTGGTGAAATTGGATTTTACGTCAACTTCTTTGGAGCAAGCAAATGAAAACTTAAAGTTGGAATCCAATCGATTGATGGAAGGTGTATCTACAACAAGAGAATTGTTGGATGCTCAGTTGCAATGGCAAACATCGCATGCCGATTACATCAATGCAAAAGCTGAAGTTAAAACAAACGAAGCAAAATATTATAAAGCAATTGGAGATATACGATTGCAGTAATTCACAAATGGTTTTATGAAGCAAAGACAATTCTTAAAGGAATAAGAGTAATGTTTTTTGTGTATGCCTTTGTGATAAAGATAGTGGGATTAGACAGGTTGGTTGCAATTGCCAATTATATAGTGTGAATGTATGATCTCTTTTAATGTCAAGAGTGGATTTGAGGATGGTTTGACTAGTGGGAATTAAACTATTTTCTAATGCTATATATGGCTTATAGTGGGATGTTTATGTAGCAACCAGCCTGTCTTAATATTATAGTTTAATGTAAAAACTGTAATTGCCCCTTATGTTGTGAATAATATGAAATAAAAACACCCTTAAAGCATTGCTTTAAGGGTGTTTTTATTGAGAGGAATTGTAGTATAAATTGGATATTCCTATTTCTTGTCTGACGACTCTCGCTCAATTAAATTAACAGGAAGTACAATGGTTTCCTGTTTGTTGCCTGTTTTATTCTGGATAATATCCAATAAAAGTTCTGTTGCCTTGGTTCCCACATCAAAACCAGATTGTTCTACTGTAGTTAAAGAAGGGCTAAGGAATTCAGAGAAAGGTTCATTACTGAATCCAACTACCGCTACCTCTTCGGGTATCTTAATCCCTTTTTCTTTGGCATAAAGAATAATGCTTAGGGCAGTTGTATCATTCCCGGCAAATATAGCATCAGGCGGATTGTCTGATTCCAAAAGTGTTTTTGCACACCTCAAACCATCTTCCCGCGTTAATGGACTTTCAATTATTAATTCTTCATTAATATCGATATGGTGTTTACGCATTGCTTTTAAAAAGCCTTGAAGACGATTGATGTATATGTTCAAATGTTGCGGTCCGCTAATGTGTGCAATTCGTTTGCACCCTTTCGAAATAAGGTGTTCGGCAGCAATAAATCCACCCTTAAAATCATCCACTACTACCTTGCTTGTCTCTAATTCATCTACAACTCTATCGAAAAACACAAGCGGTATATTTCTGCTGGTGAAGGTTTTGTAGTGGTCGTAGTTTTCGGCTTTCAAGGCTACCGAAGAGATTACTCCATCTACTCTCGAAGCAAAAAGTGTTTGTATACAATCGGATTCTCTTTCTTCCAGGTCATTGGATTGGCAAATGATAACGTTAAATCCTTTTTCGCGTGCAAGTTCCTCAATACCAGTAATTGCAGAAGAGAAGAAGTAACGGCTAATTCTGGGAATAATCACACCAATGGTATTTGTGCAACTTGTGCGCAAGTTAGATGCAAGTGCATTGGGTTGATAACCCAACTGTTTGGCCATGTCTTTTACTGCCTTTTTTGTCTTTTCGCTGATGCGCGCATTGTTATTAAGTGCTCTGGATACGGTCGATCCGGAGATGCTTAATGCTTTGGCAATATCGTGTATGGTAACGTTATTCTCGTTCTTCATTTTGATTATAGAGGTATTAATTCACGGTACAAAGATGCAATTAATTTTTATAAATAGCCTAAAAGTGACAAATAAAAGGTAATCGATTGCGCGGATTAAATTTAAATTAAAAAAAATATTACAGCACTTAAAAGCTTTAAAAAGCAGATGTTTATTGCTTTTGGATGTATTTCTATATCGATCAAAAAAAAGTAAAAGTGAAGAATAATAAGACAATCGATTGCACAATTCATTTGCATTTTCTTTCTTTGTATCCATCGAGAGGTGATAAAACAGGTCACATTACTCGATTAAAATTTTTCAAATTATAAAAATAGTTAGCAATGGGATTGAAATACGAAGAAAGATATGCTACCCATCCAGCGGATGCTAAAAACTACGATACCAATCGATTAAGAGATGAGTATTTGGTGCAGAATATCATGGAAGAAGGTAATGTGAATCTAACTTACTCACAATACGATCGTTTGATTGTTGGTGGTGCAGTGCCTGTAAATGAAACCTTAAAGTTAGAAAGCATTGATCCATTAAAGGCGGAGTATTTCTTGGAAAGAAGAGAGCTTGGAATTGTTAATGTAGGTGGAAAAGGAACTGTATCGGTTGATGGTGAAGTGTACGAGCTAGACTATAAAGAAGCTTTGTATGTAGGAAAAGGAAAGAAGGAAATCTTATTCAGCAGTGAAAATGCTGAAGCACCTGCTCATTTCTACATGAACTCAGCTCCAGCTCACGAAATTTTCCCAACAGTGAAAATTGGACGTGAAGATGCAATTATCATTGAATTGGGAGAGCCGGAAAATTCGAACAGAAGAACATTAAACAAATTGATTGTTTCGGATACCATTAAAACCAATCAATTGCAAATGGGAATGACCGAGTTGCACCCAGGTAGTGTATGGAATACCATGCCAGCTCATACGCATAGCAGAAGAATGGAAGCTTACTTCTATTTCGAAGTACCAAAAGGTCAGGCAATCTGTCACTTTATGGGAGAGCCAAAAGAAACTCGTCTCTTGTGGATGGGGAACGAAGAAGCTGTTTTCTCTCCAACATGGTCAATTCACTCGGCTGCCGGTACAAGTAATTATACTTTCATCTGGGGTATGGGTGGTGAAAACCTTGACTATGGTGATATGGATATCTGTCAACCAGATGAATTGCGCTAAGAAGTTGTTGTGTTATTAATTATATAGTAGTTGTTATGATTTTAGATTTATTTAGGTTAGAAGGGAAGGTTGCATTGGTTACTGGTGCTACTCATGGTATTGGTATGGCCATTGCAACCGCTTTAGCAGAAGCAGGTGCGAAAATTGTTGTAAACGATATTTCGCCAGATGCTTTGGAAAGAGGTAAAGCAGCTTACGCTGAAAAAGGCATCGAAATGCATGGTTATATTTTCGATGTTACCGATGAAGATGCAGTAAAAGCTGGTGTTGCACAAATCGAAGATGAGGTTGGTCCTATTGGAATCCTTGTAAATAATGCTGGTATCATCAAGCGTGTTCCTATGCAGGATATGGAAGTAAAAGATTACCGTCAGGTAATTGATATTGACTTGGTAGGGCCTTTCATTATGGGTAAATACGTTGGTCGTAGAATGATTGAGCGTCGTGAAGGTAAAATCATTAACATTTGCTCAATGATGAGTGAATTGGGACGTAATGATGTTTGTGCTTATGCATCGGCAAAAGGTGGATTGAAAATGTTGACCAGAAATATGGCAACAGAATGGGCGAAATACGGAATCCAAACCAATGGAATTGGCCCTGGTTATTTTGCTACTTCTCAAACAGCACCAATTCGTGTTGATGGTCACCCATTTAACGAATTTATCATTAACCGCACGCCGGCAGCTCGCTGGGGGGATCCGGAAGATTTAGGTGGTACAGCTGTATTCCTTGCTTCAAAAGCATCAGACTTTGTTAATGGACATGTGGTGTATGTTGATGGTGGTATTCTTGCTACCATTGGAAAACCTTCGAACGAAGAATAGTTAGTAAAGTTGTGTACAATACGGAAAGGAAGAGTGAATCTATAATGGCGTTGCTGGGGAGTGAACCCATAACTTTTCCTTTCCTTTTTTAGTTTACCAATTGGCTATAAATTCTCTTTTATAGAGCTAGTTAAATAAGCACTTTTGATAGAAAAGACCATGAAAAGATATTTTGTTGTTGCTGCCTTGGCTTTTGTTTTTCAGTCCTGTACAACTCCATCCTTAGAGTTGAAAAATGAATTGCTTGAAAATAGAACGGATGCACCTGTTGTAATCAGCAGGGCAGATGTAAAGAAATTAGTAGGTGAAATTCCTGCCGATAAGGTTCCTGTTGTATTAGGAGCCGATGGCAAATATATACCATCACAGGTTGATGATTTGGACCGTGATGGAAATTGGGATGAGTTGGTATTTGTTAGCAATTTTGCCTCAAATGAAACCAAACGTCCTCAAGTAAAATTGGTTTCGTTAAATGAAGTTCCACAATATACCATCCGTACCAATGTTCGTTTGGGTGAAGGTAGTATTGAAGAAGGATTTGAAGGTGTTGATCAGGCAGTTTCTCCAAAAGGATATACTGGTGTTCCTGTAAAATATCAGGCGGAAAGTGTAAGCTGGGAAAATGACATTATGGGATTCCGTAACTACTTCGACTGTCGTAATGCAAAAGATTTATTCGGTAAGCTGTCTTCTGAAATGGTGATGAATAAAATTGGAACCAAAACAAGTGGTTCTTACCACAAATTATCAGATTGGGGAATGGATGTATTGCACGTTGGTCCTTCGTTGGGAGCTGGCGGTTTAGCAATGTTTCACAAAGATTCTCTTTATCGATTGGGAAGCGTTGAGTGTTTCGAATTTCAGCTTGTATCACGAGGTCCTGTGCGTTCTATTTTTGATTTGAAATTATCAGGTTGGAATGTTGATGGTAAGATGTTAAGTGCTACCGAAAGAATCTCTATTTGGGCTGGAAAATATTGGTTCCAAAGTGATGTTACAGTTGAAGGTCTTAAAGAAGAAGCTGAATTGGCAACAGGTATTGTTACCAGTTATTTGAAAGAGGAAAAACCATTTGAATTTGAAGCGAACAAAGAATTCACAGGTGTTGCTACTCACGATAAACAATCAATGAATGAGGATTTCCTTGGATTGGGAATTCTTGTGAAATCTGCTGAGAAAGTAAGAACAGGGGATGCTCCTTTATTGCCAAAAGAGGTAATAAAAGGCAGCCGATGGAATCAACCAGTTGGAGAAACTCACTTCGTAACTCAGAAGATTTCGAATAATAAAGCAGCTACACATTACTTTTTTGCAGTGTGGGAAAAAGAAAATGCAAACTGGGCAAAAAAGGAAAGTTTCAAAAGCCTTATGGCGAAGCAAGCTGAAGAGTTGAGTTCACCAATTGTGGTAAGTGTAAAATAGATAATAAGGAAAAGATAGATAGTGATGAGTAATAAGGTAATTACTTTTGGAGAGATCATGTTGCGATTGGCAACACCGGGATATGAAAGATTTTCACAGGCATCATCGTTTACTGCTACCTATGGTGGAGGTGAAGCGAACGTGGCTGTTTCTTTGGCAAACTATGGTATTGAATCGAGCTTTGTAACTCGTTTACCAAAGAACGACATTGCACGTGCTTGTGAAATGGATTTGAAAAAATATGGTGTAAACACTGATGATATCATTTATGGTGGTGATCGTTTGGGAATCTACTTTTTGGAAACCGGAGCTGTAAGCCGTGGTAGTAAAGTGGTTTACGATCGCGCACACTCTGCAATTTCTCAAATCGAGAAAGGAATGATCGATTGGGGTAAAGTATTTGAAGGGGTAAGTTGGTTTCACTGGACAGGTATTACTCCTGCAATTTCGCAAGGCGCAGCTGATGTTTGTTTGGAGGCGATTAAAGCCGCAAACGAAAGAGGAATTACCGTTTCTTGTGATTTGAATTATCGTAAGAATCTTTGGAAGTATGGTAAATCAGCTGGTGAAGTAATGCCTGAGCTGGTTGCTGGTACCGATGTTGTTCTGGGTAACGAAGAAGATGCAGCCATGGTGTTGGGAATACACCCAGAAGGAGTTGATGTAACAGGGGGGCACGTAGAAGCTGATGCTTACCTTTCTGTTTCTCAGCAAATCATGAAGCAATTCCCTCGTTGTAAAAAGGTAATTACAACTTTACGTGGATCAATCAATGCAAACCATAACTCATGGTCGGGAGTTTTGTATGATGGAAAGGAATTGTTCAAAGCCAACAATACTTACCAGATTACACACATTGTAGACCGTGTTGGTGGTGGTGATTCATTCATGGGTGGATTGATTTACGGATTGCTTACATGGCCAAATGATGATCAGAAAGCCTTGAATTTTGCTGTAGCAGCTTCTTGTTTGAAACATACCATTTATGGTGATTACAACCAGGTAACTGTTGAAGAAGTTGAGAAACTAATGGACGGTGATGCTTCAGGACGTGTAGCTCGCTAACTATTATGAATTGTTCATTATTAATTACTAATTGATTGGAATGGCAAGGTTTACTAGAATAGAAGTTGCTTTAAAGATGAAAGAGACAGGAATGATTCCTGTTTTCTTTCACAAAGATATAGAAGTATGTAAGCAGGTAGTTAAGGCCTGCTACAATGGTGGTGCAAGATTATTTGAGTTCGTGAATCGTGGTGATTACGCTCATGAAATTTTTGCTGAGCTAAATAAATGGGCAGCTAAAGAATGCCCGGAAATGATGATGGGTGTTGGTTCTGTTATTGATGCAGGAACAACTTCATTGTACATTCAGTTGGGAGCTAACTTTGTAGTTTCTCCAATTTTGAATGCAGAAATGGCAAAAGTTTGTAATCGCAGAAAGGTTGCCTGGTCTCCTGGTTGTGGTTCTCTTACCGAGATATCATATGCTGAAGAGCTGGGAGCTGAAGTAGTGAAAATTTTCCCTGGTGCTCAGGTTGGTGGACCGGAATTCGTTAAGGCTGTTAAAGGTCCTTTTCCATGGTCATCAATTATGCCAACAGGAGGTGTGAAGCCTGATGAGGAGAATTTGAAAGCCTGGTTTGATGCAGGAGTTCATTGCGTAGGAATGGGATCACAGCTGATGATTAAAAAAGCAGATGGTTCGTTCGATTACGAAGCAATTGAAAAGGCTACAGCCAAAGCATTCGAAATTATTAAGAAATTGAGATAACCTGAGGAGAATAACCTCGTTAAAAGAAATTAATATGAGTGGAACAGGTTTAGAAAAGCCGGCAGGAAACTACAGATATAGAATTCTTGCCTTACTCTTTGCTGCAACAACCATTAACTATATGGATCGCAGTATTATGGGAGTATTAGGCCCAACTTTAATGGAGAAATTCCATTGGAGTAACGCCGATTATGGGTACATCAATATGGCGTTTAAGGCTGCATATGCAATTGGTATGGTAACAATGGGTGGTGTAATCGATCGATTTGGAACCAAGATTGGATATACATTATCTATTGCCATCTGGAGTATATTTGGTATGCTTCATGCTGCAGTGCGTCCTGCATTTGCATTGGTTGGCTTTATTGGTGCAAGATTTGGTTTAGGTATCGGTGAAGCTGGTAACTTTCCTGCAGCGGTGAAGACGGTTGCTGAGTGGTTCCCAAAAAAAGACCGTGCTTTTGCTACAGGTATTTTTAATGCAGGTTCTAATGTAGGAGCAGTATTGGCTCCTGCTATTATTCCTTTAGTAGTTGCTTCTAACGGTGACAACTGGCAGTTTGCCTTTTTAGTGACTGGTGCATTTAGTGCTATCTGGGTTACGTTATGGTTGAGAACTTATAAGAAACCTGAAGAGCATCCAAAAGTATCAAAAGAGGAGTTAGAGTATATTTTACAAGATAACGAAACCAAAGATGTTGAAAAAGAGGCTGAGAAATTATCATGGTCTCGTGTATTGCCACTAAGACAAACATGGGCTTTTGCTATAGGTAAAATTACCGATGCAGTTTGGTTCTTCTTTATGTTTTGGAGTGGAATTTTCTTCAAACAAAAATTTGGATTGGATAGCATTAAAGAATTAGGTGGAGCTTTAGTAGTTATTTATTTGGTAGCTGATTTTGGTAGTATCGGTGGTGGATACTTGTCCAAGTTCTTTATCAATCGAGGATGGAATTTGAACGCAGCACGTAAGGTTTCTTTATTGATTTGCGCATTGTGTATTGCTCCAGTTGCCTTTGCAGCATTAACCAGTAATGTTTGGATTGCAGTAAGTTTAATCGCTCTGGCTTCTGGAGGTCACCAAGCTTGGTCGGCAAACTTGTTTACCCTTGTGTCAGACGTAATGCCTAAAAAAGCGGTAGCTTCTGTAGTCGGTATAGGTGGAATGGTTGGTGCCATTGCAGGTATGTTGGTTGACTTTGCTTTAGGTACTGGATTGGATTCTTCAGGAAACTCATTCTATTTCTGGATGTTCCTGGTTGCAGGTTTACTATACCTTGTAATCCTAGGAATCATACATTTAATGTTACCTAAATTGAAACCATTGAACGAGGATTTGCAACTTAGCGAATAACTTCACAATAATTTTATAATTGACGATTGAATAATTGTTAATCTGTTTGGTTAAAGGCAAAGTTGCATTCATTGGAATCGACTTTGCCTTTTTTTTAGATCTATTTAATAGAATTTATCAAGTAAAACTTGAGACTGTTAAATAGATAAAGTGAAAATTGTTGGTGGTAATGTTTAATAGCAGTATATCAGATAAGTATACCGGTCTATTTAATTTTTGAATGCGCTAGGAAATGATTTAATTTGTTGCAACAAGAAAGACTCAATCTTGTTGTCAAAAAACACCTGTAACCTATGAAAAAAACCTTTCTTCTATTCGTTTTTTTGCTGGAGATCTTGATTTGTCAGGCTCAGGATATCTATTTCGATCATATTGATTTGAAAGATGGTTTGTCGCAAATATCTGTAACTGCACTTGAGCAGGATCATCTGGGTACCATGTGGATTGGGACACGTGATGGATTGAATAGGTATAATGGTTACGAAATAGATGTGTTTCGTCATGAGAGAGAGAATCCCAATAGTATTTTGGGGAATAATATCCGGGATCTGCAATTTGATTCCAGAAATCGAATATGGATCTTAACAGAGGAAGGTTTATCAACTTATAACATTGAGACTGACGAGTTGATTAACTACCCTCATGAGGATGTAAATTGCTTTTTCATTGGCAAAAAAGACATTTGGGTGGGAACTAATATCGGATTGTTTCGATTAGATGAAACAAAATCTGAATTTACTCCTGTTAAGGATATACATACAGAAGAGAACAGTGTAGTTGAGATTTATGAGGACGATAATGGAGATCTTTTTTTGGGAATGAAGGACAAAGGACTCTTGATTAGTCAAGTGAACAATGGGAGCCTTAAGACCATATTAAAAGATGAAGTTTCCTGTATTTATAAAAGTAAAACAGATACCATTTGGGTAGGAACAAAGAACAATGGGGTATATGAAATCTATAAAGAAAAGGTATTACAACACCATACTCAAAATACAGGCTTAGCTCACAATGTAGTTCGTGATATTTCAGAAGATCGTGAGGGGAGAATCTGGATTGGAACTTTCCTTGGTGTTAGTGTTTTGGACACAAAAAGTCAGAAGTTCTCCAATTATTACCAGTCTGATAAAAACCCCAATGCCCTTAGTCATAATTCAATCTATACCATGTTTCGCGACCATGAGGGGAGTATTTGGATTGGAACCTATTTTGGTGGGGTGAATATCTATAATCCTAAAACCAATATATTCAGATATTTTGTTGCTGATCCCGAGTATAACAAGTCTATCAATTACCGTGTTGTGGGATCGATGTTAGAGGACGATGACAAGAATCTGTGGATTGCAACAGAAGGGGGAGGTGTGAATTTCTACGATAGAAAGGAAAAACGTTTTACCTATATCACCAAAGGGGAAGGTGTTAAAAGTTTATCAAATAACAATGCCAAAAGTTTATATTTAGATAATGACAATAGCTTGTGGATAGGAACGCATATGGGAGGTCTTAATGTTCTGGATATTAAAACCGGCCGAATCAAAAAGTATTTAAAAAACGATCAGCAGTCATATTCCATCCCTAGTAACATCATTTCAGCTATTATCCCTTATAAAAAGAAACTAATACTTGGAACCAACCAGGGAGTGGTATTGTTCGATCCCATAACGGAAAGGTTTACTGATTTCTTCGAAGACGAGGAACAAAGGCAGCTGGTAGGGCAAAAAATCCTTGCTTTGCTACTCGATAAGAATGACAGATTATGGATTGGTTCAGAAACAAAAGGTTTAAGTGTTTTTGATGTAAAGTCAGGAGATCTTAAGAATTACAGAAGAGATAGTCAGCATGCCAATATAAGTAGTGATTTCGTTTATCAGATCTACCAGGATCATATGCGACGAATTTGGATTGCTACTTCTGGTGGAGGCTTGAATCGTTATCTGCCCGAAGATGATAGTTTCAAAGTATACTCTAGCAAGAATTATGACTTGCCGTCTGATTTTATTTATGGGATTACAGAATCGAGATACGGATTTCTTTGGGTTGCTACCAGTAAAGGGATTAGTAAGTTCGACGTTGAAGAGGAAGTATTCAGAGCTTACGACTACGAAAGTGGTTTCCCGCTTGGTGAAATCAATGAAAGAGGATTGTATATTACTTCAGATGGAGAAGTCTTTGTTGGCGGAATTCATGGTATGGTTTCCTTTTGGGAGAAGGAATTGCAAAGTCAAAGTATTAGCCATCCTCTCTACTTTACTGCCTTAAAAGTAAACAACAAAGTGGTACATGTGGGTGATGAGAGTGAGATTTTAAGCAAAACATTGCCTTTTACTGAGAAAATCAACCTAAATCACAGACATAGCGTAATCTCTTTCGATTTTACTTCATTCAATTATTTGAAAGCAAACAAATCGCAGTACCAGTATTTAATGGAAGGTTTTGATAAACACTGGGTAGATGCGGGATACCGAAGAACTGTGAGCTATACCAATTTGCCTCCGGGAGATTATGCCTTTATGGTAAGAGAGGTGTATCGAGACGATACGCACGGGCCAATGGCACAAATGGATATTGAAATTGATCCTCCTTTTTACAATACATGGTGGGCTTACTTGCTGTATTTGGCATTTGTTGCCAGTATTTTAATTTATATCAACCGAGTATTAATTTCAAAAGCCATTTTGGAAGAAAATTTGAAAAAGGAGCAGGTTGACAAGGAAAGAATCAGAGAGTTGAATCAATCAAAATTGAGATTCTTTACCAATATATCTCACGAGTTTAGAACGCCCCTTACATTGATCCTCGGGCAATTGGAAGGGCTGCTGGATGAATCTAACATTGCTCCTAAAATCTACAATAAAATTTTGGTTGCATTTAAGAATTCCTATCGATTAAAGAATCTGGTTGATGAGCTGTTGGAGTTCAGAAAACAGGAGCTTGGCTATGTGAAATTAAGGGTGAATGAGCATGATTTCGTTGAATTTACCAATAGTATATATGACTCTTTTAAAGAGTATGCACAACGAAGAGATATCAGTTTTAAATTGGTATGTCATCAGAAAAGTATTCCATTGTGGTTCGATGCAAGGCAGTTGGAAAAAGTACTGTTTAACTTGCTATCCAATGCCTTTAAATTTACCGACGATGGAGGCTCTGTATACCTGTTGCTGGATAACCTGGAAAAGCAGGTGGTTGTGAAAGTAATGGACTCTGGAAAAGGAATGCCTGAGGAATATTTGGATAAGATTTTTGATCGATTCTACCAGGTTGACCATTTGAGCCAGCAAAAACATCAACACCTGGGATCAGGAATCGGATTAGCGCTAACAAAAGGGATTGTAGATCTTCATGGAGGCGAAATAAAGGTTGATAGCAAAGCCGACGAGGGTTCTTGTTTCGAAGTCTACTTGCCTAAGGGGAAAGAGCATTTCGATGACGAAAATGTTATTTGGGACGAAGAGTTCGAATTTGAACTTAGTTCCAATACAAAAATACTTGCCGATCAGATGGAGGAATCAGACAGTAAATTGCCTGAAACAACTGGCTTATCAACAAATCCGACTTTGTTAATCGTGGAAGATAATTTTGAAGTGCGCGATATGTTGTGCTCTTCCTTTGCCGAACATTACACGGTAATTGGGGTTGAAAACGGACAGAAAGGCCTGGAGAAAGCCATTGAAATACAACCCGACCTAATTATTAGTGATGTGATGATGCCTGTATTAACGGGTACTGAGATGTGCGAAAAATTAAAGACGGATTTGAATACAAGTCATATTCCAATCATCCTTTTAACTGCTAAAGATGCCTTGGAATATAAAATTGAAGGAATGGAGATTGGTGCCGATGATTACATTACCAAGCCTTTCAATATGAAACTGCTTCAGGCGAGATGTAAAAACCTAATCAAATCAAGAGCCTTGCTGCAAGATAAGTTCAGAACAAATCCAGGTATTGGGGTGAGAAACATTACTTCCAATTCATTGGATGCTGAGCTTTTAGAGAAGGCCATGAAGGTGATTGAAGAGAATCTCGATAATTCTAAGTTTGATGTCAACCAGTTTGCACAGGAAATGTGCTTGGGCCGTACAAGTTTATATGCCAAAATAAAAGGAATTACAGGGCAAACTCCGAATGAATTCATATTGAGTAGCCGATTGAAAAAGGCCGCTGTAATGCTCCGATCGGAAATGGGCGTGAGTGTTTCTGAGGTTGCCTATTCGGTAGGTTTTACAACGCCCCGATATTTTAGCAAATGCTTTAGCGATCATTTTAAGATTTCTCCGTCGAGGTATGCCAAAGGAGAAGATCCTAAGGTAGAAAATGATTAGATTGAAATAGATATTCAAGGAAAATCCCGCACTCTTATAGAGTACGGGATTTTCTTTTTACAGGTGAATCGGATTTCCTTTTAGTATAACATCTGGTTTTCATCCGACTCAGTTTACCATCAGGAATTGAAATTTAATTTCAAAAAAAGACAAGCGGAACAATAGGAAAGTAGTTAATGGTAATATAAAGCTTCTTTTTCCTTTGGTGAGTACTTTACGCGCATAAAGTGATCGCCAAATCCGTTTAGAGATGCTGTAATTTGAATAGAAGTAATCGTCAGGCCTTTAAAAATGCGGTTTTTCTTTTTCTGAAGTTTTGTTTGGTTATTTCAGACGATGTTCAGACTTGCTTTCAGCACAAACATAATTTTAATAGCTGTTTATCTTAAAAGAGGATTGTTGGTTTTTATGGGAAAACCACATCCATTATCATCCAACCATATGCTCAAATTATCCAATAATCAGGCTATAAGCGGTTTGTTTTTGCTTCTCGAATGATTTTGGAAATGTTTTGAACAAAATTATAAAGGCTCATTTTGTACTGATCATACATTTATGCATTCGTTTGCGAAACTATAAGTTATACAAATATTCTGAAATGAAGCAGACGGAAACGATTTGATGGTTTCAAAAACTGTCTTTGGGAGTAGAATATTTGTGATGACTTGCTTTTACTAAACCTGGTTAGAGAAGTATTCAATTTATGTATTGATGATTTGGATGCCATCTACCGCTCTAAACAATTTATGATCTAATGAAAAAAACTATTGGACTGTTTGTATGCCTCTTTATTGTAGGGGTACAATTTCTAAAAGCTCAGGAACGATCCGTTACCGGAACCGTTACATTGGCTGAAGATGGATTGGGAGTGCCTGGAGCTTCCGTTATTGTGAAAGGAACTTCTATTGGTACTACCACCAATTTAGATGGAAAGTATGTATTGACTGTCCCTACTGCTGAGGATATTTTGATTTTCTCTTTTGTTGGGATGAAAACACAGGAGGTTAAAGTAGGAACTCAGCAAAGCATTAATGTTGAGTTGCAGGCTGATAATGTGGGATTGGATGAAGTGGTTGCCATTGGATATGGAACCATGCGAAAAAGTGACCTGACTGGGGCTACTTCTCGCGTATCAGCGGAATCGATTGTGGACATTCAAACACCCAATGTAAGTCAGGCCTTGCAAGGGAAATTATCAGGGGTTTCTGTTCAGTCGAACAGTGGCGCTCCAGGGGGAGATATTAAAATTAGAATTCGTGGAACAAACTCTATCAATGGTAGCAATGCTCCTTTGGTAATTGTGGATGGTTTTATTGGTCAATCTCTTTCTGATTTGAATCCGAATGATATTGAATCTTTGGAGGTGTTGAAAGATGCATCGGCAACTGCAATTTATGGTTCCAGAGGTGCCAATGGAGTAATTCTTGTAACCACTAAAGGGGGAAAAGATGGAAAAATGCAGGTGAGCTACAATGGTTACGTGGGAGTTCAGCAATTAGCAAACAAAATGGACTTGTTAGATGCGGCCTCTTATGCTGAAGTAATCAACCAAAAACGTGTTCAAACAGGAGGTGCTGAAGAGTATTCTGCTGAGCAGATTGAGAATTTCAAAAGTAATGGTGGTACAGACTGGCAAGATGAGGTGTATCGTACAGCCTTGACTCACAATCACGATTTATCGGTAAGTGGGAAAAAGAATGGATTCAACTTTTTGTTTTCTGGTCAGTATTTGAATCAGGAAGGGATTCTTAAAAATTCAAATTATGAGAGATTTAGCTATCGTGCTAATGTTGATGTAGATCTTTCTGAGAAGTTGAAGATGGGGGTTCGTATCAATGGAATCCTTAGTAAGGACAGACCTCACAAGTTGAGCTGGCCAAACGGATCTATCTCTAATGATGCCATTACCATGGAGCCTACTCTTCCTATTTACGACGAGGAGGGAAATTATACACGTTCATCTTTTGCAACGGTATCGAATCCGGTAGCAGACTATAAGGAGCAAAACCATTACATCGATAACGTGAAGCAAAATATCAATGCATATTTCGATTATCAAATCAATGATAAATGGAATGTGAGAGTATCTGGAGGTTATAGCACCAGAGATTACGTTTCTAATATGTATTCAAGTGTGAATCTTTACGCTGGTGAAGGAGACAATGGTAGAGCCAATATTAATAACCGTAAGGAATTTGTTTGGCAGAATACCAATATCTTAACCTATAAGAATCAAGTTGGAAAACATAAAATCAACTTTACTTTTGTGAATGAGCAAACTGGTTCGAAGACACAAGCTTCAGCTTTGGCAGTGAAAAATTTTGATGTTGAAAATGGATTTTATGATGTGTCTTTGGGTAAAGAGCCATTGTCGCCATCTTCTTCTTTTGTTGATTGGCAGTTGATGTCATTCTTAGGACGTTTGAACTATGTATTCAACAACAAGTATTTGGTGACTCTTGCCATGAGAGCTGATGGTTCGTCGAAGTTTGCTGACAATCACAAGTGGGGATATTTCCCAAGTGGATCTTTCGCATGGCGTCTGTCTGAGGAATCATTTATGAAAGATTTGGATTTCCTTGATAACCTGAAATTGCGTTCCAGCTTTGGTGTTACAGGTTCTCAGGCTACTGCTCCATATCAGTCTAAAGGTTTAATGAGCACTGGTGTAAATTATCCTATTGATGGTTCTGGAGTTAGTGTAGGAATTGCTCCTGCTCGTTCAAATAATCCATTCCTATCGTGGGAGAAAACCGCTCAGGTAGACTTTGGTTTCGATATTGTATTATTCAACGGAAAGTTGTCATTAACTGCTGATTACTACTATAAGAAAACAAAAGATTTGTTGTTGGAAGTGGCTGTTCCTTACTACACAGGGTTCAAATCGGAATTCAAGAACCTGGGAGAGGTTGAGAATAAAGGTATTGAATTTGACCTGGGAACAAATCATTCGTTTGGCGAGTTGAAGTGGAGCAGTAATGTTACTGTAAGTATCAACCGAAACAAAGTGATGGATTTGGGAGATTCTGAAAAGATCATCATGGGTGAGAATAATGCACTTGCATTGATTCAGAAAGGAAAGTCGTTGGGTTTGATTTATGGATATAAATTTGACGGTGTATGGCAGCAAGATCAAGCTGATCAGGCAGCGGTATATGGTAACAAGCCTGGTGATGCAAGATTTGTTGATGTGAATAATGACAAGTCTATCACTGCTGACGACCGTACGATTATTGGTTACGGATATCCAAAATGGAATATGGGCTGGTCAAACTCATTCACATATAAAAATTTCGATATGGATATCTTGTTTACAGGTACATTCGGAAATGATATCAAGAATGAAGTGTATAGCCGCTCAATGGGTTGGGGAAATCAAGACCCTACAAACGTTGATATCCAGAACCGTTGGACTCCTGAAAATCCAAGCAATTCAATTCCTGCATTTAGCACGACTTATAAAACTTCTTATCTGGATAATTCATCTGCAACTGTAGAGGATGGATCTTATATCCGTTTAAGCAATATTTCATTGGGTTATACATTTAGTAAATCGGTACTAAAGCGTTATAACATTGAAAAGATGCGTGTGTTTGTAAGTGGACAGAATTTATGGACATCTACCGATTACAGAGGTTACGATCCTGAAGTGAATAACCCTGGAGGAGCAAATAATACTGACTACCTTGTAGGTTTTGACCGTGCTCCATATCCTTTGGCTAAAGTGTTTAATTTTGGTATTAACCTTACTTTTTAAATAAAACTCAGAAGCTATGGAGTTGAATATGGAAAATGCTTGTTCTTTTTCCTTTAGGCTTCCATTTGGCAATTGAAGATAAATGATAATCAAATGAAAAGATTTATAAATAAATTAAATATTGGCTTTGGCTTGGTAATTAGCTTGGGCCTGTTGGGGGGCTGTAATTTTCTGGAGGAAGAAGATGCATACCTTTTAAGCCCGGACAACTATTTTTCCACACAGCAGGAATTAGATGCTACAATTTACCCTATTTACACCTACATCTATAAGGATAACAGTCGCTTGAGCGGTTTAAGCGGAAGAGGTTGGGGATTGAATTGTGGTGCTGATGATATTACTTCAACGCGAGGCTTGAACAAGCAAAGACTGCTTGAATTCGATGATTTCGAAGTTTCTACCGAGAACAATGACCTGGAAATGGTTTGGAAGGCTTTGTACCGAGGAATTGGTGCTGCCAACAATGTACTGAATAATCTGGATAGAATTCAGGAGATTCCAATGTCAGATGAGTTAAAAGAGGATCGTATTGCCGAAGTTCGATTTATGAGAGCTTTTGCCTATTTCAACCTGGTGCGTTACTGGGGTGAAGTGCCAATTGTAAAAGAGTTAATGAATGGCGGCGATGCACAAAATGTAACAAAATCGTCTGTTGAAGAGGTGTATGAGTTTATTTTGGCTGATGCTCTGGAAGCAGAAAAGACATTGCCTGCAACGCAGGCTGAAAAAGGACGTCCTACCTTGGGAGCTGTAAAAACTTTGATATCCTATGTATATCTTCACATGGCAGGTTGGCCGTTGGAGAAAGGTGCCGAATACTACCAGAAGGCTGCCGATAAGGCAAAAGAGGTGATTGACGCAGGAAATTACCAATTGGAAAATGATTTTTCTACCCTTTGGACTTATGAAGATCGTCTTTCTGAAAGTGAACACATTTTTGCATTTTATACCGATTTTGCTTCAAATCGAAACTATGGTAGTTTTGGAAACAAGGCTTTCCGTGGTAAGGATGAAGGTGGTTGGAGAGAAGTTCTTGTAGAAAAAGAGTTTGCTCGTAACTATCCTAATGATAACCGTAAGGAATGGACCATTTATGAAACCATTAAATATGACAAGAAGGGGAACCTGATGCCTGAGTCTAAATGGTTCTCGTGGGAGAACTCTGTGGAAGCACACCCTTTCATTGCTAAATTCAGAGATATTGGTGGTGCTACCTGGAAAGAAGCTACTTCGAACTGTTTGTTCCCGATTTTCCGTTATGCTGATGTATTATTAATTTATGCTGAAGCATCTAACCTGGCAAAGGGATCTCCATCGGCTGAAGCCTATGCAGCTTTGTGGGAGGTTCAGGATCGTGCTTACCTGGGAAGTGAAGTAGAAAGTCAAAAGCTAGCTGCCGGTGCTGGCAAAGAAGAGTTCGATGCAGTGGTACTTCAGGAACGTGCCTGGGAGTTTGCGTTCGAAATGAAGCGTTGGCACGATTTGGTTCGTCGTAAAATGGTTAAAGAGGCAAATATGAATCATGCCGATGAGCGCAGTGATTTTGATCCGTCAACCATTACAGAGGATAAATACCTGTTCCCGATTCCGGCAAGGGATATTCTGATTAATCCTGATTTATAATATAAGAAAGTCGGTGCGCGAAGTACCGACTTTTTATTTTTTCTATTCCCATTTCCAATACAGTTTGGAGATGGGATTCTTTTGTTTCCTGATTATGGTTTCGTGCAACAGGTGAAACCAACTGCTTAGAGCATTTCCTTCCTGCTTGTAATGATTCTTTTTTATAGTACTCTGTCTATAAAAAGTTTGAGAAGATTTTAACTTTGATATTTTTGCATCCAAAATTATTCATATATGGGTGAAAAACGTGTGGTTAGTTGGATTATCGTACTTGAAAGGTGGTAGTTGAATGATATTGGACATGTTTTGAATAAAAATGTCACATTGTCCTTTACCAGCAAAGATACATTTACGCAGTCGTTTTCGGAACGATGTTGAAAATCTAATACTAATCTTATATCAAAACGTTAATTCAATGAATTATTCAAACGATTGTAAAAACAAATGGCGTTTTGGATCCAAATGGTTGGCAGTGGCATTCGCCTTGCTTTCAGTAATTGCATATTCTTGCGATGATGACAGTGAATCTGCAGAAGACGTTTTGGCTCCAAGTGGTTTACGTTATGCTTCAGTTACCGAAGTATATGAAGGAAAGGCAATGGAAACTGCACAACCTGTAGTTTTTTCAGATTCTCAACCAATTTTTGAAATTGTGGAAGGTACTGCCGAAGAGGGTGGTGTTTATGTAGAGGATGTATTTACCATTAAGGATTCAACCGGGGTAATTAGCTTAGCTAATGATAACGAGTTGGTAGCTGGTTTATACAAACTGAATGTGAAGGTAAGCAACAAAGTTGGTGAGCAAGTTTTTCCTGAAGCTGTTGAGTTTAGAATTCTTCCAAGTGCAATTGAGGGATTACAGTATGCACCATACATGCAGACCCTTGTTCGTGGAGCTGAAGGACAGAAAACAAGCAAGCCTTTATTTAAAGGAAGCCAACCTGCTACTTTTTCATTAGAAGGAGAAAGTGATTTTGCTATAAATGCTGAAACCGGTGAGATTTCATTGGCTTTGGATTCAGATATTGAAGCTGGAAACTACAAGTTGTCTGTGAATGTGTCAAATGCCGCAGGTGAAGCTAAGTTTAAAGAAGTTGTTATGGTGAAGGTTGAAACCAAAGCATACAATTTGGTATACTCACCTCAGGAATATTTGGATGTACAGCAATTGCAGGCAAAGCTAAGTGCTCAACCTACTGTAGCTGGAACTGGTCCGTTTACTTTCGCTTTGAAAGACGATTTTGGATCATTTAGCATTGATGAAAATACAGGAGTTATTTCATTGCCTGAAAATCATCCATTGGATATTAATACCTACAATCTTACTGTAGTGGCTACTAATGCTCACGGAAGTACTGAGTTTGCAAATGCAGCTTCTTTCCAGATTGTGGAAATCAAAGCAGTATTGCCTTCTGACCTGCAATACTCGAAGTCAGCATATGTGGTTAACGAATCTTTTGCATTCGAGTCAGTACAACCAACAGTGGTAGGAACAACACCTATTACTTATGCGCTTGTTGATGACAAAGGAGCATTTGCAATTGATCAGAACACAGGTGTAATTAGCCTTGCTGAGGGAAATGATCTTGCTATTGGTGAATATACCTTATCTGTAAAAGCTACGAACATTAAAGGTGAGGTGACTTTTACCGATGTAATTACTGTAACCATTCAGGTTCCAACTTTTGAAGTTGTATTTGAAGATGGTTGGGATGACGTGTCTCCTAAGGCTGGTGAAAAAGGATTAGGAAATATGACTACCGTTTCAATTGTTGGTGATCCTGTTCAGGCAGATAATAACAAGTGGACTTATGGATGGGGTAATTGGACTGTTTTGGATCTTGACCAAGTAATTGGCTCGAGAGGTGCCATTATTATTCCTAAGAAATCAGAAAATGATGATTGGTTGCTGGCAGAGAATGTAGATTTAAGTAATTGTCTTAATTCAGAACTAACATTTGCAGGTTATTATAAGTATGGATTAGACGGACAGACTTTAAAATTAAAAGTGTCTGAAGATTTTACTGGCGATGTTACTACTGCAACTTGGGTAGAGATTAGTTATGAGGCATTAGCAAATGGAAACTGTCAGGAAAGAATTGTTGATTTAAGTCAATTCGATGGTAAAGTAGTAACCATTGCTTTACACCATGAGACTCTTGCTTCTTCAGGAATCAATATTGATAGTGCAACTCGTAATCATTGCATATATAATTTCGAAGTAAAAGCATTGCGTAAATAATTCAGATTGACGTGAACATAGCATATAAAAATATCACAAGAAAGGTATCAGCAGCAATGCTGGTATCTCTTCTATTCTTTGGAACGACTGCTATGGCGGGAGATAAAGCACCAAAGAATAAGAATAAGGGAAAAGTAACGATCTTTGAGGATGGCTGGCAAGAATTAAAAGCAGTAGAGGGGGAACCACAAACTGGTAATTTTACAGCCATTAGTGTAGAAGGAGAACCTGTTCAGTCCGATAATAAAAAGTGGACAAGTGGATGGGGAAACTGGAGTGTGAACGGTAAAGATGGAAACTCAAAGCGTGGTGTAATCATGGTTCCAAACCGATCGGTAAATGATGACTGGTTGGTGTCTGAGGAGATTGAGCTTGCCAATTGCAAGAAAGCAGAATTGGTGATAGAGGCTTATTCTAAGTATGGAACTGACAGTGCCAATGAATTGAAAGTGTTGATTTCGGACAACTACAATGGAGATGTTGAAGCTGCACAGTGGGATGAGTTGTGGATGGAGAGCATTCACAAACAAAACCAGGCTGTGGAAAGAAAGATTAGTCTGAAAAAATACATGGGGAAAAGTGTTGTTATTGCTTTTCGTTCCATTCATAGTGGCAAATCCGTGAAGAATATGACAAGAACAACATTCTTGTCGAATGTTAAAGTTACAGCTATTCGCAAGTAGATTTAGCTGATTGAAGAATCTTAATTTGTAGAAATGAACTTCATTAATTCAAGAAATAGAATGAGAAATGTAGTACAATGCTTGTTGGTATTGGTGCTAACATTTACAAGCTCCCTGTCTTATGCGCAAGGGAAAAAAATTAGTGGGATTGTACTTGACGATACTGGACTGGAACTACCAGGTGTTAGTGTTTTGGAAAAGGGAACTACCAATGGTACAGTAACATCAATTGATGGGAAATTTCAAATGTCTGTTGGTAAGAATGCAACCATTGTTGTTTCTTTTATTGGTTTTGCTACCCAGGAAATTACTGTTGGAAATCAAACAGATTTTAAAATTGAAATGGCTTCTGATGTTCAGCAATTAGACCAAGTTGTTGTTGTTGGATATGGAACCAAGAGTGTAAAGGATGTTACCGGATCAATCGTATCGGTTCGTCCTGATGAACTGGCAAAAGCTCCTGTAGCGAATTTCGACCAGGCATTGTCAGGTCGTATGGCAGGGGTACAGGTTACCAGTACCGATGGTCAGCCAGGTTCGGGAATGCAGATTGTTATACGTGGAGCTAACTCGGTAACAGGAGATAATTCACCATTGTATGTGGTTGATGGAATTCCTATGGAGAGTTTTGATCCAGGTATGATTTCAACTCGCGATATTGAAAGCTATGATGTGTTGAAAGATGCTTCAGCTTCTGCTATCTATGGTTCTCGTGGTGCCAATGGTGTAATCATCATCACAACAAAAGGGGGGAAGTCAGGTCCTTCAAAAGTAAGTGTTAATTCATCTGTAGGTGTACAGTGGATTCAGAACCGCTTGGATGTGATGAACCCTTATGACTTTGTTGTTCTTCAGCAGGAAGTAGCTAATGCCAAAGGTGGAGAGTCTATCGATAAGTTTAAAGAACATTGGGTAGATCCTGAATTGTATCGCAATAAAAAAGGAACCAACTGGCAGGATGAAATTTTCCGTGAAGCAATCATGAAGAACCTCAATGTATCAATGAGTGGTGGTAACAGCAAAACAAAACACTACGTTTCTTTTGATTTTCTTAACCAGCAGGGAACCATGATTGAAACTGGCTACGAAAAATACAACGGAAGATTAAAATTAGATCACAACCTAACCGACAAGATTAAGGTAGGTGTGAATATGAACTATTCTGTAATGAAGCAAACTGGTGATAAAGTTGCTGGTAACAACAGAGTAAGTATTTTGGCTGATGCGATTACTTTCCGTCCGGTAGAGCCTGTAAACGATGATGGTTTGCAGAATGGTATCGATTTGGAAGATCCAAATAACATGCGTTTCAATCCTGTTAAGACATTGAAAAATACCGATCGTCAGACTGATTGGAATGTTTTCCGTGCAAATGCTTATGCTGATTTTACTTTGGCAAAAGGTTTGAACTTAAAGCTAACAGGGGGATATGTATCGGACAACCGTCGTCAGGAATTGTTCTACGGACAAGAAACCCTGGAAGGATACAAAGGAGCCAATGGTATCAATGCTACGCTTACCGATAGAAGATACTATACTCTTTCTACTTCGAATGTATTGACTTACAAGACTAAAATTCAGGATCACAAATTCACTGGAATGTTAGGATATGAGTTCAGTTCAAGAGACAGTGATTGGTTTAGAGCAAAGAATACTCATATGCCTTTGGATAACCTGGGTGTTGATAATATTGGATTGGGTGAAGAACCAATCGTTCCTGAATCATATGCTGAGAAATCAACTTTATTGTCCTATTTCTCGCGTGTTGATTATTCTTTCCGTGAAAAATACTTGTTGACAGCATCTTTCCGTATGGATGGATCTTCGAAGTTCTTAGGAAAGAACAAGTGGGGATACTTCCCGTCATTCTCATTCGGATGGAGAATGATAGAAGAGTCGTTTGTTAAAGATTTGAACCTGTTCTCGAATTTAAAATTTAGAGCTGGTTGGGGTGCTACGGGTAACAACAGAATCCCAACTTATTCGGCGCACAGCCAGATGAATGCGGATACTGATAATGGTTACAACTTCGCAGGTCAGTATTCAAAAGGGATTTACATGACCAATCTTGCTGACAAGAACCTGAAGTGGGAAACTACTTACCAGTACAATGCAGGTTTGGATATGGGATTCTTCGATAACAGATTAAATGTGAATGTTGATGTGTACAAGAAGAATACTGTAGATCTATTATTGATGCGTTCAATGGCTCCTTCAACATCATTCAAAAGTGTTGTTGCTAACATTGGAGAGATTGAAAATAAAGGTCTTGAAGTTGCCATTACCTCAAGAAATATCGATACCGAAGATTTCAAATGGACCACCAACTTTAACATCTCTTTCAACCGAAATAAAACAGTTAAGTTGAATGACGGTGAATCATTCATGTTGACTAATCCAGAGTGGAACTATAAGTATACAGAGTATCAGTATATCACTGAAGTAGGTAGCCCTGTTGGTCAAATCTATGGTTTGTTATCTGATGGATTGTATCAGGTTGATGACTTCAACTATGTAAATGGTGAAGGATATGTATTGAAAGATAACATTACTGATAATGGTGGAGCTGTTGTTCCAGGTTCAGTAAAATACAAGGACCTGAATAATGATAATACCATTGATGAGCGTGACAGAACTGTAATTGGTAATCCGGAACCTAAGCATTTCGGGGGTATCAATAACTCTTTCAAATATAAGAACTGGGATTTCTCATTCCTGTTCCAATGGTCTTATGGTAATGATATTTTAAATGCCAACAGAATTGTATTTGAAAGCCCTTCTATTAAAGAGAATCACAACTTTTATGCTTCTGTAGCGGATCGTTACACTCCTACAAACCCAACAAATGATATTCACATTATTCGTGGTGAGAAGGCTGTGTTAGGTTATGCTCCTGAAGGAAATAAAGTTTCTGATAGAGTAGTGGAAGATGGTTCTTATTTGAAATTGAAGACTGTTTCTTTAGGATACAACTTTAGCAAGAAGCTCTTGAAGAAAACTTGTTTCTCGAAAGCAAGAGTATATGCTTCTGCTCAAAACTTATGGACTTTAACCAACTATTCTGGTTATGATCCTGAGGTATCAGTAGGTAAGTATGGTGCTTTGACTCCAGGTCTGGACTACTCTGCTTATCCTGTAAGTTCAACAGTAACTTTTGGTGTTGACTTAACTTTTTAATTAAAAGCTTATGAACTGCCATTTCAAAGCAGAATCATTCTTTGAAATGGCATTTTAAAAAAATTAACAAATGCAAAGATCATTTTTAATCATATTCGCAGTTCTGTCTGTCCTTTTTACTTCTTGTGAATCGGAGTTAGATCAGACACCACTTTCAACAATAAGTCCTGATAATTTTTATCGCAATGAGGCGGATTGTAGATTAGCATTAAATGCTGTTTACAGTGATGTTGGAAACCGTTACACTTATGGAGAACAGTTACCTATTCAATTTATGGTAGGAACAGACGAGGCTGTTTTCTCACGTTCTTATAACTCATGGACTGTAGGTTTGTATATCCACAATGCTTCTACCGTTGATTTAGAAAATACATGGAGAACCTTGTACAGAGGAATCAACAGTGCCAACTTGTTGTTGGAGAACTTGCCAGATGCAGAGTTTACTGAGGAAAGTAGAAAATTGAGATATGAAGCTGAAACTCGTTTCCTAAGAGCTTTCTTCTATTTCGACTTGGTTCGTTGGTGGGGTGGAGTTCCATTGAGAACGGCATCTGTTGGCGATGCAACTGCCAATGATATTGCTCGTTCTTCGGCCGAAGATGTTTACAATTTTATTATTACTGAATTGGAAGCTGTTGCACCAAACTTGCCACTACCTTCTGAGGAGATTGAATACGGAAGAGTTAGCAGAACTGCTGCTTGGGGATTGTTAGCAAGAGTGTATATGACAAAAGCTGGTGTACCATTGAAGCACATGCCAGCAGAATCTTATGCCAAGGTGAATGAATACTGTGATTTAATCATCAACAGTGGCGAGCACAATTTAATTGAGAACTATGAAGATGTCTTCATGAACGAAATTAAAGGTATTAACAATGATACCGAGGTTATATTTGAAGTTCAGTTTGAGAACCAAAGAAGTGCAGGGATTCGTGAAGATGGTAAGCATGGTAACCTAAACGGAATCATGTGTCAGCAAAAAGATTCTCCTTATGCTTATGCATTTACCTATGCAGGATTATCATTGATTAATTCTTACGATCAGGATAATGATGAGCGTTACGACTGGAATGTTGCCAACTTTAAGGTGGATAAGAAAGGTGATGTAAAGATTCAGAAAAACAGATATGAGTGGTTTCCAGGTAAGTTTCGTCGTATTCAAAAGGTGGATAACGCTGATGGATCATACAGCTGGATTGGTTTGGAACCCGGTGATTTGGATAAGAACTACACTGGAATTAATTTCCCAATTATTCGTTACTCTGACATCTTGTTGATGAAGGCAGAAGCATTGAATGAGTTGGATAAAACTTCTGAAGCTGTTCCGTTTATGAATCAGGTTCGTAACCGTGCAGGATTAGCTAATGTAGATGCTGATTTGGTAGCTACTGCTGCTGATTTCCATGAAGAGTTGATGACTGAAAGATTGAGAGAATTCTGTTTTGAAGGAATTCGTAAGCATGACTTGATTCGTTGGGGTGTGTTGGTTGAAAAATTGGCGGAACTAAAAACAGAAATGGAAGCTGCTAGTGTTGCTTCTTCAAGAGAGTGGTTGTACCGTTCATCGATTAATGTTGCAGAGAAGCATTATTTGATGCCAATTCCTTTGAAGGAAATGAACGAGAACAAGTTGATGGAACAAAATCCATTGTGGAAATAAAGATAAATTGAACAGGGAGCTTCTCCCTGTTCTTTTACCAAGCTGTTTAAAAGAAAATAATGTTGCAAAAGATTATACTTTTTATCGCATTAGGATTACTGGTGGGGCTAAACTGCTCTTGTATGCAATCTGCTTCTTCAAAAGGAAAAGATACCAGCAAACAGGAAATGTCGCCAATTTTCCAGGAAGAGCTAAATGTGAATATAGAGCAGGAGATGAAATTTTGCGAAGGACAGTTGAAGAAGTCTGTGGCATTGCATACTGACTTTGAAACACATCCTCGCTTAATAGAGAGTGGAGAAGAGCATTGGAAAATGCCTGAAAATGGAGTTCTTGTTTGGACGGTTGGCTTTTATCCCGGCATTCTTTGGCAGATGTACGATGTAACCAAGAATGAGTATTGGAAAGATGAAGCTCTGAAGAGAACTTTACCGTTGGAACCATACAAATACAATAAGGAGCATCATGATGTTGGCTTTATGATGTATTGCTCATATGGTCAGGCTTATCGATTGACTGGTAAAAAGGAATATCGCGATGTCTTGATTGAATCTGCAAATTCATTAATTACCAGATACAATCCTAAGGTAGGAACCATCAAGTCATGGTCGAATGAGTTGCATCCTCAGTGGAAGCAACACATCACCATTATCGATAACATGCTGAATCTTGAGCTTTTGTTTTGGGCATCGAAAGAGACAGGAAATCCTGTTTACAGAGATATTGCGGTAAAGCATGCTGAGATTACCATGAAGCACCACTTTAGAAATGATTACAGTTGTTATCATGTTGTAGAGTACGATGAAAATACCGGGGCTGTTCGAAACAAAAACACTTCACAAGGCTATGCTGACGAAAGTGTTTGGGCCAGAGGTCAAGCTTGGGCGGTTTACGGTTACACCATGGTATATCGTGAAACCAAAGATCCAAAGTTTTTAGACTTTGCCATGAAGGTTTCGGAACGATTTATTGCTGGTTTGCCAGAAGATCATATTCCTTACTGGGATTTCGACTTGACAGGAAAAGAAGGGGAGCCACGTGATGCGTCGGCAGCAGCAATTGCCGCTTCAGGTTTGGTGGAACTAAGCTCATTGCTTACTAAACCGGAATTGAAAAAGCGCTATTGCAAGGCCGCAGATGCCATTTTAAACTCTCTGGCTTCACCAAGCTATTCAGCAAATGGCGTGAATGATGCTTTTTTATTGCACAGTACAGGTGCAAAACCACAGCGCCATGAAATAGATGTAGCCTTGGTTTATGCTGACTACTATTACCTGGAGGCATTGAGAAGAAGAAAAGCACTGTCCATTGAGATGTAGATCTGATGGTACAAATAGGAAATATTAATGAAATAAATGTGTGAAGCCTTGAGGTTGAATACATTCATTTGGTACGAAGCTCTCTTAGGTATTTTACTTTAGAGAGCTTTTTTTATAATAATAGTGGTTTTGATTCTTTGTCAGAGATTGAAATATTATTTTTAGGCTGTTCTTAGAGAGTAATTGTTTAAATAGAAGAATGAGATTGATAAAGTACATATTGGCCATGGTTTTTGCCTGTTTGCTGTTTACCCCTACAAATGCTAAAAGTAAGGAGATTCGTTTTCAGAAGTTTACCACTGCTGATGGTTTGCATTCTAACGTTGTGTACTCCATGCTTCAAGATTCAAAAGGATTGATATGGTTAGGCACCAAAGAGGGCTTGAACCGTTGCGATGGTTATCAGATTGTCAATTATCCCTTACCTCAGGTTCCTTTTGCTAAGCATGCCGACCAGAGAATCAATGTCCTTATTGAGGATAAGGACCAAAACATATGGATGGGTACCCAGATGGGGATTGTTTTCCTGAACCGGGAATTTGGGAAAATGATATACTATCAGCTGCCCTATGATGTGAATAAAGCTCAAAGCCTTTATGTGAATGATTTGGCTGTGTCAGCAAGCAATGAAATCTGGGCAGGAACTCGTAATGGATTGTTTAAATTCAATAGAAAACATGGTCAGTTTGAACAGTACAATCACTTTCCTTTTAATAGTAAAACAGTTAGTTACTCGAAAGGAGAGAGGCTTATTAATGAGTTGTGTTTTGATAAGAATGAGCACCTGTGGATTGGTACTTCAGGCAATGGAATTACCATTTTAGATATAGAGAAGAATAAGAAACAGCTGTTTCGTAGATCCAGAAAAAGAAAAGCAGGAGAGCTGGTTTCCAATTATATTGAGGACCTGTTCAAGGATAAGCAAGGTAAAATGTGGATTGGAACTGCCGGTGGATTGAATCTGTTTCAGGACGAAAAGGAGAGTTTCCTGACTTATCGACATTCTGAAGGGAATAAATTCAGCCTATCGGATAACTACATTACCGCTATCAGCGAGGATGCAAAAGGAAGCCTATGGATTGGAACCAAAAAGGGATTGAACTTCTTTGATCGAGAGGAAGAAAGATTCTACAATTACCAGCACCATCCACTCTTAAAAGAGAGTATCTCAAGCAATAACATTCTAACAGTTATGAGTGAGAGGTCTGGAAGTTTTTGGGTAGGAACCATGCAGGGAATCAATCACTTTTCGCCCAACAACCTGCCTTTTGAATTGTATCAAAATATTCCTCAAAATAAATATTCTTTACCCGATAATACCTTACGTGCAGTGGTCTCAGATGAGCTGGGCAATGTTTGGGTTGGCATGATGAGGGATGGCATAAGCCATTTTGATCCGGTAAAAAAAGAATTTATGCCAGCCAAAGTAAGCGATGCCACCAAGAGAAAGAAAAGACACAAGGCGGTAAGAACCGCTTATGTTGACAGAAAAGGACAAATATTCTTTGGTACCGATGCAGGGGTTTTAAAATACAATGCAAAAAGCCAGGAGTTTGAAAACTTTACGGCAAAGGGGAAACTGATTTTCCAAAAGAGTGTATTTGAGATTCTGGAGGATGAGGAAGGGAACTACTGGTTTTCCGAACTGGATAAGGGAATCTGGAAATGGAATCCCCTAAAGGGAAGTGTAGAGCTTCTGAATAAAAACGAAAATGATCTGACAAATCAGAATGTGAAAGTGATTTCGCAGGTGACCAATGGAGATATCTGGGTGTCATGTCACATGGGCGGTCTCTGTCGTTTAAAAAGAGGAGAGAGCAGGTTTCAGAGCTACAGAGCTTCGAATCAAAAGGGCAGTTTGTCGAGTAACAGGGTGTACGATATTTTTGAAGACAGCAAAGGAAACTTGTGGATTGCTACCAGCAATGGACTTAACCTCTACAACGAAAAAGAGGACACATTTACTTCTTTAGATGAGAAGGATGGACTGCCAGGCAATGTGGTCTTAAGCATTCTGGAAGATGAAACGAACCGTTTGTGGTTGGGTACCAATAAGGGGTTAAGCTGTTTTGATATTGAGAAACAGCAATTTGCCAACTTCTACCAGGAAGATGGTTTGCAAGGAAATATCTTCGAATACAAGGTGGCTTGCATTGATACTAGTGGACAGATGTATTTTGGGGGAAATAATGGCTTGAACTCTTTTTACCCTTCTGATTTTAAAATGAATTCCTTCACTCCGGAGGCTCAATTTGTCTCTTATTCAAACTCTGGAGAATCACGAGAAGTCTTTCAGGAGAAAGTTGATTTGTATCATACCGATCAGAATCTTAGTGTTACCGTTGCCTCAATGTCTTATTGGGAGCCTGAAAAAAACAGAATTCGTTACCGTATTTCCACTATAGATACCAGTTTTACTCTTTTGCCTTTGGGAGAACACAGAATTGTGGTACCCAAACTGCCTATAGGTGAACATCAACTTGAAGTATTGGTGTCCAACAACCATATGAAATGGAGTACTTCTCCTGCTGTCTTGACCATAGATGTGAACAGGAACTGGAAACAATATTCATGGATACTTTATCTCATTGTTCTTGCATCCATTTTGTCGGTAGGAGCTGTTGTGTATGCAAATCGCAGGAAGAAACAAGAACAGAAGACCGTGAAGGCTAAGGTGGCTACTAAAAAGGCATCTTCGGCTCCTAAAAAGAAAGAGTGGGAGGAGAGTATTCAGACTCTTAATCACTTTATGGAGGAAGAAAAGCCTTATCTCGACAAGCGATTAACCAAATCGCAACTGGCCATTCAGCTTTCCTGGAGCGAGGTGCAGCTTTCCAATACCTTACGAGATGGTTTGCAAATCAGTTTTAACGATTTTATTAATACTTATCGGGTAAATGAGGTAAAGAGCCGTTTACAGGATCCACAGAATAAGGATTATACTCTGTTGGCAATTGCCGAAGATTGTGGTTTCAATTCGAAAACCTCCTTTTACAGGATTTTTAAGAAGTTCACCGATTTAACTCCTAGTGAATACCTGGAAAAGCAGGAGAAGTAGTTTTCCTGGCATATTTTTGATATCTCCATAAAACTGGAAGAGGGAGTCCGGAATGATATTTCAGACTCCTGAATAGAACTAATTCTAGTATTACTTAGTCATTACAACTATGCTTCTAATGTCTCAGTAACCATGCTTCTAGTGTCTCAGTAACTATGCTTCTAATGTCTCAGTAACTATGCTTACGACGTTATCGTAACCATGCTTACGACGTCATCGAAACTATGCTTACGATGACATTATAATATTACCAGCACAGAATGAACTCTCAGCCTACCTTCAGGCTGATTGGTGTACCGTTTTAGCTTCTCAGTTTAGTTGTTGTAATCAATTGGAATGATGCCATTTGTACACCAAGCCTACAATAAGTCTTCTGGTATCCATATACCTTGAACTTCGTGAAACAAACTGTATGTTTTCTGCTTCGTTCCATTGCTTTTTGCTATCAAGTAAATTCACTCCTTTTACCGATATCTTTAGTTTCTTTTTGAAGAAGTCGCGACTAAATGCCATGTCCAGATTATAAAGTTCACCTTTCAGTCCGTTTGCTTGTAAGGTTTTGGAATTGTAGGTGTAGTTCACATGCATGTTTATTCTTCGGGGCAATTTAAATTGTCCGGTAAGCTTGTAGCTGTAGCTCCACAATTGTTTTTTGGGCAGAGAAATACCTTTTCCTGAGAACTTTTGATGGAAGATGGTGCCACTTCCGTTTATTCTGCACCATTTGGCAGGCAGGTAGTTAAAAGTATACTCATTACCGATCACATACTGCTTGGCCAAATTGTCGAAAGTTCTAAAAAGGGTATCGCCACTGGTATAGTATTCTTGCATGATAACATCTTCGACAAAACGATGAAAGATGGCAATCCCCGCTTGAAATTTCTCTTTGTGCATGGCATAATCCACGGAAACAGAATGTTCTTTTTCTGGCTTTAAGTGGGGATTTCCAAAATAGATATTCAGTGGGTTGGCATCGTTTTTATAAGAGTTCAACTGGCCTGAACGTGGCAGTTTCTGGCTTTTCTTGTAAGATATGCTTAGGTCGCTATGTTCCCAATTTCTGCCTGCATGAAAGGTTGGTAAAAGGCTCAGGTAAGAGTTGTGTTGTTGATTTACAATTTCGTTACGGGCATTGTTGGTCGACCTGTCAACATATCGAAGTCTCGATCCGGCTGTAACGAACCATTTGTCGGTTTTAAAATCAATAATCCCGTAAAGGGCAGAACTGCTGTTCTCATATTGGTAGTTGAATGTTTTAGATGGAACCATGATCCAATCGTGCTCGCTATGATTGTACTTTTCCTGAATAGAGTTCTGTGTTTGCTTTTCCAGGCTCCAATCAGCTCCTCCTTCCAGTTTCATATTCTCATTCAATTCTCTTTCGTAGTCCAGCTTGCCTTGAAACTTTTCAACCGATAAATTAATATCATCTTTTTTCTCTGCCGGAAAGGTATTGATCGGCTTCCCTTCAGGATCAAAATTCAAGCTGCTCATCAGCCTGTCTTCATACTGTTTTTGTTTGCGATAGCTGCTACTTACTTTTAAAGTCTGCTTGTCCCATTTACCAATGTATTGTGTGCGATATTGCTGTGTAAATTTATCCTTCTCAAATGTTTGCTCCTGTTCTGTGTATTTGGTCAGTATCTGTTCTTCATTTAATAACTCCTTAAAGATGTTGATTTCTGGATCTACCTGGTTGTTTTGCCACAGTCCATCTATTTTGAACAGGTGTTTTTTCGAAGGTCGGTAGTTGATTCCTGTTCTGGCTTGTTGACTGTTGTTTTTTTGCGATTGGTCTCTGGCTTGCCTGATATAAGGAGAGTTGCCTGGTAAAAGATTTTGGCGCAACTGGTTGATGGTAGTATTGAATTCGTTGATGTTGGAGTTGGCCTGAAAGAATCCGCCCCAGTTATTGTGTTTTTTGTTGGTTGAGAAGTTCTCCTGGTGATTCCCAAAGTGATCAACTGAAGCTCTGAATTTACTCGAAGAGCGAGATTGTATGGGAGATTTGAGCTGAATATTAATTACACTTCCATCGGCATCGTATTTTGCCGTGGGGTTCTGAATCACCTCAATCTTAGCAATAGAGGAGGGAGAGATCTGATCTAATTCCGATTGATCGTCAATTCTGACACCATCGATTAAGATACTGGCTTGTCGTCCTCGAATACTGACAGCCTCTTCCATATCAACCGAAACAGATGGAATGGAACTTAGCAATTCAATGGCAGAGTTGGTTCCCCCTTCAGGTAATTTATCGGGATACAACACCCAATTTCCATTTTCTTTACCGATTGACTTTTTCTCGGCGGTTACAAATACTTCCTGTAGGTTGTGAGCCGATGGGGAGAGAGGAATAACACCTAGGTCTATGCTTTCAGTTGTTACATTCAGGAGCTTCTCGTAGGTCTCATATCCCAGGTACTGGATAATGATTTTATAGGTACTGTTCTGTTGTACGGTAATGGAAAAGCTTCCCTCGTCATCGGTCAGGGTTCCACTCATGCCACTCTCCGAATTAATATTGGAAATGGCAACCTGTGTAAAAGGTAAGGATTGATTTAGTTTTGTATCGAAAACTTGTCCTTTAATTCTTAGGTCCTGAGCTTGCATATTTGCAGAGAACAGACAAACGAAAAAAAGGAATAGGAGGCTTGAACGCATACTTTAATTTTTCCTGAATTAATATTTTGAAAATTAGCTTAGCACGAATAAATGGAAATAGAATGTGTTTCAGGTGGATTTAGAGTGCTGGGAAGTGCCAAAAATGGGATTTGGGATAGAATGGAAGCTTTTTTAGGCTCAATTAACAAGGATACTGTAACTCTTTTATTAGAAGTGGTAGGAATAGTAGTTTTTTGTTTTCCTGAAATCAGAAACGATTAATAGTTTAGGTGCTATATAGAATACGTTGGGTAATTGAATTCTAGAAAACTTTATCATTTCTACAAATAAGTTCTAATTAGATTAGGTATTCTATCATATAGCTTATGATTGCTTATTTTTATTTGCTCAAGCCGCAAGGCTCTTCTTTTCCCATTGCTGGAAAAGAAGCAAAAGATCTAGGGCGTGTAAGGTCAAACTACTTATACTTGAAAACATTAAGTTCGGCGGGGTGATCTTCTCAATTCTTCGAAGCTTCCCCTTCTCTCTAAATGTTTTCTGCGTCTAATCAGCTTGACCTTCCAATGCCCGAAAAGCCCGCTCGAATTGAGCAGTTTATTGTAGATTACTTCACGATCTCTTTTTATCTCTAACATTTTCACTTTAAGTACTGCAAGTATTCCAAATACTTTAGTCACTCATAATATTTACCCACTATAAATCATACAGAGCCATAGTTTACTTATGCACTTTTCTTTTTAAAAAGTGATACAAGGTATGAGTGCAAAAAAATCCCCTTTGCCGTAAGGGAAAAGGGGAAGGTTTATGTGCTGAATTTTTATTTTAATTCAAAGATTTGGTAGTTGTCGTAGTAGCCTCTTGCAGGAACCATCAATCGAATAGCTGTTTGTCCTGCTCCCAGGGGAGCGTCCGATTCTTTATCGTGATATTGAAAAACCAATTGACCGTCTATTCTGAATTCAATCTGGTCTTTCCACTTAATAACCTTCATGTGATGTTTTCCGGTAAGGTTTTTCAGCGTTAGATCCTGACCTTTGGTAACCAATCTTCTGCCAGGACATTTGCGCATATTGGCTGTACCACGTTTGGGAGCCAAAAAGGAAATGCGATAATTGTAAATATCCCCTTTGGTGTATTGAGCAGCCACACCACAGCGCTTCTTCAATGAAGGATGGAATACATTTTCCCCTTTTGTACCTGTTGCTGAAAACATGATCATGTGCAAAGGATAGGGAATAGGACTCTGGAAGTCGAATTCAATCATGTAGTTTTCCGGGGTAATGGTTTTGTTCCAGTAAACCAGGTGTCCACCCCTGAAAGTGTCGCCCAATTTGTAAGAAGGATACATATTTGGCTCTGCTTTTAAAGCCAGTCCATCTACATAGTTCTGATACCATTTGTCTGTGCCCTCTTCAAAAACAATCTCACCTTTTTTCATCTTCCGATTCACTTTTTTGTGATAACGGGAATAAAGCTCCAGACGACCTTTATTGATTTTGGCAATTCCCGGGCCTTCCATCACCCAATCCTCCAGTGATGATTTTTGATTGAAGTCACATTCGTATACCAATTTCTTCTCTTTTCCCTTCTCCAGAGATTCTTGAGCCACTACTTGAAGCGTAAGAAAAGTGAGAACTATGGTGAGAAGATATAGATGAATTTTGTTCATTACTTTAAAGTTTAGAAAAAGGGCCAGAAGTAAACATCCAGTAAAATTGAAGCGATAATTTCAATGAAACAATTGGATGGCACTTTTACGCAAAGTGCAAATTTACTACTCAACCCTTTTTTGAATCAAGATATGCTAAATCTTATTCCAATTATAATACTAAATGAGCCTAAAAGAAATTAATAGATTTTCTTTTGTAGCGAAAACTAAAAAATTAAGACATAGCAAGGTTACGTTGTATTTTTTAGTACAGCTACAGAAGAAAAGATGTGATTTATTAGGCGTATTTGGTGTGATAATTGGTATTATAAATAGGAAACAAACGGATCGTTTGTGCGAATTAAGATTTCACGAAGCTTTTCGGTTAAATCTTGTTCCAGTTCCGTATTCTCTCCATAAATGTTTTCCATTTGATATGGATCGTTTACATCATCATACAAGAAGTGATGTTTCTCTCCTTTGTTATCATATGCGATCACATAGGTGTGGGTATGTGTTTTCACACCTCTGCGTTTTTCTGTATCGTCTTCTGGTTTGGCAAAGAAATACAAGGCCGCTTCCGGACGATCTACTTTTTCATTTCTGAAGATTCCTGAGTAGTCTTTTCCTTCCACTTCCGAAGGGATATCATCCGACATTCCCATCAAACCAAGTAGAGTAGGCATTACATCAGGCACACTCATCAACAAGTCATCGGTACCAGGTTTAATCTTCTTGGGCCAACGAATAATGAATGGAATATCAAAGGCTTCGCTATACCATATGTTCTTGTGCATCATTCCCTGGCTACCCAGCATTTCTCCGTGATCAGAAGTAAAGATGACGATTGTGTTTTCGTCTAAACCTTGTTCTTTCAGGGTTTGCAATACCTTTCCAATTTGTAGGTCTACCCCTTCACACATTGAGAAGTAATCAATGGATTGATCGATTCGTTTTTCCACAAACATATCGCCAAAACCTTTGTCACCCATCTCTCTGTTGTCGGTAAACTGTACGTTCGGACGGTTCAGTACATCTTTCTCTGTTTTGCCTTCGAAACGCTCCTTGTACTTTTCAGGTACCAGGTTAAAAGGGTGATGAGGAGGGTTGATGGCCCAGAACATGGCAAATGGCTTGTCATCATTTCTGAATTTGTCACCAGCATTTTCCAGGTACTTCTCTACAACTTCAGCTTCATGCTCAGGAGACCATTGCTTAAAGTACTGTGCCTGATCTTCACCTGCATCGTTGATCCAATAGTGAGGAGTCAAGTGGTTGTCATCAGCACCATAAGAATACCAGAAATTAAATCCGTGGCGGTGTTTGCCAGGTTTGCAATAGGAATCCCATACTTTGGCTTCTCCCTTTTTGGTTGCAGTAGGTCCGTCAAGGTGCCACTTACCTACATAGGCAGCATCGTAACCGTTGTTCGACAATACATCTGAAAAACAAACATCATCTGGTTTTAGGAAGTTTCCAAACTCTGTTCTTCCTGAGTGGCAGTTCGACAATACACCATTCGACAATGGATACTTTCCTGTTAGCATCATACCACGGTATGGGCTACACAATGGATGGTTACTAACAGCATTGCTAAATACAACACCATCGTTTGCCAGCTTGTCGATATTTGGTGTTAACACAGGATCTTGCTTCATAAATCCCATGGCTTGCTTTCTGTACTGATCCGGGAAGATGAAAAGCAAGTTTGGTTTTTTTCCTTTTCTGGTACAAGAACTTAGTAAGCCCTGTGGAATCAGGGTCATACCTGCAGTAATTGCGGCGGTATTACGTATAAAGTTTCTTCTTGAAATATCTTTAGCCATGATCTATTTTTTTTGTAGTTCAACTTCTCTGGTCAAGCCATGCTGACAGCTGAATTCCAATACCGTATGATTGTCTTCGTTGCTAATCAATGTACAGTATTTGTTGTTTGGAACAGACCAGTTTCCTTCAATGGTTATTCTCACTTTCGAAATCTTACTTTCGTTGTCTTTCCATTCGCGAGAATATATACTTCTTTCCTTTCTTTTATCATTTTCAATGACCACATCAGCAGGACCTTCATACAGGTGCAGATCAGGATCACAAAGGCTAAGTACTTTGGTATCTTTTTTATCTTTCAGCATTACCAATGCCGGAGCATCAACAGCTTTCACTCCAGAGATGTTGATTTGTTCATTTGCTTCGAACAGAACAAAGGCAGTTGTTTTGCTTGCATTTTCACGAACAATGTGTGCTTTGCTGTCCTTTTGAAGAACGGTGTAAGGAGCTTTGGCCTTTTTCTTCATTTGCTTGGCAAACTTCTGTAACTCTTTGTGTCCTCTTTGAACCAATATGGCATATTCATATGATTCTCCTTTTGGAGCTTTGCCGTGGCGAATCACTGCTGTCGCAAAGTTTCCTTGGTTTGGAGTTTCCTTCTTCTGATCTTTTGAATGTTGCAACTGCTTGCCTACTTCCACAGTATAGGCTGAAGGAATGTAAAAGCTGTTCCCAACATTGTCGGTTAATAGATTCGCTTTTTTGCTTTTACCTACATAAGCAAACGGAAATTTAGAAATCTCCTTGCCATTCATTTGAACTGCATCAGACTCTTGCTTCAAATAGTTTTGGAATAGGGTGGTTTCCGTTTCAAAATCGGCATTGATGTTTTCAATATCACTACCCAGGCAGATGATTTTCTCGTCGAAAAAGAAAACTGATTTTAAAGCACGGTGAGATCCATTGTATTTGTCGTGCTCATGCAGTTTCATTCCCCACGCACCATTCTTTCCTTCCAAAGAAATGGCTCCTGCAAATGCTTCATCAGACATAAGCATTTCCTCATAGCCAGTTACCTGATCAACATTAAGAATCTTGGCACGCAATTGTTCTATTGGCAAGTGAATGGCAGTGGTACCTGCAAATCGGCCCCAGTCCCAACCGTTTACATTAAACCCGGCAGTGAATACACTAGGTTTATCTGTTCCGGCCAAAATTTGAACTTGCCCGTGTTTCATATAACGGCCATAGTAATTGGCGCCTATATAGTGCTCGGCTGCCCACAGGTAACGACTGTGTCCTTGTGCTGTAACCGACCAGTTGTCTCTGCGGTGAATTCCCAGAGCAGCATAGTTCATGGTCCAGTTACCATTAGGATCAGCTTCAGCTTGAATTCCGGCTTTTTGGAATTTCTTAACACTTCCGCTTGCTTTCTTACCTTCCATTAATCTTAGGTAAGCAGCAGCCATATCCTTGTCAATTTTCTTCTTTCCATCAGGAGTTCCTGACAGGGCCATCAACTCATAATGAGTAGCAGATAGTTTTCCTTTTCCATTAGGATGGCGTCCCGACATTGAAGTTGGCCAGGTTTCTTTGTTACAGAAAAGGCGTGTCTTTAACAATGATTCTTTTAAGATTCTATGCCCTTCTTCTGAAACATGAAATGGAGTTTTACTAAAATAGTAAACCATTCTGGTTGCGCCATCATATCCTCCGGTAGCATAGGCAGGGTAATTATTGGCGTGGTGGAAAACCGAACCATCTACTTTGAAACTGTCTTTCAAACCAGGAGCAATTGCCAATCCGTTGTCGATCCACGCTACATAGGCTTTCAAGTAGCGTACTTTTTCAGGAGAATCTTCCAGCATCAGGATACTTGCCAATCTTCCCATTACAGAAGTATTGAAAGCATCAATGCTCATGCCTTTACCATGGAAAGGAGCAAACACCTCCTTTACGCCAGAGTACCATTCCATTGCCTTTTGAGCCTGGTCTGCTCTTTTGGTTCTGATTAATGATTCTCGCATTAGGAAATAGGCTGAGTAGTACGTTCTCATGCTATACCCCAGATGATGAAGGGTTCCGTTGGCGCTACCTTCTGCCCATCCCTGGTCAATAATGTGATCAGATAGATTGAAGAACAATTCCTCCAATTCGTTTTTATACTCATTATTGTCAGTTTGATTGTAGGCGCAGGCAACATCAAACATCAGTTTGGTATATTTCTTAAAGCCTTTGTTTTGCTTGTTGAAATAGTTTTTCCAATCCTTAGAGTAAGGGCGGTATATTTCCGAGAAGCGACAGAACCAGATGTTCTCACCAGTGATTTGGTTCCCATTTCTGGAAATCTTGTATTTGGCATAGTCTTTTCTGATTTGCTTCATGAACTTGTCGGTAACTTTTACTTTTTTGATGACAGACTTACTATACCTTTTGTTGATCATCTGAATCCCTTTGATCTGTTTGTCAGTCAAAGATTCAAGTTTTTGGCTTGGATTATTTAAGCTCGACTTGTAAAGAACCAGCCAGTGGTTTTCAGTTTTTGCATTCACAAAAGGAACCTGGTAGTCTGGAGTATTCCATCTGCTGTCGGCAGGGGTACACAACATGATGTGATCGAAATACAAGCTGCCAGAAGTATTTTCAGGAGCGATGATTCTCATCTTGTTCATGCTGGTTACTGGAGTACCTTTCATGTCGCGTTCGAAAGCTACCCAGGCAGCTCTCCATCCTTTGTAGTTTAATCCGAATTCAAACTCGCAGTTTACAGTTTCATTGGTAGCAAACTGAACAGTGATTTTTTCATCTTTAGGAGTTTCATTGTAAACCCAAAAGCAGAAGGTTGGAATTGACTTATCAACCGCTTCAGGATTGAAGGGAGTAAAATTTATATTTTCATCCAATTCCAGAAAACCTTTGCGTTCCCATGTCCATTTTAAACTTTGCTTGCCATGCTTAAAATGACGTTCGCTAACTTGTAATTCTGATTTTGAATCAGCATTCCATTGAGAGTTTACTTGCTCTCCTTCGAAGGAGATGATTTCAGGCACAAAAAGATCCTGAGCTGATAACTTGGCACTAATTAGAACACAGGCTATTAATAAAGTCTGTCTTAAACAGTGAAGTAATTTGGTATATTTTTTTGTATGCATTGTAATATGTATTGGCTTTTGCTGTTGCAAGAAAAGAATACCTGACGGATGCAAGATAATGATTGAGCAGTAAAGTGTACCAAAATCATTATTTGATACTTTTCCATTACAATAAATAAAAGTAAAGCTTGTCCCCGCTAATAAGTCGGGGACAATTTGAATTTATTTGGCTGCTAGTTTTTCCAATTCTCTTTTTCTGCAAAGAGCTTCCAGGAAGTAATAATCAGCATAGTTTAAAGGAACATCAATTTCTGCCCCATGAGGGATACTACCTACACTGTGCATCAATAAAAAGTTGTTATTCTCGCCCAATTTAGCACGATAAGCAGGTGAAGAAAGATTTACAACAATTTCATCGGCCAATTGCTTGTATTTAGCTGATTTTTCAGGGCTATAAGTGCTTAACTCATACAATGCAGAAGCAATTACACTAGCAGCTGAAGCATCTCTTGGGGTATTTGGAATGTCCTTACAATCGAAATCCCAGTAAGGAACAAGATCTTTAGGCATTCTTGGGTGTGAGAAAAGGAAGTTGGCAATAGCTTCCGCTTGTTTCAAAAACTTTGGATCTTTGGTTTCACGGTAACAAAGAGTATATCCGTAGATAGCCCAACCTTGTCCACGTGACCATGCAGAATGATCAGCATAACCTTGTGCAGTTACTTTATTGCGTACTTGGCCTGTGATAGTATCGTAGTCGATCACATGATAGGAGCTGTAATCTTCACGGAAGTGATGATCCATAGTTGTTTCAGCATGCTTAATAGCGATATCTCTAAAGCTATTGTCTCCGCTTAGTTTTGTAGCTTCGAACAACAGTTCCAGGTTCATCATATTGTCAATAATCACTGGACATTGCCATCCTCTTTTGGCTTGCCATCCGCGGTGAACATTCCAAGACTGGATTGCTCCCACATTTGGACGATATCTGGTACTTAGTGATTTTGCTGCCTGAACAATGACATCTTTATATTCCGGTTTTTTGGTTAGTCTGTAACCATTACCATAGCTACAGTATACCATGAAACCTACATCGTGATGCCAGGTTAGATACTGAACGGTGTCTAATGTTTCAGTGACTTTCTCAGCTTCAGTTTTCCATTTGTTATCGCCAGTTAATTCATACAAATACCATAAAGAACCAGGGAAAAATCCACTTGTCCAAAGCTCAGGAGTGTTGTATCTGGTTGTTCCATCTTTATGAATGGTTCTCGGATTCAAGATTTCTCCTTTTGCATTCATATTCTCTATTTCACGACCAATTTGCTGAGTCGCGAATTCTACATTTTCCTCTACAATATTGTTAGAAGAATGTTTTGGACTATTGCATGACCAAAGAAAGGCCACACAAGTCAAAAGAATCGTAAATTGAAGATTTTGCTTCATTTTTGAACTTTATTATTTAAGATTTAATTTTATTTCAGTTGATTTTCCAACATTGATTCCTTGTGGGAAGTCAATGTTTGATTCAAGAGTCTTATTCCCTGTATTAATTTTTATCTTTCCATTCTTTTGCTGATGAAGAGGATCAGAAACTTGAAGTACAGCCTCCTCATTGTTCAAGGATAGCATGGCAATAACAGGTACATCACTTTCTAAGCTGATTCCATCTTTTAGGGATACTGATCCTTTCTTATAGAAGACCATCATATAAGTGTTGGTATCAATTTGAATAGCCTGCTGTTCATCATTGTTTTGAATGATAAGAGGTAATTTATCTTTACAGATTTCTTTTAGTGCATTGAGTTCTATTCCCGGGATTACCATATAGGAATAGTCTGCCTGATCCGGATGCTTGCCATGTGATAGGGAAAGCTGAAAAATGGAGGTTTCTTCCAATTGATTTTCCTTGTTATTGGTGGCATAACGACCATCCAAATCAGCCCAGTTCCCAGTTTTCTCTTCGGCAAATAGTAGCAATGAACTTGCTTTTTTTGTTGGGAAAATCAGGTAAGCAGTGCCATCATGATACACCCAAGAAGTTTTCTTGATGTCTTTGAACTTAAGATTTGAAGATTTACCTTCCTTAATCTTTCCTTTTTTGCCATTGATATTGTAAAAAATCGATCCATTTCTGATACTTTGATTCAAAGTTGTCCATACATCGAAATCATCATTATTATTTTTCCTGATGCTATTTCCTAGAGCAAGAAGCACATTGTCATAAGTGAAATATGCTTTGTTGGCTTGCAGGTTCACATAGCTATTCTTGCGGTTGTACTGAAAGGCAGCAATCCCTTTTTTGTTGGCTGCTAATCCGCCGGCAAATTGATTTTTGCTTTTACTTTCACGTCCCCATGGACTCAATGGCAACTTCCCATTTTTTTGAAGAGCAGTGATACCAGGTATTGCGCGCCAGTTCCATCCAATACGTGCTTTGTCGTATTCTTTTCCATTTCGATATATTATGGTAGAGCCATCACCACTAAAGAAGTTATTTTTTCCGTGAGCCCTTTCACTTTCAGAGGTTTCGCATCCTGTGGTTCGGTTTGATAACATCTTGATTGAGAAGTAAGCATTAGGGGTGCTATGTATCAACAAATCTGTATTCCAGAAATACTTGGTAGAATCAAGTGTTGCTGTGTGTGTTGTTCTTTGTTTGTGAAGAAGAGTTTTTAATTCTGCTTCTTTTTCTAATGTGTAAGGAGAGACCGCCAACAGTTTAGAGATCTTTTTCTTCATGTCTCCATTGTCAGCTGGAGCTTTTTTCAATGCATTGTGTCTACCGGCTAAATTCAGGGCCGCACGGTTTTTAAAATGATACCACTGTATGCCATCCAAGTAATAGTCAGCAATGGTGTTCCATTCTTTTTCTGTAAGAGCCCATTGAGTTCCCTTTGTGGCTTCAGCATAGTTAAGAACATGATTGATCCAGTGAACTCCATATCCAACCCAGTAGTTTTGTGCACCTCCGGCGTTGTGTTGAATCCATGATCCATCAGTAGTAAAGCCAGTTGGGAAATCTGTCGGAGTATTTACAACTCTGGGAAACTGTTCTTTCACAATCTCATGTACCCAATCCATCTCAGCCTCGTTTCCGGAACAAGAAGCTATAGCTGTCATGCCCCACAAGCGGTAACCTACATTGCCACCTCTGTTATGACCTTCATGTTTATCGAAGACTTTAGGGCTTTTGCCATTATACCAGCACCAGTGACTAAATTCACTAATGCTTTGAATCAGTGAGTCTATTGTTCCTGCCATGGCTGGGTCTGACTCTCGCTCTTTTATCATATCATTATAGATAACCAACTCAATGGCAGCCATAGCTCTAAGGGTTTCAAAAGGAACCCTTGGGAATTTATATTTTGGGCGATGATTGATCCAATATTGCAAGGAGCTGTAAATGGCCCTTCGCAACTCCTCTTTGTTGGGTTGCTTTGCTTTGCTGTAATCAATGGCTAATTGTGTGATGCGTCCTCTAATATGTTTTGTATGGGGAGTTTCATCCGAAAAACTACCGTCCTCCTGAAGTAAGGAGAGGATTTTTTCGGTGCTGAGAGTTTCTCCCTTTGCTGATAACTTCTTTCCTTGATGCGCTGTTCTTATTTTTTGAATGTCAGCATTACCATTTTCTTGTGATGAGGCACTTGATGATAAAAGTAGACAGGCAAAAAATGTGATACAGATGGTGTGGATTCTGTTCATATGATTATTGTTTTCTCGTTACTAATCTCTGGTATTTCCCTACTATTTTGGTCTTCAAAATTTGTCTTCTAAAGATTGAAAATAGGGGTGAGCTTCCCAGTTTTTTCTCATTGCACTTCAAAGAGAGGCTTCTTCATTTTTGTTGTTTTCTCAATGACTTGCACTTAAAATTATTAATTGCTTATCGCGAGATGGAGGACTTTTTCATTTCTGGGACGATTCTAAGGGAGAAGTCTTGTAAGTGTCAGTAAAGCAGAGGGTAGAGAGGGGAGTGTTATGGGTTTCAAAAAATGCAATGATCCTAATTTCCTTGTTGTGAGAAGTGTTGCAATTGTTCGGAGAATTATGGAAGGAAAGAAAGGACTATATCTGTATAAAAATCAAGTGTTTTTGACTTCCGAATTGTTAAGGTGCAGGGGATCAGCGAAAAAGCTGTGTTAATGTGCGATTATTAAGGCTGATTTGTGAGTGTGTAAAATCGTACGGAAGATATTGTAAGGTTTTTTAAGGCATAGGCTATCAGTGTGTTTGTGGGCTTTTGAGCTTTCTGGTGTGCCGAAATGGATATTTGGGACAGGCTTGGTTTGTGTGAGGTATAGCTTTCAGGTATCTTGAAATCGTTTTCAGGAGCAGGCAAGTGCTCTGAATTGTTGTTTATTGACCCCTTATAAGTATGGGGTGTAATATTTTTAAAATAGAAGAAAATGATGCGATTATTTGGACTGTTATTTCTTGTGCTTTCTTTATGGGCATGCAATGCAAAATCTGAAAAAGAAAATTGGTATGAAATATCGGAATTACTGTTTGAAGATTCTTTTAGCGATGGTAGTTTGAGCAATTGGATTAGCGAAATTCAGGAAGATTCATGTAGCTCAGTTTTGGTGAGAGACGGAAAGATGGATATTGATGTTTGCAAGGGAGCTTCCATTTGGCTGGATCAATATTTTGAGGGTGGAGTGTTAATTGAATATGATGCTACAGTAATAGGAAAGGGAGGTCCAAATGATAGGGTGAGTGATTTGAATTGCTTTTGGAATGCAACTGATCCAAGAAATCCGAAGGACTTGTTTAACTCTCCCCGAAAGGCATCAGGCATGTTTCACGATTACGATACCTTGCAATTGTACTATGTGGGAATGGGAGGTCATAACAATACAAAGACTCGTTTTCGTCGTTATGCAGGAGATGGAAATAAGCCTCTTCTTGCTGGACATGATTTGTCATCTTCTGATGTGTTGATAGAAGCGAATAAGACCTACAGAATTCAGCTAATCGCTTTAAATGGACGAGTACAGTTTATCCGTGATGGAGCAGTAATATATGACTTTAAGGATGCAGAAGCCTATGAAAAAGGATGGTTTGGTATACGAACCATTAACAATCATATGAGTGTTGATAATGTGAAGGTATATCAGATTAAAGGGAAAGATGAATAAGACATATAGAAAAAGCATCAGCTTGCTAATCATTGCATGTCTATCGGTAGTAATTGTTACTGCTCAGAAAGTGACCAGAGTTGGAGACCTGAATGAATTGTTGTTAGCATTAGAATCGGGTAGTCAGGTTATTGAGTTGGCAGATGGAGAATACCAGGATCTTTGTCTGGATTTGAAGAGGAGTGGTAGCAAGGAACAGCCGATTGTAATAAAGGCTGAGCATCCCGGGAAAGTAATTGTCAAGGGAAATACTTCCATTGTTCTTTCTGGAAACAACATCGTTCTATCAGGTATCGATTTTAATAAAGGAAAAAGAGATAAGGATGGATCTTTGATTCTTGTATCTGGAGAAAATAATAGACTTACAAATTGTCGCTTTCGAAATTACAATCAGGTTACAGGCGTTTGGGTGCAATTGAATGGTCGTTACAACCGAGTGGATCATTGTTGGTTCGAGGGAAAAACTTCAGGTGCGAGTTACATTAATGTAGATGTTCCTAAGTCTGGTGGTAATCACCATCTGGTGGACCATAATTATTTCTCACGTCCCCCTCTTGGAAAAAATGGGGGTTCAGCCATGCGTATTGGCCATGGTTCTATGGCAAAGCGTTATTGTTATACAACAGTAGAATTTAACCTGTTCGAAGATTGCAGTGGCGAAAGTGAAATCATGTCATCGAAGAGTTGTGGAAACACCTTTCGTTACAATACATTTTTGAATTGCAAGGGAGCACTGAGCCTGCGTCAGGGAGTGGAAGGAATTGTGGAAAGTAACTATTTTATCTCTAATGAGGAGGGGAAAAACAGATGTGGCGGAGTTGCAGTTCGAAGCAGAAAGCATCTGGTGGTAAATAATTATTTCAGTGGCTTGGCTCCCAAGAAAGGAGGAGTTGTCAGCTTTGGTTCTGCTTCTCCCTCCGATCCTAAACGATTGGCCATGGGGCTGATTGGTGCTCACTTTCCAAAGACAGCAGAGAATACAATTGCCCATAATTTCTTTGTGAATAATAGATCTGTTTCAATTGATGTAATCAATGATCTTGGCCATAGAAATAAAGTATTTCCCCCTGATAGTATGTTTTTCTTTCATAATGTAATGGTAGGAGGAACACCTCATATTAAAAAGCATACAGAATCTCAATATTTGGTTTTTGAAGGGAATGTATTCCAGGGAAGTAGTGGAATTAATCCCAACAAGGGATTGAAAGAGATGAAGGTAAAGTTGAAGGATGAGGAACAAGTATTCACAGTAAAGAACTCAAAGAGTTTACCAGCAGCTGATATTTCAACATGGAAAAAGAACTTGACCAAGGGGATGTTAAAACGCTTGGATTTTGATTTGGAAAAAGTGAAATCCTCAGGAGTTTATTACTCTCCTAAGGGGAAACGTGGTGGATTACAGCAAATACTTCAAAGGAAAGATGTTGGTCCTAATTGGATGTAAATTGAAAATATACAATACAATAATGAAACGTCCATGAGTAAATAATTATTAACTCACATACGAGGATGATTATTTTCGAATGGTAAGTTCCATCTGACAAGTGGGTAAAATTATAAACAGATGAAAGAAAGATTGAAAATTAGATTGGGAGATCTTGTGTTGGTGGTCTTGATGATTATTCTTTTTGCAGGAACCATCCGCAATTCACAGGCACAAAATGTGAAGAGCCATCCACGTGTATTTTTCCAGAAGGATGAATTAAAAGAGTTTGCCGATATGCGTTTAACAACGCATAAAAGTGAATGGGAGAGTTTACTCCTGATTTGCGAGAAGCTAAATAAACTGGAGCCCATAGAGCACCCAAAATCGAAGTTGGTATTTTCATTTCCTGAAAAACTAGCAGCAGTGGCATTGGTGCAATTGTTGGATCCGAAACAAAAATATCAGGAAACTTTCGAGAAGCATTTCTGGACCATACTGAAATGGAAAGAATGGGACAAATGGATAGACGGAAAAGGCAAAGGTCCTGGCGGAGATTTGGGAATTGCTCAAGCTATAATTGCACTAACGGCTTCTTATGATTGGCAATACCAGAATTTTACGAAGAAAGAACGTAAATACATTAATCAGAGGCTTGTTCGTATTGCTCACCATTTTTATGAAGATTATTCAAGATTCCACACAAACAATTTTGCGATCATGAATTGCAATCACGGAACCAATGTATATGCTGCTTTAAGTGCTGTTTTGTATGGTGTTGACGATGTACCACAAGAATATCAAAAAGAGTGGACGGACTGCTTGGAGCACAAGTATGAAACGCTAACAAGTCAGATGAACTCCTTGATGAGTGATGGGTTTAGCGATGAAGGAGCAACATATTTCATGTTTCAGTTGAAAACCTATGTCCAGTGGATGGAATTGCGCAGAAATGCATTGGAGAAAGCTTATGGAGAACCTTACCAGAGTTTAGATTGGTTTAAAAATGCTTCAGCCTATTGCATGTATTCTATTTTGCCTGGCGGGAAGGATAACTTTGGAGGCTTGGCAAGATATGCCGATGCAAACCCTAAGTTTTGGGGAAATCCATACTCAGTATTTCCGGCATTGGCTAAGAATTTAAAAGATCCACTTGCGCAATGGTTGTCTTCAGAGCTTGAATTAGGAGAGGTTGAGCTATGGCGTGCCGAGAAGAAAACAGAAAAGGATCAGGACCAGAAATCCAATTATGATGTGTGGAGATACATTTGGAAAGATGCATCAGTACCTGTTGTTGATGTAAATACCTTACCTAACTGGCGATTTTTCGAGGATGCCGGAATGTATGTTTGGCGCTCTTCCTGGAAAAATGATGCCAGCTACTTTACCATTAAATCGGGTCAGCATTACCAGGGACACGGACATCCTGATGACGGACAATTCATGTTGCACAGGGCAGGGGTTCCCTATATTATTGACATGGGATATTCCAATCCAAAATATACTCATGAGCACAATGTCCTGTTGGTAAATGGAGAAGGCCAGGTTGGCGATGGTGATGTTTGGTGTGAATTTGGTGAATATCCTGGCAACAAAGCGATCTGGGGGAAAACAGATGTTGTCATTAGTACCGGAAATCAAGGGGAGTATGATTATTTCAACCTGGTTTGTGATCCTTCAAACATGTATCCATCGAAGGATTTGAACTTCTGGCATCGCGAAGTGCTTGCTTGCAATGGCTTGTTTTTAATTCGCGATGAAATGCAAGCAAAAAAGGAAGTGGATTTTGAATTGCTCTTGCACTCTTATGCCAGCAGGAAAGGAAAGAAAGATGCTTATGAATATACCAAGGATAGAGAGGTAAATCCATTTCATTCAAAAGAGAATAAGGAATGGTTGATCGATCCAAGAAAAGGGAAAGCTCCTTTGTTATTGGTGAAAGATCTCTCTCAATCCAATTGGGGTGATTCTGTGGAAGAGGCTTGGTTTTACGACAATTATCTTCGTAAGAAAGATGGTCTTGGGCATGTGCAGTTGGGGCATGTGTTAAAAAGAAGACAAAAGGCGAAAGAGGCTAGTTCCCTTTTACTTTTAGGTTTTCAGGATCAGTTGGAGGGCAAAAAAGTTGTGCGCCTGCCAGAAGGAGAAGGACTTCAAATTCAGAATGAGAAGGGGGATATCTTAACAGAGATCTCCTGGAGTGAAAAAGCATCTCTTTCTCAGCTGAAATTTACTGGTGATATGGCAGGAATTCAGTTTGACAAGCAGAAAGTAATTGAATGGTTCGGAAGAAATATCCGTAAAGTAAGCCATGGCGAAAAGACATTGCTTGTGTCAGATAAAAAGATTTCCGCACATGCTTTTATAAAAGAGGAGAGCATGGTGATTGATTTTAATTCGAATGAACAAGCACAGCTATGCCTGGCTGTTCCAGCTCAACCAACCCATGCAGAAATAAATGGTCGTAAAATCGATTATCGTTATGAGAATGGTGCAATGACATTCCACCTGGATGGAGGAAAAGCGCAAAAACTGGAAATTAAATTTGAAAAATAGAGTAAAATGAGGATGCTGTATGTAGATACGGACATCCTCTTTTATCTTATAAATAGCTAACAATGAAAAAGAATATTTTGTTTACACTGATGTTGATGTGTTGTACTTGCATGTTGAGTAACGCACAGTACATCGGTTTGGAAAATTCCGTTCCCGCGGGGTGGAGTACCAGCTCTGGTTCAAGCCTGACAATGAGTGATGCTCATTATAAGTTGGGATCTCAATCGGTAAAGTGGGATTGGAACCAGGGGGCAGAGTTGAATATTTCAAATCCTCCTAACATTAATACTGCAGTAACGACCTATAAAGGTGGATTGATGTTGTGGGTCTACAATGAAACGCCTGTTGATCGTACCATCAGGTTTGAATTCGGAAAAGGAAGTAGTGTAGACTATTACTTTGATTATGGGATCAATTTTAAAGGATGGCGTGCCTGTTGGATTCGTTTTAAAGAAGACATGAGTGGTCCAAAAAGCAATCAGAGTTTGGATTATATGAAAATCATTGCCCCTTCTGATGTGGAAAGTGGCTCGCTCTGTTTCGATAGAATGATGTTTCCAAGTACTCGCATTCACGACAGGGTAACACCAGATAAGCAGCTGCCTTACATTAATCCTTCCATGAACCACAATCATTGGGCTGCCCTTTGGTATTGGTACGATAATTATACTCACGATATTGCATTGGCACCGAGTGTGAGTGCTGAGGAGCAGAAGGCTTTTGATGCCATCAAAGATGAGATGGTGTTGGCTTACCAGGGAACCCAGCCAACTGCATCTAAGGTTACCAAGGTTAAGGACAAGTTTAGAAGTTTTGACATTCAAAGACTCGATGGTCAGATTATAGGACGTCCATACGTAAGTGATGATGAGTATGACCAGTCAATTGGTGACGTTAAGATGGACCAGGTTGGCCCGGTGCTAAGGGATCTGGCTCAGATTTACTTTCATAACAAAGATGAAGAGGCGAAACAAATGTTTTACGATCTTCTGGATTACGTGATGGATCAGGGACTGAATGTAGGTAGTGGTATGGGAACCAATCATCATTATGGGTATAATTTCAGAGAGTTTCCTCCGGCTGTATTTCTGATGAGGGATGCTTTGAAAGCTGATGGCAGACTGGGTGAGGCCGTTGCCATGATGAATTACTGGACCGGGATTCAGGAGTACAGAATTGAACCGGAAGTTGGAACTTTGCAAGGGCTGATGGATAGCTGGAATACTACTGTTATTCCACGTTTAATTGCAGTGATTAGCATGGATGATTCTCCGGAAAAAGCTCGCGAAATGAAAGCCATTAAGCGCTGGATGGATATTTCGTTGAAAATCGTTCCAGGTACAATGGGAGGTATCAAAGAGGATGGTTGCGGATTTCACCATGGTGGTTTGTATCCTGCCTATAGTAAGGGAGGATATGCTGGAGTGGGCACCTACCTTCGTTTTGTGAATGGTACTTGTTATGCGCTTTCCGATGAGGCCAGAAGAAATTTTGGAAAAGGAATAATGGCTATGCGCAACTACTCTAATCTTTTGGATTGGGGATTTGGGATTTGTGGTCGCCATCCTCTGGCAGGTTCCATTAGTAGTGGTATGAAAAATGCCTATGCCTATTTGGCTAAATCAGGTAATCCTGACACGGGTGAAGATATTTGGAGCGAGATGGCTGAAGCCTACATGAGATTAGAAAGCTCAAATACTGCTTTCAAGAAGGAGTTTGCAGACATGGGAATTAGTGCGGAAGAGGCACCAAGTGGGAACTTTACCTACAACTACGGAGCTTTGGGGATTCATCGTCGTGACAATTGGATGGTGAGTGTAAAAGGATACAATAAACATGTTTGGGGATCTGAAATCTATTCGAAAGATAACAGGTATGGTCGTTACCAGAGTTATGGAACGGTACAGGTGATCGGAAGCGGTGATCCTGTAAAGTCTTCGAAAAGTGGCTTTGTTCAAAATGGTTGGGATTGGAATCGTTATCCGGGCGCTACCAGCATTCACCTTCCTTTGAATTTACTGAATAGCCCAAACAGCGGAACGCTGATGGAGAAATCGAATGAAGGGTTTACCGGAGCTTCGAACTTGAGTGGTGAGAATGGTATTTTTGGAATGAAGCTGAGAGAAAAGGACAGAACCAATTTCACAGCTGATCATCAGGCCAACAAGTCGGTGTTTTGTTTCGAAAACCGAATCATTTGTTTAGGTTCTGATATTTCAAATTCCAATTCGCAATATCCTACGGAAACAACTTTGTTCCAGGTAAATCTTGCAGATCAATCTACAGCCATGTATGTTGATGGGAGCAATGCCATCACAAGCTTTCCTTTGCAGCAGGATTTCAATGCAGACAAGAACCATTGGTTGGTTGATCCTGTTGGGAATGCCTATTGGTTGAAATCAGGTACTAACTTGAAAATTTCAAGAGCCACCCAGGATTCTCGTCACAATAAAACCAAGGCTGCTACTCAGGGTGATTTTGCCAGTGCCTGGATCGATCACGGGACATCACCTTCGAATCAAACCTATGAATATGTTATTCTTCCGCAAGCTGATGTGGCGGCAATGGAAGCTTTTGCTGCAAATATGAATCAAGCGGAAACTGCTGCCTATAAGGTGTTAAAACAAGATCAGAATGCTCACATTGTTTGGGATCGAACTACAAATACTACTGGCTATGTGTTCTTTGATGCAAATTCAGAATTATCGGATGAGTTTGTGAAGCAAATTAATGCTTCTGCTTTGGTAATGCTGCAAGCCAATGCCGATCAGGATAAATTGAACATGAGTGTTTGCGATCCAGATCTTCATATTCCTGAAATTGCTTATACTACTGCCAAAGCTAGCCAGGAGTCTGCTATTGTGATTTGCTTGAAGGGGAACTGGGAGATGGATGGACAATTTTCTGATGTCAGCATCCTTTCGAGAACCAATACGGAAACCCAAATGCAATTCAATGTGAAAGATGGGATTCCAAAAGAGGTTAAACTGACAAAAGGTGAAGAAATCACTGATGCTGTTGCACCGATAATCAAGCACATCCATGTAAAAGATATTCAGGCTACTTCTGCAGGGCTAGAGTTAACCAGTAATGAAAATGGAACTCTTTATTGGTATGTGGATTTGGCAGCCAATGCAAAGCCACTTGCTGAACAGGTGATGAACGGAGCTGGCTCGGTACAATTCGGACAGAACGCTTGTGTGGCTAATGAGATGTGGGAAGGACAGATGAATGATCTTCAGGAGAATGAATCTTATGTGCTTCATGCCGTGGCAAAGGACGAAGCGGGAAATGTTTCCGTCCTTTCTTCTACGGACTCCTTTAATACCGTAGTGACTGGTGTGGATGATATTGATGATAATAAAGACTTATTGGTATATGGCAAAGATGGAAAGATTGTGATTAAATCTTCTCGACCTTTTCCCAGTGATACCATGGTACAGGTTTATGACCTTGGAGGACGAGTCCTAAAATCTGTTTTGCATAGTGATTCAAAAGAATTAAGCGTTGATGTTCCCAATGCGATTGGCATATACATTGTTCGCTTGCAAATGGATGGACAGCTTCTGTCGAAAAAGCTCATATTAAAAAAATAATTGAAACTGAGAACATGTTTTAAATCGAACTCAGCTTATTAGTATAGGATAAGAAAGGAGCCGGCATAGACTGTATTTCATCAGTTTTCTGGCTCCTTTCATTGTTTAAAAATTCAGTATATCATTCTCATTTATCATTACTTTATGCGAAATGTAAATCTACTTTTAGTCAACTTTCTTGTACTCATCTGTTTGGTACAATGCAAGGGTGTGTCAAATTCTTCAAACCCGTTAAAAATTGAAAGGATAGCTGAGCAGGAGCTGAGCATTTCGAATCCTTTAAATAAAGATCGGATCATGGTTCCTGTGGAGATTAAGCTTTCTGATTTAAAGGCTGAAATGCAAATAGATTCAGAAGCCAGTCTCTTGCTTTGCATGGCCGACTCTGTAATTCCTTCTCAGTTGGACGATTTAAATGGCGATGGCAAAGAAGATGAACTTTCGTTTCAGATTGACATCAAAAAAGATTCAAATTTGAAAGTGAAAATCTGCAAAGTGAGCAAGAATATTGCAAGTAAATATGTTTTCGAGAGTGGTGTTCATGCTCAAATGGGCTTAAAAAACGGGAAGAAACCCTTTTTGATTAAAGATAGCATCTATAGTGAGAGTGGCGATTTGTATAAGGAAACCATGCATCATGGGCCAGCTTTGGAATCGGAGCACATTGCCTACCGTATGTATTTCGACGATAGAAGCAGTATTGATGTGTATGGCAAAATGCATCATCGATTGGAGTTAGATACAACCAAGTGGTATTCTAATGATGAATTTATTGCAAATGAATATGGTGGTGATATCCTGTTTGTAAAAAACACCATAGGTGTAGGATCATTGAGAATGTGGGATGGCAAAGAATCTCAAAATATAAAAGCAACAAAGGGACGATATGCAGTGATCCGATCGCGTGGGCCTGTTCGTTCTGTTATTGATATGTGTACCATGGGTGTTGATGGCAATACAGAATTATTGTCAAGGATGATGATTTATGCCGGACATCGTGAGATGATTTACAGGGCTTACTTACCCAAAGGAATGAATGCTGAGTTCTGTACTGGTGTGCGAAAAATAATTGGTGCTGACGTAAGGATCAATAAAGAAGCAGGATACATTTCACTTTGGGGAACAGATTATCCAAGAATTAATCATGAGAAGTATCCTCAGGTTACAGTTGGTTTGGGGGTTGTAGTACCAAAGCAATGGCAATCCAATCTGTTTATGGAGGATGAGCTGAACCATTTGATTGGTATACAGTCAAAAGATTCATTCATTGAATATTATATTGCAGCTTCATGGAATCAGGAAAGAAATGGAATTCAAACAGCAGATGAAATGGAGGAGTATATGAAAAATCTTTCTTTAGGAGCGAATGCTTCTTTGCAGATTTCATATTAAAAAGATTAGAAGATATAGGTTGAATTTATAAATGAATCTGTTACTGTAAAATCAAGCCCAAAGCACCGCAAGAAACAATTGTACTTACCACAATTTTACTGGGTACTTTAGGCTTGATTTTTTTATAGCTTTCGCAAAAAGTTGCGATACTTACCACAAAAAGTTGCGAAAGGCATCGCAAAAAGTTGCGGTAAGTACAATTTTTTAGTCCTATAATTTAGGGAAGGCTAAGGATTTACCACTATGTCTGTCAACCGGAGTTTGCGCATCAACACTTTTCAAATATGATCGCAACTGTGTGCATAGTTTTTTAGCGATTTCAGGATGCTCATCAATCAAATTGTTTTTCTCAGCAATGTCATTTTCCAAATCGAATAGTTCTGCCTTTTCGTCTTCATACCCGTAGCAAAGTTTCCATTTGCCCATTCTAATGGAGCTAAATGGTTTAATACTTGGATAGATATCTCTTAAGCCTTTCCATGCCCAATAGTGTGGATAGTGAAAACAAAGACCTTCAGGACGATCAAAGGATCCCTTGCCGGTAAGAAGAGGTGTCAGGTCTTTCCCGTCAATGGTTTCCAGGTAGGCCTCAGGAGAAATTCCTGCCATTTGAAGAATGGTTGGGAAGAAATCGTCGCTGCATACAGGTTCGTCACATTGTGTGCCAGGCTTCACTTTTCCAGCCCATTTCACCATCATAGGAACCCTGATTCCTCCTTCACGGCAAGTTCCCTTTCCATCGCTAAGGGGAGCATTGGTGGTTGGATGTCCCGCATGGGTTACCAGGCCTCCATTGTCCGACATGAAAATGATGATGGTGTTGTCAGCAATTTTTAGCTCATTCAGTTTGTTCATTACAGCGCCCAAACTGTTATCCATGCTGGCTACCATGGAAGCATATTTTGCTTCGGCTTCGGTTTTTCCTTCCTGAATAAATTGTTGAACTAGTTCCTTATGTTCCTGAATTGGTGTGTGAACGGCATAGTGAGCAAAATTCAGGAAAAACGGTTTCTTCTCATTCGAAAGTTTTTCGATTAGCTGTGTTGCTTTCACCGTTAGGGCATCGGTAAGGTAAAGACTGTCTTTTGCAAACTCTTCCATGTCGGGAACCTTGTATCCGCTGTTTTCTTTTCCGTAAGGATAATAGTAGGAGGCCGGATGACCCGCATGATGGCCTGCAATATTGTAATCGAAACCTAACTGTTTGGGATCCGCGCCTGAAGTACCGGCTTTTCCGAAGTGAGCTTTCCCAATGTGAGCCGTGGTGTAGCCATATTCGCGCAATATTTTTGGGAAGGTGATGTCGGCAGCTGTTAATCCGTTAATGTTCCAATCTGGAATGAATAATTTCTGTTCCGATTCAGGAACATCATTTCCCTGTCCGGGGATCCAGTTGGTGATTTGGCTTCTGGCCGGGTTTTTACCCGTAAGAATGCTGCATCGGGTTGGTGAGCAAACCGGGCTGGCGGCATAGGCATTGGTAAACTTGATGCCCCGTTGAGCCATCAACTCCATATTTGGTGTTTTCTGGTATTTATTGTTTGGCGTTGCAGTTTTGCCAAAAGGAACCGAGGTGTCGGTCCAGCCCATGTCATCTACTAGAAATAATATGATATTAGGTTGAGTTTGTTGTTCAGAAGTTGTACATGCACTAAATAGTAAAGCACCTGCACATGCAATCAAGCTTATGTAACTTGATATGTTTATTGTTAGTTTTTTCATTCTTGGAATTAGGTTGATTTAGAACTAAAATTAGAAATTAAAGCTTATGATTAAAAATAAGATAAATAATATGGTAATGGTCCCAATATTTGAAACACTTGTAAATAAAGCAGATTAAGTAGAAGTGTACAATAGCGGTGTATGATATTGGAATTGATTTGTATGATTTTGCACAAGTAGGATTGAAGGATATAGCAACTTTGAGAAAAATCCATTAAAAACAAATCTCAAGTGAAATTAAACAAGATTATACATGCAATGTGGCCTTTGGTTTTAGGTGCTTGCGCAACAGGAACTAGTAAAACAGCAGATGAAAAATTGCAAAAACCAAATGTAATTTTGGTTGTGACCGATGATCAGGGATACGGTCAGCTGAACTTTGATTCCGAGTCCTACACGCATGATCAGTTAAAAAATACTAAGGTAACAAATCGATATACTACAGCGGTAGAAGCGGCTTATGAGGCTGCTCAATCAGCCATGCCGCAAACTTCGAGCTTGGCCAATGAAGGAATAAAGTTTACCAATGCATTTGTTGCTTCAACAACATGTGCTCCATCAAGAGCCGCATTGCTTACCGGAAAGTATACTCAGCGTTTTGGAATCTATAACAATTACGATGCAGAAGCGGGAGTTCGTCCTGATGAGAAATTCTTGTCAGAAACTTTTCAGGAAAATGGTTACAAGACTGCTATGATTGGAAAATGGCACCTGGGAGAGTTGACCATAGATTCTTTGGTAGAAAAGACTCGGGATTATCATCGCGATGCCATTTATGGATGTGTGAAAAATCAGCACCCATTGAGTAAAGGTTTCGATTACTATTATGGATTCAACTACCATGGTAGCAACTACTACAATGCGACCAGCTTGTTCAGAAACTACGAACATGTAAAATCCCAGGGATATATTACAGATGAGTTTACCGATGAGGCTTTGAAGTACATTGAAGAAAACCAGAATGATCCTTTCTTCATGTTCTTGTCGTATAATGCTCCTCATATTCCATTGGAAGAACAGGCTCCAAGAAAATACCAAAGATTTAATACTGGTAATTCTGAGGTTGACAATTACTATGCAACTTTAGCTGCAGTTGATGATGGAATTGGGCAGATTGTATCAAAATTGAAAGAACTGAATCTTGATCAAAATACAATGATTTTATTCGTAAGTGATAATGGTGCTGTAGTAGATTCACCACTACCACTTAATGGTGCATTTAAAGGCAATAAAGGGTTGATGTTTCAGGGAGGTATTCATGTTCCAATGTTTGTTTGGGCGCCAGGTTTGATCAAATCAGGGCAAGTAATTACCGAAAATGTATCAGCAATGGATCTTTTGCCAACAGCATTGGCTGCAGGAGGTATTGATGTTTCCAATTTGGTAGATGGAATTGATTTGCAGAACGTGATAAAAGGAGAGAAGGTAAACAATCAAAAGAGACAAATGTTTTGGGCTGGTTGTCAGGCCTATCACTGGAGTGATAAGAATCTTGATTTTTGGGCTGGTTATGAGCAATATGTGAAAGGAAGCAAAGAAGTGACCGCATTTCCATCAAGTCAGTATCGTGAGTATTTGTCAGATCCGGCAGGAACCGTTTTGGAAGGTGATTACATGATGCATTATTATCCTGTGGGAGACAGATATGAATTGTTCAATATCAAACAAGATCCGGGTGAGCAGAACAATCTTGCTGCTGAAAAGCCAGAGTTGACTAGTAGGTTGAAAACAGCTTTCGACCAATGGATCATTAAAATGGAAAAGCCAGTTGAGTGGAAAAAGGAGACTTGGGCGAAACTATTGCCAAAATCATAATTGGTGAATTAAAATATTGGAATTAAATTACTCGAACATCAGAAGAAGGATATGATTCAAAAAATCACGAATACAATACTATTAGGAGTTGGTGCATTGTTGCTGCAATCTTGTGGAGGAGAAGCTACAAAACCACAAGGAAAAACAGGTAAGCCCAATGTACTATTCATCTCGGTTGATGATTTGAATGACTGGACAGGAGTTTCTAAGGGACATCCTGATGTGAAGACTCCTAACTTGGAACGATTGGCACAAAGAGGAGTATACTTTACCAATGCCCACGCTTCAGTTGCAGTGTGTACGCCATCGCGTTTGGCGGTGCTTTCATCTTTGGCTCCAACTACAACAGGATGCTACACCAACAAGAGTGGAACCCGAAATATGAACATTTGGAATGAGGTGAATCTATTGCCTGTTCACATGCGTCAGAATGGATATCATACCATGGCTTGTGGAAAAATTGAAGGACATGCCTGTTGGGAGATCGAGGAGAAGTATGAACATCAAAAGTTGTGGGATGAGAGAAAACCAAGAGCTTATGCTTTAACTGAGAAGTTGATTAAAGATGGGAACCGTTATGGTGCTCCCGATTTTTATCCTTTTCCTATGGGCGGATCAGGAACTGTAAAATATAATAAAGAGCATGGTACAAATTTTCCAGGTTTTTCATTATGTGCAGGTCCTATTGATAGAGAATATTTGCCGGAAGGCAAAATGCCCGATGAGTTGAATGTAGAGTGGGCCATTGAAAAGTTACAGAAGGATTACGACAAGCCATTCATGTTGGGAGTTGGATTTTTAAGACCGCATGTACCTTACACTGCACCTCGCGAATATTTCGATATGTATTCATTGGATCAAATAGAAGTGCCCAAAGCCATTGAAGATGAGTTTGCAGATATCCCAATTTACGGAAAAGCTATGGCTGAAGGAATTACAGAGCCAGGTGCAGAACATATTGTTAGAACTCTTGGCGAAGATTACAGAAAACAGTTGGTACAAGGATATTTGGCTTCTATTACCTTTATGGATGCTCAGTTGGGTAAACTATTGGATGCTTTAGACAATAGCAAACATGGCAAAAATACAATTATCGTACTTTGGTCTGATCATGGTCAGTGCTTTGGAGAGAAAATGAACTGGCGCAAAAATAACATGTGGAATGAGGCCACGGTTGCTCCAATGTTATGGGTTGTTCCAGGAGTAACAAATGGAGGACAGGTAAATAAAAATGCTGTTAGTTTACTGGATATTTATCCTACTTTGTCTGGTTTGTGTGGACTAAAGGAGAGCAAACAACAGGATGGAGAGGACATTCTTCCTTTGCTACAGGATATGAATGTGAAGAGAAAGAATCCTGTAGTAAGTACATGGACTTATGGTAGCCATTCAATCCGTCGAGACAACTGGAGATACATTCGTTACAATGATGGTTCGGAAGAGTTGTATGATGAGCTTAAAGATTATGGAGAGCATACCAATTTGGCAGGAAATCCAAAATACAAAAATGTAATTGAAAGCTTGAAAAAGTATCTTCCGAAAGACATTTACCAGCCAACAGATAAGAATAAAGAGTATCACATGATTAATAGTCGAGTAGAAAGGTGGACCAGAAATCCGAAAAGTATGCCTGATTACTTGAATTAGTTATTGTAGGTTAATACGGGATGTATTTGTTTGAATGTGATCCTATTGATCTATGATATCCCTGTGTTTGAAAAGAAATAAGAATTACATTATTTAAATTAATTTTCTGAATGGATTTAAATAATGCGATGTAAATTATAAATGATGAAAACATATAAAGTAAATAAAATTAAGAATGATTGTCTGATTATCACAGGCGGAGAAATGCACCCTGTATGGGAAATGGCCAATATAAATCAAGATTTTAATTATCCTTGGGAAGAAAATGAATCTTCCTCAATGGTTTTTAGAGCTTTGTATGATGAAAAGAACTTCTATTTTAGGTTCGATGTTGAGGAAGAAAATGTACTTACATTCGTTGATCAAAATCATAAAATGGAGGTTGTTGATTCTGATCGAGTAGAGATTTTTTTTAGAAGAGATAAGGAATTAACTCCATATTACTGCCTGGAAATGGATGCTCACGCAAGAGTTCTTGACTATGTGGCTAATTATTACCGAAAATTTGATTTTGAATGGCGGTGGCCAGCAGATAAATTACAGGTAAAAGCTTCAAAGAACTCTAAAGGTTATGTGTTTGAGGGAGCCATTGATATATCATCATTAAAAGACTTAGGCTTATTAAATAATGATACTTTGGAAGCAGGATTGTATAGAGGTCATTGTATGGCATTACCTGCTGATGAGAAAGAAGCTGATTTAAGATGGATTTCGTGGGTGAAACCAGATGCTGAAGATCCGGACTTTCATATCCCATCTTCATTTGGTAAGTTGATTTTAAGATAATAAGAGGTAAAAGATAAGAAGAATGAAGAAGCAAATTCTTGTAACAGGAGGTACTGGTTTTATCGGTTCTCATACTGTTGTTGAGCTACAAAATAGTGGCTATGAAGTTGTAATTGTTGATAATTTATCAAATTCAAAAATTGAGGTTTTAGACCAGATTGAAGCAATTACAGGCATTCGACCTAAATTTGAAAATTTTGATTTAACGGATAAGCAAAAGGTAAAAGACTTTTTTAATGAATACACTAATTTAGAAGCGATTATTCATTTTGCAGCCTCTAAAGCAGTAGGTGAATCGGTAGAGAAACCATTGATGTATTACCATAACAACCTAAATTCACTTATGAATATCATGGGATGCATGAATGATTTTAAGGTGAATAATCTGGTATTCTCTTCATCATGTACTGTGTATGGTCAGCCTGATAAACTTCCCGTTACAGAGCAAACACCAAGGAAAGAAGCAGAATCGCCATATGGCAATACCAAAAGTATTTGTGAAGATATTATTCGCGATACTGTACATGCCAATTCTAGTTTAAAAGGAATTGCATTGAGATATTTTAATCCGATTGGGGCACACGAAACTGCAAAAATTGGAGAATTGCCATTAGGTGTTCCCAATAACTTAATTCCTTTTTTAACACAAACCGTAGCAGGTATTCGACCTGAATTGAGTGTATTTGGAAATGATTACGATACTCCTGATGGGTCAGCAATTCGTGACTATATTCATGTTGTGGATTTAGCAAAAGCTCATGTTGTAGCAATAGAACGATTGTTGGAGAATAAGAATCAAAATGGCTATGAATATTTTAATGTGGGTACTGGAAACGGAGTATCTGTATTGGAGATTATAGAATCTTTTGAAAGAGCAACGGGAGAAAAAGTTCTTCATAAAATTGTTGATCGTAGAGCAGGAGATATTGAAAAGATTTATGCCGATACTACCTATGCAAATAATGAGTTAGGATGGAAGGCAGAAAGTACATTAGATGAAACTTTGCTGTCGGCTTGGAAATGGCAAGAAAATATTAAAGGATAAATTGGTGTTAATTTAAAACATAAAAACACTCTTAAGTCATTGATTTAAGAGTGTTTTTTATGCATGCTGAAGTAGCAGGAAATCAAATGTGAGGAGTAATCAATTCAAACAAGAATTAATTATTTGGTGTTTGAATAATGGTCAAAAAAAAATAACGGTTTTTTGGAAATGTTGGATCCGGTAGTTAATGCAATAAACTAATAGGTTAGTATAAAAACAGAACCAAGAGCAAATATTTATCTGAAATTTTCAAGAGTGTTTATTATCATTTTCTATCAGAATGCCTTATTTATTAGATATCTATACCAACAAGTAGATCTGTTTGTTTCTTTTCTTTTTTTACATTCAATGCATTTTCACTTTCTTTGTATTCTTACATCAAAAGCAGGTTTTAGTAATGGCGAATAAGGAAAGTGATCAAAGGATACCTTCATCTCTGGAAAAGTTTATTTTGCACCTTCATCCAAATAGAATTGATAGCAGAGCGATAAAATTCAATAGGACATTTGGATTGGGAGGAATACTTGCATTACTATTTGTTATTTTATCATTAACAGGTTTAACTCTTAGGTTTTCTTATATCCCTACAGTAGAACATGCTTATGATTCTATTATAGGAATTAGAGACAATACAATACTTGGACAATTCATTAGAAATTTGCATCACCTGTCGGCAAAATTGATGGTTCTTGTCTCTTTTTTGCATTTGATTCGAGTATACTATTCTCAAAGTATCTTCCAAAAGAGAGCAGAAAATTGGACTTATGGCTTACTACTTTTTTTCTTGGTTTTGGCTTCCAGCTTTACAGGATACTTGTTGCCATGGGATCAATTGGCTTATTGGGCAGTGACTGTAATTACTCAAATTGTAGAATATATCCCTTTAGTTGGTGATTCTTTGGCCTATCTACTTCGTGGAAGCGATACTGTTGATGGCAACACGTTAATCAATTTCTATACATTGCATACTGGTATTATTCCCTTACTTTTTGTGGTTTTGATGAGTGTGCATTTTTGGCTAGTTCGTAAAGCTGGCGGTGTAGCATTGCCAAAAACTGAAGAAAAAGAGAAGGTAGATGTTATTCCTAACCTTTTATGGAAAGAAATAATGGTTGCCAGTATTGTAATTGGTGGATTGTTTATCGTATCGGTATTTTATGAAGCACCCTTGTTGGATCAAGCCAATCCTTTAAAAAGTCCTAACCCAAGTAAGGCGCCTTGGTACTTTTTGGGCGCTCAAGAACTTCTATTGCATTTGCATCCTTTTTTTGGTGCTGTAATTATACCATTATCGGCAGCCTTGTTCTTTTTTGGCTTGCCTTATTTTCGATATAAGAATGTAAATATTGGTGTTTGGTTTAATTCTTCACTTGGTAAAAAAATGAGTATTCAATCAAGTTCGATCAGCTTTGTATTTACTTTTATTTTAATCTATATTTTAGATCACTTTTTGCATTTTGATATCTGGTTTTCGGGTGTTCCTAGTGTAATTAGTACTGGTGTTATTCCATTTTTACTTTATACTTTACCACTTGCTGGATACCTATTGTTTTGGTATAAAAATCACAAGGCAAATAATACTGAAATTATTATGGCCTGTACAAGTATATTGCTATCGTCTTATGTATGCATGTTATTAATTTCGCTGCTATTAAGAGGCGAAGGAATGCAGTTGATATTTTAATTTTTGAATAGTGAGATTGATGAAACTGAACAGAAGGAAATTCATAAAGCGTATATTAATAGTTGCAGCATCAATAGAAGCAGTTTTTTTGCTGAAAGATGGTGTAAGCAAAATAGATACATTTTCTTCCAAAGAATTGTTTAATGCAGGAAAAGCTGATTCATTTGAAAAAAATAAACTATATCCATTTTCCACTGGTCAATTCTTTCTGAAGAGATTTGAGGATGGTGGTTTTCTTGCTATGTCGGTAAAATGTACACATTTAGGATGTGTGGTAAATGCAAATTCAAAAACTGGAGGATTCAACTGTCCATGCCATGCTTCGCAGTTTAATAAATTTGGAGAAGTATTATCGGCACCAGCTACACGACCTTTAGATATTTTCCCAATAAGAATTGAAAACGGGGAAATATTGGTAGATACCAGAAAGCCTGTGAAAAGATCAAGTTATAACAAATCGCAGTTAACCTACGCATAATGGAAAATCGAAAAAGAGCAGAACAAATCAGTTTTCTAGCTATACTGATAGCATTACTTTCGATTCCAATGTATATGCTCCTGAAAATCTATGGTGCCGAGCAAAGTGTTTCGCATGAAGCTACTTATGTGGGACGAGAAACTTGTATTGAGTGTCATCTAAACGAATATAACGATTGGGTAGGATCTGACCACGATAAGGCAATGGATCATGCTAATGACTCTACTGTGTTGGGAGATTTTAACAACAAAATAGTTGAGTACAATGAAATGACCCATAAGTTATACAAGAAGAACAATCGTTTTTTTGCTTTAACAGATGGAGAAGATGGTATACTGCAGGAATTTGAAATTAAATACGTATTTGGATATTATCCATTACAACAATATTTGGTTGAATTCGACAAAGGAAGATTTCAGTGTTTACCATTAACATGGAACTCGAAGGATAGTGTTTGGTATCATATGGCCAATGCCGTGTACAAAGATGAAATCATCAAACATGATAATTGGTTGCATTGGACCAACCAGGCTCAAAACTGGAATGGGATGTGTGCAGATTGTCACTCTACCAACTTGGTAAAAGGATACGATTCTAAAACCGATACCTATCACACTACATGGAGTGAGATTGATGTGAGCTGCGAAGCCTGTCATGGTCCAGCTTCCAAGCACCTTGAATGGGCCAACAAAGCTGAATATGCCCGTGAAACGGATAATAATTTTGGATTGGTGGTAAAAACCAGTGGAATTGACAATAAGGAGTATGTTGATCTTTGTGTACGTTGTCATTCACGTCGAGGATCTTTATCCGATTACCATCACTCTGCAGATCTTTACAATCACACCATTCCGGATTTGCCTACAGGAGAAGACTACTTTATTGATGGTCAGATATTGGATGAAGATTATGTGTATGGATCATTCACACAGAGTAAAATGTACATGCGTGATGTAAAGTGTAACGATTGTCACAATGTGCACAGTACAAAACGTTTGTTTGAAGATAACAGGTTGTGTACTCAATGTCATCGAGCTGATGATTACGACACTTGTAACCATCATTTTCACAAATCGAAAGGTGAAATTGGAAAGGCAGTAATTGCTGACGATGGCGTTAAATTCGAAGTTGGAGAAGGAACAAGATGTATCAATTGTCATATGCCAGCACGTTTTTACATGGGGCCTGATTATCGAAACGACCACAGTTTTAGAATTCCACGACCAGACCTAACAGAAAAGCTGGGAACTCCTAATGCATGTAATCAGTGCCATGCTGATGAGTCTACAAAATGGGCCATTGATTACGTAAACAAGTGGCACGGGATCAGTCGTCCGGCTCAATTTGGAACCGTTTTTAAAGAGGCACAAACTGGAAGTCAAGAAGGTTTCGATGGTTTGGTACACATATACAATGATGAAGTATATCCGGAAATCGTCCGTGCCACAGCAATTCACTTGCTTGCGTTGAACTATCAATCTCAAAGCAAAGAGATTTTGTTCGAGGCCATAAATAACTTTAATGGTCATATTCGATACAATGCCATTCAAAACCTTCAAATGGATGACGAGCAATCATTCAATAAGGTGTTGGAAATGCTTAGCGATCCTTCCAAAGCAATAAGAGTGTCATGCGCTACAAAACTTAACACCATTGACCAAAATAGAATTCCTCACAAATATAAAGAACAGCTAAAAAAAGCCACTAAAGAATATTTAGAAGCACTGGAATATAATGCCGATTTTCCTTCCGGTAAATTTAATCTGGCTAACTTTTATTACAATAGCAAGCAGATTGATAAAGCTGAAGAATTCTATAAAAGAGCCATTGAGCAAGATGAATTATTACATCCTGTAAAAATCAATTTGGCAATTTTATACAACAATAAAGGAGAGCACAAAAAGGTAGAGATTTTATTGAAAGATTATCTGAAGCATGTTCCCAATGATGGTGCAACCATGTTTACCTATGCCTTATTCTTATCAGAACGTCAGCGTTACGATGAGTCAATGGAATATTTACTGAAGGCAAGTAAGTTATCTCCTGATAATCCGCGAATTTTCTACAATGTAGCAATGATGTATGATTTCAGGAAAGATAAAAAGCAAGCTGTTAAATATTTGCAGTCTGCCATTGATATCAATCCGGAAGATCAAAATTATTATATAGCCTTGCTGAATTTACGTGTGAAATATGGACAAAGGAAAGAAGTTAAGAATCTGGCAAGGAGGATGTTAAGAAAGTTTCCTAATATTAACGACAGGGAAAATATTGAAGCTATTATTAATCAATAATGCGATTAAAACCTTAGAGAATTTTAATTTTTAATATTTCAAATGGCATTGGGCAGTTCTTGAAAAAGTTAAGAACCTTCTTTTAAATCACATCTTTCGATATGTGATGTGTTTTTAGGATATAAGATTTTAGAAAAATCAAATTTGAATAGATATCTACTCGTTTAATTAAATTTAATTTGAAGATAAAAAATCCGCTAAAACTGAACGTTTTGAGCGGATTTGATTTGACTATTGTCTAGTGGAGCTGCAGGGAATCGAACCCTGGTCCAAACATGCGACCAATAGGCTTTCTACATGCTTAGTGATTTATTAATTTTCGACTAAGGGTAGGGAAAGCACACCCAAGACCTTAGCTTATCTTCTATATTTCGCCAATAACCCGAAGTAAATTATCAACTAACCCTGAATTGTCAGCATCCCATATACTTACCGGAACAAGGTGGAACCATAAGCGGGATGTCTCGTCGCAGCAACCTTGTGCCGCAATAAAGCTTTAATCTACTATGATTCGATTAAGCAGCAAGAGCGTAATTATTTTCGCCAATTAAAAAGTGTGAGATCCGATATTTACGAGCTGGAATCACAACGCTCGACATGCTTACATATCAATTCTACATGCTGTCAAAACCACGTCAGCCCCTAGAATTCATGCAAAATTAGTAAAAAACATTTAGCTGTTAAACTTATTGGATCAGAAATAGCTGCTTTAGTATCTTTTTTATCCTAACATTTTTGTATCAGATTAAAAATCAGTAATTGAATAGTGTGTTAAAATTTTAATGAAAATTCTGAAATCTGTTAAATGTTTATTAAATTTAAATAAGTATAGTGTTTTTTGATATTAGTTTATATTGAATTTCAGGAACACCTTTGGCTCACCTCTAAAATATTAATTATGAAGAATCGCATTCGAGTAGGAGTACTTCGAGAAACAAAAAATCCACCAGATAAGAGAGTGGCTATTCCACCTGTAACAGGTTTAAAAATACTAGAAAAATATCCTGATGTAAGCATTTTTATTCAGCCTAGTGACATAAGATGTTTTACCGACTCAGAGTATCGTGATCAAGGCTATTTTTTGACTGAAGACCTTAGAGAGTGTGATATTTTGATAGGAGTAAAGGAAGTGAATATTCCCACTTTAATTCCCAATAAAACCTATTTATTTTTTTCGCATACAGCAAAACAGCAAGCTCATAATCGGGAATTACTCCAACAAGTAATTAAAAGAAACATTACATTGATCGATTATGAATATTTAACCAATTTATCTGGGCAGAGACTTGTTGCATTTGGACATTGGGCAGGAGTGGTTGGTGCTTACAAGGCTTTGCGAGCCAGGGGAATGAGAACGGATTTCTTCGATTTGCCTCCTGCAAGAACATGTTTGGATATGAACGAAATGTACAGGCATTTAAAAAAGATTACTCTTAAACCAATTAAAATTCTGATAACAGGTGGAGGAAGAGTTGCAATGGGGGCCATGCAAACCATTCGAGTTTTAAATTTGAAGGAAGTTGATCCTGAAGAGTTTTTAACTACAGAATATGATGAGCCTGTAGTGTGCAGAATAGATCCCGATAAATACGTTGAAAGAATTGATGGTTCGGATTTTGATTTAAAGCATTTTTACGATCATCCTGAGATGTACCAATCAACATTTAAGAAATTTTCAAAAGTTACCGATTTATATATAGCATGTCATTATTGGGATCCGAAAGCGCCAAGGTTTCTAACTCCTGAGGATTACAAAGAGGATGATTTTAGAATTTCGGTAGTTGCAGATGTTAGTTGTGATATTGATGGACCATTGCCATCGACTTTGAGACCTTCTACTATTGCTTCCTCTTTTTATGGATATGATAGGTTTAGTGAAGAAGAGGCCATTCCATTTGTTGACAAACGTAATGTTACGGTTATGGCTGTAGATAATTTACCAGGTGAACTGCCTCGTGATTCATCGATAGATTTTGGAGAAGCTTTGGCCGATAATGTTTACGAAGCTTTGTTTGGTGATGACCCGGAAGGAATTTTAGAACGAGCTACCATAGCTAAAGAAGGAAAACTTACAAAGCATTTTGCTTATTTGCAGGATTACCTGGAAGGCAAAGATGCCGTAACTGTATAAAACAAAAAGACCAAATGGAATTTCATTTGGTCTTTTTTATTATTATAAATTTTTCAAATTTGATATGGTATGTGTTGGATCATTAGCTCCAAAAACAAAACTACCTGCAACAAGTGCATTGGCTCCTGCTTCAAGCAATTTCTTTCCGGTCTCTAAATTAACACCACCGTCAACTTCAATTATTGTATTGGCATTTTTTTCAGCAATCATATTTTTTAATTGCTTTACTTTTTTATAAGTGTTTTCAATAAAGCTTTGTCCTCCAAATCCAGGATTTACACTCATTAATAGTACCAAATCAAGGTCTTGAATAATATCTTCAAGAACAGATACAGGAGTGTGTGGGTTTAAAGAAACTCCAGCTTTCATTCCATGTTGCTTGATGTTTTGTACGGTGCGGTGTAGGTGAGTACATGCTTCGTAGTGTACAGTTAGATAATCAGCTCCAGCTTTTTGAAAAGCCTCAACATATCTATCCGGATCAATAATCATTAAATGAACATCCAATGGCTTTTCAGCAATTTTATTGATTTGTTGTACTACTGGCAGTCCGTATGAGATATTAGGAACAAAAACACCATCCATAATATCCAGGTGAAACCAATCGGCTTCGCTTTTATTAACCATCTCAATGTCAGCTTTCAGATTGGTGAAATCTGCCGATAATAAGGATGGTGAAATAATTGTTTGCATCTGATTGTTTAATATTAGTATTTTAATTTGGCGCAAAGATATAATTAAAAAAGGATAAGAAAGAAATGCTGAAATTTTTCCCTTATCCTTTAAATATCATTCAATCATGTAAGTATTTATTCTCCTAAATAAGTTTTTAAGATTTTGCTTCTAAAAGTTGACTTCATTCGTTTAATGGCTTTTTCTTTAATCTGGCGAACTCTTTCCCGAGTTAATCCAAATTCCTTTCCAATTTCTTCCAATGAGTATGGTGGTTTTCCGTTTAAACCAAAATACAAACGAATGATGGCGGCTTCTCGTTTTGATAGTGTAGATAAAGATCGCTCTATTTCTTTTCTAAGCGAATCTCGAATTAACGCCTTATCTGGACTAATTTCATCATTGCTTAATAAGATGTCGTAAAGCGTATTTTCCTCTTCTGGATTAATTGGTGCATCCATAGATACATGGCGACCAGATGCCTTTAATGCTTCCTTTACATCCTTTGGGCTCATTTCTAAAATATTGGCAATTTCTTCAGCTGAGGGTTCACGCTGATACTCTTGCTCTAACTGAGAGAAAGTTTTGTTGATTTTGTTGATGGAACCAATTTTATTTAGTGGTAAACGAACGATTCTTGCTTGTTCAGCCAAGGCTTGTAAAATTGATTGACGAATCCACCAAACTGCGTAAGAAATAAATTTAAATCCTCTTGTTTCATCAAACCTTTGGGCAGCCTTAATTAAGCCTAAATTTCCTTCGTTAATTAAATCAGGCAAGCTAAGGCCTTGGTTTTGATATTGCTTTGATACAGATACAACAAAACGCAGATTACACTTAATAAGCCGATCCAGAGCTTTTTTGTCTCCCTTTTTTATCTTTCTGGCAAGTTGAACCTCTTCCTCTGCCGAAATTAGGTCGACTTTCCCAATTTCATGCAGATACTTGTCCAGGGAAGGAGTTTCTCTGTTTGTTACTTGTTTGGTAATTTTTAGCTGTCTCATAGTGGAATTTTGGTATAAAATGATGAAGCCTAACTCCGTCATTAATATTTAAATATAGCAAAATGATTTAAAAAAAGAAATCCGTGAGAACTTATTTAAGGTGTCAGATTGATCCTGAAAATCATCATAATTTCCATTTTCAGGATTATTCTGCAATTATTTTTTGCGAATTATAAGTAATTGCGTAATATTGCATTTGAATTCCGATTGATTCTTCTCATTTAGAGGTCGAAAGATCAGGTTCCGTATTGATTCAAATACAATTCTATCTAAAAACATTACCCAAAAAATATTAATAAATTATATATGTACGATATTCTTGAATTAAACAAGAAGCTTGTGCCTGAGTTGCGAGAAATCGCTAAAGAACTTAAAATCAAGAAAATTGAATCTTTTAAAAAACAAGATTTAATTTATAAGATTCTTGATCAGCAGGCGATTGTAGCTTCCGAAATGAAATCTTCTGAGAAAAAGACTCCTCGTAAGAGAGTTAAAAAATCAGAAGGAGAGACAAAGACTGAGGATGATCAGCCTAAAATTAAGCTACGCAGAAGAAGAAAGACAGAGCAGCCAGTTAAAGAGGTTGTGAAAGAGGCAGCATCTCAAATTCAGTCTGAAGAAAAGAAAGCTGAGGAAGCTCCTGCGAAACCAAAGCGCACTAGAAAGGTAGTTGAGAAAAAAACAGAACCAGTAAAGGTTGAAGCTGAAAATAAAGAAGAGGTTAAAACTCAGAAAGAAGAGACTCCTGTTGCTAAAGAAGAAAAGCCAAAACTAGAAAAGCAGGAAAGAGGCGAGAAAGCTGAGAAACCTGAAAGGCAAGAAAGAACTGACAGAAACGATAGACAGGATCGTCAGGATAAAAATCAGCACAGAAAAAGATTCGAAAAAAGAGAGAAAGAAAAGCTTTTCGAATTTGATGGAATTATTAATAGTTCTGGTGTCTTGGAAATAATGCCTGATGGTTATGGTTTCCTTCGTTCATCAGATTATAACTATTTAAATTCTCCGGATGATATTTATGTATCTCAGTCTCAGATTAAACTATTTGGTTTAAAAACTGGTGATACAGTTAATGGATCTATCCGTCCTCCCAAAGAGGGTGAAAAATATTTTCCTTTAATTAAGGTTGAAAAGATTAATGGTCGTTTGCCAGAGGTGATTCGTGACCGTGTACCTTTCGATCATTTGACACCACTTTTTCCAGATGAAAAATTTAACCTGACTAGTGGTTCTTCAAACTCATTATCTACTCGTGTAGTTGATATGTTTGCACCTATCGGTAAGGGACAAAGAGGTTTGATTGTTGCGCAACCGAAAACAGGTAAAACTGTTTTGTTGAAAGAAGTTGCAAATGCAATTGCTGCCAATAATCCAGAAGCTTATATGATTATTCTTCTGATTGACGAACGTCCGGAAGAGGTAACTGATATGGCAAGAAGTGTAAATGCAGAAGTAATTTCATCTACTTTTGATGAGCCGGCAGAACGTCATGTAAGAGTTGCTAATATTGTGCTTGAAAAAGCAAAACGTATGGTTGAGTGTGGACACGATGTAGTAATCTTGCTTGATTCAATTACTCGTTTGGCCCGTGCTTACAATACAGTTTCTCCAGCATCAGGTAAAGTCCTTTCTGGTGGTGTTGATGCAAATGCTCTTCACAAGCCAAAACGTTTCTTTGGTGCTGCTCGTAATATCGAAAATGGAGGATCGCTTACTATTTTGGCAACTGCATTAACAGAAACGGGTTCTAAAATGGACGAAGTAATTTTCGAAGAATTTAAAGGAACCGGTAATATGGAACTTCAGTTAGATCGTAAATTATCTAACAAGCGTATTTACCCTGCTGTTGACATTACAGCTTCTAGTACACGTCGCGAAGATCTTCTATTGGACGAAGGCCAGTTGAATCGCATTTGGGTACTTCGAAACTTCTTAACCGATATGAATTCTGTAGAAGCTATGCAGTTTATTAGCGATAGAATGAGAAAAACTCGTTCGAATGAGGAGTTCTTGATTTCGATGAATGACAAATAAGTCAAATACAATATGATATAGAAGAGGCAGTAATTTTACTGCCTCTTTTTTTTTGAACTACTTTCTTATGGAATGATCAGTTATAGCAAGGGAAAGCTGTTGTGCGACATGTTATTTTAAATAAGTATAAATAGCAAAAAATAGGTGCTTTTGTAATCTCGAGATTACAAAATTAAGCTTTAATTCTATAAATTTGCCATGTAAATTTCGAAGAAGTATGAACACCTTACTACAGACACATAATAGTTTGTTGAAAAACAAAAAGAGTAATATTCGTCGACAATTGGCTGATCAAATTGATTGGTCGCAACGATTAATTGCTATTAAAGGTGCCAGAGGTGTAGGTAAAACTACCTTCCTGTTAGACTATGTTCGAGAAAATTGTGCAAACGATAAATCATGTCTTTATATAAACATGAACAACCTGTTCTTTACCGAAAGAGGACTGGTTTCGTTTGTTGATGAATTCTATAAAAAAGGTGGCAAGTTGTTATTGTTAGATCAGATTCATAAATATCCTGATTGGGCAAAAGATTTAAAAACTTGCTATGAGCAATGTGGTGACTTAAAAATTATATTTACGGCTTCTTCTATTTTAAGAGTAAAAACAAACGAGGAACTTAAAGATATTGTGAATGTGTATTACCTTAATGGATTATCATTCCGAGAATTTTTAAATCACGAAACTGGAAACAAATTTAAGAGCTATTCTTTAGAAGATATTATCGAAAATCACGAGGAGATTGTCGATGAAATTCTTGAGAAAGTAAGACCTCTGGCTTATTTTAATGATTATTTACGTTACGGATATTATCCCTGTTATCAGGAAGAGAGAAGTTTCATTGATAATTTGTTGAAAATTATCAATCTGATGTTGGAGTTTGATATTACGTATTTGAACCAAATAGAATTAAAATATCTGCCAAAGCTAAAGAAGCTACTTTATATCATTTCGAGCAATGTGCCATTTCAGCCAAATGTTAGCAAGTTGGCAAACGATGTGGAAACTTCAAGAGCTACGATTATGAATTACTTGCGATATTTGAAAAATGCAAGATTAATTCGTTTGCTTAACTCGAAGGATAGCTATAAAGATTCATCTAAGAAGCCCAACAAGGTATATTTACACAATACCAATTTACTGTATGCCATATCTCCTGAGAATATCGATCAGGATAACTTGCGTGAAACCTTTTTTTACAATCAGGTAGCACCAACAAGGCTTTTTACAAGTACGGATATGGGACACTTTTTGGTGAATGATAAATACAATTTTAAAATTACAGGCAATTTGAATTTGTCTGATTCTAATATTAGAACAGAAGACTTATTTGAGGCCGCCGACATGATCGAACGTGGTGAAGGAAATAAAATTCCTTTATGGTTGTTCGGTTTTTTATATTAGAGAATTAAATAACAGAAATAAATTAAACTACCATTAATTAAAATTAATTGGAGGAGTAAAATGGCAAGAGAAAAAAAATTCATTACCTGCGATGGTAATGCTGCTGCCGCTCACGTAGCATATATGTTTAGTGAGGTATCTTGTATTTACCCAATCACACCTTCTTCGCCTATGGCTGAGAATGTTGATGAGTGGGCTGCACAAGGTCGAAAAAACATTTTTGGCGAAACTGTTCGTCTAGTTGAAATGCAATCAGAAGCTGGTGCTGCAGGTGCAGTTCACGGTTCTTTACAAGCTGGTGCTTTAACAACTACTTATACTGCATCTCAGGGATTATTGTTGATGATTCCTAATATGTATAAGATCTCTGGTGAGTTATTACCATGTGTATTCCACGTAAGTGCACGTGCATTGGCTGCTCAGGCACTTTCTATTTTTGGTGATCATTCAGATGTTTATTCTGCAAGACAAACTGGTTTTGCTATGTTGGCATCAGGATCTGTACAGGAAGTTATGGATCTTTCTGCAGTTGCTCACCTTACTGCAATTAAGTCTCGCGTTCCTTTCATCAACTTCTTCGATGGATTCCGTACTTCTCACGAAATTCAAAAAGTTGAAGCTGTTGACGCTGACGATATGAAAGAATTGGTAGATATGGAAGCTCTTCAAGAGTTCCGTAACCGTGCTTTGAATCCAGAATCTCCTGTAACTAGAGGTACTGCTCAAAACCCAGATATCTACTTCCAGTCTCGTGAGGCTGCAAACCCATTCTACGAAAAAGTACCTGAAATCGTAGAAGGTTATATGAACGAAATTACCAAGTTAACTGGTAGAGAATACAAGCCATTCGTTTACTATGGTGCTGAAGATGCAGAAAACATCATCATCGCTATGGGATCTGTAACAGAAACTATCAAAGAGGTTATTGATTACAAGATTGCAAATGGTGAAAAAGTTGGTATGGTTGGTGTACACCTATATCGTCCATTCTCAGCTAAGCATTTCTTAAGCGTTGTTCCTGAATCTGTGAAGAGAATTTGTGTTCTTGACAGAACTAAGGAGCCAGGTGCTAATGGAGATCCAATGTATCTTGATGTAAGAGAAGTATTCTACGGAAAAGAAAACGCTCCTATCGTAGTTGGTGGTCGTTACGGATTAGGTTCTAAAGATGTTACTCCATCTCAAATTATTGCTGTTTACAAAAACTTAGCAATGAACGAACCTAAAAACCAATTCACTTTAGGTATTGTAGATGATGTTACATTCAAATCTCTTCCTTTGGAAGCTGAGTTGAAAGTAAACTCTGAAAAATTATATGAAGCTAAATTTTATGGTTTAGGTTCTGATGGTACTGTAGGTGCTAACAAAAACTCAATCAAGATTATTGGTAGTGCAACTGATAAGTATTGTCAAGCTTATTTTGCTTACGATTCTAAAAAATCAGGTGGTTTTACTGCTTCTCACCTTCGTTTTGGTGATGATCCAATCCGTTCTACTTACCTTGTGACTACTCCTGACTTTGTAGCATGTCACGTTCCTGCATACGTATACTTATACGATGTATTGAAAGGATTGAAAAAAGGTGGTTCATTCTTGTTGAACTCTATCTACGATGTAGAGGAAACTAAGAAGCACTTACCTGATCACATGAAGAAGTACATTGCTGAAAATGATATTAAATTCTATATCATCAATGGTACTAAATTAGGTGAAGAGTTAGGTCTTGGTACAAGAACCAACACTATCATGCAGGCTGCATTCTTCAAAATTACTGGCGTAATTCCATTCGAATTGGCAGTAGAAGAAATGAAGAAAGCAATTGTGAAGTCATATGGTAACAAAGGTGAAAAAGTTGTTAACATGAACTTCTCAGCTGTTGATGCTGGTGGTGAAAATGTAATTGAAGTTGAAGTTCCTGCTGAATGGAAAAACATCGAAGCAGAAGGATTCAAGACAGACTCAACTGGTCGTCCTGAGTTCGTAGCTAATGTTTGTGATCCTATGAACGCTCAAACTGGTGATGATCTTCCAGTTTCTGCATTCCAGGGTAGAGAAGATGGTACTTTCCCAGCTGGTACAACTAAATATGAAAAGCGTGGTATCGCAGTTAGCGTTCCTGAATGGAAAGAAGAAACTTGTATTCAGTGTAACCAGTGTGCTTACGTTTGTCCTCATGCTGCTATTCGTCCATTCTTGTTAACAGAAGAAGAAGTTGCTGCTGCTCCTGCTGGAACTGCTGTTAAGCCAGCTACTGGTAAAGATCTTAAAGGATTAAGCTTCCGTATTCAGGTTGCTCCTCTGGATTGTACAGGTTGTGGTAACTGTGTTGACGTTTGTCCAGCTCCTAAAGCTAAGGCTCTTGAAATGAAGCACCTTGAAACTCAGGATGCTGAGAAAGAAAGATGGCACTACATGGATAAGCAAGTAGGTTACAAAGAGCTTCTTCCTAAAAACAACGTGAAAAACTCACAGTTCGCTCAGCCATTATTCGAGTTCTCTGGAGCTTGTGCTGGTTGTGGTGAAACTCCATACATCAAATTAATCACTCAATTGTACGGTGAGAGAATGATTGTGGCTAATGCTACAGGTTGTTCTTCTATCTACGGTGGTTCTGCTCCATCTACTCCATACTGTAAGAACGATAAGAGCGGTAAAGGTCCAGCTTGGGCTAACTCTCTATTCGAAGATAACGCTGAGTATGGTTACGGTATGGCAGAAGGTGTTAACAAAATGCGTGCTCGTATTGCTCAGCGCATGGAAGAGAACATGGATGCTGTTAACGATGCAACTAAAGCTGCATTTGCTGAGTGGTTAGAAGGAAAAGATAATGCTGATGCTTCAGAAGTTGCTTCTCCAAAAGTTGAAGCTGCTTTAGCTAACGAAACTCACGAAGTTGCTAAGGAAATCTTGAACTTGAAGCAATACTTAGTGAAGAAGTCTATCTGGATCTTCGGTGGTGACGGTTGGGCTTATGATATAGGTTTCGGTGGTTTGGATCACGTATTGGCTTCTGGTGAAGATGTAAATGTATTGGTAATGGATACTGAGATTTACTCTAACACTGGTGGACAGGCTTCTAAATCAACTCCTGTTGGTGCTGTAGCTAAATTTGCTGCTGCTGGTAAGCGTATCAGAAAGAAAGACCTTGGTATGATTGCAATGTCTTACGGATATGTTTATGTAGCTCAGGTTGCAATGGGTGCAAACCAGGCTCAATACTACAAAGCATTGAAAGAAGCTGAAGCTTATCCAGGACCATCATTGATCATCGCTTATTCTCCTTGTATTTCTCACGGATTGAAAGCATCTATGGGTAAATCACAAGCTGAAGAGAAAAAAGCTGTTGAAGCTGGATACTGGCACTTGTATCGTAACAACCCTATGTTGGAAGCAGAAGGTAAGAACCCATTCGTTCTTGATTCAAAAGAACCTAAGTGGGAAAACTTCCAGGATTTCTTATTAGGTGAGGTACGTTATACTTCTCTACAGAAATCATTCCCAGAAGAAGCTAAGGAATTATTCGTAGCTGCTGAAGAGAATGCGAAGTGGAGATATAAAGCTTACAAGCGTCAAGCTTCATTAGATTATTCTGAAGAAGAAAAAGAACTTGCATAAGTTTTTAATCTAATTATATAGAAAGAGGCTCTTTTTAGGGCCTCTTTTTTCGTTTAATCTGTCGTGCAAATGACAGTTTAAAAAAACGGATTGTCGTAACTTTTTTCTTGACATTAATTTAGGAGTGTTATGAAAAAGTTGCGATATATTTTATTTGGGTTTATTCTGCTAATGATATATTCATGCGGTGGCAGTAGTGATGATGGAGGAATGATGCCAAATCCGGATCCTGATCCAATGATAGATTTTACGGTAAGAACCGTTACCAAAACTTCAAGTCATCCATGGTTTGAAGAGGGAAGCTTAATTGGATATACTATTAATGGTACTGAAGGAAGTCAATTGAATTTGACTCGTGGTACTAAATACGTTTTTGATATCAATACGCCCACTCACCCTTTTTATATTAGTACAGATGATACAGGAGTAGGAGCAGGAGAAGTAAGCAATGGTGTAACAGGAAGCAAAACCCAAACCGGGACATTGAGTTTTACACCAAATTCAAATCATCCTGATACTTTGTACTATCAATGTTCTGCACATCCAAAAATGGGATACATGATTATACTCAGTGACTCGTAGGCCAAAGATATGTGATAATTGTTATGATTTTAGAGATCCTAAAGCATAGCTCCGGATCGGAAAGGCAGAATGGTAAGTTGGTGGATCTTACCATTCTGCCTTTCTTTATTAAAAAAAAAAATATAAGACTTGTATGTCTTATATTCAAAGGGGAGTGTGTGATTTATTGTGATATTCAGGTTGTTGAAAATGAAAATAGAGTTGAAATTTTCAAGTTCATTTCTTATATTTATTTATACCCAATAAATTTTTAATCCAAAATCATATGGCAAATTTAAACGTTGAATTCATGGGGTTAAATTTAAAAAATCCCATTATAGTAGGGGCTTGTACCCTTTCAGCTACCGTTGAGGGAGCTAAAGATCTTGAAGAGGCAGGAGCAGCTGCCATTGTGTATAAATCTCTATTCGAAGAGCAGATTATTATGGAACGTGCACAGCTTTCTGATGAGTTGGACGAATACGCACATCGTAATGCTGAGATGACTTCACTGTTTCCAGCATTGGAACATGCGGGTCCTAAAGCCCATTTGCTTAAGCTAAAAGAGGTTAAAGAGAATGTAAATATTCCAGTAATTGCAAGTTTGAATTGTTTGTACGATGTTACTTGGTTCGAGTATGCTAAAGAATTGGAAGATGTAGGAGTGGATGCATTAGAGCTAAACTTTTACCAGATGCCAATTGATGGTGAGAAAACTGCAGAGCAAATGGAAGAGGAAAAAGTTAAAATTGTAAAGACTTTAAAAGAAAGACTTTCTATTCCATTTTCAATTAAATTGAGTCCATACTATACCAATATCTTAAATTTTGTTCAGAGATTAGATAAAGCTGGTGCTTCAGCTTTCATTTTATTCAATCGTCTTTTCCAACCAGAAATTGATGTTGAAACAGAAGCTCATGTTACAAATTTTAATCTAAGTAATCCAGGTGATTTTAAATTAGGCTTAAGATATGTTGGTCTTACTCATGGTAAAGTTATGGGAGATTTGTGTGGAGCCAATGGTATTTATGGATCTACAGATGTACTGCAAATGCTTTTAAGTGGAGCAAAAACAGTTCAAATGGTTAGCTCTTTGTATAAAAATACTCCAGTAGTTATTGAAAAGGTATTATATGAACTTGAAGAATGGATGGATAAGAAAGGATACAAGTCTGTTGATGAATTTAGAGGCAAATTATCTGATAAAGAATTAAAAGCTTCAGATGTTTATTACAGAGCTCAATATCTTGATTTTCTTTTGCATCCTGAAGAAGTTATTAATAAAAATTTGATGAGATAAAATACTGATTGTTTAAACATAAAAGCCTGCCCATTGGCAGGCTTTTTTTGTGAAATATAAGTGTTAAAAATAGATGTTTAATTTTTCGCAAACGTTTGAAAAAGAAAAGTGTACGTGCATAAAAAAAAACTACAGAAAAGCATCCGAAATGACGCAATTATATTTTTAAAATTAAAAAAAGAAAACTACTTTTGTGTGCGTATTTTCGCATGACAAAAATCATGCTTAATCCCTTTAAATTTATTGTTTTAAATAAATAGAAGCTAATAATATAATTGTTGTTAAGGATCCTGTTGTTTGGGACTTTAACGTTTAAAACTAAAAAGCGATAATTATGAGTACTAAGTACGTTTATACTTTTGGTGACGGTAAGGCCGAAGGTAAAGCAGATATGAAAAATCTGCTTGGAGGAAAAGGTGCTAACCTTGCAGAAATGAACCTAATCGGTGTTCCTGTGCCAGCAGGTTTCACTATCACTACTGAAGTTTGTACTGAATACAACAAGCAAGGAAAAGATGCTGTTGTAGAAATGATTAAAGGTCAGGTTGAGGCTGCTGTTATTGAAACAGAAAAAGCAATGAACGCTAAATTTGATTCTAACGATGGTTCTTTCCCATTGTTGTTATCTGTTCGTTCTGGTGCTCGTGTTTCTATGCCAGGTATGATGAATACTGTTTTAAACCTTGGTATGAATGATGAGACAGTAAAAGTTATTGCTGAAAAATCAGGAAACGAAAAATTTGCTTACGATTCATATCGTCGTTTCATCCAGATGTACGGTGACGTAGTAATGGGTGTTGAAGCTGAAGAAGGTGAGCACTGTCCATTCGAGCAAGTTTTAGATAAAGTAAAAGAAGCTAATGGTTACGCTTCTGATGCTGATATGACTGTTGAAGATTTGAAAGCAGTTGTTGAAGAATTTAAAGCTGTAGTTAGAGCTAAGGCTGGAAAAGATTTCCCAACTAATCCATGGGATCAGCTTTGGGGATCTGTTTGCGCTGTATTCGATTCATGGAATACTGAAAGAGCAATTCTTTACCGTCGTATGGAGAACATTCCAGAGGAGTGGGGAACTGCTGTAAACGTTCAGGCTATGGTATATGGTAACATGGGTGAAACTTCTGCTACAGGTGTATGCTTCTCTCGTGATGCTGCTACTGGTGAAGATTTATTCAATGGTGAGTACTTGATCAACGCACAGGGTGAAGACGTTGTTGCTGGTGTTCGTACTCCACTTGAAATTACTACTATTGGTTCTAAGCGTTGGGCTGAGCGTAACGGTACTTCTGAAGCTGACCGTGCTGCTAACTTTGCTTCATTAGAAGAAGCTATGCCTGAGCTTTACAAAGAACTAGATGCTGTTCAGCAAAAATTAGAAGATCACTATAAAGATATGCAGGATATGGAGTTCACCATTCAGGATGGTAAACTTTGGATGTTGCAGACTCGTAACGGTAAGCGTACTGCTGCTGCTATGGTTAAGATTGCTGTTGATATGATGGAGCAAGGTTACTTCGATGCGAAGACTGCTTTATTACGTCAGGAGCCAAACAAATTAGATGAGTTATTGCACCCAGTATTTGATACTGATGCTCTTGCTTCTGCAAAAGAACTTTCGAAAGGTTTGCCAGCTTCTCCAGGTGCTGCTACAGGTCAGATCGTATTCTCAGCTGAGGATGCTGAAACTTGGGCTGCTGATGGTAAGAAAGTAATCCTTGTTCGTCGTGAGACTTCTCCAGAAGACTTGAAAGGTATGAACGCTGCTGTTGGTATCTTAACTGAGCGTGGTGGTATGACTTCTCACGCGGCTGTAGTAGCTCGTGGTATGGGTAAATGTTGTATCTCTTCTGCTGCAGGATTAGTAGTTTCTGGTAAAACAATGACTATTAATGGTGTTGCTTACAACGAAGGTGATTTCATCTCATTGAACGGTTCTACTGGTGTTGTTTACGAAGGAGAAGTTGCTACTATCAACCCATCTTTGGATGGTGATTTCGGTAAGATCATGGATCTTTCAGAAGCTAACACTCGTATGTATGTTAGAACTAATGCTGATACTCCAGCTGATGCTGAAACTGCTCGTAACTTCGGTGCTAAAGGTATTGGTCTTTGTCGTACTGAGCACATGTTCTTCGAAGGAGATCGTATCTGGAAGATGCGTGAAATGATCCTTGCTGAAGATCTTGAAGGTCGTAAGGAAGCATTGACTAAATTATTGCCTATCCAGCGTGAAGACTTCTACGGAATTTTGAAAGCTATGGACGGATTCGGAGTAACTATTCGTTTACTAGATCCACCATTGCACGAGTTTACTCCAAACGATGAAGCTTCTCAGAAAGAAATGGCTGAAAAGTTAGGTGTTGATGTGAAAGTTGTTACTGAAAAAGTAGAGTCTCTTCACGAGTTTAACCCAATGTTAGGTCACAGAGGTTGTCGTCTAGGTAACACTTACCCAGAGATCACTGAAATGCAGGCTCGCGCTATTATCGAAGCTGCTTGTGACTTGAAGAAAGAAGGTCTTGATCCAAAACCAGAAATCATGGTTCCATTGATCGGTACTGTTAAAGAGTTGAAGATGCAGGAAGAAATCATCCGTTCAACTGCTGATGTAGTATTCGAAGAAAAAGGAATTAAAGTTGATTACATGGTAGGTACTATGATCGAGATTCCTCGTGCTGCTTTAACTGCTGACGAAGTTGCTGAAGTTGCTGAATTCTTCTCATTCGGTACTAATGACTTAACTCAGATGACTTTCGGATACTCTCGTGATGATGCTGGTAAATTCTTACCTATCTACATTGAGAAAGGTATCTTGAAGCAAGATCCATTCCAGGCTCTTGATCAAACTGGTGTTGGTCAGTTGGTTGAAATGGGTGCACAAAAAGGTCGTGCAACTCGTTCTGATCTTAAATTAGGTATCTGTGGTGAGCACGGTGGTGAGCCATCATCAGTTGAGTTCTGTCACAGAACTGGATTGGATTACGTTTCATGTTCTCCTTTCCGTGTGCCTATCGCACGCTTAGCTGCTGCTCAAGCAAACTTGAGATAATCTGATAGAAATATCGATTTAATATATAGAAGGCTGCCTCTTTTGAGGTGGCCTTTTTTAATGTATTACTTCGTCTATAATTACTTTCGAACGGGAGCTGTCAATCCGACGCGATTCGAGTCACACAGTTGATTCGGAGAACCGAACAGTATCGGATTGACTTGATTCTTTTGTTTACTTTTCTCATCAAAGGAGAAATGTAAAAGCAAACGGCTTGAGTGGTAAAATGAAATTTATGACAGACAGTAGGTATCTGTGGTGAGTGCAATCATTGTTGGGTGAGCCATCATCAGTTGAGTTCTGTCACAGAACAGGATTGGATTACGTTTCATGTTCTCCTTTCCGTGTGCCTATCGCACGCTTAGCTGCTGCTCAAGCAAACTTGAAGTAATCCGATAGAAATATCGATTCAATATAGAAGGCTGCCTCTTTTGAGGTAGCCTTTTTTGTTTCTTGTTCCTAATTAAAGTTTTTACTGAGTTGAAGAGTACCAGTACTCAACACCTAAGAGTACATGCACTCAATGTCTCAAAGTGCATGCAGTTGTTGTCTCAAAGTGCATGCAGTTGTTGTCTCAAAGTGTATGCAGTTGTCGTCTCAAAGTGTATGCAGTTGTCGTCTCAAAGTTTTGGTGAATGTACTTTACAGTGTTTAAATGGAAGTTTGCCAGTCTAGGTGGCAAAAATGAAATAATCCAATATTAAATCGATTAAAGAATAGAAAATAATCTGGTAATGAACCTAATTTCCAAATTAAAAATCACTAATACATATGATTTAGAATAGAGTAGTTTTTTCTTTCTTTGTAGCCATAAAAATTTATTAAAGGATTTAGAATATGAACTGGAATCTGAAACTTCGAAATTGGCACAGAGATTTCTCTTACTTTTATGTTGGACTATTAATGGCATTTTCAATTTCTGGAATTGCTTTGAATCATCGTCACTCCTGGGATCCGCGTGACTATGTATACGATGCGGTGGATGTAAAATTTGATTTACCCAAAGATAAAAATGCTATTTCGGATGAGTTTTTTCAAAAGGCTCTAAAAACTCAAGGCATTGAGCTAAAATTGAATGGAACAGCATGGAGAAGAGGTGGATATAATCTCTATTTCGATAATGCTTATGCATACATCAATCCGTTTACAGGTGAAGGTCAGATTGAAAGTTTCAGAACACGTCCAATCTTAGGACAAATGGTCGATTTACACAAATCGGCAAGTGATGCTTGGGTTTGGTATTCCGATATTTTTGCCATATGTGTATTGCTGATATGTATCACAGGCTTGGTGATTACAAAAGGAAGAAATGGCTTTAAGAATAGAGGTTGGAAATTGGCACTGCTTGGAGTGTTGATACCATCAGTTTTGTGGTTTTTCTTATAATCTAAGCTATAGAAAATCACAAAGGCTGTCCATTGAGGCAGCCTTTGTGATATCATATTAGGGGGTTCCCTTTCAGGTCGGGCTTTTCGTTTCAACTCCTCGTTCAAATCTCTCTTTCTACGATTCTACACTAAACACATATTCTTGCCAATTCAGAAACTTTATAAGTGTTTTTAGCAACACTGTGGGGTTTCCTCTCCAATCCCTAACCCAATCCCACCTAACAATGAATTGATGCTACCACTATATATATGTATTCTATCACCATAAGAATGTATTATACTACCTTAGTAATGCAATATATCGCCATATAAAAGTAATATGAAACTATATAGAGGTAATTAAAAGCTATAAAAGTAGAATCAAATGCCATATAATCTAAATATATTATCTTATAATGGTTAAAAGTTGTATATGTATTCAAAAAAATACTGCAATAGAGTAATATACAAGTATAAAAGTTCAGGAATGTTCTTTAAAGAACGAATTATTATCCTTACATTTAAATATGACTTCGAATAAAAACATCCCAATCAACGACCTGATATTATCCGAAATGAAAAAGCAGGAAATAAGCATATCAGCAATGGCCAAAAAACTTGATCTAAGTTTAAATGCTACCTAAAATACATTCAAAAAATCCAGTATCCAAACAGATCGCTTGGCTCAAATCAGCGAGATTCTTCAAGTTAACTTTTTTAAGATATTAGGCAATCATCTTACAGTCCAGAACTCTATCGATCCTAAAATTGAAGAACTAACTACAGAAAATGAGACCTTGAAAGAGGTAATTCGCCTTTTGGGAGGCAATAAATAATATCTAAAGCATTCTTTGGTAAATTCAGAAAGGCAAAAGGCATTTAAAAGAAGAATATTATAACTTATCGGTGCATTTGGGAATAATTTTTATAAAAACCCAAGCCTATATACAAGTAATTTAAGTTATTATTCTTACTTTCAAATTCAGGAGCAATCCTGATTTTTTGTTTAAAAGAAAGTAATATGGCAATTCAAATAGGACGCTTTTCATTTCGTGGACCTTTTTCAAATTTGGATGAGATTAAAAATCGTCCTGGTTTATATATAATTCACAAGAACGAAGTTGATATTATTCCTATACTTATAAGTGAAACTCCACTTTTAAATGGAACCATTACTGAAGAAATTCGGAAGAAAGGATTAATTCTTGGAAATAATTGTTTTGTTTCTGTGTACAATACATTTTGTGCTCTGCAGTTAGATAGAGTTGAAATGGTACAGGAATTAAATGATATCTTCCAATTAGAGAGTAAATAAGCCTATCCTTTAATAATACCACCAAATCTTGTCGAACAGATAAAATTCTGAATGGATTTTATATCTTTGCAATTCAAAATTATTATAGATAATATCTGTTGGCACGAATTTTAGCAATTGATTACGGAAGAAAAAGAGTTGGTTTGGCAGTAACCGATCCTATGCAAATAATAGCAAATGGATTAGATACTGTGCCTGCCAAGGATTTGCTTGACTATTTGGAAAAATACATGACAAATGAAGAGGTAGAGCTTTTCGTTGTTGGTTATCCAAAGCAGTTGAATAACGAGGATAGTGAATCGATGAAATACCTGAAGCCGTTTTTAGGAAAATTGAAGAAGAAGTTTCCTGATATTCCTGTTGAAATGGTTGATGAACGATTTACTTCAAAAATAGCTTTTCAAACTATGATTGATGGAGGTTTAAAAAAGAAACAACGTCAGGATAAAGCTATGATTGATAAGGTGAGTGCCACAATAATTTTACAATCGTACATGGAAACCAAACGAAACATGTTTTAGATTGTTTGTAGCGTAAATAAGATTATAAAAATGATATTACCGATTACGATTTATGGTCATCCTGTTTTAAGAAAGGTTGCCAAAGATATTGACAAGGATTATCCTGATTTGGAAAAATTTAAAGCAGATATGTGGCAAACCATGTATTTTGCTGATGGTGTAGGTCTTGCAGCTCCACAAGTAGGACGATCGATTAGAATGTTTGTGATTGATTGTTCAACCTTTGCTGAAGAAGAACCAGAATTGGAAGGTTTTAAAAAGATGTTCATCAATGCGAAAATAACCGAACGTACCGGTGAAGAATGGGCCATGTCAGAAGGATGTTTGAGTATTCCTGGCTTAAATGAGGATGTGAAGCGTCCGGAATCCATTAAAATTGAATACTATGATGAAAATTGGGAATTTCATGAAGAAGAGTATTCAGGCTATGCTGCCAGGGTAATTCAACATGAATATGATCACCTGGAAGGAATCATGTTTACCGATCATTGTGCTCCAATTAAGAAGCGACTTTTAAGAGGAAAACTTGTTGGAATATCGAAAGGAAAGTTTAAGGCAAAATATAAATTTACACTTCCAAGATAAATTATCACCCTACCAATTCGGTAGGGTTTTTTAATGCTCATTCGGCTTAATTGATAGACTTAGATCTGTTCTTATGAACAGACAAACTGTGATGTTATTAATAATATTTAAACAATTTTTGCATTGTTCCGTATTAGCAGGTATTGTTTAAACCACTAATTAAAATCTATATACTATGAAAAAATTGATTCTACTACTTATTTTATTTGCACCATTTCTGGGCAAATCGCAGGATATCGAACAGTTTCTGTTAGCAGGAACCGAGGATGCTTCGAAGTTGACCGAAAAATACGTAAATCCAGTATCTAAAGGCTTTATGTATGGATTAAACAACGGTTGGTATTCAACAGCCAGAACTCACAAAAAACTTGGGTTCGACATTACTTTGGTTGCTAATTTGGCGCAGGTGCCAAGCTCTGATGAGGTGTTTCAATTTGTAGAAAGTGATTATTCAAACATCACTTTGGTAAGTGGATCTTCAGAAATTCAAACTCTGATGGGAGGAGAAAACAATACAACTCTTGCAGCTAGAATTGAAACCGATATGGGAGATTTTAAGTTGACAAATTTTACCATGCCAGATGGTATTGGTGATGATCTACCAATGAATGCTGTTCCATCTGCAACACTGCAAGTTGGTATTGGTATTCCAGGAATTAATTCTGATTTAAAAGTAAGATACTTACCTAAAGTAGGATCTTCTGATTTGGAAGTTGGAATGTTTGGTATTGGTCTTCAGAAAAGTTTATCAAAAATATTGAAGATTGATAAAACTCCAGTTGATATTTCAGCTTTGATTGCATACACACAATTAACAGCAGAGTATGATATTCAGGAAGATTCTGGATTAAATGGTTCGGGGCAAATGATGGAATTCAAAACCAATGCATATACATTTCAGGCCATTGCATCGGTAAATTTAAAATTGATAGAATTTTACGGTGCTGTAGGTTATAATACTGCTAAAATGGATGTGGACATCAAAGGTTCTTACGATTTAGAATATACTTTGGAAGGTACAGGTGCAACTATAAAGGAAACTGTTGTAGATCCAGTATCAGTTGATTTTGATGCAAGCGGTGTTCGTGCAACTCTAGGTACCAGATTAAATCTAGGCTTCTTTAAGATATTTGGTGATTATACCATTCAGGAATACAATACAATTACCGGAGGTATTGCATTTAGCTTTAGATAAAGAAGATTAATGTGCGCAAGCACTCTGTATAATAGTTAGATGAGTCCTTGTTTTTAGCAAGGACTTTTTTTTTAGAGTAGGAATTCTTAAATTCAATTAAGCATAAAATGTGTAAACATGGATTTACGGGAACTACTACGACAATATCCTTTTCTTCGAGTTCTATTTTTTCTGATAGTTGGGATTTTTGCAGCGGAACTGTTTGAGATCTCCAATAAGTTGACTCTTATTCTGCTTTTCTTTGGTTTAGCTTTAATGCTATTCTTTGTATTGATTCCCAAATTGAAGAAGTCATATAAAATGCGACCTGCGTTTGGTTTAATAGTGGTAATCTTATTTACAAGCTTAGGAGTTTTTAGAACTCAAGTTGTTCAGGAAAGTATGTTTTTGAGTGAAGTAGACTCATGTGAAGCTTACCAGTTGAAATTAATTGAAAATCCCGTTGAAAAGGCTAATACATTTTCGTGTGTTGCAAAAATTACTGGATCTGTAAATAAGAATCTGATTACCGAAGAAACTGCTAATATCATTTTATACTTTAAAAAGGAGAGCTTAGTAAATCAATTGAATGTTGGTGATCAATTAATAATCAACTCTAATGTAGAGCGTGTTAAAAATGCAGGAAATCCTAATGAATTTAATTATTCGGGTTATTTAAAAACTCGTCATATCTTATATTCTTCCTATGTAAATAGCACAAATTGGATTAAGCTTCCCATTGATCATCAAATGAGCATCCGTGTATTAGCTTGGAAATGGCGAGATCAGCTTTTGCAAATATATCGCGATAACGGAATTACAAATGAAAGTTTCGATATTTTAGCAGCTCTTACCTTGGGGTATAAAACAAGCCTTGATCCTGAATTAAGAAAGGCTTGGGCCGATGCCGGAGCAATGCATGTTTTAGCGGTATCAGGATTGCACGTAGGAATCATTTATTTGGTTATGAGTTATCTCCTAAGTTTCTTTTTAAAAATTAAATATGGACGATGGATTCGCAGTGTACTTCTCTTAATCATTCTCTGGATGTATGCTTTAATAACAGGGTTATCACCTTCAGTTATGAGGGCCGCGTGCATGTTCAGTTTTATTGTTGTTGGCGAGGCAATGAGACGTAAAGGTGGAGTTTTTAATTCGCTTGCTGCTTCGGCCTTTTTTCTATTGCTCTATAATCCTTACTTGATTTTCACTGTTGGATTTCAATTCTCATACTTAGCAGTTGCAGGAATTGTATTCTTACAACCCAAATTTGACAAATTGCTTTTTATTCGAAACACTATTTTGAATAAGCTGTGGCAACTAACAACTGTTGCATTAGCGGCACAAATAGCTACTTTCCCATTAACAATTTTCTATTTTAATCAGTTTCCTTCCTATTTTCTATTGTCAGGTTATGTGGTAATCTTAATGGCGGGTATATTAATTTACCTATCTGCTCTGTTGCTAATGTTGTCTCAGGTCGAAATACTTTCAAACATATTGGGTTGGATACTTCAACACCTAATTAAAATATTAAATCAAATTATTGTTTGGATACAGGAATTGCCAGGAGCCGTTATTCATTCTCTTAGTTTTTCTTCATTTCAAGTTGTGTTGTTATATGCTTTAATCATTTGTCTGATTTTTATTGTGATTTTACGGAGAAAAATGGCAGTATATAGTCTAATGATTTTGCTTATCTCTTTTCAGATTCCAGAACTTTTAAAACATATTCAATCAAAAAAACAGGAGTTGATCATTTTTAATGCAGGAAGGAATGCTCTAATTGGATTTAGGAATGGAAATCAGGTAAGTTATTTGTGTGATAAAGGTATGAGAATGTCAAAACAAAAATTCTTGGCTAATAATTATCAAATTCATAATCATCTTTATGAACTCAAAACAGATACCATAAAAGAAGTAGACTTTAGAGAATTTGCAGGTAGTAAATTATTAATCATTCAAAAGAATAATGATTTTTCTTTTGAACTATTAAATCGCCTTGACCCAGATATTATCCTAATGAGAAAATCAGCATTGAAAAACGCAGAATTTTTAACAAAAAATCAGATAAATTCTACAATAGTTATTGATGGATCTGTATATAAAAATGATTTACAACGATTGCACAATGCTAATGTTGATAGTGTGTGTAATTTATTTGTTATAAAGGATAGAGGAGCTTTTGTTGTTGATTTGTCTTCGGATTAATTGTATTAGTGTATAAAAATATAGTATTCAATTAATGCCTTTGATTTTAGATTCTGATTTGGTAATTTAGAGAGCTTGGCTTTTTAATTTTTTTTAACGATTTATTATCGAAATTGCTCGATATTGTGTTAATTTGCCTCGAATTTTTCCAAAAATATTAGTTAACGGAATAAAGATATGAAGATTGTTATTGCCGGTGCAGGAGCTGTTGGAACTCATTTGGCGAAGATGTTGAGTCATCAGGATCATGATATAATTTTATTGGATCAGGATGAAGAAAAATTGAAAGAAGTTGATTCTCATCTGGATTTATTGACCATTGTGGGATCTAGTTCTTCTTTGAAGGATTTGAAAGAGGCAAGTGTTAAGAAGGCAGATTTATTTATTGCGGTAACGCAATCCGAAACTACCAATATTACCTCTACCATTCTTGCCAAGAAATTAGGAGCAATAAAAACAATTGCACGTATTGATAATCAAGAGTATTTAATTCCTGAAAACAAAGAATACCTTCAAAGCTTAGGGATTGATGAATTGATTTATCCCGAAAAGCTAGCTGCAAAAGAGGTGATAAGTTATTTGTCTCGCTCAGGTACCCGTCAGATGTATGAATTCTCAGGCGGAAAACTTCTGTTATACGGAATCAAGATCAGCAGTAAGTCTATTATAATGGATAAAACCATGGCCGAAGTGGCTGAAATGACCAGTGATGTTGATTTTCGTGCTGTAGCAATTAAGCGTGAGGATATGACTATTATTCCAAGAGGTCACAATCGATTCTCGAGAGGAGATTTGGTCTTTGTTGTGAGTAAGCCTGAAAGTATCGAAAAAGTGATGCTTTTGGCCGGAAAACAAAAGTACGAAATAAAGAATGCCATGATTCTTGGTGGAAGTCGAATTGGACAAAAGACTGCCATGGAATTGGGCCGAAAAATGAATCTGAAACTTCTGGAAATTGACAAGGAAAAAAGCTTAAAATTAGCAGATAGTTTGCAAGATGCTTTGGTGATAAATGGGGATGGTCGAGATAAGGAATTGCTAAAAGAAGAAGGAATTCATAAAATGGATGCCTTTGTTGCAGTAACAGGAAATTCGGAAACCAATATTCTCGCTTGTTTGCTTGCGAAGAAAATGGGTGTTCGCAGAACCATTGCTGAAGTTGAAAATATTGATTATATTGATCTTGCCGATAATATTGGTGTAGGAACCATGATTAACAAAAAACTTCTTGCTGCAAGTTATATTTATCGTTTTACCATGGATGCTGATGTTCAGCATTGTAAATGGCTTACCGTTTCTGAAGCTGAGGTGATGGAGCTTACCGCTAAAAAAGGATCAAAAATCACCAAAGCTGCATTAAAAGATTTAGATTTTCCAGATGATGCCAATATTGGAGGAATCATACGCGATGATGATAGTATTATTGCAACTGGGGATACTCAAATCATGGCTGATGACAAAGTGGTTGTATTTACTTTACCTTCAGCCATCAAAAAAGTGGAGAAATTTTTTAAATAAGATATTAAAAGAGCTTGTAAAAGCTCTTTTTTCGTTAATAACTCATCTCCTTTCAGAGTTGGGTTTTTCTTGGTGCTATGAATTTGAAGTACGTTTTTCATTTAATGTCAGTGTTAGCTCTTATCGAATCAATATTTATGATTCTTTGTGTACTGATATCGTTTTTCTATTGTGAAGGTGATTTAGGATGTTTCTTAAAGTCAGCGTTTATTACATTAGTAGTTGGAGGAATTCTTTTTCTAATAACGAAAAACCATAGACCAGAAATGCACAAGCGAGAAGCTTTTCTTGTGGTAAGTTTGGTTTGGGTATTTTTCTCGATATTTGGAGCATTACCATATTGGATTGGATCATACGTTCCTTCGTATACCAATGCTTTTTTTGAAACGATATCTGGCTTTACCACTACAGGAGCATCAGTAATTACTGATATTGAATCATTGCCACACGGTATTTTATTTTGGAGATCACTTACCCACCTTTTAGGAGGAATGGGAATTTTGGTTTTAACCGTGGCTATTTTACCAATTTTTGGATTTGGGGGAATGGCCATGTTTAATGCAGAAGCGGCTGGAGTTACAGTTGATAAGCTACACCCAAGAATTAAAGAAACTGCCAAAAGATTGTGGGGAATTTACATGCTATTAATCGCATTGGAAATCATCTTCTTGATGTTGGGAGATATGGGATTTTTTGATGCAGTTTGTCATTCTTTTGGGACTTTAGCATCTGGGGGCTTTTCTACTAAGAATGATAGTATTATGGGGTATTCGCCATACATTCAATATGTAATTATCTTTTTTATGTTTTTGGCTGGGGTAAATTTTACCCTTCACTATTTTGCGATTAAAGGAAACCTGAAAAAGTTTATTCAAAATCAGGAATTTAAATTTTATTTGGGATTAATTCTTCTGATAACCGCAATAATTACTTTAACTCTAATACTTAAAAACCATGCTCCTTTTGAACATTCGTTTCGTGATGCACTTTTTCAGGTTGTATCAGTAATTACCAGCACAGGTTTCGTTAGTGCCGATTATACAGCTTGGCCTTCCTATCTGTGGATGCTTATTTTTGGTTTAATGTTTACAGGAGCTTGTGTCGGTTCAACATCAGGAGGAGTTAAAATTCTTCGTCATTTGCTATTGTTTAAAAATAGCATTTTGGAGTTTAAAAGGATGATTCATCCCTCAGCGGTGATACCGGTTCGTTATAATAAAGAGGCAATTGGAAAAGATGTCATATTTAAGATACAAGCTTTTGTAGTATTGTATTTTGCTATATTTTTTGCGAGTACCATTGTGTTGGCTTTTTTAGGATTGGACTTCATATCATCTATGGGAGCTGTGGCAACTACAATGGGAGGAATTGGTCCGGGCCTAGGAAAAGTTGGACCAGTTGACAACTTTGCAATGCTACCTGATGCAGCAAAATGGGTACTTTCATTTTTAATGTTGCTAGGACGTTTAGAGTTATTTACCTTATTAATTATATTTGTACCTGCTTTTTGGAAGAATCAATAAGTAAATTTTTATAACAAGTAATAGTCATTTATCTTTGACTAAAATCTCAACCTAAATTCTGTGATTAAATTTAAAATTATCTTAAATATACTGGGGAAACTTTTGGTTGGCGAAAGTTTCTTTCTTTTCATTTCATTATTGGTTTCATTAATCTATCAGGGAAATGACACTACTGCCTTTTTGAAAGCAGGATTAGTAACCTTTGCTGTAGGAACATTTAGTTATTTATTGTCAAAAGGTGTACAAAAAGATTTAGGTAAGAGAGAAGGGTATATCATTGTAAGTTTAGTTTGGGTTGTTTTTTCCATGTTTGGATGTTTACCCTATTTATTTAGTGGAGCAATTCCTTCGGTAACAGATGCTTTTTTTGAAACCATGTCTGGTTTTACTACTACAGGCTCATCCATATTAAATAATATTGAGGAGTTGCCTCATGGTATTCTGTTTTGGAGGTCGCTAACTCAATGGATGGGAGGAATGGGAATTATCGTTATGTTCCTTGCCATTCTACCGACTCTAGGGATTGGAGGACGTGAGCTATTTGTAGCGGAAGTGCCTGGGCCTGCACCCGATAAACTTACTCCAAGAATTAAAGAAACAGCCAGAAACCTTTGGGGATTGTATATGCTTTTTACTGCAATTGAAACCATTCTATTGTATGCTGGCGGAATGAGTTTTTTTGATGCCATAAATCACTCATTAACCACAATGGCTACAGGAGGATATTCTACCAAACAGGCGAGTGTAGGTTTTTATACATCACCATATATCCAATATACAATTATCTTTTTCATGTTTGTGGCGGGTACCAATTTTACCTTATCATATGGAATGATAACAGGGCGGTTTACAAAGGTTTTTAAAGATGAAGAATTTAGGTTTTACGCTTTGGTTGTATTGTTTTTTGCCTTTATAATTACTCTTGGTTTAATTGCAGCAGGAAGTGTAACAGGTGAACAAGCATTCAGAGATGCATTGTTTACTGTAGTTTCTATCATTACAACAACAGGATATGCTACGGCAGATTATCTGCTTTGGTCACCATTTTTGGGCATGCTAATTTTTGTTTTATTCTTTGTTGGCGGATCAGCTGGTTCAACAGGTGGGGGAGTTAAGGTGGTTCGTATTTTATTGCTATTTAAAAATAGTTTTTACGAATTAAAGAGGTTGGTTCATCCCAATGCTGTAATTCCTATACGATACAATTCTAAAGTTGTTGATCAAAGGACTGTTACCAATATTTTAGCCTTCTTTGTTTTCTATATTTTGATATTTATGATGTCGGCAGTTTTAATGTCTTTTTGGACTCCCGATATTTATTCTGCATTTAGTGCTGTAGCTACAACTTTAGGTAATATTGGACCTGGTTTTGGAGAAATTGGTCCAATGGAAAACTTTCACAATTTACCTGATTTGGCAAAATGGTTCCTTGCATTCCTGATGATGTTGGGAAGATTAGAGCTGTTTACTGTGTTGGTATTATTTTCTCCTGCATTTTGGAAGCATTAAATCTAAGATCTAAAACTTTTCTTCGATATTCGAATATTTCATTCAAGTTAGATTCTATAAATAAATTATTGGCAATTGCTCCAAAAAATCCAAGAGGAGGTTGCAGGATATAATATTTTATTATAGCAACTTCAGTAACGAACTGTTCAATAATGTGTTGGTGGTGCCAAATAGAATAGGGCCCAACACGTTGTTCATCTATGTCACGTACTTGAGTTATTTCTGTTACCCAAGTGGTTTTTAATGCCTAAAATAGGACTTACTTTGTAGCTAATGATCATACCTGGATACATTTTTTCATTGATTAAATCGGAAGTTATATCGAAACCCATATATTTTTGGGTGATTTCTTTTAGGTTGATTGGCCAGGAAATATATTCCCAAACATCTTCAATACTAGCATATAGAATTTGCTCTTTATAAAATTGATAAAATGACCTGTGATTGTTAGGTATTATAGAATGCTGTAAATCAATTGATGTTTTTCTTTTGTCATTAAAAAGTAAATATTAATCACGAAAATACAACATTTTAAAAATTACTTCGTAAATAATGTCATTATATTTACAAAATAGAATCTTCTATACATTTTAAACAATCTTTAATTCAACTCATGGAGAACATAGAAAAGTATAATCATCTTATTGAAAAAGAAATTGAGAAGTATAAAAAAGAGTCAAATAAAGTATTGACCAAATTTGAAAAAAGTTTTAGTAAGGGGAAAATGGTAGTAACTCATCATTTTGAAAATGTAGCAACCGAATTGATCCGTTTGGTTAAAACGGATTTTGAAAATGCTGGATATTATCCTGAATTTATTGGAAATAGACCAGGAGGACATATCGTTTTGAGAGTAAGCTTACTAAAATCTTCAGGAAAAGTAGCATAATTTCATAGGTTTGTATAAAAAATGCCGGCAAGATTATTCTTGTCGGCATTTTGTATTTTATATCAAATTAAAAAATAAGCTCCCCAATCCCAGGCCTGATGATTTCAAACTCTCCGTTCGTACAATCTATAATTGTTGAAGCAGTATTGTTTCCATACCCTCCATCGATTATCAGGTCTACGTCTTTTTTATATTTTTCATCGATTAGTTCAGGATCTGTAGTGTATTCGATTACTTCATCTGGATCGTGAATGGAGGTAGTCATGATAGGGTTCCTTAATTCTTCTACAATTCTCAGTGGAATGTAATGATCAGGAACTCTAATTCCTACCGTCTTCTTTTTGCTTTTAAATAATTTTGGGACATTGTTACTAGCAGGAAGAATAAATGTAAATGCTCCCGGTAAGTTTTTCTTCATTATTTTAAATGAAGAATTATCAACCTTCGCGTACTCCGATAAATTACTAAGGTTATTACAGATAAGAGAAAAGTTTCCTTTCTCGGGAGTAGTTCCTTTTAATTTGGCTATTCGCTGTATTGCTTTGTTGTTAGTGATATCACATCCAATAGCATATACAGTGTCTGTGGGATAAATAATTATTCCACCATCTTTAAGTACATCAACTATTTTCCGAAATTCCCTGTGATTGGGATTGTCCGGATACAATTTTAAAAGCATCTTGTAGTGGTTAAGGGTTATTTCGGGATTTAAAGATATAAGTTTCTATTTATTCACAATCCTCTGCTAGCTTATTTATTTTCAGTCCAAAGCATATAATTGCAATATGTATAAAAGAAAAAAGGAGTGCTAACGCACTCCCTTGATTATTTCATTTGAACAATATTAGCTGTTTAATTTATTGTAGTCAGCTAAGAATTGTTCTAAGCCTTTATCAGTTAAAGGGTGCTTTAAAAGACCTGTAATTGCATTTAACGGACATGTTGCCACATCAGCTCCAGCTTCAACACACTGTATAATATGCATTGTATGGCGAATGGAAGCTGCTAAAACTTGCGTTTCAAAACCATAGTAATTATTCATATCAGCAATTTGACGAATTAATTCAATACCATCGGTTGAGATATCATCAAGTCTTCCAACGAAAGGAGAAACATAAGTTGCACCAGCTTTTGCAGCTAGTAATGCTTGTCCTACCGAGAAAATTAAAGTACAATTTGTGCGAATTCCTTTTGAGCTTAGGTATTTTACAGCTTTTATACCATCCTTAGTGCAAGGAACTTTAACAACTATTTGAGGATGTAATGCTGCTAATTCTTCTCCTTCAGAAATCATTCCATCAAATTCAGTTGCTATAACCTCTGCACTAACATCTCCATCAACTATATCGCAAATATCAACATAGTGTTGTTTGATGTTTTTTTCTCCTTTTATTCCTTCTTTAGCCATAAGAGAAGGGTTGGTAGTTACGCCGTCAAGAACTCCTAAATCTTGTGCTTCTTTAATCTGATCAAGATTAGCTGTGTCAATAAAAAACTTCATTTTACGATTTTTAGTTTGTTTTTAAGTCGAAAACGAAAATACACTAAATTCTTATGAAGAACAAAGTCATACTAGGTTTAAACAAATAATAAAATAAGAAGTGAAATAATTTCGTATCGATTTGATTCGAAAATAAAGTTGGTAAGATAAAAAATAGAGCCGATGGAGGGACTCGAACCCACGACCTGCTGATTACAAATCAGCTGCTCTAGCCAGCTGAGCTACATCGGCAATTGCATATTGCAAAAATATTTTGAAGAACGAAAGAAAGCGGTTAAACTTTCTTTTTGTTTTAATAGAGCCGATGGAGGGACTCGAACCCACGACCTGCTGATTACAAATCAGCTGCTCTAGCCAGCTGAGCTACATCGGCGAATTTATTGAGCCATTGACGAGATTTGAACTCGTGACCTCTTCCTTACCAAGGAAGCGCTCTACCCCTGAGCTACAACGGCAAAGTAACAATTAAAACTTAGGATTAACCAAGTATAGGAGCCGGTGGAGGGACTCGAACCCACGACCTGCTGATTACAAATCAGCTGCTCTAGCCAGCTGAGCTACATCGGCAATTGCTACTTGCAAAAATATTTTAAAGAACGAAAGAAAGTCGTTAAACTTTCTTTTTAGTTTTTGATGAGCCGGTGGAGGGACTCGAACCCACGACCTGCTGATTACAAATCAGCTGCTCTAGCCAGCTGAGCTACATCGGCATTTTTAAAACCTAAAAGGCATAAAAAAAGTGGGTAAGCAAAAACGTCGCACCGCTACAACCACTTACCCTTGCTGCCTTCCGACCCTGGGGGGATTCAGTAGGAGCTGGTCGCGTAGTGCTTACCCGACGACAAAAGTAGAAAAAAGTTGTTTCCCCGCAAATAAAATATGGAACTTCTTCTTACAATTTTTTCATGGAATGCAGCAAGGGTTTTATTTTCAGAGAAATAATTTCTCAAAAAAAATATCAATAAATTTTCAATTTTCTACTCTTGCTGTAAAAACGGCTGTTTCGGATTGTAATAATTAAACTTTTTTAAGCGATACATTACCGTAAAAACGGATATCTTTGTGTTCGAAAAATCACAAAAGAATTAAAATGTACTACAAAACTTTATTTAAGCACTCATTTTTATTTGGGTCTTTAGTGGGAGCCGTATTAATATTGGCATCATTAACGTTTTATTGGAAAGGTGTTTCTATTAATTACAATCCTACGCTTTTGTTCATAAACAGAGGCCTGATTATTCTTGGTATCTATTTTGGAGTAAGAAAATATCGTGATGAGGTACTATTTGGTGTTATTTCGTATGGTCGCGCTTTTATTGCTGGTACTTTAATGATTGCTGTAGCTTCATTCTTTTATGCCATGTATATATATATCCTAACAAGCTATTTTGATGGCGGAATATTACAGGAAGCTGTTGACTTTACCGAGAAGGGGCTTGTGGAGATTGGTTATGATGATGATCAGGTAGAATTGTTAATGTCAATTTACAGGAAAATTACACCTGGTATTTTTGCGTTCAGTCAGTGGTTAGGAAAAGTTATGGCTGGAGTTTTCTTTTCATTAATAGTGGCATTCTTCTTTAGACAAAAGAGAAATTTGTTTAATAACAGTCCTATTGATAAATTTAACGATTCAAAAAATCAATAAATACAAGGTATGGATATTTCAGTAGTAGTTCCTTTGTTTAACGAGGACGAATCGATTCCCGAATTGGTGGCATGGATTGATAGAGTAATGACTCAAAGTAATTTCAGCCATGAGGTTATTATGGTCGATGATGGAAGTAATGATAGCTCGTGGGAGGTAATTGAGAAGTTACAGAAGAAATATTCGGCAGTACGTGGAATCAAATTTCGTAGAAATTACGGAAAATCGGCAGCACTTTTTAGCGGATTTGAACTAGCACAAGGTGATGTTGTAATTACCATGGATGCAGATTTGCAAGATTCTCCTGATGAAATTCCGGAATTGTATCGCATGATAAAGGAAGAAGATTTTGATTTGGTGTCGGGATGGAAACAAAAAAGATACGATCCAATTTCAAAAACCATTCCTAGTAAGTTTTTCAATAGAACAGCTCGTGCCATGTCGGGTATTAAATTACACGATTTTAATTGTGGACTAAAAGCCTACAAGAACAAAGTAATTAAGAGTATAGAGGTGTATGGAGAGATGCATAGATATATTCCGATACTTGCAAAACAGGCTGGTTTTGTTAGAATTACAGAGAAGATTGTACAGCATCAGGAACGAAAATATGGAATTACCAAATTCGGGTTAAATCGTTTCATCAATGGATTTCTTGATCTGCTATCAATCACATTCATTAGCAAGTTTGGTAAAAAACCAATGCATTTTTTTGGTTTGTTGGGTACACTCATGTTTTTTGTTGGATTCTTTGCATCAGCTTGGATTGGATTCCAAAAAATCTACAGTATCAGTCAAGGGATTAAAGCTCCGCTAGTGACAGATAGCCCTTATTTTTACATTGCATTGGCTACCATGATTATTGGTACTCAACTGTTTTTAACGGGCTTTGTTGCCGAATTGGTTAGCCGTAGTTCGTCGGAAAGAAATACATACCAAATTGAAAAAGAAATATAAAAGCAATTATAAGTTTTGAATAATAAATTAATTCTCATTCAAATCTTTTGAGCCATAAATTATAGCGAATAATCCATGATAAAAGGAGTTATAAGATTACTACTACAAATATTTCCTCGTCCGTTTTTAATTCGGCTCAGTTTATTAATTAATAGAATTATTGCTGTTTTTTTAATTGGAAATAAAGTTGAATGTCCGGTTTGTGGAGGTAAGTTTAGGAAGTTTTTACCATACGGATACACCAAAGAAACAGGAAGAGACAATTGTTTGTGTCCAAAATGTTTATCCTTGGAACGACACCGATTAATGTGGTTGTATCTTAAAAATGAAACTGATTTTTTTTGTAAGAACTTAAGGGTTTTGCACATTGCGCCAGAGCAGTGTTTCTATAAAAGATTTAAAGAACTATCGAATCTAAACTATACAACAGGCGATTTGGAATCTCCAATTGCCGATGTTCATTTCGATGTGCAAGAAATTCCATTTGATGAGAACACTTTTGATGTAGTGATTTGTAACCATGTCCTAGAACATGTAGATAGCGACTCAAAAGCCATGAGTGAGTTGTTTAGAATTCTAAAACCAAATGGATTTGCGATTCTTCAAGTGCCAATGGACACTGAGAATCCTAAAACAGAAGAGGATTCTTCGGTTACCGATCCAAAGGAGAGGGAAAGATTGTATCGCCAAAAGGACCATGTTCGTTTGTATGGTTTAGATTATATAAATAGATTACAAAAAGCCGGATTTGCAGTTAGTGAAAGCAAATATTCTAAAAAATTTCCTTCCGATGTAGCCGAGAGGCATCGATTACCTATTGATGAAATTTTCTACTTCAATCAAAAATTATAGAATGAATTCTGATATTCAATTTTCAATTATAGTTCCGGTATACAATCGACCGGATGAAATGAAAGAATTACTTGATAGTTTGGTTGTTCAAACTTATAAAGAATTTGAATTGGTTGTGGTTGAAGACGGTTCTTCCATAAAATCGGAAGAGCTTTGTAAATCATATTCTGATCAAATTAATATCTCATACTATTACAAAGAGAACCAAGGTCCTAGCATTGGGAGAAATTATGGTTTGGCCAAAGCAAAAGGGAACTACTTCTTGTTTTTTGATTCTGACTGTATTCTGCCTGCTCATTATATGGAAACCATCCATAAGGAATTAACTGAAAATTTTGTTGATTGTTATGGCGGACCTGATGGAGCTATGGATGATTTTTCTGATTTTCAGAAAGCGGTTTCGTATGCCATGACTTCCTTTTTTACTACTGGTGGAATTAGGGGAGGAAAGAAGCAGGTGCATAAATTTCACCCTAGAAGTTTTAACCTGGGATTTTCGAAAGCAGTTTACGAAAATACAAGAGGATTCCCTGTTACTACAATGCATCCAGGTGAAGATATGGTGTTTGCCATTGAAGTAATTAAACGTGGTTTCGAAACTCGATTGGTAAGCGATGTTTATGTGTTTCACAAAAGAAGAATCTCTTTTAAGAAATTTTACAAGCAGGTTTTTGGATTTGGAAAAACTCGCTACATCATTTCAAAACATTATCCTGAAACCTTTAAGATTTTCTTTTTGTTTCCATCTCTTTTTGTTTTGGGAACAATAGGCTCATTGCTTTTAGGTTTAATCTTGCATCAGGTTTTTGCCTTTCCGATACTCTTGTATACATTTCTTGTTTTTGCTGATGCTTTAACCAAAAACAAATCCATAAAAATTAGCATAAAAGCATTGGCGGCAAGCTATGTGCAGATTTTTGCTTACGGAATTGGATTTATGGATGCAGTTTGGAAGCACAAGGTGCTAGGCAAGGATGAATTTGATGTATTTGGGAAAGGGTTTTATTAGGAGTTTTATTTCGCTATTTAAGTCTTTTATCTATCCGTTGAGGTTCCGGATTGATATTTTTAGGTTGGGAACTTAAAAGTTCGGATGTTTATTGATGTATTTAGGTTTGGAACCTAAATACTTTTATAAGTAACCGATGCATATCTAGCTGAGACCTTAATGCATAGATAAATAAGCTTAAAATATCATTCTACAAGCACAAAAGGTCAATAAAAGAACTCTTCATTTATTTTGAAATCGACTTTAAACTTGTTGTTCTAAGTATGTGATAATATCTTCTTCCTGATCAGGATGGAACCACCTGATTTCATCATCTCTTCTAAACCATGAAAGTTGACGTTTGGCATATCTTCTGGAGTTGCGTTTGATTAGCTCAATGGCTTTGTCTAGACTTATTTTTCCTTCGAAGTGTTCAAACAACTCTTTGTATCCAACCGTATTTAGCGAGTTGTAATGGCGGAATTCAAAAACCGATTTTGCCTCTTCAATTAATCCTTCTTCAATCATGATATCTACTCTTCGATTAATTCTATCGTAAAGTTCTTCACGATCACGATTTAATCCAATTTTAACGATATCAAAGTCCCTTTGTTTTTTCGAATTGGTTCTCAATTCAGAATAAGGTTTGCCTGACATCAGACAAATTTCAACCGCGTGGATTACTCTTTTGGCATTCTTTAAATCAACTTGATTGTAAAAAACAGGATCGAGTTGTTTCAATTGCATTCGAATATACTCCAAGCCTTCTTTTTCGTATGTTTCGAAAACTTCTTTGCGTAAATCAGGATCAATTGTGGGAATATCATCAATACCATTGCATACAGCATCGATATACATCATGCTGCCTCCAACCAATAAAACCTGATCTTTTTCTTGAAAAAGATCTTCGAGCAAGGCCAATGTTTGTTTTTCGCACTCCCATGAGCTAAAATAATCGTGAATAGAATGAGTGTGAATAAAATGATGCTTTACAGCTGCTAGTTGCTCAGGTTCGGGAACTGCTGTGCCAATACGCATTTCGCGATATACTTGTCTGCTATCAGATGAAGATATTTCGGTGTTAAAATGCTTGGCAATATTGATGCTTAAATCAGTTTTACCTACTCCGGTTGGGCCAAGAATAACAATTAGCTTTTTTGACATAGTATAAAAAAATGAGAATTGGTGTATAGAGTATCAACCAACAAATAATGAGTAAAGTCTTTGTTATCAAACTGAAAGACATTACTCATTATTCATTAAAAATTAGTCATTGATTACAGGATATCTTCGTAATCATCAAGGTTTTCAAATTCAGGACCTTCATTGAAATTATCATCAAAATCAGCAAGGTAATCGTCGGCTGTTTTAGGAGCTTCTTTTTTTGTGTCAGTATCCATGCTGCCTAAATCTAGACCGGCAAAATTTTCTGCATCCATCATTATTTGTTGTGGAGCTTCTCCTTTTGAAACAATGCACTTAGGGTAATCAGAAGTGGATTTTGAAATTCCTTTTTCAATTAATTCAACGTTAAAATGTCGGTCAGAGAAAAAGTCGAATACGTAAATTAAGTCAGGATTTTCTTTTGATGAGAACTCACGAATCATAGCAACATCCATTGCAACTACATTCATGTTATCATCATCTTCAGTATTCATTTCAAACAATGCAATTTCCAAACCTCTTTGTCCATCTGCACCTATTTGGTAAAACGAGGCCATTTGAGAACTATCGAATCCAACAGATTCTTGAATTGCATTGTGCATATCCAACCATGTTTGTTCATGTCCAATCTCTATCTCTCTCTCAAAATCTTCAACCTTGGTAGATGTTATTTTAAATCTGTATATCATTGTGTAAGTTCTCTTATAAATTTGTTAAAAATTGCATTGTATCTACATTATCAGCATAGTCCCATAATTGAGGCTCCTGAGCTTTTCCAAAAGGAATGGTATTATCTAAATCCGAAGCAACGACACATTGAATCAACTCAGAATCAAGCTTTAGTTTTCGTTCGATATCATGAAGTTCGGAATAATATTCAAAGTAAACAACACCTACAGGCGATGCAACTTCTTTATTCTCCTGGAGAAGCAAAAATCCATTGTCGTAATGTTGAATTTTGTTCATTAATAGTAGCGATCGCTGATAATCGTAGTTGTTAGCGTATTTGCTATTATCGATGATGTGTTTATAATCTTCCCAAAGTTTAAATAAATTAGTAATATCGTAACCCTTAGGGATATATAGCTTTGACACATTTCTACATCCTAAACCAAAATAAAGAAAGATATCGTTACCTAATGCTTTAATTTCTTCTTCGGTTTCGCTTCCAGATATTACCGCAATAGAGTTTCTGTTTCTTCTAATAATATTAGGATATTTTGAAAAATAAGCATCAAAGTATCTGGCCGAATTGTTACTTCCGGTTGCTATAATTGCATCGAAGCTGCTTTCACCGTTTAGTTGTCCAGATTGAAAATTGATAAGTTTTTCAAATTCTGGATTTAAACTGATTAATAGTTTCGGAATGAAATCAAGCAATTGATTGTCTTTGGTAGATAGTTTTCCAATGAAGGTGTGACCAGAAATTAATACTGAAAGCATATCATGAAAACCAACCATTGGAATGTTTCCTGCCATAATTACTGCAACACTTTTATTGGTGTTATTTTTAGAAACCTTGTATTTTTCAAGCCATTGATTCAGGTTCTCTTTATTTAAAAATTGACAGATACCAATTATAGAAGATCGAACATGATTAGGAGTGAACCATAAGTTTTCGATTGAAACTCGGTATAGTAATTCCTTAAATTCTTCAAAGTATCGAGTATTTAACTCGTGCTTTGCTATTTGCGTTTCTTCCTCTGAAAATTGCTTTAAGAACTTACCTAGTTCAACAAATGCGCTAATTCTTTCCTGAATCTTCATATTGATATTTGTAGCTTACAAGACCTTTGTTGGTCTATTTTTGAATCGATGCAAATATAAGAATTGTATGGAATTATTTAATATCCTTTAAGTGGGAATAGAAGGAGGTTAGCTCGAGAAAATCAGTTTAATAATGTAGTTGGAAAGTATGAGAATGATACTTAAAAAGAAAGAAGATCTTAATGTAATGGAAATTAGTTTTGAACTAATTTTTAGCTTAATAAAGAAGAGAAGGATTGTGACAAGAATAGGAATTAGTGCAGGGTAGATTAGAATAGATTCACAGATGTTACCTTTTAACAATTCTATTAAAGCAGATTGAAAACCACAGCCTGGACAAGAAATTCCCATGTGCTTTTTAAATGTACATGGGAATTGTAGCTTTTCTAGCCATTGAATGAATTTATACCACATTCAATAAATGATATAATTTTTAATGTGTATTATAATAATGAAATAGCTTTTTAAGATGCTTTTCTTTTTTCAATTTAAGTTTATTTTCTTTTATAAATTTAACGATTTCAGGTTTGTCGAATAAAGTTAAAATTTCATTCTTTTTAGATGGTAATAGTACCGCAGGTTTGCCAACCTCCTGATAATATAGTTTTGAATCTATTTTATACGAGTTGGGTTTATTTGTGTGATATCCGGTTGCAAGTCTTTCGTTTCCTTTGACGAAAATACATTTGTAATGTTTTAATAGTCTTAGTTTACCATATGCTAATTCTTGGAAATAATCCGCTTTAGTTTTTCCTGATAAGTTGTAACTTGTATATATAAATTTTTTATCAGAAACAATAATAGAGTCAATTTGGGCAAACTTATTTAAAACAACAGTGTCTTTTAAATTGTTGATCAGATGAAATTCTTTATTGTATACAAAATACCTTAGAGGAGCTAATGTTGAATGTGTAATAAGTTTAGAATATATGATTCCAGATTTCCAATCATCAAGATAAACTTCATAATTTGGATTTGAACCGTTTAGGATGTTAGCATCATATACCTCTCTAATTTTATCCTGAAGAAGCCTTGCATCTCTAGTCGAAACTTGCGCTAGTCCAATGCTTGATAGGCATAGGAAAAGCAAAATGATTTGAATTTTTTTCATTGTTTTGTGGTTTGGTTAGTAAGTAGTTATCGAAATTAGTAAAAATTTCATATAAAAAAAAGCCGATGTTAAATACATCGGCTTTAAATAGAATTAAGAATGGATTATTGATCTCTTCTTTGGTAAAGAGCATCCTCCATATCCATTTCATCGAACTGCATGTATTTATATACTTCAGCTTCGTGTTCCTGGATTTTCTCCTTATATACTTCCATATATTCAGCCGGAGTAGGTAATTTACCCATTACTGAAACTACAGCACCAAGTTCAGCAGATCCAAGGTAAACCTGAGCTCCTGTACCCATACGGTTGTTGAAGTTTCGAGTTGAAGTAGAATAAACATTTACGTTGTTTGGTACACGCAACTGGTTACCCATACATAGTGAACATCCTGGAGTTTCGATACGAACACCTAACTGAGAGAAAGTAGAGAAAGTAGCTTCTTCTTTCAATACAGCTGCGTCCATACGAGTTGGAGGAGCCATATATGTTCTCACCTTATCGGATGGTGTCAATCCTTGCCATACTTTTTCACAAGCACGGAAGTGGCCAATGTTAGTCATACAAGAACCAATGAATACATCCTGAATTTCAGTATTGGCAACTTCAGAAAGTAATTTTACATCATCCGGATCGTTTGGACAACATAAGATTGGCTCAGTGATTTCAGAAAGATCGATTTCGATAGTAGCAGCGTATTCTGCATTTTCATCTCTCTCGATTAATTCTGGGTTTGCCAACCAGTTGTTACAAGCGTCAATACGGTTTTGAATAGTTTGAGGATCTTCGTAACCCATCTTGATCATTGATTCCATCAAGGCTACGTTAGATTTTACGTACTCAATAACACGTTCTTTTGATAATTTGATGCAACCTGCAGCAGCAGAACGCTCAGCAGTAGCATCAGTTAACTCGAATGCTTGCTCAACAGTAATGTCTTCAAGACCTTCCATCTCAATAATCTTACCGTTGAAAATGTTGATTTTATTTTTCTTAGGAACAGTTAATTGTCCGTTCTGAATTGCAAAATATGGGATAGCATTTACCACATCACGTAAAGTGATACCTGGGTTTAGCTTACCTTTAAATTTGATTAATACTGACTCAGGCATATCCAATGGCATGAAACCTAATGCACCAGCAAAAGCAACCAAACCAGAACCTGCTGGGAATGAAATACCCAATGGGAAACGAGTGTGAGAGTCACCACCTGTACCCACAGTATCAGGAACCAATAAACGGTTCAACCATGAGTGAATTACACCATCACCTTGCTTCAATGGTACCCCTTTACGGTCTGCCATGAACTTAGGCATTGATTTGTGCATTGCCACGTCTGTTGCTTTAGGATAAGCAGCAGTGTGACAGAAAGACTGCATGAACATTGGCGCTTCGAACTTCAAACATGCCAACTCTTTAATTTCATCACGAGTCATAGGACCAGTAGTGTCCTGAGAACCTACAGTTGTCATTTTTGGAGCACATGAAGTACCAGGCAATACACCTTCTACACCACAAGCTTTTCCAACCATTTTCTGAGCCATAGTATAACCTTGGTTAGGCTTTGGCTGTGGATTGTTTGCTACTTTGAAAATATCAGAAGCAGGCATTCCCAATAAAGCACGTGACTTTTCAGTTAATGCTTTACCAATAATCAGTGGAATACGACCACCTGCTCTGTACTCATCTGTTAAAGTATCAGGAGCTAAAGTATAAGTTGAAACAACTTCACCATTGCGAGTAATTTCACCTTTTACGTTATTGATGATGATTTCATCACCAGTATTTAATACAGAAACATCAGTTGTGATTGGTAATCCACCTGAATCCTGTGTAGTATTATAGAAAATTGGAGCGATAGCACTACCAATTACAACACCTGCAGTACGTTTGTTAGGAACGCATGGGATATCTTCACCAATGTGCCATAGCAATGAGTTAGCAGCAGATTTACGAGAAGAACCAGTTCCAACAACGTCACCTACGAAAGCAACTTTGTGACCTTCTTTTCTCCATCCAGCGATAGTTTCGATACCATCCTCGAAACGACCAGCTCCCATAGCCAATGCGTGCAATGGAATATCAGGACGAGTAAATGCTTGAGATGCAGGAGAAAAATCATCAGTGTTGATTTCACCTTCTACCTTGTAAACCTTCAATTTGATTTCTTCTGGTAATTCTTCACGAGAAGTAAACCATTCTGCATTTGCCCAAGATTCGATTACGCTTTTGGCAGCAGCATTGGTTTTAGATAGCTCAGCTACTGTTTCGAAAGCATCGTAAACAAGAATAATGCCTTTAAGTGCTTCAGCAGCATCCGTAGCTAATTCTTCGTTTTGCAATGCTTCTACCAATACCTGAACATTGTAGCCTCCCATCATTGTTCCAAGAATTTCAATCGCTTTTTTCTTGTCAATTAATGGAGTTGACACTTCGTTTTTAAGAATTTGACCTAAGAATTCAGCTTTAACTTTAGTTGAATCATCAACACCAGGTGCAATTCTTTCAGTAAAAAGGTGAAGTAAAAAATCTTCTTTTCCTTGAATAGGATTTTGCAATAGGTCGCATAAATCTTGAGTTTGCTCAGCATTCAAGGGTAAGGCTGGAATTCCTTTGGTATTCCTTGCCTCTTCATGTTTTAGGTACTGTTCTAACATTTTCTTTTTGAAATTGTTGTTTAAGTGTAATTTCAGTTTTTATAATAGCGAATTATTTCTCTATTTACAGAGCAAACATATGGTTTTTCTGATTACGTTGTTCGCAGAACTATGTGTTTTATATCATATATGTTCAAAAAAAAAGACCCCGAAAATCGGAGTCTTTTAATCTTATATTTTGTATGGATTATTTTACTGAATCCATGTATTCGATTAATTCGCATACTTTAGTAGAGTAACCCATTTCGTTATCGTACCAAGATACAACTTTAACGAAAGTTGGAGATAACTGAATACCAGCACCAGCATCGAAAATAGAAGTTCTTGCGTCACCAACGAAGTCGTTAGATACAACAGCATCTTCAGTATATCCTAATACACCAGCTAATTCACCTTCTGATGCTTCTTTCATTGCAGCACAGATAGCTTCGTAAGTAGTTTCGTTTTCTAAACGAACAGTTAAGTCAACAACAGATACGTCTGGAGTTGGAACACGGAATGACATACCAGTCAACTTACCGTTCAAAGCAGGAATTACTTTACCTACAGCTTTTGCAGCACCAGTTGATGAAGGGATGATGTTCTGACCAGCACCACGTCCACCTCTCCAGTCTTTCATAGAAGGACCGTCAACAGTTTTCTGAGTAGCAGTAGTTGCGTGAACAGTAGTCATTAAACCTTCGATAATTCCGAACTTGTCGTTTAATACTTTTGCTACAGGAGCTAAACAGTTAGTAGTACAAGAAGCATTAGAAACGAAAGTCATGTCGTTAGTGTATTCTTTGTTGTTAACACCCATAACGAACATTGGAGTATCATCTTTTGATGGAGCAGACATTACAACTTTCTTAGCACCACCGTCGATGTGACCTTGAGCAGTTTCTTTAGTCAAGAAAAGACCAGTAGATTCTACAACGTACTCAGCTTCTACAGCACCCCAGTTAATATCAGCTGGATTTCTTTCTGCAGTAACACGAACAACGTTACCGTTAACTACTAATTGACCATCTTTAACCTCAACTTCACCGTTGAATCTTCCGTGAGTTGAATCGTACTTTAACATGTAAGCCATGTAATCTACGTCGATAAGGTCGTTAATAGCAACTACTTCGATGTTTCCTTTTGCAACAGCCTGACGGAATACGAAACGTCCGATACGGCCAAATCCGTTGATACCAATTTTAATCTTTGACATTGTGTATAAATTTTAATTTATAAACCCTTTGTTTCTCAATGGCAAAAGTATGTATTTTAAAAATATTTTGTATAGAAAAAATGAAAAAAAAACAAGATATTTTCATTGGAGGATTCTTGTTTAATAAACACTAAATCAAATTGATAAAGTAGATTAAAACGATTGCAATTGTGCTTCATAAGCAAAAAAAAATCTCATTTTTATGAGATTTTTTCTTAGGATTAAGCTTTTTTTAGTGTATTGCTTGTATCTGCCTTAGTATATGCAGGGCATTTTTTGTCAACTGCACACGAACTGGCAAATAATCCTAAAAGAAATATAACGGCTATGGCATAAAGTGTTTTTTTCATAGGGAATAAATTTATGATCGAGATTAAGTTTAAAAATTTTGGAAAAGATATAAAAAAAAGTTCTAATTGTGGTTAATTATAATCTTATGCTTGTAATTTTGTTGTGTTAAAAAGTTGTGTATCAATAAGTCTATATATAATTTGGTGAGTATTATAAATATGAAAAAGGTAATCCTTCTTGTAGTTTTACTTCTAACAGGATGGATTACAGTATTATCCCAGCGTAAAGTTCATTTGAATGTATTTGTAGAAAATGGTTCTGTACGTATTGAAAAGTCGTTGTATCGAATTCAGGGGAAATATTCTGACATGGATGCAGCTCTAAGCAAATTAGACCATAAAATACAAAAGGCAAGGCAAGTTGGATATCTGGAAGCGAATTTGGATTCATTGGTTTCAAAAAACAATAAGATATTGGCTTTTATACATATTGGCGAAAAGTACCTCATAAACCATATCTCTCACAGAGGAATTAATCAAAAAGATTCCATGAACTTTTCATTTAGATTGGCTAATAAAAAAAGGATTCAACTTAGCGAGATGGAAAAATACCAGCAAAATATTATAGATACATACAATAATAATGGGTATCCATTTGCTAAAATATATAATGATAGTTTAAACATTCATAAGTCTAAATTGGATGCCACTTGGAATTTAGATAAAGGAAAATTCGTGGTATGGGATAGTTTAAAATTAAAGGGAAAGCTTAAAGTGAGAAAAGAGTTTATGATGAAATACCTGGATGTTTCACCCAATTCTCCTTATCGTGAAAATACCCTTAGTAAAGTATCTGCAAGAATTAATAATTTGAATTTTTGTAGAGAAATTAAACCGGCTGAGGTTGAATTTGTGAAGAATAAAGCAGTTCTGTATACCTATTTAGATCGGGAAGCCTCAAATCGATTCGATGGAATTCTTGGTTTGCAATCAGATCAGGATGATGATGATGAGAGTTTGACAGTAACGGGAGAAATCAATTTGCTTTTGAATAATGCTTTTCGAGTTGGGGAAGAAATTAAACTAAGCTGGAAAAAAGCAGATCCGAAAAGTCAAGATTTAACTCTTGGATTTATGCATCCATATTTGATAGGAAATATGGGCTTGGATTTTGATTTTACACTCTCCAAGCAGGATACAACTTACCTTTCAACCAATTTAAATTTTGGCTTTAAACTTTTTCAAAAAGGGAATCGTCATGTAAAATTGTATTACGAATACCATTCATCTTCATTAATATCTACTTCACACTTAAGTGGAATTACTGTATTGCCCGATTATGCCGATGTAAAAACACAAATGGGAGGAGTGGGATTTAATTATTCAAATTTGGATTATCCTTTTAATCCTAAACGGGGATGGCAATTCAATAGTTCAATAGGAATAGGTAAGCTTAAAATTAAAAAAAACAGAAAAATTCCAGATCACCTTTATAATGGTATTGATTTGAATAGTTCGGTTCTAAATATAAAATGGAAAGGAGAAATCAATTTTCCGCTGAGCAATAAGATCAGTTATAGAGTGAAAAATCAATCTGGATTTTTAAAATCAGATAATTTGTTTGGAAATGATTTGTTTAAAATTGGTGGTCTAAACAGCCTGCGAGGATTTGATGAAGCTTCATTCAGGGCGTCGAGGTATTCTATTGTAAGCAATGAATTGCGATTTATTCCGGAAAGAAATACGAGTTTTTATTTGTTTACAGATTTAGCTTACTATAAAAGTGAAATTTTGGACAGTAGTACAGAGGATTATCCAATTGGAGTAGGGTTTGGTTTGAGTTTTGCAACAAAAGCAGGAGTTTTTAGTTTAAACTATGCTTCAGGTAAACAAGAAAATCAGAGTTTTGATTTAAGAAGTGCTAAAATTCACTTTGGTTTTATAAGTCGATTTTAAAACAAAAGACCGAAAAAATAGATTTTCTCGGTCTTTGTAAACATCAAACTTCAAATTATTAGTCGCGATTCTTATCAGTACTTTGATTTTTTAATCGTTAGGTCAAAACTATCAATAATGATTGAATTACGCATACGTTTGAAATAAGTTTTAAAACATAGTGCAAACGTTTTAAAAAAATATATATTTGCATTAAAATAAAGCTTGGACTGTATTGTTTCTTCTTGTATAGCAATGAATTGATTATCTTTTGAAAATAAACTTTTAAGCTTTTCCCCTTAATTTTACGAAAATTGCATAAAAACCTATAATTGCAATTGCAGTAATTGCTGAAGCAATAATAATTGGTAATGTGTTGTTGATAAGACTATTGATTGTCAAAATGATTAATAGAGAAGTTGGAATACCCAGTAAAAGAGAATTTGCAAGTAAGTGAAAATTTGATTTGTTGGTTTTATCTATAATTGTTTCTATCAAATCACTATCAATATCGAAATTCTCTATTGCTTTAGAAAAGGCATTTAGTTCTTCATTATAATAGTTATCTTCTATTTTAGTTCGAAAAAATCCAGATGTGGTGAATTTATAGGTTGCATAGATGTTATAATCCATCCTTTCCTTTTTGATTATTTCAATATTCACTTTTGTTTTCCATTTGGTGGGATTTAAGGAGGTCATATTTCCCCAAATATTCCCGCGTGTAAAAGTCATACCGTGTGCATCGGCATCAATTAATTCATAACCTCTTACTTCGTAAAATTTTATAATATCTGACACCAATAATTTTTTATTCCTCTTGATATTAAATCCTATAAGTTTTTGCATGACTTTATATATGATATAGTCAAATTTATTAAAATTTTAGCCTGAGCCCAAAATTGATTTAAAAACTAGTTAGGAGAATTGTAATATTAAGTTAATAATTGTATGGACTTATAGTTTATTTTAAAAATGTCGGAAGTCTTGTTTTACATAGTGTTTATACTTTTTGAGGTGTGATTTTTTTTATTAAAAATGCGAACAATTCTGACCAAAATCAGTATACATATCCTGAACCTTATCTATGAAAATTTTATGACTAAAAATTTATCTCGAGATCCTAGCAATTCCCTGTACAAATTTGATAAAAAAGAAATGAGTAAGAGCAATCTTGATCATTTTAGAGATATTCAAAATCCGAATAGTCTTTTAATGATGCTTAACGTTTTTTCGGAGTTAAGTGAATGTCCTTGTTTGTTAATGAATTTTGAAGACAAATTTGTGAATAGTTGCAGCTGCAATGCTATGACACTTTTCAATGGAGGCCTGATTAAAGATGGAGAGAGTCTTTTTAGAAAAATTTCAGAGATGAAAAGCGAGCGAGAAGATGCTTGTATTGAGATTGTATATGGGCCGCATGCCAGAGGTGTTTTTGTTCCGGTTAAAATTAGTGGGGAACTTTATGGATATTTTGTGTATGGGCAATTTGTTGAAGAGAATGATCCAATAGCTGTTAAGATTGCTAGTGGTGAAAAATTAACCAATGAAGAAGCAGTAGAGGCTAGCTTGCTAAAAGTTCTTTCTCGAGAGGAAATCGAAGAGAATATCGAAAAATCCATACGTTTTGCAAAGGGAATTGAGTCTCAATTTGAGATGAGTTATGAATTGCGAAATGAAGTAGAGAAGAATAAGAAAGCCACGAATGAAATTCGAGTTCAAAAAACTTTTTTTGAGAATTTATTTGAAAATTCACCAGATGCAATTGTGATTCTTGATAATGAAGATAGGGTGATAAGAGTAAATAAAGAATTCGAAAAATTATTTGAATATACTTTGGATGAGGCATTGTCAGAAAAAATTAATGATTTAATTGTTCCTGAAAACTTTAAAGAAGAGGGGAAAAAATATACAAAACAAGCTTCTTTAGGACAAGTATTGGAATTCACTACGGTGCGCCAAACCAAGTATGGAAAACAAATTCATGTACAGGTAACGGGAAAACCAATATTTCTTGATAAGGAGAAAGTTGCGGTATATGCTATTTACCGTAACGTAACTGAAGAGGTATGGAAGCAAAAGCAGGAGCAGATAATTTATGGGATCACGGATATTCTGAATTCTTCTTTAAGTCAGGTGGAATTGGTTCATAGTATAGGTGATTTGTTACAACCTATTGTGGGTAATGGTAAGATGTTTCTAGATTTAATTTCACCAACCAATAGATCTTTGCGTTCTTTTGGTCAGAAATACTTTAAATATGATAGGTTGAGTTTCTCAGAATCAATTAGTTTTACTGCAATTCGAAGGAAAAAAAAGTTAAATCTTGATAAAAACCAAATAAAAGAAATTGTTGAAGTAAATGGTTTGTCTTTGGATGAAATTCCAAAGCGATGGATTGGTTTTCCTCTAATAGATAATGATCTTGTTCTAGGAGTTTTTGGAGTTTCATCGTATACATGTTCATCAAATCTTGACCCAGATACTTTAAAGTTATTAGAAATTATTTCGGTACAGATTGCTTTGGGGGTTAAAAGAAAAAAACGAGAAATGGAGCTAAAAACATTGCATCGCTCCATGGAACAAAGTCCTGCTTCAATAGTCATTACTAATAGAGATGGAGATATTGAATATGTAAATCCTAAGTTCAGTCAAATATCTGGATATAGTGCTGAAGAGGTAATAGGGAAAAATCCTCGAATACTGAAATCAGGATTTACCCCTCAGGATGTATACAAGCAAATGTGGGAACATTTGAAAAATGGAGAAGAATGGAATTGTGAGTTTTTAAATGTTAAAAAAAATAAGGAATTATATTGGGAGCGAGCCAATTTTTCTGCAATTAAAGATGAGTTTGGAAGGATAACTCATTATATGGCTACCAAAGAAGACATAACGGAAAGTAAAAAAATAGAGAAAGATTTATTAGAAGCAAAAAATAAGGCTGAAGAATCAGACAGAATGAAGTCGGCTTTTATGGCAAATGTTTCTCATGAGTTAAGAACACCATTAAATGCGGTAATCGGATTTTCGAACTTGTGTAATGATTCTATGAGTATTGAAGAAATATTGGAATTTGTACAATTAATAAATAAAAGTGGGAACCAATTACTTGAGGTTATAGAGGACATCTTAAACTTTACGATGATTGAATCGGGAAATATTAAAAAAGTGGAAGAAGAGTTTTTGATGGCTAATTTTTTATGTGAGGCAAAAAAATTGGCAGCGAAAAAACAGATATTGGAAAATAAAGAACGATTGATTTTAAAATTTACTGGAGATAAAAGATATTCAAAAATTCTGGTTCGTAACGATTTTCATAGACTTATGCAGGTGGTAATGAATTTGTTTAAAAATGGATTGAAGTTTACCAATGAAGGATCAGTTGAGTTTGGATATTTTGTTGATGGTGAAAAATTAAAGCTTTACGTTAGGGATACTGGTGTTGGGATAGAGAAAGATAAGAAGGATATAATTTTCGATAAGTTTCGTCAGGTAGATGATTCAATTACCAGAACTTTTGGAGGTACTGGAATGGGTTTGGCAATTTCAAAAAAAATAATGGACATGCTTGGTGGAAAGATTGAAGTTGAATCTGAACCAAATAAAGGATCTACATTTACATTGATACTGGATTGTGTTCTTTCAAAAGAAGAAATCATGCAGACGGAATTGCCAAAAGTAGAGGCGAATCATATTCCAACCATATTAGTTGCAGAAGATGAGCTTTCTAATTATAGATTGATTGAGACAATTTTAAAAAGAAACAAGTACAAAGTTATACGGGCTGAAAATGGTGCTGAAGCCATTCGTATTTGTAAAGAGAAAAGTGATATCGATTTAGTATTAATGGATATGAGAATGCCGGAAGTAGATGGTATGCAAGCAACTATTGAAATTAAAAAGATCAATCCAAATCTAACAATTATAGCTCAAACAGCTTATGCTATGAATGGTGATAAAGATAAAGCTCTTGAAATTGGCTGCGATGATTATCTTTCAAAACCAATTAAAAAGGAACTGTTGTTAGAAAAAATAAAATCATTTATCAAGTAATACAAATAGGTTAAATATAATGGGAGAGGTTTTTGTGTCAGCAAAAACCTTTTCGTGTTTTTGATTTTATCGTGAAAGCCGTAACTTGTCTTTAGAAGAGAACCAAACATCTGAAATTATTGTATTATGAAGGCAATTGTGAGTGGTGCTTCAGGATTTACTGGAGAAAAATTACTGAAACGTATTTTGGTTGATCAAGATTATACAAAAGTTTATGCTTTGGTCAGAAAGAAATTATCTATTAATCATCCAAAGTTGGAACAGATTATAATAGATTTTGAATCTTTTACTTCAGAACAAATTCCTTCTGAAATTGATGTGGCATTTTGTTGTATTGGAACAACAATAAAAAAAGCTCAAACAAAAGAAAATTTCAGAATAATCGATTATGAATACATTACAAAGTTTGCTAAGGTTTGCGAAGAAAAGGAGATTGGTAACTTTCATTTAATTAGTGCGATAGGAGCTAGTACAGAATCCTATTTTTTCTATCAAAGAGTTAAAGGCGAGGCCGAATGTTTTATCAACTCTCTGGAATTTGAATCGGTTACCATTTACCGACCATCTGTAATTTATGGAGGAAGGAAAGAATTCCGGCTGTTCGAAAGCTTTGCTGCCTGGATCAGCCGAAATTTTAAGTTTTTATTTATCGGAAAAATGAATCGAATTCTTGCCGTTACGGGCGATCAACTAGCTAAGACCATTCATATAAAATCAAAACAGTTTATTCCCGGTCGTTGGATCATCGAATCCGAAGAAATTTCGTGTACTTATTAGTTGCGCACAACATCTCTTGCTGAAGCTTGGGCTGTTGGCATGATAAGAATATCGTTAATGTTCACGTGAGCAGGACGAGTTGCAATAAACTCTACTGTATCAGCAATGTCTTCCGCATATAATGGGGTAAAACCATTATAAACCTGGTCTGCTTTATCTTTATCTCCTTTAAATCGAACAATGGAGAATTCTGTTTCAACCATACCCGGAGCAATCGAGGTAACTTTGATGTTATGAGGAAGCATATCGATTCTCATCCCTTTGGTTAAGGCATCTGCTGCATGTTTTGTGGCGCAATAAACATTTCCTCCTGGATATACTTCTTTTCCAGCAATTGAAGTAATATTTATGATATGACCTTGTTTTCTTTCTATCATCAAAGGACTTACAGCTTTGGTAATGTAAAGTAATCCCTTAATGTTAGTATCAATCATTCTTTCCCAATCATCAATAACGCCATCTTGTAGTGCCGAAACGCCCACTGCCAATCCAGCATTGTTTACCAAAAGGTCAATCTTTTTCCATTCCTCAGGTAAGCTATTGATTACTTCGAAAACCTCTTTTTGTTGTCTTACATCCAAAACTAATTTATAGATATTACATTGATACTCTTTCAGAATTTCCTCTTCTAATTGGTTTAAATTTTCTTCTCTTCTTCCAGAAATAATGAGGTCGTATCCCACTTTTGCCATTTTTTTAGCACAAGCTTCACCGATGCCTGCTGTAGCGCCTGTTATAAAAGCTATTTTAGTCATTTTGTATTTGTGATATTAATATTGTTTTGTTGTTGTGATTGTAATTTACAATCAATCTTTTCTTGGAGTTGTAAAGGTAAAAACTAAGGCGATAATTCGTGTTCCTATCTTATTTTTTTTAAATTTAAAATATTCATCACCAATAAGCTTGCACCATGGAAAAACACGACGTATCAGTTCAGGTTGCCGAAGATCTTGGCATAGATAAAGAATCATACGATAAGATCGTAGAGAGTTTAGGTCGAAACCCTAATTTATTAGAACTACAGATTTATTCTGTTATGTGGTCAGAGAACCTGTCTTACAAAAGTTCTGTTTCATGGATATCCTCGTTGCCTAACAAAGGTGAAAATATTATTTCAGGTGCAAGAGAATCGAGTGCGGGAGTTGTTGATTTAGGGAATGGAGAATATTGTGTATTCAAAATGGGAACACATAATCACCCTTCTGGTATTGATCCATATCAGGGTTCTGCTACATGTGTTGGTGATGTTTGCAGAGACATTGTATCCCTTGGTGCCAAACCGCAAATTATTCTCAATTCGTTACGTTTTGGCGATTCTACTCTTGATAGAACAAAATGGTTGATGAATGAAATCATTAAGGGAATAAATGATTATTCAAATGTTCTCTATATAGAAGATATTGGAAGCGAAATATTTTATAATTCATCATATGATACAAACCCCATTGTAAATGTAATGGTGGCAGGACTTGTTTCAAAAGACAAACTTCTTTTCAATAGAAAACTGGAAGCTGGTCAAGCGTTGTTCATAGCTGGAAACCCAACCGGTTCAGAAGGGGTGTTTGGACAAAATGAGAGTTTTACAATTCCAAAAGGAAATCCGGATCTTGGAAATTCGTTAACCGAAGCTATTCTGAAACTTAACGAACAGGATGCTTTGGTAAGAGTGGAAAATATGGATATGGCAGGTATCATTAATTCATGTGCTGTTGTAAGTGCTCATGCCCAAACAGGAATCGATCTTGATTTAAATAAAATACCTCTAAGTCAGAATGGAATTAACCTTGAGGAAGTGTTATTGTCGAGAACACAGGAGCGATTCTTGTTGGTAGCAGACAAGAAGAATACGGCTCTAATTAAGAAAATATTCGAAGATTACAGTGTAGTTTGTGAGGAAATAGGAGCATTAACAAGTAATAAATCCATAAGGTTTTTTGAGAGTTCCAAAATGGTAGCTGAAGTAAATGCAAGAGATTTGGTGATGGGATTTGGATCTCCACAAACAGATCGTAAATTTCATGATTTAGCTCAGGCTGATGCTATAGATTATCTTGAAACCATTCCAGAACCTGATAATTACTGGAAAGTAATTAATAAAATGGTGAACAATCCTAACCTTGTAATCAAGGAGCATCTTCAAAGAAGTATAGAGGACAGAGATAACTCACCATCCGATGCTCAAATCACATTTTTTGGAAATGATAAGAAAGCAGTTTGCTTTACTGTATCAGGCAATTCGGTGTACTCTCTTAATAATGCATACATAGGAGCACAAATTAATATTGCACGTGCTGCTAGGCGAATAGTGTGTTCGGGTGGTAAACCATTAGCAATAAATGATTGCCTGAATTTTGGTAGTCCACTTGAGGAGAATGTCTATTCTCAATTTGTGGCTACAATAAAAGGAATTGCAAAAGCAAGTTCTTATTTTGAAACTCCTGTGGTTGGTGGAAATGTGAGTTTTTACAACGAAAGTTCTGTTTTAGGAAAGCGAAAAGCCATAAATCCAACACCTGTTATTGCCATGATGGGAGCATTGCCGAACAAGGAGAATCATATGTCTTATATTTTTAGAAACAAAGGCGAAATGATTTTCTTAATTGGTAAATCCAGAAATGACATATCGGGTTCAGAGTATTTGTGTTCTTATCACCAAAAGTGTCAGGTGGGTATTCCGTTTTTCAATATTGAGGATGAAAAAGCAATTAATGAAACGGTAGCTAAATTAATAGAGACTAAGCTGATTTGTTCTGCTCACAGTGTTGAGCGTGGGGGATTGTTCTTTAATCTAATTGAGTCGTCGATGCCGCTTGGATTAGGTTTTGACATTACTTCGCCTGCCGAGGTTCGTATGGATGCCTTCTTATTTGGCGAAGCTCAGGGTAGAGTTGTAGTTTCAGTATCAATGGAAAATGAAAACGAATTTGTTGACATGATGATGGAAAGTGGTTTGCCATTTTCGACATTAGGACATATCACAAAAGGAGAGTTAAGAATCGATGACATTTCTTATGGTTATATTGAAGAATACAAGAAAATTTACATGAAAAATAACATTATCGGATAGATAATTGTTGAAAATATTAAGATTACAGATAACAAAGAATCATATAATGGTTCTTTGTTTTTCATTCACTATATTTGTGCGATCGTAAATTATTAACGATCGCATTGTTTTTGAAATCTATAAGATCTATTTACTAGATTTCCTCACTATTAACTAGAAAAGAAAGTTCGTGGTAAATCCATACAAAGATTTAGATAAAGGGAAGAAGGCGCAAGTTGCGCAGATGTTCAATAATATTGCAAAGAAATATGATTTTTTAAATCATGTTTTGTCGATGGGAATTGATAAGTTGTGGAGAAAGAAGGCGGTAAAGTTATTGAAACCTTTGCAGCCGAAAATGGTTTTGGATATTGCTACAGGAACTGGTGACTTTGCTTTGGCTAACCTAAAGTTGAATCCTGATAAAGTTGTAGGAATTGATATCTCTACCGAGATGTTGGCTGTAGGGAGAGAAAAAATTGCAAAGAAAAACTTATCGCATAAAATTGAATTATTGGAAGGAGATTCTGAAAATATTCAATTCGAGGATAACACGTTTGATGCAATAACGGTGGCCTTTGGTGTTAGAAATTTTGAAAATCTGGAAAAAGGATTGTCTGAAATGAACCGTGTGGTTCGACCTGGAGGTAAAGTTGTGGTTCTCGAGTTTTCAAAACCAAGAAGATTTCCAATTAAACAGATTTATAATTTTTACTTTTTTAGGATTCTTCCATTCTGGGGAAGAATGGTGTCAAAAGATGCTTCGGCATATACCTATTTGCCCGAATCTGTTGATGCTTTCCCGGATGGTGACGATTTTCTAAAGATTTATGAAGCTTGTGGTTTTACCGAAACAAAACAGATAAAATTAAGTTTCGGGATAGCTTCAATATACATTGGAACTAAACCCATACAATAATTTTATATTTTAGGGGTTATTACTAAAAATAAACGATCCAGATTGAAACGATTACTCTTAATACTGCTCTGTCTTTCCCTTTTTTCTTCTGCTTTTTCACAAAGTAGATATAAGCCTGAAAGCATACTGAATTACCAGAAAGTTGACCAAAAATGGTTGCACTTTGGTTTTACATTGGCCATAAATAATATGGACTTTGCCTTATATAATTCAGGGTTAACAGATGCCAGAGCTGAGCAAGTTGTTTTTTCCCCTGGATTTTCGGTAGGGATTGTTTCTGATTTGCGTTTGCATGAAAATTGGTCCTTAAGATTTTTGCCAGGCCTGGAGTTTGGAGAACGAACCATTAAGTATTCCAACTTGCCACAGGAAGATGTGACGGTTGAATCGGTTTTGGTGAATCTTCCTTTGATGCTTAAATATCGCGCAAAGCGATTGAATAACTATCGACCATATTTAATTGGTGGAGCCAGTTACAAGATTGATGTGCAATCGCAAGATGCTCTCGATCCTGAAAATAATATGCTGATTCGTTTAAATGCTACTGATGTTTATTTGGAGTTGGGTGCTGGTATCGATTTTTATTTGCCATACTTTAAGTTGGCTACCGAATTGAAATTTGCAATAGGTTTACGCGATATCATTAACCATAGCTATGATATTGAGAATCCAGGTTATGAGGCATACACAGATGCCATTCGTGGTATGAACTCTAAAATAATTACATTATCCTTTCATTTCGAGTAATTTGCTACTCTTACACTTTTTTACCATTTCACCTTTTTACTTTTTTACATGATTACTGAAATTGATATTGTTCTGAATCCCAAACAAGCTTCTGATGAATCTTTTTATAAGCCTATTCTGGCTCAAAAATTAAATATAAAGGTTGGTAGAATTAATGAAATTCAGATTCTAAGAAAATCTATAGATGCTCGAAGAAGAGATATCAAGATAAATATGAAGTTTCGTGTTGCAGTGGATGAAAAACTTCCTGTGGCTAAAGAATTGATATTTGATTATCCGAATGTAATGGATAAGAAAAAGGTAATTGTTGTGGGAGCTGGTCCGGCAGGTTTATTTGCAGCTTTACGATTGGTAGAACTAGGATATTGCCCAATTGTTTTGGAGCGAGGTAAAAGTGTTGAAGATCGAAAGAAGGATTTGGGACAGTTGCATAGAACCAGAAATGTTGATCCAGACTCGAACTACTCTTTTGGAGAGGGTGGAGCTGGAACTTTTTCGGATGGCAAGTTGTACACTCGATCTAAAAAGCGCGGAAATCTGAAGAAAATTTTAAATGTGCTTCATTTTCATGGTGCTCAGGATGAGATTTTGTTTGAAGCTCATCCTCACATTGGAACCGATGTTTTGCCTAAGGTAATTGTAAATATTCGTAAGGGTATTATTGCAGCGGGTGGAGAAGTTCACTTTTCATGTAAGGTGACCGATTACTTGATGGATGCCAATAAAATTACAGGTGTGCAAACTCAGGATGGAAAAACTTTCGAGGGAGAAGCCGTGATTCTGGCAACAGGTCATTCGGCTCGCGATGTATACCGAAAATTAAATGAATCAGATATCGATATTGAAGCAAAATCTTTTGCAATGGGCGTTCGTATCGAACATCCACAGGAGTTAATCGACCAAATTCAATATCACAATCCAAACGGAAGAGGCAAGTATTTGCCAGCGGCCACTTACAGTTTTGTACATCAGGTTGAAGGGCGTGGCGTATATTCCTTCTGCATGTGTCCGGGTGGAGTAATTGTTCCGGCGGCAACAGGCGAAAATCAGCAAGTGGTAAACGGAATGTCATCCTCAGGTAGAAATACTGCTTTTGCCAATTCGGGAATGGCCGTTGAAATTCGAACCGAAGATTTAGCGGAATATGAGCAATTCGGTCCCTTGGCTGGATTGCATTTTCAGGAAGATTTGGAGGCACAATCATTTGTAGAAGGAGGTAAGAACCTAACGGCTCCTGCCCAGCGAATGAAAGATTTTGTTGAAGGTAGAAAAAGCGAAAGCCTGCCAAAAACATCCTATCATCCGGGTGTGGTATCTTCCGAAATGCACAAGTGGTTGCCCGAGCACATTGCTTACCGATTGCAAGAAGGCTTTAAGGCATTTGGCAGAAAATCAAGAGGATTTCTTACCAATAAAGCGGTGATCTTAGGAGTAGAATCGCGTACATCTTCGCCGGTAAGAATACCAAGAGATCGTGAAACTTTCCAGCATACCAAAATCGAAGGACTATTCCCTTGTGGCGAGGGGGCAGGTTATGCTGGTGGTATTGTATCGGCTGCCATGGATGGCGAACAATGTGCCGATGCGTTTGATAGGTATTACGCCAAGGAATAATCGGTTTTGCACATGGATTTTGCCAACTCCAGCCATCGAGAGCTTTTTGCCAACGGAAATTTCTACTTTCTGCTCGTCGAGAGCATATTGTCAGTGAAAAATTGAGTATCCTGCTTGTCGAGAGCATTTTTGCCAATGGATTTTGCCAACTCCAGCCATCGAGAGCTTATTGCCAATGGATTTTACCAACTCTTTCTGTCGAGAGCATTTTGTCAACAGAATTTTGATATTTTTTTCCGTTGAGGACGTTTTGCCAGCGAAATTTTACCTTTTAAATTCACAGAGGGCAATTTGCCAATGCTTTTACCCTCAAAAAGAGAAAGGAAAAATTAAAATTCCCCTCTTCTAAACTCCGAGCAAATAATAGCGGTTGCCACCGATACATTCAACGATTCTGATGTTTCCTGATCGGCAGGGAAATTTGGAATGAATAGTTTATTGCTCACCAATTGTCCAACTTCTTCTGATATTCCCTGGCCTTCATTACCCATTACAATAAAACCTTTGCTTTGTAATTCGCACTTGTATATGGTTTCACCTTCCAAAAAAGTTCCATATACAGGAAAGTCCTTTGAATGGTATGTGGAAATCAAATCAGTTAAAGATGTGTAGGTAACTTTAACTCGGGCAATAGCTCCCATACTGGCCTGTATCACCTTGGGATTGTATACATCTACAGTGTTTTTCGAGCAAAAGATATTCTTAATTCCAAACCAATCGGCAATGCGAATAATGGTTCCCAGGTTGCCCGGATCCTGAACATCATCAAGTAATATAGATAAGGAATTTTTTATGGTGTTTTCATCAATGTCACCAGTTGGAATCCTGAAAACGGCAAGCACCGGAGATGGTGTTTTTAAACTGCTCACCTTTTTCATTAGTTTTTCATCAGTTTCAACACGATTTTCTATCTGATTGAGATGCTCTGTAGTTGGTGCGTTTTTCCAATCAGAGGTATGTACCAGGTATGCAACTTTTATGTTGGTTTGTAGCAGGTCCATTACCAACTTATCGCCTTCGGCAACAAAAAGTTGATGAGAATCTCTATATTTTTTCTTTTGTAAGCTGGATATAAGTTTAATTTGATTTTTCGAAAGCACTGCTAAAAGCTTAAAAGTTAGTAAATCAGACTGTTTGTAATGGTGTTTTCAATGAATGAAAGCAATGCGCGTAATTGTTTCAGATGCATTACTAATTTTTAATTGATATAAGTATCTTTGTTGTAATTTAAACCGATAAATATTCAATTCATTCTTGAAAGCTATTCTAAAATACAAAAGTAGTTATTATTTCCCGATTTTACTTTTCTTTCTGAGTCTCCTACTTGGTGTCAGTTCTTGTTCAACCACTAAGTATGTTGGGGAAGATGAATACCTTTTAAATAAAGTTATTGTTAAAACCGATGACAGGTCAGTACCTACAAGTGATCTTAAAAAGAATATTAAGCAAAAGTCCAATCTAAAAATTCTTGGTACTTGGCGCTTTCATTTAGGACTTTATAATCTGTCTGGTAAGGATAAATCGAAAGGTTTTAACCGATGGCTTAGACGAATTGGAGAAGAGCCTGTAATTTATGAAGATTTTCAGACGAAAAGATCTGTAGCTCAGTTGCAGTTATACATGAGGAAAAAAGGTTATTACAATGCTGTGATAAAAGATTCTGTTGCTTTTAAAAAGAAAAAAGCAAAGGTATATTACACCATAACTGCGAATGAACCTTATCGATACCGTAAGTTATATCACCAACTTGATGAGTTGCCTTATAATTTTTTATCTCCATCGCAAAAATTAAGTGAGATGTCTGATTCTACTTTGGTTCGTGGCTTTGTGAATGAGGATAAAAAAGATACGAAACTTAAGCAGGGAAAAAAAGTAGACTCTGATGTGCTTGGAGAAGAGAGAATGAGGATTTTTAAGATGCTTAAGAACCAGGGATATTTTAATTTCTCGAGAGAGTATATTCATTTTATGATGGATAGTACGAAGAAAGATCATCAAATGGATGTTTTTGTTGGCTTAAAAAAACCATTGAATGAAAAGGCAACCAAAAAGTATCGAATTAATAAAGTTAAAATCCTTACTGAGTATGATCCAAAGCTAATACTGATGAATGATTCAATTTATTTATCGGAACTGGATACTTTGGTGCATAAGAATGTTGAGTTTATCTATAGAAATAAGCTTAAAATAAAACCTGATGTGATTCTATCCTCAATTCTTATAAAAAAAGGGGATTTGTATAATTTGAATTCTGTTTCTCAATCATATAGTAGATTACAGCAATTGAATCAATTTAAGTTTGTGAATATAAACTTTGATGAGGATACAAAGGCAAATGATGATGAATACGGTAATTTGAATTGTGTGATTCAATTGAGTCCGCACAATTTACAATTCTATTCTTTCGAATTGGAAGGGACCAATTCTTCTGGAAACATTGGATTTGCAGGTAATTTGAACTATCAGCATAAAAATTTGTTTGGTGGTGCCGAGGTGCTAGACGTTCAATTTTCTACAGCCAGAGAAAATGTGAAATCAAGTGAGCAAACGAATTTTAGTTCTTCTGAGTATGGTATCGTTTCAAAGTTGAGTATTCCCAAGTTTTTACTCCCATTTTTCGATGCTGAAAAATTCAGAAAATCATACAATCCACGAACCATATTTTCACTTTCCTATAATTTCCAGAAACGTCCCGACTATACCAGAACCATTGCCGATGCAAGTTTCGGGTACTTTTGGAAATCGTCGAAGTATTTACAACATACCTTTAACTTGATTGAGTTGAATTTTGTAGATGTGAAAGATTTAAGTGAGGATTTTTTGAATGATATCGACAATTTGTACATTCAGAACTCTTTTACTGATCACGTTATTGCCACTACAAGATATTCGGTAACTTATAACGATCAGAATATTAATATCCCAAGAAATTACAATTACTTGAGGTTGAGTGCAGAGGTGGCGGGGAATACTCTGAAAACCATAGATAATATCTTAGGAAGATCAAAAAGAAATGATTACGATTCAGAGGGAAATCTTGAGGGAACTTACCATGACTTTTTAGGAATTAGATACGCACAGTATGTAAAAGGGGATATTGAATATCGATTTAATCAATACATCAACCGTGCGAATAATATGGTATATCGTGTTTTCTTCGGGATTGGTTATCCGTATGGAAATTTAGAGGTGTTGCCATTCGAGAAAAGTTATTTTTCTGGTGGGGCAAATGGAATTAGAGCTTGGCAGGCACGATCACTGGGGCCTGGTTCATATGTTGATGAAGGAGCTACTTATCCAAATAATACTGCCGACCTTAAAATTGAAGCGAATCTTGAATATCGTTTTAAACTATTTTGGGCATTGGAAGGCGCGCTATTTCTTGATGCTGGAAACATATGGGCAATCTCAAAAAAGGATGATAGAAAGGGAGCCGATTTTAAATTCGACCGCTTTTATGAAGAAATTGCATTAGGTACAGGCTTTGGTACGCGCGTAGATTTAAACTTTATCCTTTTTCGTTTGGATTTAGGTTTAAAATTGAGAGATCCTTCAAGAGTGGGTAATGAGCGTTGGATTATAGCTAAACGTCCGTTTAAATTTAATCAGTTGACATTCAATATTGGTATTGGATATCCATTTTAAGTTGATTTTTTACGAAAATAAAGTGAACTTTATTTACATTCTTTAAAAATTTTCAATTGCATTCGTTTGCATAATTTTCTTATAGCCAAAACGGTGCAAAATAGATTATTTCTTTTTAACTTCGTGGTAAAATTCGACTTTCCGACGATTTTATAAGAACTATCCGATAAATTATATTATTATGAAACGAGTATTAGATGTTGTTAAACCGGGTGTAGTAACCGGTGATGATGTGCAAAAATTATTTCAGGTTGCTAAGGAAGAAGGTTTTGCAATCCCAGCTGTAAACGTAGTTGGAACTAACTCAATTAATGCTGCATTAGAAGCTGCCAAACAAGTAAATTCACCAATTATCATTCAGTTCTCGAATGGTGGTGCATCTTTCTTCTCAGGTAAAGGAATTAATGCAGAAGGACAAAGCGCTGCGATTATTGGAGCTGTTGCTGGAGCTAAGTATGTTCATGCAATTGCTGAGCATTATGGAATTCCAGTAATTTTACATACTGACCACGCTGCAAAAAAATTATTACCATGGATCGACGGTTTGTTGACTGCTGGTGAAGAGTTTTTTGCTCAAACAGGAAAACCATTGTTTAGCTCACACATGTTAGATTTATCAGAGGAAACTCTTGAAGAAAACATCGAAACTTGTGTAAACTATTTCGAGCGTATGAACAAAATGGGTATGACTATCGAAATTGAATTAGGTTGTACTGGTGGTGAAGAAGATGGTGTTGACAATACAGATATGGATAACTCATTATTGTATACTCAACCTGAAGATGTTGCTTTAGCTTACGAAGCATTATCTAAAGTATCTTCTCGTTTTACAATTGCTGCATCATTTGGTAATGTACACGGTGTTTACAAGCCAGGTAATGTTGTATTAACACCTAAGATTTTGGATAACTCACAGAAGTTTATCTCAGAAAAATATGCTGTAGCTGATAATACTGTTGATTTCGTATTCCACGGTGGATCAGGTTCAACTTTAGAAGAAATTCGTGAGGCAATTTCTTATGGTGTAATTAAAATGAACATCGATACAGATACTCAGTGGGCATTCTGGAACGGAGTACGTGAATTCGAAGCTTCGAAGCACGATTACTTGCAAGGTCAAATCGGTAACCCAGAAGGTGATGATAAGCCAAACAAGAAATTCTACGATCCAAGAAAATGGTTGCGCGAAGGTGAGGTTGCAATGAAAGATCGTTTAGTTATGGCTTTCGAAGACCTAAATGCTGTAGGACGTAACTAGTCTTCAAGATATTTAATAAGTAAAGCTCGGATAATTTATCCGGGCTTTTTTGTTTGTACTTGATATAAAAAACAAAAGCATTTAGGAATTAGACCTAATATTTTGCAAATTTGAACTTGCCCTTATTTGTATATCAATAACCTTAAAATTTATCACATGTCTATTAGTAATCCTTCGGGACGCGATGTTTTTTCAAGTAAATTTGGTGTAATTGCAGCAGCCGCAGGATCGGCAGTTGGCCTTGGTAATATTTGGCGATTTCCATATGTAGCTGGAGAAAATGGTGGCGGTGCATTTCTTCTAATATATCTGGCTTTTATAATTGCTATTGGATTGCCTGTAATGTTATCCGAATTATTGATTGGTCGAAAAGCGCAAAAAAATGCATTTGGTTCTTTTCGTAAACTTGCACCAGAATCAATGTGGTCTTTGGTAGGACTGATGGGAGTAGTTGCAGCTTTTTTAATTCTTGCATTTTATTCAACTATTTCGGGTTGGACTTTGGAATATTTGTATCAAGCAATAAGTAACGGATTTGCCCATGGTGATACCAAGACGATGTTTGATAATTTTAAGCAAGGAACCTTTCGTCCTTTAATGTGGCAAATGATTTTTATGGTCCTAACAGCATGGATTGTTTTCTCAGGTGTTAAAAATGGAATTGAAAAGTATGCAAAAATATTAATGCCTCTGCTATTTGTATTGATACTTGCAATGTGTGTGCGCTCATTATCCTTGCCAGGATCTTCTGCTGGTTTAGATTTCTTATTTAAGCCTGATTTCTCAAAGATATCAATGGGAGTTATCCTAGAAGCATTAGGTCAAGCTGCTTTTTCATTAAGTATTGGCATGGGGGCTCTAATTACTTATGGCTCTTATATCCAAAAACAAAATAATTTGGGGAAAACTGCAGTTCAGGTTACAGTTGCCGATACGATAATTGCAATTTTATCAGGTGTAATGATATTTCCAGCTGTTTTTGCATTAGGTTTTCAGCCTGATTCAGGAGCAGGATTGGTTTTCGAAGTGCTACCAAAATTATTCTTGGAAATGCCTGGAGGGTACTTTTTCTCAATTTTGTTTTTCTTCTTGTTATCTGTTGCTGCATTAACTTCTACCATATCGGTACTTGAAGTGGTTGTTGCATACTTTTCGGAAGAGTTAAATATCTCCAGAAAAAAAGCCACCGTAGTTGGTGCAGCTTCTATTTCTGTATTGGGTGTGTTTGCAACTTTGTCATTTGGAGATTTATCTGGAGTTCATATCTTAGGCCAAAGCATTTTTGGGATAATGGAATATACTGCTGCCAATGTGTTGCTGCCATTGGGTGCTCTATTAATTGTAATTTTTGTAGGTTGGAAGTTAAAACAAGCAATAGTGCGTGAGGAGTTGTCAAATGAAAATACTTTACGTGTGAAATATTTTAAAGTGTTCTTTTTTATAGTGAAATGGTTGGCTCCTATAGCAATAGCGGCTGTGTTTTTAAATGGAATTGGACTTTTAAAACTTGGATAAGATTAATCTTTTTTATAATATTGTTAAGCGTTATTTGTTTTCAAATAACGCTTTTTTAATATGTCGTTAAAAAAGATCATAAAAGAATACTTTTCTTATTCTACATCAGAGAAAAGAGGATTATTGGTATTGGCCTTAATACTAATAACAGTATTTGTATTGCCGAAAATTCTTAATTCGGATTCTAAGCCAGATTCAGTGCCTAAGAAATATGAAAAGCTTGATAGTATAATGGCTGCGTTGAACAGTAAAGGCAAATTGAATAAGCCTGATTTGTTTTTGTTTGACCCTAATAAGGCTTCGGCTGATGAGTTTAAAAGACTTGGTTTAAGAGATTATCAAACCAGGAACATTTTAAAATATAGAGATAAGGGTGGAGTGTTTAGATCCAAATCTGATTTCCGAAAAATTTATGGTATTAAAGATGATGATTATAATAGATTGAAAGATTATATCAGCATTACTGTTATAATAAAGAAAGAAGAAGTTAGAAGTATTGTAAAAAAAAGAGTTCAATTCGAGTTGTTTGATTTTGATCCCAACACAATAACTAAAGCTGAATGGGAAAGGTTGGGAGTGGATGGTAGAATGTCGAATCGTATAATAAAGTATTTATCTACTGGAGCTAGGTTTAAAAGAGCTGATGATATCGGTAAGATTTATGGCTTTGATTCTTTGCTTTTGGTAAGACTAAAACCATTTGTACATATAAAACCTTTAAAAGAGGAAAATGTAAAAATAGAATTGGTTGATTTGAATATGGCAGATACTTCTATTTTGAAAACACTTCCAGGGATTGGAAAAATACTTTCAAATCGAATTGTGAAATATAAAGATATGCTTGGTGGCTACATTTCTAAATCTCAGTTGTTGGAAGTATATGGCATTTCTGAGGAAACATTCCAATTAATTGAGAATCGAGTATGTGTATCGCCTGTTGTATTAAAAAAAATATCAATAAATGATTGTAATGCGAAATCATTAGGAAATCATCCATATATCAGCAGGAGGATGTCTTCAGATATCGTAAAATACAGAGAAAGAGTAGGGAAATTTAGCTCGGTGGGAGATTTAAAAACCAAACATTTATTGACTGATAGTGTTTTTAAAAAAATACAACCTTATTTAAGTCTAGAATAGTAGTTTTTGAATTTGCTTGAGAATAATTCCTTATTTTCTTAACTTTATATTTCCGTAAAAGGTCCTAAAATATTAGAATGGAGATAATTTCATTACTTTTTTCAAAATAAATTTGAATTATAATGATTGAATTAATAAATTTGCGGCTCACTTAGAAAAACATAAATATTAAAGGAGAAAATTATGATTGTTATTCCTATGAAAGAAGGCGAAAACATTGAAAGAGCCTTAAAAAAATTCAAAAGAAAATTTGAAAAGACTGGTGTAATCAAAGAGCTTAGAGGAAGACAGGTTTATAAAAAGCCATCTGTTAAGAGAAGAGAAGAGAAATTGCACGCAATCTACGTTCAAGCAATGCAACAAGCTGAAGATTGATTTTCTGTTGGATTAATTCCTTGATATCTTAATTTTTCGTATCTTGGGTTATCCTATTGGATAAATATCCTGGATGTATGAGTTTTAAGGAATCTTTTCTATCTTATTTACAATACGAAAAACGATATTCTGCACATACAGTTATATCTTATGACTGTGATTTGACTCAGTTTTTTGAATTTTATTCAAGTGCTGAAGATATACAGATTGAAGATATAACATTTAAAGATGTGCGTAGATGGATCGTTTTTTTAATGAACGAAGGTAAGACTTCGCGAACTGTAAATAGGAAGTTGTCCTCTTTAAAATCATTTTTTAAATATTTGCTTAGAGAATCAGTGATTGATTCGAATCCGATGGATAGAGTTGTTGGGCCTAAGCAAGGAAAGAAATTACCTGGGTTTGTTGCAGAGCATGCAATGCAGGTGTTAAGAGAAGTGGATTTTGGAGAAGGATTTGAAGGTGTTCGAGATCAATTGGTGATCGAAATGTTTTATCAAACTGGCATGCGATTGTCAGAGTTGATGAATCTAAAAGAGTTAGATTTTGATCGATCAGCATCTTTAGTTAAAGTATTAGGAAAAAGAAATAGAGAAAGAATCATTCCGGTAAGTGAGGGTTTAATGAGACTTCTTGATCAATATTTGGATCATAGATTTAAAACTTTCGGAAGCTTGGATGGTTTTCTTTTTGTAACTAAAAAGGGGGTGCCTGTTTACGAAAAGTTGTTGTATAGAATCGTTACAAAGCATTTGTCGAAGATTACAACAATGACCAAGCGAAGCCCACACGTTCTGAGACACACATTTGCAACGCATCTATTAAATAATGGTGCAGAATTAAATGCGGTTAAGGAGCTGTTAGGGCATTCGAATTTATCGGCAACACAAATTTATACTCATACTACTTTTGAGCGTTTAAATAATATATATAAACAAGCTCATCCGCGAGCATAAATTTTGGAGGATTAGAATATGATTAACATTCAATCGATCGGTTTTGTTGCTGATGTGAAATTGGAAAATTTCATAGAAAATAAGCTTGGAAAAATAATTAAGCTCAATGGCGACATTGCTGGAGCTGAGGTTTTTCTTAGGGTTGAAAAATCTGATATTACCGAAAATAAGGTAGTTGAAATCAATCTTGATATAAAGGGTGCGAATGTATTTGCTAAAAAGCAAAATAAAACATTTGAAGAGGCTGCTGATCTTGCTGCCGATGCATTGCGAAAGCAAGTTGTGAAACACAAAGAAAAACTAAGAGCAAAATAATTAGAAAAAACACCTGATTATTTTGTGATAAATTTAAAATATTTTTACATTTGCAAACCATTTTTAGGGAAAAGTACGCCTGTTAAATAGATGGTTTGCATTTTTTGCCGATGTAGCTCAGCTGGCTAGAGCAGCTGATTTGTAATCAGCAGGTCGTGGGTTCGAGTCCCTCCATCGGCTCAAAAATATTACATACTGGGGAGATACCAAAGTGGCCAACTGGGGCGGACTGTAACTCCGCTGACTTTCGTCTTCGTAGGTTCGAATCCTGCTCTCCCCACTGGTAAACGAAAAGAAACATTTTTGTTTCTTTTTTTGCGGGAATAGCTCAGTTGATAGAGCATCAGCCTTCCAAGCTGAGGGTCGCGGGTTTGAGTCCCGTTTCCCGCTCAAATACGTTTGCCGTTGTAGCTCAGGGGTAGAGCGCTTCCTTGGTAAGGAAGAGGTCACGAGTTCAAATCTCGTCAATGGCTCAATAAATTTAAGATATTGTTTTTAATTGTTGTCTAATATTAATTAATATTTGGAGTTATGGCTAAAGAACATTTTGACAGGTCAAAACCACACGTAAATATTGGTACCATTGGTCACGTTGACCACGGTAAAACTACTTTGACTGCCGCTATTACAACTGTATTAGCAAAAAAAGGTTTGTCTGAAGTGAAATCATTCGATTCTATCGATAACGCTCCTGAAGAGAAGGAGAGAGGTATTACTATTAATACTGCTCACGTAGAATACCAAACTGCTAACCGTCACTACGCTCACGTTGACTGTCCAGGTCACGCGGATTACGTAAAGAACATGGTAACTGGTGCTGCTCAGATGGATGGTGCTATTTTGGTTTGTGCTGCAACTGATGGTCCTATGCCACAGACTCGCGAGCATATCCTATTAGCTCGACAGGTAAACGTTCCTAAAATCGTTGTTTTCTTGAATAAAGTTGACATGGTTGACGATGCAGAGATGCTTGAGTTAGTTGAGATGGAAGTTCGTGAATTGTTGGATTTCTATGAATTCGATGGTGATAATACTCCTATTATTGCTGGTTCTGCTCTAGGTGGATTGAACGGTGAAGCTGAGTGGGAAGATAAAATCATGGAGCTAATGGAAGCAGTTGATACTTGGATTCCACTTCCTCCGCGTGATGTAGATAAGGCTTTCTTGATGCCAGTTGAGGATGTATTCTCTATTACTGGTCGTGGTACTGTTGCTACAGGTCGTATTGAGACTGGTATCGTAAAAACTGGTGAAGAAGTTCAAATCATTGGTCTTGGTGCCGAAGGTATGAAGTCTGTAATTACTGGTGTTGAGATGTTCCGTAAGATTTTGGACGAAGGTCAAGCTGGTGATAACGTTGGTCTATTGTTGAGAGGTGTTGATAAAGCTGCTATCAAGCGTGGTATGGTTATCTGTCACCCTAATACAATTACTCCTCATACTAAGATTAAAGCTGAGGTGTACGTATTGAAAAAAGAAGAAGGTGGACGTCATACTCCATTCCACAATAAATACCGTCCTCAATTCTACATCAGAACTCTTGATGTAACTGGTGAGATTACTCTTCCAGAAGGAGTTGAAATGGTAATGCCAGGTGACAACGTAACTATCAACGTTGAGTTGATTACGCCAGTAGCTTGTGATTTAGGTCTACGTTTCGCTATCCGTGAAGGTGGTAGAACTGTAGGAGCAGGTCAGATTACTGAAATTGTTGACTAATTGCATATTATAAAGATTGATCCGTGAACTCGGATCAATCTTCTTATAGACGGGTGTAGCTCAGTTGGTAGAGCACTGGTCTCCAAAACCAGGTGTCGGGAGTTCGAGTCTCTCCTCCCGTGCAAAGACAAATTGCCTTATGAAACTAAAAATTTATATTGAAGAAGTTTATAAAGAACTGGTTCAGAAAGTATCTTGGCCATCATGGTCTGAACTCCAAAGCAGTGCTATAGTAGTTATGATTGCTTCCACTATTATTGCTCTTGTGATATTCTTAATGGATATGGGGTTTAAGAATATGATGGATTTTATATACAATATGTTACACTAATAATTCCTTTTTAGAAAAAGATGGCTGAAATTCAAAAAAAATGGTATGTTCTTAGGACTGTTGGAGGAAAAGAAAAGAAAGTCAAAGAATATATTGATAGCGAAATTTCCAATCTAGGTCTAACGGAATATGTGTCACAGGTTCTCATTCCTACCGAAAAAGTTTTTCAGGTGCGAAACGGGAAGAAGATTAGCAAGGAAAGAATTTTCTTACCAGGCTATGTTCTAATCGAAGCAGCACTCGTTGGAGAGATTCCTCACATCCTTCGTAATATTACGAACGTGATTGGCTTCCTGGGGGATACGAAAGGCGGCGATCCTACACCTATGCGTATGTCAGAAGTGAACCGCATATTGGGTAAGGTTGATGAATTAGCTGGCAAAGAAGAGGAAATTAATATTCCTTACTATGTTGGCGAAATGGTTAAAGTGACTGATGGACCATTTAATGGTTTTACCGGTGTGATTGAAGAGGTGAATGCTGAGAAGAAAAAGCTGAAAGTAATGGTTAAGATCTTTGGACGTAAAACTCCTCTTGAGTTAAGTTTCATGCAGGTAGAAAAAGAATAATTAAATCCTTTAGAAAAGTAAAGCTATGGCTAAAGAAGTTGCAGGATTAATCAAATTGCAGATCAAAGGTGGTGCTGCAAATCCTTCACCCCCAGTAGGACCTGCGTTGGGTGCTAAAGGGGTTAATATCATGGATTTTTGTAAGCAATTCAATGCAAGAACTCAAGATCAGGCTGGAAAAGTAATCCCTGTTGTGATTACTGTTTATTCTGATAGTTCTTTTGAATTTATTACAAAAACTCCTCCTGTTGCTGTACAAATTTTAGAGGCTGCTAAATTAAAATCAGGTTCTTCTGAACCAAACCGTAAAAAGGTAGGTTCAATTTCTTGGGATCAAGTTCGCGAGATCGCAGAGGGGAAAATGAAAGATTTGAATGCTTTTAAAGTGGAAAGTGCCATGAGTATGGTTGCTGGTACAGCAAGAAGTATGGGTATCACAATTTCAGGTGATAATCCTCTTAATCAATAATTTTAAACACTGCAATTAAAATGGGTAAACTAACGAAAAATAGAAAGTTAGCTTCAGAAAAAGTGGATACTGATAAGCTATATTCTATCGACGAAGCAGCGAAATTGGTTAAGGAGATTACATCTACCAAATTTGATGCCTCAGTGGATATGGATGTTCGCTTAGGAGTTGACCCGAGAAAAGCTAATCAAATGGTACGTGGTGTTGTTACACTACCTCACGGTACTGGTAAACAAGTTCGTGTTTTGGTTCTTTGTACTCCTGATAAGGAAGAAGAAGCAAAAGCTGCAGGTGCTGACTATGTTGGCCTTGACGACTATGTTGCTAAGATCAAAGGTGGTTGGACAGACGTTGACGTAATCATCACCATGCCTACTGTAATGGCGAAAGTTGGTGCACTTGGACGTGTTTTAGGACCTCGCGGTTTGATGCCGAATCCTAAATCAGGTACAGTGACAATGGATATCGCTAAAGCAGTTGCAGAAGTGAAAGCTGGTAAGATTGATTTTAAGGTCGATAAGTACGGTATCATTCACTCTTCAATAGGTAAAGTATCTTTCGAAGCAGATAAAATCATGGATAATGCTAAAGAATTTGTTGGTATTATCAATAAATTGAAACCATCTGCAGCAAAAGGAACTTATATCAAGAGTGTTTACCTGTCAAGCACAATGAGTCTTGGAATTCAAATTGATCCAAGAACACTTGACTAATTAAAAATTTAATCAAGATCTTAGTAATCATGAAAAAGGAACAAAAAATTCAGATTATTGATAGCTTGACGGAAGAGATTAATGCGTCAAACCACTTCTATCTTACTGACATCTCAGAAATGAATGCTGAAGATACTTCGGCACTTAGAAGAGCATGTTTTGAAAAGGATATTAAGTTGGTTGTTGTAAAAAACACCCTTCTTAAAATCGCTTTGGAAAAGGCAGAAGGTGAGTTTGAAGGACTAGACAATGTACTTAAGGGAGCTACTTCTCTTATGCTTACAGAGACTGGTAACCTTCCTGCGAAGCTTATCAAAGAGTTCCGTAAGGAACATGATAAACCTATCCTGAAAGCGGCTTACGTTGAAGAATCGCTTTATATTGGTGATAACGAGCTTGAAGCTCTTACTACCATCAAGTCTAAAGAAGAACTTATTGGAGATATCGTTGCATTGCTTCAATCACCAATCAAGAATGTTGTGTCTTCTTTGGAATCAGGAAAGAATATCCTAGCTGGTGTTGTGAAAACACTTTCAGAAAAAGAGTAATATATTTAGAGTAATTAAATTTTAAAAACTGAAGGAAAAATGGCAGATTTAAAAAAGTTTGCAGAAGAATTAGTTAATTTGACTGTTAAGGAAGTAAATGAATTAGCTGAAATCTTAAAAGAAGAATACGGAATTGAACCAGCTGCTGCTGCTGCAGTTGTTGCTGGACCTGCTGCTGGCGCTGAAGGTGGTGCTGCTGAGCAAACTGAGTTTGACGTAATTCTAACTGCTGCTGGTGGTTCTAAACTAGCTGTAGTGAAATTGGTTAAAGAATTAACTGGTTTAGGTCTTAAAGAAGCTAAGGCTGCAGTAGATGCTGCACCAGCTCCATTGAAAGAAAAAGTTTCTAAAGAAGAAGCTGAAGCACTTAAAGCACAATTAGAAGAAGCTGGAGCTGAAGTTGAGCTTAAATAGAAGCACTAAAACCTATATATAAGGTTATTTGGTTTAGAGTTCCTAACCGGGACTCTAAGCCTTTTTGTTGTTTATTATCGTTTAGGTTCAATTAATTTTAAGTAAATGTCTTCAAATACTATTAGTCAAAGAATTAGTTTTGCTTCTAACAAGAATCAGCTTTCATACCCTGATTTTTTGGAAGTACAATTAAAATCTTTTCAAGACTTTTTTCAGCTGGAAACGACTCCAGAGAAAAGAACGAACGAAGGATTATTTAAGGTATTTAGCGAGAATTTCCCAATTACCGATACCAGAAATAATTTCGTATTGGAGTTTCTCGACTATTTTGTTGATCCGCCCCGTTACACAATCGAAGAATGTATCGAAAGAGGCTTAACTTATAGCGTACCGCTAAAAGCTAAGTTAAAACTTTACTGTACCGATCCTGAACATGAGGATTTCGATACAGTAATTCAGGATGTATACCTAGGAACTGTTCCTTACATGACTGAAAAAGGTACATTCGTAGTTAACGGAGCAGAACGTGTAGTTGTATCTCAGCTTCACCGTTCACCTGGTGTATTCTTTGGACAAAGTGTACACGCAAATGGAACCAAGTTGTATTCTGCCAGAATTATTCCTTTCAAAGGTTCCTGGATCGAGTTTGCTACCGACATCAATAATGTGATGTATGCATATATCGATCGTAAGAAAAAGCTTCCTGTAACAACTTTGCTTCGTGCAATTGGTTACGAAAGTGATAAAGAAATCCTAGAGATTTTTAACCTTGCTGATGAAATCAAGGTTTCTAAAACCGGTTTGAAAAAAATCGTTGGAAGAAAACTTGCCGCTCGTGTTCTTAAGTCATGGATTGAAGACTTCGTAGACGAGGATACTGGCGAGGTAGTATCTATTGAGCGTAATGAGGTGGTTATTGATCGTGAGACAATAATCGAACCAGAACATATAGAAGAAATTCTTGAATCGGGTGCAAAAACTATCTTATTGCACAAAGAGGAACAAAATCTTGCTGATTATGCGATTATTTATAATACGCTTCAGAAAGACCCTTGTAACTCCGAAAAAGAAGCAGTTCTTCACATTTATCGTCAGTTGCGTAACTCTGAGCCACCAGATGAGGCTACGGCTCGCGACGTGATCGATAAGTTATTCTTCTCTGATAAGAGATATGATTTAGGTGATGTTGGTCGTTACCGCCTAAATAAGAAATTAGGTTTGAACACTGATGGTGACACCAAAGTGTTGACCAAAGAAGACATTATTGAAATTATCAAGTACCTAATCAAGCTGTTGAATGCTCGTACTGATGTGGATGATATTGACCACTTGAGTAACCGTCGTGTTCGTACAGTAGGTGAACAACTTTATACTCAGTTCGGAGTAGGTTTGGCACGTATGGCCAGAACCATTCGTGAGAGAATGAACGTTAGAGATAATGAGGTATTTACTCCAATTGATTTGATTAACTCGAAGACGCTTTCTTCTGTTATCAACTCATTCTTTGGAACGAATGCATTGTCTCAGTTCATGGATCAAACCAACCCATTAGCTGAGATTACACACAAACGTAGAATGTCGGCCTTAGGTCCTGGTGGTCTTTCCCGTGAAAGAGCAGGTTTCGAGGTTCGAGATGTACACTACACTCACTACGGACGTTTATGTCCTATTGAGACACCTGAGGGACCAAACATTGGTTTGATTTCTTCTCTTTGTGTGTTTGCTAAAATTAATAATTTAGGTTTCATCGAAACTCCTTATCGTAAGGTTGCTGATGGTGGTGTTGATTTATCTTCTGCAGGTGTTGAATACCTATCAGCTGAAGAGGAAGAAGGATTGACAATTGCTCAGGCAAATGCTCCTTTAAATGATGATGGTAGTTTTGTAAATCCTAAAGCAAAATCTCGTAAAGACGGCGACTTCCCATTCGAGGAAATTGAGAATATTGATTTGATGGACGTAGCTCCTAACCAGATCGCTTCTATTGCTGCATCTTTGATTCCTTTCCTGGAGCATGATGATGCGAACCGTGCTTTGATGGGATCTAACATGATGCGTCAGGCAGTTCCTGTAATCAAACCTGAATCACCTATTGTTGGTACTGGTTTGGAAGGAGATCTTGTTCGTGATTCAAGAACTCAGATTAGTGCTGAAGGTACTGGTGTTGTTGAGTTTGTTGATGCAAATAAAATTGTTATCAAATACGATCAAACTGAGGAAGAAGCATTTGTTAGTTTCGAAGGAGATACCAAGACTTACAATATTCCAAAATATGGAAAAACCAACCAGGGTACTACGATTGACCTGAAACCAATTGTTACAAAAGGACAAAAGGTTGAAGAAGGACAAATTCTTACTCATGGTTATGCAACTCAAGATGGTGAGTTGGCTCTTGGACGTAACTTGAAAGTGGCATTTATGCCTTGGAAAGGTTACAACTACGAGGATGCGATTGTAATTTCAGAACGTATCGTTAAGGATGATGTATTTACATCAGTTCACGTTGATGAATACACTCTTGAAGTTCGTGACACGAAACGTGGTATGGAGGAATTAACTTCTGATATCCCTAACGTTAGTGAAGAAGCAACTCGTAATCTTGATGAAAATGGTTTGATTCGTATTGGTGCGAATGTTGAACCAGGTGATATCTTAATTGGTAAGATTACTCCTAAAGGAGAATCAGATCCATCACCAGAAGAGAAGTTATTGAGAGCGATCTTCGGTGATAAAGCGGGTGATGTTAAAGATGCTTCGTTGAAAGCTTCTCCATCATTGCGTGGTGTGATTATCGATAAGAAATTATTCTCTCGTTCTGTTCGCGATCGTAAATCGAAACAATCAGATAAGCCATTAATCCAAAAATTGGATGAAGAATTGGCATCACAAATCACTGCCTTACAAGCTAGATTGGTTGAAAAACTATTCACTCTTGTAAATGGTAAAACTTCGCAAGGAGTTAAAGATTATTTAAGTGTTGATGTTATTCCTAAAGGTGTTAAGTTCACTCAGAAATTGTTAGCTGATATTAATTTCTTGGAAATTAATCCTAACAAGTGGACAACTGATAAGGATAAGAACGAAACAATCAAAAAGCTTTTACACAATTATATTATCAAGTTCAAAGAGCTTGAAAGTATCAATAAGCGTAAAAAATACAATGTAACCATTGGTGATGAAATGCCAGCAGGTATTATTCAAATGGCGAAAGTATATGTAGCTAAGAAACGTAAGCTTCAGATTGGTGATAAGATGGCAGGTCGTCACGGTAATAAAGGTATTGTTTCTCGTGTTGTAAGAGACGAGGATATGCCATTCCTTGAAGATGGAACTACCGTTGATATCTGTTTGAACCCACTGGGTGTACCTTCACGTATGAACTTGGGACAGGTATTTGAAACTGTACTAGGTTGGGCAGGTATGGAGTTAGGATTGAAATTTGCTACTCCAATTTTTGATGGTGCGTCATTGGATGAAATTACAAGTTATACTGATAAAGCAGGTGTTCCTGCATTCGGTAAAGCATATCTTCACGATGGTGGAACAGGTGAGCGTTTCGACCAGCCTGCAACAGTAGGTGTGATCTATATGCTGAAACTTGGTCACATGGTTGATGATAAGATGCACGCGCGTTCTATTGGACCATACTCACTTATTACTCAGCAACCACTTGGTGGTAAGGCTCAGTTTGGTGGTCAGCGTTTTGGAGAGATGGAGGTTTGGGCACTTGAGGCATTTGGTGCTGCTCATATTCTTCAGGAAATCCTAACCGTTAAGTCGGATGACGTTGTAGGTCGTGCTAAAGCTTACGAATCTATCGTTAAAGGTGATCCAATGCCAAATCCGGGTATTCCGGAATCTCTAAACGTGTTACTACACGAATTAAGAGGTCTTGGCTTGAGCGTAAAGTTAATTTAAGCCTTATATTATAAAGTGAATGTTCGAATTTTCGATCATTCACTTTTATAGAATAATATTGTTAATTTCCTAATTTTCAACATATGGCATTCAGAAGAGATAAACAAGTAAAGAGCAATTTTACAAAAATCTCTATCAGTCTTGCTTCTCCAGAAGAAATTCTTGAAAGATCAAGTGGAGAGGTTTTAAAGCCTGAAACCATCAATTATCGTACTTATAAGCCGGAACGCGATGGATTATTCTGTGAAAGAATTTTCGGTCCCGTTAAAGATTATGAGTGTCATTGTGGTAAGTACAAGCGTATCCGTTACCGCGGTATTGTTTGTGACCGTTGTGGTGTTGAAGTAACAGAAAAAAAGGTTAGACGCGAAAGAATGGGACACATTCAGTTGGTTGTTCCTGTTGCGCACATCTGGTACTTCAAATCATTACCAAACAAAATTGGTTATCTTTTAGGATTACCTACCAAAAAGCTTGACACAATTATTTATTACGAAAGATACGTGGTAATTAATCCAGGTGTTAAATCAGCTGATGGTATTAAATATTTAGATTTTCTAACGGAAGAAGAATACTTGGATATTCTTGACGAACTTCCAATGGAAAATCAATTTTTGGATGATGATGATCCAAATAAGTTTATTGCTCAAATGGGAGCGGAAGCTTTGTATAGCTTGTTAGGTCGTTTAGATCTTGATTCATTATCATACGATTTACGTCACAAAGCAAATACAGAAACTTCTCAGCAACGTAAAAATGAAGCATTGAAGCGTTTGCAAGTAGTTGAAGCTTTCCGTGAGTCACAAGGAGTAAACAATCCGGAATGGATGATTGTTAAAGTTGTTCCTGTGATTCCACCAGAACTTCGTCCATTGGTACCATTGGATGGTGGACGTTTTGCAACTTCAGACTTGAACGATTTGTACCGAAGAGTAATTATTCGTAACAATCGTCTGAAAAGATTAATTGAAATCAAAGCTCCGGAAGTAATCTTACGTAACGAGAAACGTATGCTTCAAGAAGCGGTTGATTCATTATTCGATAACTCACGTAAATCTAATGCGGTTAAGACAGAAAATAACCGTCCTTTAAAATCACTTTCAGACTCATTGAAAGGTAAGCAAGGTCGTTTCCGTCAAAACTTGTTGGGTAAGCGTGTTGACTATTCTGCTCGTTCGGTAATTGTTGTAGGACCAGACTTGCAAATGCATGAATGTGGTCTTCCAAAAGACATGGCAGCGGAATTGTACAAGCCTTTCGTAATCCGTAAACTGATTGAGAGAGGTATTGTAAAAACTGTAAAATCAGCTAAGAAAATTGTAGATAGAAAAGATCCTGTAGTTTGGGATATCTTGGAAAATGTACTGAAAGGACATCCGGTTCTTCTTAACCGTGCTCCTACTCTTCACCGTTTGGGTATTCAGGCATTCCAACCTAAGCTAATTGAGGGTAAAGCAATTCGTCTACATCCACTTGCTTGTACTGGGTTTAACGCCGACTTTGACGGTGACCAGATGGCGGTTCACTTGCCACTTGGTAACGAAGCAGTATTAGAGGCTCAAATGTTAATGTTGTGTTCTCACAATATTTTGAATCCTGCTAATGGTGCTCCAGTTACAGTTCCTTCTCAGGATATGGTATTGGGTCTTTACTACATTACCAAGCCTAGAAAAGGAAGCAAAGGGGAAGGATTAACTTTCTATTCTGCAGAAGAGGCTATGATTGCTTTCAATGAGAAAGCTGTAGATCTTCACTCTGTAATTAAAGTGAAAGTTAAAGATTTAAATGAAAATGATGAATTGGTAGATACTATTGTTGAGACTACTATTGGTCGTATCATTTTGAATCAATTTACTCCTGAAGGAGCTGGATTTATTAATCAGTTGATTACTAAAAAAGCACTTCGTGATATTATTGGATATGTATTCAAGAAATGTGGGGTTGATGCCTGTGCGAAATTCTTGGATGATATCAAGTCCTTAGGATACCGTAAGGCATTCGAAGGTGGTCTTTCGTTTAACTTGTCAGACGTTATTGTTCCGGCAGAGAAAGAAGATCTTGTAGCTGAAGGTTATGCTCAGGTTGAGGAAGTGTTGAATAATTATAACATGGGTTTCATTACCAATAATGAAAGGTATAACCAGATTATTGATATTTGGACGCATGTTAACGCTAATTTGACGCAAACATTGATGAACCAGTTGATTGCCGACAATCAAGGTTTTAACTCGGTTTACATGATGCTTGATTCTGGAGCTCGTGGTTCTAGGGAGCAGATTCGTCAGTTGGGTGGTATGCGTGGTTTGATGGCTAAGCCTCAAAAATCAGGTGCTACCGGTGGTCAGATTATTGAAAATCCGATTCTTTCGAACTTTAAGGAAGGTCTTTCTGTACTTGAGTACTTTATTTCTACTCACGGTGCGCGTAAAGGTCTTGCGGATACGGCATTGAAAACTGCGGATGCGGGTTATCTTACTCGTCGTTTGGTTGATGTTGCTCAGGATGTTATCATTAATGAGAGAGACTGTGGAACATTAAGAGGTTTAACTGCTACAGCGATTAAGAATCAGGAGGAAGTTGTTGCATCTCTAAGTGAAAGAATTCTTGGTAGAACTACTGTACACGATGTATATCATCCAATTTCAGGTGAATTAATTGTGAAGTCAGGGGTTGAGATTACAGAAGAGATTGCTCAAACAATTGAAAATTCTCCGATTGAACGTGTTGAGATTCGTTCAGTACTTACTTGTGAGTCTAAACAAGGGGTTTGTGCTAAATGTTACGGACGTAACCTTGCAACAGGTAAGGCTGTTCAGAAAGGTGAAGCAGTTGGTGTTATTGCAGCTCAGTCGATTGGTGAGCCGGGTACACAGCTTACACTTCGTACCTTCCACGTTGGGGGTACTGCGGGTAACGTTTCTGCTGAAAACTCTGTTGAATCGAAATACAATGGTTATGCTGAATTCGAAGAATTAAGAACTGTAGAGCATACTCCAGAAGAAGGAGATAAGCATGATGTTGTAATTGGTCGTTTGGCTGAATTACGTATTATCGATAAAAACACCAACATTACTTTGACTACTCATACAATTCCTTACGGATCTAAATTGTATATTAAGGATGGTCAGGATGTTAAGAAAGGTGACTTGATTTGTGAATGGGATCCATACAATGCTATGATCGTTACTGAATTCTCAGGTAAGGTTACTTTCGATAACTTAATTGAAGGTGTTACTTTTAAAGAAGAATCGGATGAAGCTACTGGTTTTGCTGAGAAAGTAGTTGTAGAATCTAAGGACAAGACAAAGAACCCAAGTGTTAAGATTTTAAACTCAAGCGGTGAGGTATTAAAATCTTATAACTTACCAGTAGGAGCTCACATTTCCGTTAACGAAGGAGAGATGGTTGTTGCTGGTCAGTCTGTTGTTAAAATTCCTAGAGCTCTTGGTAAGGCAGGTGATATCACCGGGGGGCTTCCACGTGTTACTGAGTTGTTCGAGGCTCGTAATCCATCTAACCCAGCTGTTGTTTCTGAGATTGATGGTGAGGTTACGTTTGGTAAAATTAAGCGTGGTAACCGCGAGATTGTTGTTACAACCAAAACAGGAGATGTTAAGAAGTACTTGGTACCTCTTTCAAAACAAATCCTTGTTCAGGAGAACGATTATGTAAGAGCGGGTACTCCATTATCAGAAGGTGCTACAACTCCAGCTGATATTCTATCGATTAAAGGTCCTACAAAAGTTCAGGAATATATTGTGAACGAAGTACAGGATGTATACCGTATGCAGGGTGTGAAGATTAACGATAAACACTTTGAAATTATCGTTCGTCAGATGATGCGTAAGGTAGTTATTGCTGATCCAGGAGATACTAAGTTCTTGGAGAAACAAGTAATCGACAAGATGGAATTCATGCGTGAAAACGATGAGATTTTCGGTAAGAAAGTTGTTGTTGATGCAGGAGATTCAGATGAGTTGAAAGCTGGACAGATTGTAACAGCAAGAAAACTTAGAGATATTAATTCTATCTTGAGACGTCGTGATGTGAAATTGGTTGAAGCTCGTGAGGCTATCGCTGCAACTTCTACTCAGATTTTGCAAGGTATTACAAGAGCTGCTCTTCAAACTAAGAGTTTCATTTCTGCTGCATCGTTCCAGGAGACTACTAAAGTGTTGAATGAAGCTGCAATTAGCGGTAAAATGGACAAATTAGAAGGTCTGAAAGAGAACGTTATTTGTGGTCACTTGATTCCTGCAGGTACAGGTTTAAGAGAATACAAAGATGTTGTAGTAGGAGCGAAAGAAGAGTACGAAAAGCTTCTTGACAATAAATCAGAATTCTAAATATAGGACTCTAAATATTGAAGGGTGTTTCCATTGGAAACACCCTTTTTTATTGTTTAGAATTAGCAGCACATTCAAAATTAATTTCCTAATTTTACCAGAGTAGATAAGAAATTAATAAAAATAGATACATTATGAGTGATAAGAAGCCTTCAGGACAAATAGATATTCAATTAACAGAAGAAGTGGCACAGGGAACTTATTCTAATTTAGCTGTAATTACACATTCGAGCTCTGAATTTGTGGTGGACTTTGTTAGAGTTATGCCAGGAGTACCTAAAGCTGATGTAAAATCAAGAATTATTTTGACCCCTGAACATGCAAAACGTCTTCTATTGGCATTGCAAGATAATATTCACAAGTTTGAGAGTATGCATGGCCCAATTAAAAATGTGGATGAAAACCATGGACCACAAGGACCAGTGATTCCTATGAATTTTGGCCCTACTGGGCAGGCATAAAAAAAGGAAGTATTTAGCTTCCTTTTTTTATATTTCAGATAGTTTTAATACTGAATGTTTTGCACTTCTTTTATGAGCTGCAACAAGAAACCATGAAAAAACTAGCAATGCGATAATAATGCCTACTGCGTAACCTATACTAGTAACAATTGCTAACCCTCCGTTTTTATTAGGGGCAACTAATATAAACGTAGCGCAAATGGCTGTCATAAATGTTGCAGGTAAACTAATGATGAAATGATTTTTCTTTTTCTCTACCAAATACATGGACGCTGTCCAAAGCATTACCATGGATAACAATTGATTAAAAAGACCAAGGAATTTCCAGATGGTACCAAAGCTTAGCTGAGAAAGTATAAATCCCAATACAAAAAGCGGAATGGATACGAGCAATCTACTCTTCAAAGATTTTTGCTCTAACTTAAAGAAATCAGCAATCATCAATCGAGCACTTCTAAAGGCGGTGTCTCCTGTTGTAATAGGGCAGGCAATTACACCAACAATGGCGAAAATTGCTCCAACTTGCCCTAGCCAGGAGTTACAAATCTCGTTTACAACCCAAGCCGGATTACGTCCAGAGGCAATTGTATTATTTAAATCTGTTGCTGTTCCAAAATAGTTCATTGCAGCGGTAGCCCAAATAATTGCTACAATTCCTTCAGCAATCATGGCACAAAAAAACACAGGACGACCATAGCTTTCTTTACGCATGCATCGTGCCATCATAGGTGATTGGGTAGAATGAAATCCAGAAATGGCCCCACAGGATATTACAATAAACATCATTGGATACAAGATGTTTTGAGTAGGATTGATATGCATATTTTTTAACTGGTCAACAGATAGCTCATTTAGGTGAAAACTGCCATTGAAACCATTGTATAGCATGATGCCCGCTATACTAAATGCCATAATTAATAATGCAGCTCCAAAAATTGGATAAATCTTACCTATAATTTTATTGATTGGCAGTAAAGTTGCGATTAAATAATATCCAAAGATCCCATAAAGCCAATAGTGCAAACCTCCACCAGTTAAATCTTTTAATAATCCTGCCGGTCCAGTTACAAATGCTACACCAACCATTATTAATAATGAAAATGTAATGACTGCCAGAATTACTTTGGCGATTATTCCTAAATATTTCCCAACAATTTCGGGTAAGCTTGCACCATCGTTTCTAATGGATAACATTCCCGAAAAATAATCATGTACCGCTCCCATAAAAATACAGCCAAAAACAATCCAGATGTAAGCAACAGGGCCATACATAGCACCTAGTATTGCTCCAAAAATGGGACCTAGGCCTGCAATATTTAAGAACTGAATGGTGAACATTTTCCAGGTTGGCATTGGAATGAAATCTACACCATCTTCAAGTCGAACTGCTGGAGTTTTAATTTTATCATTGGCTCCAAAGAAGCGTTCTATAAATTTTCCATAAATAAAGTATCCAATTACTAATGCAGCAATTGCAGTTAAGAATGTAATCATAGCTCAATTCAATTTGAAATCAAAATTAGCGTTTTTTAATAAATGGTATTATGAAACGAACATGTAAATTTTAATCTTAAAAATTACACACAGGGTAATGATTAAAATTTCTTGAGAGTTCCATGTGACAACTAAAAGGTAATTTAGACACATGAAATAGCTATCTTATAATAAAGGGAGCATTTATTAGAAGAGTTTATCTATTATTAATAAACGATTTATTTCTTTATTAAAGACTCGCTTATTTTGAATTTGCCAATTAATCTTAGGTGGGTTTTCATCAATAATCACTAATAAATATTTGTGTTATAATGGGCTGTGATCATGTAGTATAATAGAGGATTAGCAAGTCTTTTATAAATCATTTTTCGAATGTAATTAAGATTTGTTTTAAATATTCGAATCTTTATATTTGCTAAGCTCTGAATTTTACAAATTCAAGTGTAAAAAGAGCAAACCTGAATATAGAAATAATAATTAGTGATTAGTTGATTTACTTAGATACAGAATAAGGAGTGATTATTTTATTTTGGGGTATCTCAATAAATTAACGTCAAAACTGATGTAAAAACACATATAGAATGAAAGGTTTAAAAATTGTTGTTCTTGCGAAGCAGGTTCCTGACACCAGAAATGTTGGGAAGGATGCTATGAAAGCGGATGGAACTGTGAACAGAGCGGCTTTGCCGGCAATCTTCAACCCTGAAGATTTGAATGCATTGGAACAAGCATTACGTTTAAAAGATAAGTACGAAGGCACAGAAGTTACTCTATTAACCATGGGACCAGGTAGAGCTGCGGAAATTATTCGTGAAGGTCTATACCGCGGAGCCGACAATGGTATCCTTTTGTCTGACCGCGCATTTGCTGGTTCTGACACATTGGCTACTTCATACGCTTTGTCATGTACCCTTAAGAAAATGGGTAAAATTGATATTATTATTGCTGGTCGTCAGGCAATTGACGGTGATACTGCTCAGGTAGGTCCTCAAGTTGCTGAAAAACTAGGATTTCCACAAATTACTTATGCAGAAGATATTGTATCAGCTGAAAAAGGTAATGTTGTTGTAAAACGTCGTTTAGAGCGTGGTGTCGAAACCGTTGAAGGTAAAATGCCAATGGTTGTTACAGTTAATGCTTCTGCTCCTGAATGTCGTCCTCGTAATGCGAAGTTTGTAATGAAATGCAAGCATGCAAGAGCAGTTTCTGAAATGCAAAATGCAACAGAAGACTATATTGCATTACACAGCAATCGCCCATACCTAAATATTGGCGAGTGGAGTGTAAATGATATCGATACGAATTCGGAAGAACTTGGTTTAACAGGGTCTCCTACAAAAGTGAAATCTATCGAAAACGTAGTTTTCCAAGCTAAAGAGGCAAAGGTTCTTGAGCCAACCGATGCTGATATGGGTGAGTTAATGAAAGAATTAATTGCTAACCACACTATTGGATAAATCAGTTATCAGTTACCAGTTGTCAGTTATCAGTTATAATTTTCACTGTTTACTGCTTACTGTTTACTGTTCACTGAAAAAGTGAAATTTAAAAAAGATTATACCGTGAATAACGTATTTGTATATTGCGAAATAGAAGAAGGTCAGGTTGCAGATGTGAGTCTTGAACTTCTTACAAAAGGTAGAAAGTTAGCTGACGATTTAAAATGTGAGTTAGAAGCTATCGTAATCGGACATGAATTAAAAGGTGTGGAAAAGCAAGTTATGCCTTTCGGTGTTGACAAGGTGTGGGTTGCTGATGATAAGCGCTTGTATCCTTATACAACCCTTCCTCACACTTCAATCCTTGTAAAATTATTCGAAGAAGAAAAACCACAAATCGCTTTGATGGGTGCAACAAGCATTGGTCGTGATTTGGGACCTCGTGTTTCTTCTGCTCTTCACTCTGGTCTTACAGCTGACTGTACTAGTCTTGTAATTGGTGACCACGAAGATAAGAAAAACAAGAAAGAGTATAAAGACTTGTTGTATCAGATTCGTCCTGCATTTGGTGGTAACATTGTTGCAACCATTATCAACCCTGATTGTCGCCCACAGATGGCAACTGTACGCGAGGGTGTGATGAAGAAGGAAATTGTTTCTGATGCATACAAAGGAAAAGTTAAAAATATCGATGTAGAAAAATATGTGAAGCCAGAAGACTTTGTAATTAAAGTAATTGAGCGTCACATGGAGAAGTCAAAAGTTAATATCAAAAACGCTGGTATTATTGTAGCTGGTGGTTACGGTGTAGGTTCAAAAGCGAACTTTAATTTGTTAACAGAATTGGCAGAAGTTATTGGTGGTGAAGTGGGAGCTTCACGTGCTGCTGTTGATGCTGGTTTTGCTTCTCACGAGCGTCAAATTGGTCAAACAGGTGTTACTGTACGTCCTAAGTTGTATATCGCTTGCGGTATCTCAGGTCAGATTCAGCACACTGCAGGTATGGAAGAATCAGCAATGGTAATTGCGATCAATACCGATAAGAATGCACCAATCAACGCTTTCGCTGATTACGTAATTACTGGTGATATTGCAGAAGTATTACCTAAGATGATTAAGCAATACAAAGAAAATACGAAGTAATCCGTATTTCTGTTAGCTTGAATTATTAACACAAAAACATCAAAAGAAATGGCTAATTTCTATAGAGATAATGAGGATATGAAGTTCCACTTGGAGCATCCTTTAATGAAAAAAATTGTTGCACTTAAAGAGCGCAACTTCGAAGATAAAGACAAGTACGATTACGCTCCTCTTGATTTTGAGGATGCAATGGATTCTTACGATCGTACTTTAGAGATTGTTGGTGAAATTTGTGGTGACATTATCGGTCCAAACGCTGAAGGTGTTGACCAAGAAGGCCCACAGGTTGTAAATGATCGTGTAATCTACGCTAAAGGTACTGCTGAAAACCACGAAGCTTTAACCAAAGCTGGTTTAATTGGTATGTCTCTACCACGTGAATATGATGGGTTGAATTTCCCAATTGTACCTTACGTAATGGCTGCTGAATTGGTATCTCGTGCCGATGGTGGTTTTGCTAACATCTGGGGACTTCAGGATTGTGCTGAAACTATCCACGAATTTGCATCTAAAGAGCAAAAAGAGAATTACTTGCCTCGCTTTGCTAAAGGTGCTACTGCTGCAATGGATTTGACTGAGCCAGATGCTGGTTCTGACCTTCAGGCTGTACAGTTGAAAGCCACTTACAACAAAGAAGAAGATCAGTGGTATTTGAACGGTGTGAAGCGTTTCATTACCAACGGTGATGGTGATGTTTCATTGGTTTTGGCTCGTTCAGAAGAAGGAACTACTGATGGTCGTGGTCTTTCTATGTTCATCTACGACAAGAAACACATGGCTGTTAAAGTTCGTCGTATCGAGCACAAAATGGGTATTATTGGTTCTCCAACTTGTGAGTTGGTATTTACCAATGCTCCTGCTGAATTGGTTGGTTCTCGTAAAATGGGATTGATCAAATATGTAATGTCATTAATGAACGGTGCACGTTTAGGTGTAGGTGCTCAGTCGGTAGGTATTGCTGAAGCAGCTTATCGCGAAGGTTTGGCTTACGCTAAGGAACGTCGTCAGTTTGGTAAAGCAATTATCGAATTCCCTGCGGTTTATGAAATGCTTACTAACATGGAGGCTAAGTTGAATGCTTCTCGTTCGGTATTATATGAAACATCTCGTTTTGTTGATGTTTACAAATCATATTTCCACATTTCTCAGGATCGTTCTTTAGATAAAGAAGAGAGAATGGATATGAAAAAATATCAGAAATTAGCTGATGTATTTACTCCATTATTGAAGTTATTTGCTTCGGAATTCTGTAACGAAATTGCTTACGATTCATTGCAAGTTCACGCTGGTTCGGGTTATATGAAAGATTACCCAATTGAGCGTTTGGTTCGTGATGCTCGTATTACCAATATCTATGAAGGAACTACTCAGTTACAGGTTGTTGCTGCTATTCGTGGGGTAACTACTGGTGCATATTTAGGTCAAATCAAAGAGTACGAAGCTTCTGATTTGAACCCTCAGTATGAGTACCTAAGAACTACTTTAAAAGCGATGACAGCTAAGTACGAAGAAGCTGTAGCAAAAGTAAATGAAATTAATGCTACTGCTGATCACAATGATTTCCTTGATTTCCATGCTCGTCGTTTGGTTGAAATGGCTGGTTACATTGTCATGGGATACTTGTTGTTGACTGATACTACAAGAAATGATAAATACCATGCATCATGTGAAGTATTCGTTAAAATGGGTAAAGCAAAAGTTGCTTCTTACCTTGAATACATCATGTCTTCAGAATTGAAAGATCTAGGTATTTTCAAAAAATAATAAAGTCTAAGACTTAATGTAAAGAGGTTTCCATAATGGGAACCTCTTTTTTTATTCTCTTTCCCGAAAACATTAGGGGGTAGCTAATGTTAATTCACCGTTAACTCGAATTAACGATTCCTTAAAATATTTTTTCATGTCACAATCATGAAAGGAATTAGTTTTGCCAGCAGTTATTAAGAAAATATGTCGACTTAATTGCATTAAGATTACATACTACTAAAACAAACCATATGAAAGGAAAGAAATTATTTATTAGTGCTATTGCACTATTTTTAGGATTTGCTGCTGTAGCACAAGAAAAATCAGAGTTTACTCCATCGGGAAAAGTAAATGGTAAAGTGTTTTTTAACTACCATTACGATATGACAGATGGTGAAGATCAGGAAAGCAGCTTTGAAATTAAAAGAGCTTATTTTGGATACGATTACAACATCGCAAAAGGATTAAAGGCTAGTATTACACTAGACGTAGGTAAAAACGATGGGGGTAGCGATTATACAGCTTATTTGAAAAAAGCACAATTAGAGTGGAAAGCTTCTTCGGCAGTTAAGGTTTCTTTAGGTATGATTGGAACCGTGCAATTCAAAGAGCAAGAAAAATTCTGGGGATATCGTTACATCATGAAATCGTTTAACGACCAGTATGGTTTCGGATCAAGCGCAGATTTAGGGATTAAAGCCAATTTTAAATTAAACGATTCTTTTTCTGCAAATGCTTTTGTGATTAATGGCGAAGGATATAAAAAAGTACAGGACGAGGATGGCAAGCAAAGAGTAGGAGCGAGCTTAATATATAAAAACAAAGGCTTCATTGCTAAGGCATATGTTGATGCCAATTCAGGTAAAGTAGCGCAAGAAGATGGTAGCGAAGATGACGTAACAACCTCGGCTTTGGCTTTCTTTGCAGGATATAAATTCTCAGATAAATTCAGATTAGCAGCAGAATATAACAAGCTTACCAATGGTACAAAGTATTCAAGAGTTGCGGAAGATCATGATATGGAAGGTTTGTCTGTTTACTCTACCTATACATTCGACAAAAAGTGGGAAGTATTCGGAAGATACGATTACCTAACTTCAAATACTTTGGAAGGCGAAACTGAAAAGTGGAATGCTAAGAACGGTAATGCGATTACTGCAGGTGTTCAATATGCTCCAGTAAAGAATGTAAAAATGGCATTCAACTACCAAGGTTTTAACTTTAAACAAGAAGGTATCGATACCAACTCTTTACTATATGTAAATCTTGAGTTTAAGTTTTAAGAATTTTTGATACGATTATAATTGATGGACAGACTATGGTTTGTCCATTTTTTTGTTTGTATTTTTGCTTGGTTTGAAGTATAATTTATTCTTAATCTAACATTACAAATTGTTACATTGTGAATTACAATTAAATAATCCTAAACAACCAACAATGAAAAAGTACTACCTAATTGCTTTCTGTTTATTTCTGACAGGAAGTTTATTCGCACAAAATTCTAATGATTTAAAGTTAAGTGTAAACAAAGGTTCCATAAAAATGGCAACTGACGATGGGCAGTTTTCGTTTGGAGTTGGCGGACGCGTATACATGGATGCTACAGCTTACTTCGATGATAAAACTGATTTGGGATCAGGATCGGAAGTAAGAGATATTCGTTTATTGGTGAAAGCCGACCTATGGAAAAAATGGAATGCAAAAATTAATATTGGCTTTGCCGATGGAGCGGTTTCGCTTAAGGATGTTTGGTTGATGTATAAAATCAATAAAAACAGTTTTGTTAGAGCAGGACATTTTTTGGAACCTTTTGGAATTGAGCAAACCGAAAGTTCGAAAACAACAAAGTTTATGCATGCAGCAAGTACAATTGAAGCCTTTCGACCAGGAAGAAATTTAGGATTCTCTTATGCTACTTGGAGTAAGAAAATATTTTGGGAAGCTGGTTTGTTTGGAAGCGATACCAATAACAAAACTGAAGGTGATGAAGGATATGGTTTAACCTCTCGAATTGCATTTGCACCAGTTCAAACAGATGGTGGATTGTTTCATATTGGTATGTCTGGAATTTATAGAACTGCCAATTCAACAGGATTTAATGAGTTAGGTGAAGAAAATCCAAAATCGATTCGTTATCGCTCTAGAGCAGCTACTCATATAGAGAAGCGCCGATTTATTGATGCAAAAGTTGGGAATGCTGAAAGCCAGTGTAAACTAGGATTTGAAATGATTGCTGCTACAGGTCCAATTTCCTTTCAAGGAGAATATATTTCTGCTAGGGTGAATCGCAAGTCAAACTTCGAGGATTATTCTGCGAATGGTTTCTATACACAAATTGGATGGCTTGTAAAAGGTGGTAACTACAAATACAAAATGAAATCAGCTCGTTTGGCAAAACCAGGTCCAGGTTCGGTGGAACTTTTGGCGCGTTACAATCAAACCGATTTAAACGATAGCGATGCTTTGATTATGGGTGGGAAACAAAAGGACATTACTGTTGGTGGTACCTGGTATGTAAATCACAACATATTGGTAAAATTCCACTTTACAAATGTTGATTTGGATGAAAACTCCCTAAACGGAGAAGAAAATTTCAACATGATTCAAACTCGTTTGCAGTTTTCGTTCTAAGGAGATAAAACTCGTATAATTGGTAGCAGCAATGTAAAAGGATTCACATTTACATTGCTGCTATTTTTTTATGCGGCATTGATCGTGTTTATACCCTATCTACTAACAATCCATAAATAACCGGAACTGTATGACTGCTAATTTATTCTTAGATTGGATATCTTGGAAATGCAAGGCGGTCAACCTAATTGTAGAATTGCAATCTTGGAAGTCTAAGATGGTCAACCTAATTGTAGAATTGCAATCTTGGAAGTGCAAGATGGTCAACCTAACTGTAGAATTGCACTATTAGAAGAGCAAGGTGGTCCCCAATTGTAGAATTGGATTATTGAAAGTCCAAACCAGGGAGTTAAAGCGCATAGTGAAGACAAGTATTATAATTATATTTGTTGCATGGATAAATCGCAAGCCGAAGAAGAAAAAGAATTTATTAAAAGGATTTTTATTGATGAAATAGGACGACTTCAAAAGGAAGGATTCTATTTCTTTTCGTTTATCATTATGGGACAAGCCATTGAAGCCTTAGGATGCTTTATGGATAACAAGCCATTAAAAGCTCGTGCCCAATCATCAAAACGATTTTCAAAATCATTAAATATCCTTATGGGGAATGAATATAGGGCTGTGAATAAAGATCATTGGTTGTACGATAAGTTGAGAAACCAGCTAACACATTCTTTTGTGCCAAGTAAATCTTTGTTGCTTTGCTCAAGAGCCGATCAGCCTGAAGAGGCAGATCATCTTGATTTTTTAGATGACAGATTGGTTTTGGTTGCCGAGGATATGTATGAAGATTTAGTGAAAGGATGCGAAAAGCTATTTAAAATGATTGATAAAGGAAAAGTGCCTTTAAAGAAAATTGCTGCATCGCCCGAGGAATTGGGCCTTAAATAATACTATGAGTAAGATTAACAAAGTTGTAATTCTGGGAGCAGGAAATTTGGCAACACAATTGGCCATTGCATTACACGATGCAAGTGTGAATATCATGCAGGTATATAGCAGAACCATGCAATCGGCTTCAATTTTGGCCGAGAAAGTGAACTCTACTGCGCTAAGTGATGTAAAGAATCTGGTTGTAAATGCCGATTTGTACATTTTTGCATTAAGCGATAAGGCTTTGCAGCCGGTATTAGATCAAATGCCAATACCAATTGGTGATGTTGTACATACTGCAGGAAGTATTCCAATGGATATTTTTGATGATTACACCGAATGTTACGGTGTGTTTTATCCACTACAAACATTTTCAAAAAATCGGAAAGTTGATTTTTCAAGCATTCCCATTTGTATAGAATCCAATAATTTGGGTTTGCAAGAGGATTTGATGGAGCTGGCAGAAAGAATTTCGACTAATATTCACCTGATTGATTCTGAGCAAAGAAAGCAATTGCATTTGTCGGCAGTATTTACCTGCAATTTTGCCAATCACATGTACAGTATTGGGCAAAAGCTGTTGGCAGAGAAGGATGTGGATTTTGATTTGTTGAAACCACTCATCAAGGAAACTGCAGAAAAGGTACAGGAGCTTGATCCGGTATCTGCTCAAACCGGACCTGCCATCCGATTCGACAAAGAAATAATGACAAAACACGAGAATGAGCTAAAAGATTTACCTGATTTTCAAAAAATATATAGATTTGTCAGTGAAAGCATTTTTACGATGCATTCAGAAAAGAAATAGAACAATTTACACACATAAAATATGGCTTTTTTTAAGGAAGATTTAATGAAAGTAAAGGCTTTCATTTTTGATGTTGATGGAGTACTTTCAACCGAATCGATTGTGATTGATTCTAATGGTGAAATGTTGCGTACAGCAAACACTAAGGATGGTTATGCTATTCAGTATGCAATAAAGAAAGGCTATCCTGTAGCCATTATTACCGGTGGTTTTTCCGATGCTGTTGAAAAGCGTTACCAAGGTTTGGGAATGACCGATATTTATATGGCTTCAAAGAACAAAATGAAAGATTTCGAAGATTTCATTTCAAAACATGATTTAGATCCAGATCATATCATGTATATGGGTGATGATTTGCCTGATTTTGAGGTGATGAAGAGAATTGGGGTTCCTACTTGTCCTGCAAATGCAGTTGAGCAAATTAAAGCGATATCAAATTACATATCAGATAAAGATGGAGGATATGGATGTGTGCGTGATGTAATCGAGCAGGTATTAAGAGCTCACTCAAAGTGGTACGAGTCTGATACAAATATACAAAGCATCTAAAACAATTAAGAGTTAGTAATTATCGATGAATAATTACAAAGGAGATATTGACTCGGTAAAAAGCTAAAATCATGAGTAATTTTTTGAAACTAATTCGTTTTCCAAACCTATTGATAATAGCATTGGTTCAGTATGTAATGCGATATTTTATTGTAGAACCAATTTTGGGGATTAATAGAATTAAGCTACAGTTTTCCGATGTTAATTTCGCCATTCTGGTTTTGGCAACAGTTTGTATGGCGGCCGCTGGTTATATCATTAACGATTATTTTGATACTAAGGCCGATCGTTTCAACAAGAAAGATGTAATTGTAGGAAGGAAGATCACCAGAAGAGTAGCTTTGTTAATGCATCAGGTATTAACTGGAATTTCTATTTTGCTAGGTGGATATGTATCATACAGTGTAGGACATTGGCAATTCGTGTTCATATTTTTTATGGCTGGAGGTTTGCTTTGGTTTTATTCAACTTCTTACAAGTATTACTTTTTGTTGGGAAGTATCCTTATGGCAATGGTTGTTGCAACGGTACCCTTACTGGTTGTAATTTATGAAATACCACCTTTGAATAAAACTTATGCTGATGTTTTGCTGGCTTCTAAAACCAACTTTAATTACTTAATGTATTGGGTTGGAGCATTTTCATTTTTTGCATTTTTTGGAGTATTGATTGGTCAATTTATCCGAGATATGCTTTCCTTAAAAGGAGATCGGGAAATAAAAAGAAAAAGTTTGCCTGCTGTAATCGGCCTAAAATGGGCCAAAGTGATTATTGTGGTATTGATATTATTCTTATCGGCTTCAGTTTTTGGTGTTTGGTATGAATTTCTAAATGCTCCTGTGGATAAAATTACGCCATGGTATTTTGGTATTCTTATCATCTTACCATTGATTTTGTTGGCATATCGAGTAATTAAATTTAAAGAAGGAGAACTTTTTAAACTGGGTAAATTTTTACTTCGATTCGCATTTCTGGCAGGGATATCTTATGCCTTTGTTGTCAATTATATTGTTGAAAAATTATAATGATTAGTTATGGAATCAATTCATAATTCATCACTTATAACTCATAATTATTAGAACCATGTTGAATAATCTTAAAGATTATCATTTAATACTTGCATCTCAATCTCCGCGCAGACATCAAATGTTAAAGGAGTTGGGATTAGAATTTGAAATCAGGACAAAAGATGTTGATGAGGTGTACCCTGAAGCATTGTCTCCTGAAGAAATTCCTGTTTACTTGGCTGAATTAAAGGCCTCCGCATTCGAATCTGATTTTACAAACAATGAATTGGTAATTACGGCAGACACCATTGTATGTATTGATGATTGGATTCTGGGAAAACCTAAAGATAGAGAAGATGCATTTAAGATGTTGAGTGCATTATCAGGAAGATCACATCAGGTGATTAGTGGAGTTTGCTTAAAAAGTAAAGAGAAAAAAGTGAGTTTTGCCACTACTACCAATGTTCACTTTAAAGAGTTGTCAATACAAGAAATAGATTATTACATCGATAATTATAAGCCTTTCGATAAAGCTGGAGCCTATGGCATTCAGGAATGGATTGGTTTTATTGGCATTGATGGGATCGAAGGATCCTATTTTAATGTTGTTGGTTTGCCAATTCAACGATTATATGAAGAGTTATCAAAATTTTAAACAACTATACTAAAACATAGACCATTATGAGAAAAATTAGTTTGCTTCTATTATCAGCATTATTGCTTATTGGAAGCACTGTGAAAGCAGATGAGGGAATGTGGATTCCTATGCTTTTAAAGAAGTACAATATTGAAGATATGCAGAAAGCTGGTTTCAAGCTAACTGCTGAAGATATTTATGACATTAACCAGGCTTGTTTAAAAGATGCTGTGGTTGGCCTTGGGAGAGAGGGAAGACCTTTCCGTCACTTCTGTACTGGTGAATTGGTTTCAGACCAAGGTTTGATGATCACCAACCACCACTGTGGATATGGTGCAATCCAATCGCACTCAACTCTTGAGCATGACTATTTGAAAGATGGTTTCTGGGCCATGAGTCGTGAAGAGGAATTGGCTAATGAAGGAATTACAGCTTCGTTTTTAATTCGCATGGCTGATGTTACAGCAAAGGTATTGGACGGTGTAACTGATGACATGATAGAATCTGATCGTCAAAAGTTAATTAAGAAGCACATTAAAACTATTGTGGAAGAGGCTGAAAAAGATACTCACTACAGAGCTAGTGTGAAAGCTTACTTCAATGGAAATCAGTATTTCATGGCTGTATACGAAATATTTAAAGATGTACGTTTGGTAGGAGCTCCTCCTTCAGCCATTGGTAAGTTTGGTGGTGATACTGACAACTGGATGTGGCCTCGTCATACTGGTGACTTTTCAATGTTTAGAATCTATGCAGGAAAAGACAATAAGCCTGCTTCATATTCGAACGAAAATGTGCCTTTAAAACCTAAACAGTCATTCAAAATTTCATTAAAAGGAGTAAATCAGGATGATTTTACTATGGTTTTTGGATATCCAGGGACAACGACAGAATACCTGACATCTTATGCCTTAAAAATGATGACAGAGGTTGATAATCCTCATAAAATTAAAATCAGAACCAAGAAATTGGATTTGATGCGCGCGGATATGGATGCTTCGCCAATGGTTAGAATTCAATATTCGGCTAAATATGCTGGTGTTGCAAATTCTTGGAAAAGATGGCAAGGCGAGATTAAAGGATTAAAGCGATTGAATGCAATTGAGAAGAAAGAGATTCTTGAGAAGAAATTTGAAGAGTGGGCAAACTCTACTCCTGAATTTAAGAAGAGATATGCAGGTATTCTGGCTAAAATGAAAGCTTATTACAACGAAGTAACTCCACTTAGTTTGGCTAGGGATTATGCAATTGAAGCAGGATTAAGAGGAGCTGAAACTGTTGGTTTGGCTGGTAAATTCAAAACATTATCAACTCTTAAGAAAGAAGATGCTGCTAAAGCTCAACCTGAATTAGATAAACTGAAAAAGGAAAGCGCAAAATTCTTTAAGAACTTTAACCTTCCAACGGAGAAGAAATTATTGGCAGCAACTTTAAAGATGTATAGCGACAATTTATCCGATGAGTTTTTACCTGAGGAGATAAAGAATATCAAGAAAAAATACAAAGGAGATTTTAAGGCTTATGCAGAAAAGGCTTTCGCAAAATCGATATTCGCCAGTCAACCTAAATTGGATCAGTTTATTGAGAATTATAAAGTTTCTCAAGCTAAAAAATTAAGCAAGGATCCATTGTTTGTGTTATCAAATAGCATCTCGTTTTTCTATGGCTCTAAAATAGCACCTGATTACAATAAAATCATGGATCAGATTGATAAGCTACAGCGTACTTATATGGCTGGTTTAATGAAAATGCAACCTGAAAAGGTATTCTACGCTGATGCCAATTCAACTTTCAGAGTTCACTATGGTAAAGTTTCTGGTTACAAGCCAAGAAATGCCGTAAGCTATTCTCACTACACAACTTTGGAAGGAATCATCGAGAAAGATAATCCTGAAATTTTTGATTACGATGTACCTCAGAAATTAAGAGATCTTTATGATTCAAAAGATTTTGGTGATTATGCGAATGCCAAAGGTGAAATGCCTGTTTGTTTTGCAGCTACCAATCACACTACAGGAGGTAACTCAGGTAGTCCGGTTCTGAATGCAAATGGAGAGTTGATCGGATTGAATTTCGACCGCGCATGGGAAGGTGTGATGTCTGATTTAATGTACGATCCTGAGATTTGTAGAAATGTATCTCTTGATATTAGATATGTTCTGTTTATTGTAGATAAATTTGCGGGAGCAGGTTATTTGCTTGATGAAATGAACATTGTAAAATAAAGCAAGATTTTAAGTGTAAAAAAGGAATTACCGATTGAGTAATTCCTTTTTTTTGTTTGATAATTAAACAGACATGAAAAGAAAACTAAAGTTGATGTTGTTTGTCTGTTTGTAATAATTAACTATAAAGTTAATATTCTATTTTAGAAATTACGAATCTTGTTTATAGATTATTGGTTGGTAAATTTTATCTTCTTCTCACTTATTTTCTAACTAATTGCATGGTAGATAGTAATCCTTTAATGGATTAATAAAAAGAATTGGGTTTCTTTTTTTGCGCAGGAATGTTTTGATCTCGTTGGGGCCAAAATATTTATTTAGCAATCCATCATTTTTTTGAGATAGGAGAACCATTAAATCAGAATGGAACTGTTCTGAAAATGAATAGGCGTCTTGCCTCAACCAGTTACTACTTCTCTCTGATTTAACAATTTTATAATCAAACTTGAATTGCTCATACATTCTCTTTGTGAAAATTAGTGTAGCTTTAATTTTTCGTTGAGCTGATTCAGCCTTGTGATTGGCAACAAATAAATGAATTACTGCTTGATTAAAGCGTCCAAAATAACTTGCCCAAATCATTTTTTCTTTTGTTTCTCTTTTAAAATCAACTGGTACAGTTATATTTTGGTAATTACACTTTACCTCGCTTTTTTCTCCTAGTAGTATGCTTGGGATTTTAGCCTTGTATAGATATTTGAAAACTTCATTCCTTTTAAAAGTTGAAAGTTTACCTTTTGCAAACTCAGTAACTATAAAAATAGCTTCCAGTTGTTTTATTGTGTTATTAGGTTCAAGCGCCAAGTTTCCTAATGATATTTCTTTGTAAGCTATGTTTTCCGTATTCAGTTCATCGATTAAACTTATTGGTAGCTTTTTATCGGAAGTGTTTTTAGAAATTTGGGTAAATGCTATCTCTGTTTTAAATATGGATGCTAGCTTAAATGCATGCACTATGGCTTTTCTGATATAATTTTGATCTTGAATTAAGACCAATATATGTTGTGTTTTTCTTCCCATTAATTAAAGAAATAATTTGCTAAATAAGCCAAATGTTTTCTGATATCTGACGAATATACTTAAAAAAAACTCCTTCTTAATAATAACAAGCTAACAGTTTAATCTTAATTTCTAAATATGTTTTGAAAATTAAGACTTAAAAACACGATCGTATTTTTATTTAGAATTGATAGTTTATACGGTATTATTTAGACTAATTATGTATTTGATTAAAATAAATCTATTCCTTTAAATATCATTTATTAATATACCTCAAATTCTTATCTTAGTGCCATTAAGAAAGACTGAAAAGATAAACATAACTTAATACTGCAGTAATGGTGAAAGTGGCAGATATGGTTGATAGACTTAATGCACGTGTTATTTGTGGAAGCAGTGATATGGATCAAGAAATTCAATTTGGATTTGCTTCGGATTTAATGAGTGACGTACTAACATTAGATACAGAAAATCTTCTTTTAATAACGGGTTTAAATAATCTGCAGACCATTCGTACATCTGAAATGTCTGATATATCTTTCATTTTATTTGTAAGAGATAAGAAAGCGACAGAGGAAATGAAAGAATTGGCATGTGAGAATGAGATTACTTTAATCGAATGTGGACATTCAATGTTCAGAGCTTGTTCAATTTTAAATGAGATAGGTTTACAACCTGTATATTAATAGACGGGAATGGAATTTAAGTTTGCAATAGAGGGTGGTAATTTTTCTAAAGCAGGATCAGCTTCAAGTGAAGTGAAAAAAATCCTTAAACAGCTAAATGTAAATCCTAAGATTATAAAGAGAACAGTTGTTTCATTGTATGAGGCGGAAGTTAATGTTGTAGCTCATGCATTTGAAGGCAATATGAACGTGGATATCGATACTGACAAGATTGTCGTAAAGATTGAAGATAAAGGTCCAGGAATTCCAGATATTGATCAGGCCATGCAAGAAGGATATTCTACAGCTTCTCCTCAGGTAAGAGAAATGGGGTTCGGTGCCGGAATGGGATTGCCAAACATCAAACGTAATTCTGATCAAATGAATATTACTAGCAAGGTTGATGTTGGTACAGAGCTTGAAATCATAAATTATTTCGGATAGAATAATGGAGCAGATTCATTTTTATCACGCATTAAAAGTAGTTGATGAAGTGTGTATGGGATGTACACACTGTATGAACGTATGCCCAACTGCTGCTATTCGTGTAAAAAATGGTACTGCTGATATTAATAAAAATGCTTGTGTTGATTGTGGTGAATGTTTGAAAGCTTGTCCTGTTAATGCGATTATTGTGGAGCAGGATGACTTTACTCAAATATTCAACTACAAACAGAGAGTAGCTCTTTTGCCTACTGTTTTATTGGGGCAATTTCCAGATGACGTTTCTGAGGTTCAAATTTACAATGAAATCAAAGACCTTGGATTTACGCATGTTTATGAGGTGGATGGTGCTGTTGATGTATTGATTGATTCTACTAAAAAATTTATGCACAAGCATCATCAGGAGAGACCTTTTATATCTAGCTTTTGTCCAGCAATTGTTAGATTGATACAGGTTAAATTTCCAGCTCTTGTGGATAATATCATTCAGTTAAAACCTGTAATTGATATTTCAGCTCAGTTTTATCGCAAGAAACTACAAGATAAAGGATATGCCCAGAAAGAAATAGGGATTTTTTACGTGACTCCTTGTGCTGCAAAAATTGCAGCGGTAAAAAGTCCTGTAGGAGAGGAGAAATCTTTAATAGATGGAGTTATTAATATGGATTTCATCTACAATAAGGTTCTGCTTAGTATTAAGAATAGTAAGAAGGAAACAAAAAAATACCCAGAAAATATACATATGTCTCGAAGAAGCATTGGTTGGACGCTAACAGCGGGTGAGGCATCAAGGTATTCAGGAAGGTGTTTGGCTATTGATGAGATACATAATGTAATTGAGGTTTTGGAAAAGTTGGAGAACGAAGAAATAACCGATGTGGACTTTTTGGAACTTCGAGCATGTGATCACTCTTGTGCAGGAGGAGTACTAGCTGCCGAGAATCGTTTTCTTGCAATTGAACGCTTGAGAAAACGTGCTGCTTGGTATCATAGAAACAAGCCTATGATTATGCCGGAAAGAGAAATTGATTTGTATAAAACATACCTTCAGGAGAATATTGGAATAAATAAAGTGGAACCACGATCGATTTTAAGTTTAGATTCGGATATGATGGTTGCCATGAAGAAGATGAAGAAAATCAATCGTATTATGAAAGTTCTTCCCGGAATCGATTGTGGAGCTTGTGGGGCACCACGCTGTCAGGCTTTGGCGAAAGATGTGGTTCAGGGAAAGGCTAAGATGACACAATGTGTTTTTCTTCAAAAGATGTTAACCAAAGAAGGTTTAATATCTCCTCAGGAATCATTTGATATTTCAGAAGACACTTGGGGGAAAAGCAGGTTTGAAAAAAAGAATTTAAACGATCATTAATACCATGATAGTACAAGATATAGTTGAAAAGTTAGGACTGAAAGTTTGTTCAGGAGCAAATGGATTGAATCGTGAAATAGAAGGAGGTTACACTTCGGATTTGTTAAGCGATGTTATGGGAAATGCAGATGAAAACCATGTTTGGGTGACATTGCAAACTCACAAGAATATCATGGCAATTGCTTCTTTAAAAGAATTGGCAGCCATTGTTTTGGTAAAAGGTTATGAACCAGAAGCAGATGCTGCAGAACAAAGTAATGAGGAAGGAATTCCAATTCTTTCTTCAGAGGAGGAAGCTTTTGAGCTAACAGGAAAACTATATGAAATCATAAATCAGGCAAAATAGAATGAGAAAGTACCGGGCAGATTTGCATACGCATACTGTTTTATCTCCCTGTGGAGACTTGGAGATGAGCCCGGTTAATATTGTTCAAAAAGCCAGTGAACGTGGAATTGACATATTGGGAATAACGGACCACAATTCGACCTTGCATGCACCGCTAATTAAAGAATTGGCTGCAAAGGAAGGAATTATGGTCTTGATGGGAGCAGAGGTAACCACCAAGGAAGAGGTACATTGTTTGTGCTTTTTTGAGGATGAGGTAAAACTTTCTGAATTTCAGAAATACTTAGATCAGCACTTACCAAAAATACCTAATGATGAAAATAAATTTGGATATCAGGTGGTAGTAAATGAGAAAGAAGAAATTGTTGATGAGGTAGAATGTCTCTTGATTTCAGGGTTGAGTCAGAGTATTGAAGAAATTGAAAGAAAAGTTCATGATTTAGAAGGATTATTTATTCCTGCTCATATCAATAAAATGATGAACAGTATCATAAGTCAATTAGGGTTTTTACCTGCCGATTTGAACGTTGATGCATTGGAACTCTCTCATCATATAACAAAAGAAGAGTTCTTAAAAAAGAATAAGTATTTGAGCAAATACAACTTTATTACAAGTTCGGATGCTCATTATATTGAAAATATAGGCAATACGTGGACTAATTTTTTTATGGAAGAATTAAGTTTTTGTGAAGTAAGGAAAGCGTTGAGATCAGAAAAAGGCCGAAAAGTAGAGATTGAAAAATGAAAGATTTGTCGATGCATATTATGGATATCATCCAGAATTCAGTGAGAGCTGAAGCATCTTTGGTTGAATTGAAAATTACAGAAAGTATGAAAGAAGACTTGTTTTCAATCTCAATTAAAGACAATGGCTTTGGAATGTCTGAAGAGATGCTGGCAAAGGCGATTGATCCATTTTTTACAACCAGAACCACACGAAAGGTTGGGTTGGGCCTGCCTTTGCTAAAGCAAAATGCGGAAATGACAGGAGGAAGGATGGAAATCAGTTCGAAAGAAGGTGTTGGGACTGAATTGGAAGCAACTTTTTCTCACAAACACCTTGATCGTCCTACATTAGGAGATATAGCGGGAACAATGGTTTTGTTGGTAGGAGCGAATCCGGAAATGGATTTTATTTATACGCATATTACCGATGAGGGTGAATATATTTTTGATACGAAAGAAGTAAAGGAAGTTTTGGATGATATGCCGGTTTCAGATCCGAATATCATGCAATACTTAAAGGAAATGATTAAAGAGAACCTAAACACAATATTATATAGATAATTAAATTCTAACCTTTAATAATTTGAGATTATGGCAAAAGTTAAATCCCTTGCAGATCTGAAGAAGATAAAAGAAGAGCTGCATGCAAAGATGGATCTTAGGGAGAAGAGCAACGATCCGGAAGCTCAGGTGCAAATTAAAGTTGGTATGGCAACTTGTGGAATTGCATCAGGAGCAAAAGAGGTAATGGAGTTTCTAATTGAAGCTACAGCCAAAAGAGGTATTAATTCTATTGTTACGCAGACAGGTTGTATGGGATACTGCTATGCAGAACCAACAATTGAAGTAACAATGCCAGGTAAAGAACCTGTTGTTTTTGGAGATGTTGATCTTAAGAAAGCTGATGAAGTTATTGAAAAGTACATCAAGCAGGGTGAATTAGTAGACGGCATTATTCCTGTTAACTACAAAACTATTGACAACAACTAACAAAAGAAAACGCAATTATGGAAAAGTATAAAATGCATATTCTTATTTGTGGAGGTACAGGATGTCGTGCATCTGCAAGTGAGGCTATTCAAAATAATCTACAGGATGCTCTAAAAGCTAAAGGGCTTGAAGAAGAAGTTCAGGTAGTAATGACAGGTTGCTTTGGATTTTGTGAAAAAGGACCGATTGTAAAAATTCTTCCTGATAATACCTTCTATATTGAAGTGAAGCCTGAAGATGCAGAAGAAATTATCGAAGAGCATATTATTAAAGGACGTAAAGTAATGCGTTTACTTTATACCGATCCTGAAAAGAAGGAAGTTGTTAGTGACTCTAAGCATATGGGATTCTATAAAAAGCAGATTCGTATTGCATTGCGTAACTGTGGTTTTATTAATCCTGAAAATATCGATGAATATATTGCTACTGAAGGATACGCAGCTCTTGGAAAGTGTTTAACTGAGATGACTCCACAGTCAGTAATCAATGAAATTAAGGACTCTGGACTTCGCGGACGAGGAGGTGGAGGTTTCCCAACAGGTTTGAAGTGGGAATTTGCTTCTAAAAACGATGCTGATCAGAAATATGTAGTTTGTAATGCTGATGAGGGAGATCCAGGAGCATTTATGGACCGTTCTATCCTTGAGGGAGATCCACACTCAGTACTAGAGGCAATGGCTATTTGTGGTTACACAATGGGTGCTGATAAAGGTGTGATCTATATCCGTGCTGAGTATCCACTGGCAATTGAACGTTTGAAAGTGGCTATCGCTCAAGCTAGAGAATATGGTTTGTTAGGTAATGATATTCTTGGTTCTGGTTTCAACTTTGATGTTGAAATGCGTTATGGAGCTGGAGCTTTCGTATGTGGTGAGGAGACTGCATTGATTCACTCTATGGAAGGACTTCGTGGTGAGCCTACTGTTAAGCCTCCATTCCCAGCGGAATCTGGTTATAATGGAAAGCCTACAAACGTAAACAACGTTGAAACTTTTGCTAACATTCCTGTTATTATTAATAAGGGTGCTGGTTGGTTCAACAAAATTGGTACAGAAAAATCAACTGGTACTAAAGTATTTGCTTTGGCAGGTAAGATTAATAACGTAGGTTTGATCGAGGTGCCAATGGGAACTACTCTTCGTGAAGTAATTTACGAAATTGGTGGTGGTATCAAAGATGGTAAGAAATTCAAGGCTGTTCAAACAGGTGGTCCATCAGGTGGATGTCTGACTGAAAAACACTTGGATACACCAATTGATTTTGATAACCTTCTTGCTGTTGGTTCTATGATGGGATCAGGTGGTATGATTGTAATGGACGAAGATGACTGTATGGTTTCTGTTGCAAAATTCTACCTTGACTTTACTGTTGAAGAATCATGTGGTAAGTGTACTCCATGTCGTGTAGGTAACAAGCGTTTATACGAATTATTGGATAAAATTACCGAAGGTAAAGGTACCAAGGAAGATCTTGATTTATTGAGAAACTTAAGTACTGTAATTAAAGATACTTCTCTTTGTGGTTTAGGACAGACATCACCAAATCCTGTTCTTTCTACAATTGAAAACTTCTACGATGAATACATTGCTCACGTTGAGGAACATAAGTGTCCATCAGGTCAGTGTAAGGCATTAATGCAATATGTAATTGATCCTGAACTTTGTGTTGGATGTACTCTTTGTGCTCGCAACTGTCCGGTTGATTGTATTGCCGGAGATCGTAAGGAAGCTCACATTATCGATACAGCTAAGTGTATCAAGTGTGGTGCTTGTATGGAGAAATGTAAGTTTAATGCGATTAGCATTCAGTAAGGAGGATCTTAAAATGGAAAAAATGATCAAATTAACCATTGATAATAAACAAATAGAAGTACCTCAGGGAACTACTATTTATGAAGCAGCAAAGGAGTTAGGAATTGAAATTCCAACGCTTTGTTATATGCACTTGGGTGATATGGGCATTGAACACAAGCCTGGCGGATGTCGAATTTGTGTTGTTGAGGTAGAAGGACGTCGTAACTTGGCACCTTCTTGTAACTCAAAATGTGAGGAAGGAATGGTTATTCATACTCACAACATGAGAGTGTTAAATGCTCGTAAAACTGTAATGGAGTTGATGCTTTCTGATCACCCATTTGATTGTTTGGTTTGTGCAAAATCAGGAAATTGTGATTTGCAAACCATGGCGCACCAGTTTGGCGTACGCGAATTACACTACAAAGGTGAACAGTCAACTTATAAAGTAGATTACTCTCCATCTATTATCCGTGATATGGATAAGTGTATCATGTGTCGTCGTTGTGAAACAATGTGTAATGATGTACAAACTGTTGGTGCTCTTTCTGCAGTAAACAGAGGTTTTGAATCTGTTGTAGCTCCAGCTTTCGAAATGGATTTAGAGAAATCAACTTGTACTTATTGCGGTCAGTGTGTAGCTGTATGTCCTACAGGTGCATTAACTGAGAAAGATCACACGAATCAATTGATTAGAGATCTTGCTGATCCTAAGAAAACTGTTGTTGTACAAACAGCTCCTGCTGTACGTGCTGCTTTGGGTGAAGAGTTTGGAATGGAAGCTGGTACTTTGGTTACCGGTAAAATGGTTTCTGCATTACGCAGATTAGGTTTCAATAGCGTATTCGATACTGATTTTGCTGCCGATCTTACAATTATGGAGGAAGGTACTGAGTTGCTTGAGCGCTTGCAGAAACACCTTGATGGAGATAAGGATGTTAAACTTCCTATCTTAACTTCATGTTGTCCAGGTTGGGTGAACTTTTTCGAGCACCACTTCCCAGATATGAAGGATATTCCTTCAACAGCTCGTTCTCCACAGCAAATGTTTGGCCCTATTGCTAAAACTTATCTTGCAGATAAGATGGGTGTGAAGCGTGAGGATATGATTGTTGTATCAATTATGCCTTGTTTGGCTAAAAAGTATGAGTGTCAGCGTGACGAGTTTAAAGTAGATGGTGATCCTGATGTAAACTATTCAATTTCTACTCGTGAGTTAGCGAATTTGATTAAGCAAGCTAATATGGATTTAACAACTCTTCCAGAAGAAGATTTTGATAATCCACTTGGTGAATCAACTGGTGCTGGTGTAATCTTCGGTGCTACAGGTGGTGTAATCGAAGCTGCTGCTCGTACTGCTTACGAAGTTTATACAGGAAAAACTCTTGAAAAGGTTGATTTCGATGCATTGCGTGGTATGGAAGGTATCCGTAGCGCAACTGTAGATTTCGATGGTCTTCCAATTAACATTGGTATTGCTCATGGTTTAGGTAATGCACGTAAACTTCTTGAAGATATCAGAGATGGTAAATCACAATATCATGCAATTGAAATTATGGCTTGTCCTGGTGGTTGTATTGGTGGTGGTGGTCAGCCATTACACCATGGCGATTCTTCAATTTTGAAGAAACGTGCAGCTGCTCTTTATCGCGAAGATGAAGGAAAAGCAATCCGTAAGTCACACGAGAATCCATACATTATTAAATTGTATGAAGAATTCTTGGGTAAACCATGTAGTGAATTATCTCATAAGTTGTTACATACTCATTACTTCGATAAGAGTAATGAAATCGAGATTGAATAAATTATTTTGAACCATCAGGATTTGAAATCCAACAATATAAGGAGTTTATATTATGGCAAAAATTAAATTAGCAAAATCCAAAGTGGATAAGCTTGTGGAGATTTGCAAATCATTTAATAATGAAGGAAGCGAGTTGATTAATGTGCTTCATAAGGCTCAGGAGACTTTTGGTTACCTGCCTGCAGAAGTTCAGGAAATCATTGCTCGTGAATTGAATGTAGCTGTTGCTCACGTTTATGGTGTTGTAACATTCTACTCATTCTTTTCAATGGTACCTAAAGGAGAATTCCCAATCTCAATCTGTATGGGAACTGCTTGTTATGTAAGAGGTGCCGAAAAAGTATTGGAAGAATTCAAGCGTCAGCTTGATGTGCCAGTGGGAGAAACCACAGAGGATGGTAAATTCTCTATTAGTTGCTTGCGTTGTGTAGGAGCTTGTGGTTTAGCGCCAGTTGTTACTATCGGCGAGCGTGTTTATGGACGTGTTGCTGCTGGTGATGTAGCAGATATCATCAAAGAGTATCAATCGTAAATATCTGATTTGATATAAAATTAAACCCTCCGGTAGTTTTGCCGGAGGGTTTTTTGTTAACGTTTATTAACAAGTAAAAGTTAAAACTTGTTAAATAAATTATAAATTAACATCAATATATTAGATTTTTTCTGTGCTATTCTTGTTTTAAGCAGCTAAAACTTTATTGTAATTAGGTCTACTATAAAGTTACTTAAATGCTTTTTAAATGATAGAAGTTTTATGACAAACTTGTATTTGCTCAGTAATCTCAAGTTTCTTCATATTAAGTCATAAAAAAAAAGCCGTTTCAAATTCGAAACGGCTTTTGAGATTATAAGATTAATTTCTAGTTATCCTTATCGTCTTCATCCATTGTAGGATTGAATTCCCACATGTCATCATAGTAAGTTCCAGTACCAACAACTGTACCAGTAGTAATAAAACCTCTATTGTTTAATGTAAATGCAACAGCATCCTCTCTTGAATACACTTCAGGGCTTTCAAGTGCTGTTTTTTCATCCCACTCATCTCTAGTTGGGTTATACTCCCATACTTCTCTTGATAAGCCAGAATTTCTACCAGTTGCAATATAACCTTTGCCATTGATTACAAATGAAACAGCTTGTGAACGTTGTACATCTTCCCAACGGTTGTCATCATCAAGATCTTCTTTTCTGGTCCATCCATTAAATGTGTTGGTAACTTTTGCAGGATCGTATTCCCAAACATATTTCATGCTGTTTTCTCCTGAAACGATATATGCTTTGTCATCGATAACAAATGCAGTGGAGTTTTTAGCTTTTTCTCCATCATATGCAATTTTAGTCCAACTTCCATCAAATTTATAGAAGTCTTTTAAGTTTGTTCGATCTTCACCTTCTTGAAATCCGTAACCAGTACCAACATATCCAATACCATTAATTGTAAAAGCAATAGCACCTTGTCTTGCTGATGGTCCACCAGTCATATCAACAGCAGTGGAATTCCATGTGTCTGTAGATGGGTCAAATTCGTAAAAATCACCTAGCCTTTCATCATCATCATCTACTCCAAGACCAACATATACTTTTCCGTTAGCTTCGAAAGCTACAGCTTCTCTTCTTGCTGCTCCAGGGAAATCACTCTGAACTTTACTCCATCCATCTTGAAGGCTGTACTTGTAAAACGTCTTTAATGCGTCTTTTCCATCATAACCTGTACCAACGTAAGCGTAATCACCAATTACGAAGCTTACTGCACCGCTTCTAGCACGTCCTTCAAATGAAGAACTTTTAATCCAGTTACCCACTAAATCATTATCGCTACCACAGCTGGTAAAAAACAGAGATAATGCAAATAATACTATTAATAGTCGTTGTTTCATTTGTTATGATTTTATCAATTAATTTTTAATTTCTTACTAGTGTTTAAAACATCCTAAATTATGTAGACGACAAATATAAAATAAAAATCCATAAGTTCATTTTCAGATAGTAAAAATAAGCGGTATTTAACAAATTTTACCAATTAAAGAATAAATTCGATAGTCTCAATATTTTATTTATATTTGTGCGTTATCCAAAAATATGACAAAGGTTGATAATTAATCATAAGTTGCAATTCACTCCTTAAGTTATATGATTAATATTTTAAATTATGAGAATGAGAACAAACCAAGTATTTTTATTGCTGTTAACATTAAGTTTTTTTGTTGGTTGTAACTCTAACAACTTTGAAGAACATCAGATAGGTGATAACCTTATTGATGAAAGTTCAGAAGTTGTTCTTATTGATAGTCTTACGATAAAAAGTTCAACTGTAATCTTGGATTCTGTGATTACATCAAGATTCAGTAATGCTATCCTTGGGAGATATCAAGATGAATTTCTTGGTGATGTAAAATCGGAGTATTACGGCGTGTTGGACTTTAAAGGAGGGTTTCCCAAGCCTGTTAAAAAAGTGGATAATGTATCTGTAAAGGTTCCTATAAGATTTGACTCATTGGTTTTTATGGCATATCCTAATAAGGAATATTTTGGCGATACATTAAAGGTACAGCGTTTGATAATTAATAGATTAACCGAAAATATCAAGTTGCCAGATAATGAGAACTTCTTTTATGCTCATTCTAAATTCGATTATAATGAAACACCTTTATTGGATACAGAATTCTTCCTCAATCCAGTCAAGCAATCTGATTTTGATGATGTGATAGATTCTCACGGTAAAAATCAAGAGATCGATTATTATGGAGAATATTATGGTAAAGGAATTTATATAAAAATGGATGACGAAGAAGCAATTTCATTAGGGGAGGAAATTGTAGAATTAGTAAATGCAGAAAGTGATACAGTTGTAGAGCCAAAACATTGGCACAAATACATTAAGGGGTTGGTTATTCGTTCAGGGGATAATAATAGTGTAATGTGGAAAGTTCCAATTGGAGATAATAAAGTACGATTGAGATTATATTATAGTGAAACGGACTATGAAGAGGCTGGTAGGCAAAAGTTTCATGACTTTCCTATTGTACTAGCTGGAACAGATGAAAGTTGGACTTTTACAAACTATTTATCCGATAGGTCGTCTACTCCACAGCAATTGGATAAATTGGAAGAGCAAAAAAATGATTTAGAATCTGATGAAACAGATAATTTAACCTTTATACAAGGTGGTGTGGGGCTGTATACTAAAATTAATATTCCTTACATAGAAAATCTAAAAACACTTGGTATAACGGGAGGAGTTTTAAGGGCAGAGTTGAGAATGTATCCGAAGAATAATAGCTTTGATGATGAATTATTTCCATTGCCGCCTGCAATAGATGGTCAAACGAACTTGTTGTTATACAATACAAATGAAGATAATGAGTTCAAATCAACTTTACCAGGATCGAATAATACGCCTTTGAGTTTTGTTCTTATGAAGAATTATCAAAATAAGAACGAGACGTATTATACGGCTGATTTAACTTCTTATGTGAATAATATTCTCGTAAACGGTAAAGAATATGAAGATGCTATTTTGATTGGATTTCCATTGGAGAGTGTTGGTAATACTTATGATCGTTTAATTATTGAAGATGATCCAAGTTCGGATTTTAGAATTAGATTGAAGGTTACATACGTAATTCAACGATAAATAAAAGAGTTAAGAAAAATATTTACAAAATATATATGGCTAGATTGATGAAAAGCTTAAAATCTGTTGGTAAAATCTGCTTTTTGATAGTAATTGGATTGATCTATGTGTCCTCTGATCTGTCAGCACAAAATAACACAAGTTCTCCGTATTCTTATTATGGCTATGGAGAATTGATGACTCAAGATATTATTAACCCTGCAGGGTTAGCAAGTCTATCATATAGTGATGGAGGTGTTCTAAATATAAATAATCCAGCTGCACTTTCTCAGTTAGATAGTTTGAAGTTTATATTTCAATTTGGAATGACTGCTAAATTTAGTAAGCTAAAGCAGGGGAATGATGATGATACTTTTAATGACTTAAATTTTTCGAAATTAGCATTTGGTTTTAGGGCGGCACCTGGTTATGGTGTAGCAGTTTCATTAGTTCCATATACAAGTTTAGGTTATGATATTACTAATATAGAATATGTAGAAGGAGGATCAGACTATATAATTCGTTCCTTAAAAGGAACCGGAGGCCTAAATCAATTAGTATTGTCAAATGGTTTTAGAATTACGAAGAACTTGTCTTTAGGCGTAAATGGGATTTATATATTTGGAAATAATAGTCGAGATGAGTCAATCATTCCTAGAGGAGGTGGTGCTTCAACTTACTTAAATAGCTCAAAATTAATATCAACTGGATTGAATTTTAATGTTGGTGCACAATATCAATTCAATTTTGTGGATAACTCTATTATTTTGGGAATGAAATATCAGCCTAAGGTAGGGGTTAGAGCTAAACGAGAAGTTGAAGTGGTGAATTTGGGTGTAATAAAATACAATGATACTGATCGTGGAAGATATGATGTTCCTGAGGTTTATAGTGTATCTTTAGGGATGAAAAAAGGTAAACAACTTTGGGTGGGAGCCGATTATCTGCTAGAAAAATGGAGCGAAACTAAAAAATTCGAGAAGGAGAATCAATTGGTTGATCGTAATAAGTTTTCACTTGCAACCATATATAAAGCAAATGATGGTTATGCAACCAAGTTCTTCAAGAAGTTAACCTATCGTTTCGGTGCATTTTATGATACTGGCTACATGAGAGTGCGAGATGAACGAATCAAAACAAAAGGATTTAGTTTTGGTGTAGGTATGCCATTGGCAAGAGGAAAAGGAATGATTAATATGTCATTTGAATTTGGACAAATGGGCTTAACTGCCAATAATCTGGTGAGAGAAGATTATGGACGAATTAATATTGAATTGAACTTGTTCGAAAATTGGTTTATAAAGAGAAAATATCATTAATAACATATCAGATATAAAAAAAAACCCTTGGAGAAGCCAAGGGTTTTTTTGTGTTTGAATTTTAAATAGAAAATTTGGACCTCAAACTCCAATTTGTAATCATTTCAAAATAATAATGATTAATTTTGTGCTGAAAACTAACAAAATACTATACAACTCAAATGTTGTTTAGCACTTGAGTTGAAGATATACAGCGAATAACATGAAAATGATCTACAAACCTCAAGAGTATCGGATTAAAGATGAGAGGATGAAACCTTTTATCGATGAATCTGAAATTTGGGAAATGCTTGAAGAAGCTGACGCATCTAAGGAAAATGTTCGTCGAATTATTAAAAAGTCACTTGATAAGAATCGACTGAGTTTACAGGAGACTGCGGCTCTTTTGAAAACTGAAGATCCTGAATTAATTGAGGAAATTAAAGAAGGTGCTCGTACCTTAAAGGAGAGAGTTTATGGTGATAGAATAGTAATTTTTGCTCCTTTGTACATTGGAAACAAGTGTACCAATAATTGTACTTATTGTGGGTTTAGAGCATCTAACAAAAAGCAAAAAAGAACTACTCTTTCACATGACCAGATTATTAGCGATGTAAAGGCATTGGAAGATAATGGGCAGAAGCGTTTGATATTGGTGTATGGTGAACATCCAATGTATGATGCGGATTTTATTGCGGATTCCGTGAAAACGGTTTATAAGGTGAAATCTGGCAACGGTGAAATTCGTCGTGTGAATATTAATGCTGCTCCTTTGGATATAGAAGGATATAAGAAAGTGAAAGAAGCTGGAATTGGGACTTATCAGATATTCCAGGAAACATATAACAGAGAGGCTTATTCGCGTTACCATATCAGTGGTAAGAAGGCAGATTTTGATTGGAGACTTACAGGTTTGGATCGTGCACAAGAGGCATTAATTGATGATGTCGGAATTGGTGCCTTGTTTGGACTTTTCGATTGGAAATTTGATGTGATGGGCTTGGTTCGCCATGTAAATCACTTCGAGGCGTGTTACAATGTTGGTCCACATACTATTTCATTTCCTAGAATTAAAGCAGCTTCGGATTCTACGATTGATCCAAAATTTGAAGTAAGTGATGGAGATTTCATTCGTTTGGTTGCAATTTTAAGGCTGGCGGTCCCATATACAGGATTAATTTTAACGGCTCGTGAAACTCAAGAGATTCGTGAAGAAGTAATCCGACTAGGAGTATCGCAAATTGATGCAGGTACCAATATCCAATTGGGAGGGTATAGCGAGGAATCCAGAGAAGAGCAGAAGTTAGATCATGAACAATTCGAGATTGGTGATACCAGAAGTCTTGGAGAAGTAATTGATGAGCTTTTAGACAAGCAATACTTGCCATCATTCTGTACGGCTTGTTATCGTAAGGGAAGAACAGGTGAACATTTTATGGAATTTTCTGTTCCTGGCTTCATCAAGAGATATTGTACTCAGAATGCAATTCTTACTCTTGCTGAATATCTGGAAGATTACGGTACTCCTGAAATGAAAGAAAAAGGATATAAGTTAATCGAACTAAAGAAGAAAGAGCTAAAAGATACCCAAAAAGTTGAGCAGCTTGAGGAGCGTCTCGAACTTGTTAAAAAAGGGGAGCGTGACCTTTATTTCTAATTGTTTCATTGGGTTTTGAGTTTATAAACTAGTGCTTTTTTCGTAACTTATTAAGGCACTATTCTCTAATTCAAAATTCAGTAACGATGATTAAATCAACAATTCGAATTTTTGGGATTCTTATCCGGGATAAGGATAAAGAAGAAGGTTGTGTTCAAGAAATTCTGGCTCGATATGTTAACTCGATAAAAACCAGGTTAGGTATTTATGAGGTTGAGCATGCAGAAAGTCACCCTTATGGTCTGATCTTAATTCAGGTAATTGGCTCAGAAAAAGATATGGATCGGTTCGAAAAAGAAATTTACGCAATTGAAGGTGTTGAGATTCAACACATGTTTTTTGAACCTTAATCTAAAAGAAAATGTCCGACAATTGTCGGACATTTTCTTTTAGATGGCTTTTTCCAAATCAATATAAAAGTTCGCTCCTTTTCCAGGTTCACTTTCGCACCAAACTTTTCCTTTCATTGCTTCCACATATTTCTTTACAATGGATAAACCTAATCCGGTTGATTTTTCTCCTCCAGTAGGTCTTGAGCTTAATACTTGAAACTTACCAAATAATTTGCCTTGATCTTCGGCTGAAATACCTGGACCTTCGTCGCTAACCAAGGATCTGATTTTATCGCCTTCTTCCCAAATTTTAATGTGAATGTTCTTGTTGTTTGGTGAAAACTTAATGGCATTGGAAACCAAATTTTCATAAACTTGCGTCATGTAATTAGGATCTACCATTGCATATGTGTCATTCACATCAAGCTGCAGATTTAATTGTTTTTGTAGCAAATGATCTTTAAAATTCAAATTCACCATTTCAATCAACTTCTTTAAATTGGTTTTTTCGAGTTGAAGATTGATTGATTTTGACTCAATTACGCCTATGTCCAGAATCTTTGAAATCATTTGATTCATTCTTTGCAGCGCTTTTAGCATGAATGAAACATTTTCAAGATCCTCTGAGTTATTCTCAGAAGCCATCTTATCCTTAAAGTATTCGGTGATTGATATTGTTGAAGTCAGAGGATTCTTTAAATCATGAGCAATGATCCCAATAAGATGGTTCTTTTCATGGTTCAATTCTGTTAGTTCCGCATTCTTAATTTGTATTTCTTCTTTTTGTCTTCTGATATCCTTGTTGGCCTTTTGTAATGTTTTACTTTGAGCTTCAATCTTTCGATACGATTGTGCATTTTCCACTGCTATACTTGCATACACTGCAATGTTTTGTAATAAAGACAAATGATAGTTTTGGTAAGCATTGGTCTTGAAGCTTTGTACTGTAATTACCCCAATTGTTTTATTTTTCACCTTAAGCGGAAGGTAAATTACAGATTTTGGAGTTCCGGATTTCTCAATAGGAATAATTTTGGTGATGTATTTGCGATACTCTTTCTGTAAATCTTTAATGAATACATCTTTTTGTTCTTTATAGCAGTAAATTGCCAACCTGGTATCGTCTTCCATTGCAAATTCAACCGAGTCCAGATTTGTTCCATCTTCTTTAATTCTTGGGAACACCAAACTATTACTTTCTTTCTGATAGATTCCAATTCCAAAAATGGCTGCATCCATTAATTCATTTACCGATTCGTATACCGTATCAATGATACTTTCAACAGATAAATTGGCGGTAATTACCTTGCCAATATCATTTAAATGAATCAGGTTAATATAGGATTTCTGAAGGTTTTGAGCTTGTTCACTAATTTCATCTTTCTGTTCTGCGAGAACTTTGTTTTGAGCCTCGATTTCGAACTTTTGCTCACGAACTTCTTTTGTTTTTTCAGTAACTAATTTTTCAAGCTCGATTCTTTTCTGTTGAATATTCCGAATTCGTGCTCTCATAATCAGGTAAACTACAAGAGCTAAAACTAAAATCTCAAGAGTAATTGCCCACCATGTCTGATACCATGGAGGTCTAATTTTAAAATGATATTCATAAGGAGATGAAGTCCATTTTCCATCACTATTTGAAGCCATTATTTTAAAAGTGTATTCTCCGGGCGGAATTCTGGAGTAGATGGCTTCACTTTTATCACTTATTGGTGACCATTCCTGATCCAGGCCTTCCAATTTCCATTTGTATTTTACTTTCTCGGGTGCTTTATAGCTTAATGCCTCAAATTTAAAGGTGAGATGATGCATATCATGTGTTAGGTTGAGATCCTGTGGCAACGGGAACCAAGGATTAACACCACACATGCATTTGCTGTACTTTTCATCTCTCCAATTTACTTTTCGGAAGAATAATTTAATATCAGTTAATTGAATAATTGGAGGGTTTGGGTTAACAACATCTTTGGTTGGGCTAAACATCATAGCGCCATTAATCGTTCCAAACCATAAATTGCCTTTTTTATCAATGTAATTACAAGAGCCATTGTTTTCAATTCCAACAAAGCCATCAAATTTGTTGTAGTGTCTGATGCTTTCAACCGCACTGCTATCATTGTAGTTTATTCTATCTACACCATTTTGCGCTCCAACCCATATGGTTCCATTTCTATCGGTAAGAATGGAGTATGCTATGTCCGAACTCAAACCATCTTCTGTAGTGATATAGCTCCATTTGTTTCCATCCCATTTGTTAATTCCACCGCTAAAAGTAGCCGCCCAAATGTTACCATTGGTATCTTCAGTAACTTGCATCACCCACTTGTAATTTAAACCATTGGTTTCATCAAAGTTGATTACGGTATCTTTATCGAACATGCTTAATCCTTGGAAGTGAGAGAACCATGCACGATCTTTTGAATCTACGAAAACATTGGTGATTTGATCGGTTTTTAAACCATGACTTTCTGTTGTGATTTGAGTTCTAAGGCCAGCTTTATTATAGTGTATCACACCAAAACCTTGGGTCGTGAACCACATTTCTCCATCTTTTTCGAGAATATCTATAATGCCTGTTCCAACTGGCAATCCATAGCGCTGCGATACTTCTCGAAATCTTGAGCCATTAAATTCGATTAAACCATTGAAGCCAGCCATTAAAATATTACCATTGGGTAACTCGTGAAAATCGCGAATGTTTAAAAGACCAGCATGGTCAGTGGGAGTATAGGATTTTCGTTCGTTTCGTTTGTACTGAACGATTCCTTTTCCTGATATGCTGAACCAATAATTGTTTTTAGAATCTTGCATAATTGCTCGAACAATATTGCCTCCAACATCATTGGTGAAATCGATAGATAGGAATTTGTTATTACCATACTTAATCAAACCATTCCCACTTGTGGTCATCCATATATTTCCTTCCCTGTCTTCAACAATGTTGTTGATAAATGGATTAATCAAACCACGATTTGCATCAATTATTTTGCTGTACTTTTCATCTATAACCAAAACGCCGGTTCCAAAAACACTAATCCATAAACGATTATCGGAGTCGAGTGTAACTGAGCCAATATTTTGAGGCGTAACATTGTTTGGAAGATCAATTTTTATTGGTTCTCCATCAAGCATTTTATAGAAAACAAAGCCATAATTCGGAATGAAATTTGAAAACCACAATTGATTCTTGTCATCCATTAATGCAGGAACTACAACTTGCCCTTCAAATTCAGGAAGATCATTAAGTGGCGACATGGAAAGGACTTCATCTTTAAATTCAAATAAACCATCGATGGTAATGATATAAATGGTTCCTTCATTATCCATGAGAATGGTTCTTACCTGTGTTCTGTTTAAAACATCTTTGTGCTCCTTTATAAAATCTTTAAACTGGCCTTTTTCCCGGTAAATGAGTTGTCTGTTGTTCTGATCATTTCCCATGGCCCAAATTCGACCTTTTTTATCTTCAAAAATGGCAAAATAAACCGCATTGGGAACATTATCATTTATCCCATAGTTTTTAAACGATACACCATTAAAACTACTGATGCCAATACTTGTGCCTATCCAAAGGTTTTCTTTGGAATCTTGATGTAATGCCCTGATGTTATTATCTGCCAAGCCATGACGGCGATCGTAAGAAATGAACTCCTTACCATTGAAGCGAGAAATGCCGCCACCATTGGTGCCCAGCCATAAATTGCCTTTTTTATCTTGAATTAAACTAAAAACTTCCGATTGAGGTAATCCCTCCTCGAGGGAATAGTTTTGGAAGCTATACTGTTGCGCTTTGGAATGATGATTGGGGAGTAAAATCAAACAAAGAACCATGCAAAACACCACAAAATATCTCATAATACTCCTTTAAATGTAACTAAATCTGCTAATGCCATTTAAGGTACAATTTTTTTGAAGGAATTGAAAGTGTTAATACAATGCTACAGCCTGGTTTTTTGTTATTTATCTGTTAAGGTTTTTATTCTGATTTGGCTAATATTTTGCCATATGAATTAGTAACCTGAGTTCGATTTAAAATATCCGACACAGAAAATCAGATTTATTCAAGATTTGTTTAAAAAAAAATCTGAAAGAATATCGGGATATTTTGAAGAGTTTTTAAAGTAAAGATTGGATGAAGATGATTTTTTCAAAGAATTTACCTGCTTTTGGCATAAATTTCCTCAAATCACCTCGAAATATCCCGATATTCCTTCGGAAATTAGAGAAAATTTCTACTCAAAACCAGTGTAAACTGTGACAATATTTTATATCGAACTCAGGTTAGAAAGTAATGATTTCACTCATTGTCGCATGAAAATGGTCCTGGTAATTTTTTAGATACATTGCTTGAGTGGTAATGCCAATTTTGAAGACAAAATCATACATTAATCGAGTGGCAACGTCCATTTGGAAATTTTTAGAGGCATTAATCGAGTGGAAAGAGGCCTTTTGAAGGTGAAAAGTCACTTTTTTTAAAATAGAACGTGCATTTTAAATTCAAAAAGTCGTTTTAAATGAGTTAGAAAGTAGATTTTAAATTGAAAACTGCCTTTCAAAAACTAAAAACGCCCCTTTTTAATTTAAAAACCCATTTTCTTTGATTTAAAACGTGCCTAAAAGATTAAAATGGCCTTTTTCCACTCGATTAACGCAGCTTTTTAACTTCAAAAGCAGTATTGTCTTTTGAAAAAAGTGCCTGGGAAATTTCTAAAGGTGTATTGAACGACAATCAATGTGTATAGAATTTCTGGAATTGGAATTCTTATTAGCTAAACATTCTTCCTTCTGTTGGCATAGTGTCTTGAATCTCCCCATTCACCATATCCAATCTCTCCGTCGGCCATGTTAATTCTGGCTTCCATGCAGTTTGTGCAATCATCGGCACCTTCGTCAATACAAGGTTTGTTCTGATAAAGAAGATAGTTGGCTCTTTCGTTGGTTGGGGTAATATTTGGCATAATGATATTGGCTCCAATCTTTAAAGCTTTTTCGCGTCCCAAAGGATCAATAGCCTGCAGTGCTGTTGCCGATGCAATATTGATGTCCTTCATTAAAATACGCAAAACGGCAATCATTCTAAGAGTTAATCTGAATCTATTATTCAAACTCATTAGCTGATCGCGGTATTCGTACAATGGCGTTTCATCATGCTCAATAAATGGTCCCATGCCCACCATGTCAATGTCAAATTCTTTCATGAACAACAAGTCGTTGGCCAAATCTTCATAAGTCTGAAATGGAATGCCAATCATTACACCAGTACCTGTCTGATAGCCGATGTTTTGTAAAGCTTTCAGACAACTTAATCTTGTTGCATGAGCATGATTGTCATTCTTGGGATGAATTTTCTCATACAATTCACGATTGCTCGATTCAATTCTTAGTAGGTATCGGTGAGCTCCTGCATCATACCAACGTTGGTAGGTTTCTTTGCTTTGTTCACCTAACGAGATGGTAATGCCAAGCTCGTTGTTGCTAAGTTTTTTAATTTCCTTTAGCAGATTTTCAATTCTGTCAACAAATTCCTTGTCCGATCTTTCACCAGACTGAAGAACCACCGAGCCATAGTTGTTATCGTAAGCAAATTTTGCAGCTTTTAGTATCTCTTCGTCAGCAATGTCGTATCGGTCAACATTTTTGTTTCCTGCTCTAATGCCACAGTACAAACAATCCTTTTTACAGATGTTTGAGAATTCAACCAATCCTCTGAAATGAACATTTTTTCCAATGTAATTAAGCTTAACTTCAGATGATTTGGCAAACAATGCCTTCTCATCTTCTCCGGTAGATTTTAATAATAGGATTATATTTTCTTTTGTTAATGAGTCTTGCTCCAGGATCTGTTGAATACTTTTTGACATTTGATTTTGTATCTGTTGTTTCTCCGACAAAAATACTTATAAAATTCTAGCTTTTTGTACCATTGGATGTAATTTGGAATAAAATACTCTTAAATCTGAATATGATGTTGTTCGAAAACGTTTGAGTGGAAATAAGATAGCTATGCTTCTAAATAACAATATTGATAAGCGAAAAACTGAATTTTACTTACGGATTGTTTGATAAATCAGCTCAATAGGAGCAGATTATTACTATATTTGTCGGAAAATCGCAAAATTATAAACAACGAAAAAATGATAAACGAACAATTACTTAACCCCCAAAGTATAGTTGTAGTTGGTGGTTCCGACGATGTGCAAAAGCCTGGAGGAAAGGTTTTAAAGAATCTTATTGATGGAGATTTTAAAGGAGACTTGTACGTAGCTAATCCTAAATTAGATGAAGTACAAGGTGTTAAATCATTTAAAGATCCTAAGGATCTGCCTAATGTAGATCTTGCGATTTTGGCAATTGCAGCTAAATTCTGTCCTTCTACCATTAAATTTTTAGCAGAAGAAAGAAATACACGTGCATTTATTATTTTATCGGCTGGTTTTAGCGAAGAAAATGAGGAGGGAGCTAAACTAGAGCAAGAAATTGTTGATACAGTAAATTCTGTTGGTGGTTCATTAATTGGCCCTAACTGTGTTGGTGTATTAAACTCAAACTACAATGGAGTTTTCACTACTCCAATTCCTTCTTTAGATCCTAAAGGTTGTGATTTCATTTCAGGATCTGGTGCTACTGCAGTATTTATTATGGAGTCTGGTGTTCCTAAAGGGTTGTCATTCTCTAGTGTTTATTCGGTAGGAAACTCGGCACAAATGGGTGTTGAAGAAATTTTGAAATACATGGATGAAAGCTTCGATCCAGAAACAAGTTCGAAGGTAAAGCTTTTATACATCGAAAATATTGATAAGCCTGAAATGCTATTGAAGCATGCTTCATCTTTGATCCGTAAAGGATGTAAGATTGCTGCTATTAAATCGGGTAGTTCAGAAGCTGGTAGCCGTGCTGCTTCATCGCACACTGGTGCTTTGGCTAGCTCTGATGTTGCTGTTGATGCATTGTTCAAGAAAGCTGGTATCGTTCGTTGTAGCGGTCGTGAAGAGTTGGCAACTGTTGCATCAATTTTTATGCATCCTGAATTGCAAGGCAAGAATGTTGCTGTAATCACTCACGCTGGTGGCCCTGCAGTAATGTTGACTGATTCCCTTTCAAACAATGGTTTGGATGTTCCTCATATCGAAGGTCCTAAAGCTGATGCTTTATTAGAGAAACTATATCCAGGTTCTTCTGTTGCAAATCCAATCGATTTCCTGGCAACAGGTACTGCTCAGCAATTGGGTGATATCATTGATGCTTGCGAAAATGATTTTGATAACATCGATGCAATGGCTGTAATTTTCGGTAGCCCGGGATTATTCCCAGTATACGATGTATACGATCTTTTACACGAGAAAATGAAAGAGTGTAAGAAGCCAATCTATCCAATTCTTCCGTCGGTAATTAATGTGAAGGACGAGATTGAACACTTCCTGGCTAAGGGTAGAATCAACTTCCCTGATGAGGTAGTATTTGGTAACGCATTGGCGAAAGTGTATAATACTCCAAAACCACAGCCTGAAGAGATTGCTCTGCCAGATGTTGATGTAGCAGGAATTCGTAAGATTGTTGACGAGGCTGATAACGGATATTTAAGCCCGGAACAAATTCACAACTTGTTAGACGCTGCTGGAATTGCACGTGCACAAGAAGGTGTTGCTGATACTGAAGAAGAAATCGTTGCTTTGGCTAAGAAAATAGGCTTCCCATTGGTGATGAAAGTTGTTGGGCCAGTTCACAAATCAGATGTGGGTGGTGTAACCTTGAATGTGAAAGATGAAGAAACTGTTCGTTCTGAATTCAAGAGAATGATGCAGATTAAAGATACATATGCTGTAATGTTGGCTCAAATGCTTAGCGGTACTGAGGTATTCATTGGTGCGAAGCGTGAAGAAAAATTTGGTCACATGGTATTGTGTGGTTTGGGAGGTATCTTTATCGAGGTATTAAAAGATGTAAAAGCATCTCTTGCTCCAATTTCAACTGAGGAAGCTCATGAAATGATTCAAGGATTGAATTCTTACGGAATTATCAAAGGTGTAAGAGGCCAGGAACCAGTAAATGAAAAACGTTTTGCTGAAGCGGTAACTCGTGTAGCAGCATTAATGAAAGTTGCTCCAGAAATCTTTGAAATGGACTTGAATCCACTATTGGGTAATAAGGATGCGGTTACAGCTGTTGATGCTCGTATCAGAATAGAAAAAGAATAAAACGATTTGCGATGAGAAAGTGGAAAGATCTGAATAAGAATGAAAAAATGTTGATCAGTTTTGTGATTATCCTTTTAATTGGGATAGCGATAAAATGGAAAGAAGTAAAAACTGGATTCTTTCAAGGTCTGGACAACTATACAGAGCAATCAGAAAAGTAAATACAATAGCATGGGAGTATTCTCATGCTATTTGTGTTCAATAAACAAATAACTATTAGACAATGAAAAAGCAGGATATTATCTTTTGGCTAGGATTCGTACTGTTGTTCTTGCCATTTTTTGTATCTCAAACTGTTTTCGATTTTTATATCGATTTTAATAAGGAACATGGTATGATAACCAGTTTCATTAAGTTTGCAATTTTGGCAACAATTGGTGAAGTAATCGGTTTACGTATTCGAACAGGAAATTATTATCAGAAAGGTTTTGGTGTAATTCCAAGAGCAATCGTATGGGGATTTTTAGGTTTAACCATTAAGCTTGCATTTGTAATTTTTGCAACTGGTACTCCAATTTTCTTATCATACTTGGGAGTAGAGGGGGCCGTGGAAGCGATGAAGCAACCATTTTCAGGAACTAAATTGTTGGTAGCATTCAGTATTAGTGCATTTATGAATTTGATTTATGCGCCTGTAATGATGACCCTACATAAGATTACCGATACTCACATTGTTGATAATGGAGGTACTGTAGTTGGTTTACTTCGTCCAATAAAGTTTTCAAATATTTTCGTGAGTTTAAACTGGGATGTTCAGTGGAACTTTGTATTTAAAAAGACAATTCCATTTTTTTGGATTCCAGCCCATACAATTACCTTTTTATTGCCACCAGATTTTCAAGTATTATTTGCGGCGGTTTTAGGTATTGTACTAGGCGTATTGCTTGCTATTGCGAGTTTGAAAAGTGCCAAATAGTTTTAACTTTGTAGAAGAAACAAGAAACACACTAACATAAAATATTGTCCTATGAGTAAAATTGGATTGTTTTACGGACCTGAAGGCGGAAATGTGGATAAGGTCGCTAAAATTGTAGCTGAGAAGATAACTACTAAAAAAGTTGAAGTTCATTTGGTTAAAGAAACCGACGCTGAAAAATTGACGGAGTATTCAAATATCATCATGGGAATTTCAACACTTGGAAAACATACATGGTCATCTGATAATTCTGGAAATGATTGGGACGATTTTTTGCCAAAGCTGAATGGTTTAGATCTAAAAGGTAAAAAAATTGCTCTTTTTGGTTTAGGAGATCATATTGCTTACGCAGATTTCTTTGTTGATTCAATGGGAGATTTGGCAGAGGCAATTAAACCTACAGGAGCCGAAATGATTGGTCAGGTTAGTAATGAAGGCTATGAGTTTAACGAGTCGAGAGCATTTGTTGATGGCAAATTTGTTGGCCTGCCATTGGATGAAGACTTTGAGTCAGACCTTACCGAAGAAAGGGTAGAGAAATGGTTAGAAGTTATTCTTCCTGAATTTGAATAATATTTTATCGAGTATAAAAAATAAAAGAGGCTGACGGTATTCCGATCAGCCTCTTTTAATTTGTAAGATAACGAAGCTTTAATGTGACGAATTGAAACATTTAAAACGATTACTTTGTTTAGATTGCAATCAAATAAGAGTTTGATGTTTTAATTTGTTATTAAAATTCGTAAAATTGCATAAAATTAGTAAGGTGAGTAATAGTGATGCTTAAGCATTGAAAGATTTTGAGATGGAAAAGCGAAAAATCTCACCAGCTATTAACCTTTACCACAAAAATAAAGTGAGATGAAAAACACCCCCATAAATAAAGAAGTTGTTGATAAACAATTAGCGTATTGCGGAATTAGTGATATGGCTGATGCAACAATTCGTGATATTGTTCGTGTTGTAAATTTAATTCAGGAGGAAAGTGGAGAGAAGTTCATTAGAATGGAGATGGGAGTTCCTGGATTAAAACCTGCAAAAGTGGGGATTGAAGCAGAGAAAAAAGCTTTAGAGGAAGGAGCTGCTTCGGCATATCCAATGTTAGAAGGTGTTAAAGCTTTAAAAGAAGAAGGTTCTCGTTTCGTAAAGAATTTCATGAATATCGATGTCAAAGCTGATGGTATTGTTCCAACTGTTGGTTCAATGCAGGGTGGATATGCAGCTTTTATGGCTATAGGAAATTGTGATCCTAAAAAAGATACAATATTGTTTATCGATCCAGGTTTTCCAGTACAGAAAACACAGTTGGAGGTAATGGGACAGAAATATGAATCATTCGATGTTTACAATTACAGAGGAGAAAAGATAAGAGAAAAATTAGAAGAATTTCTTTCGAAAGGCAATATCGCTGGAATGATTTATTCAAACCCTAACAATCCGGCATGGATTTGCTTTAATGAAGAAGAACTTAAAATTATTGGTGAACTAGCCAATAAATATGATACGATCGTGATGGAAGACTTGGCATATTTTGCTATGGATTTTCGTTCGGATTTAGGTAAACCAGGTGTTGCACCTTACCAACCAAGTGTTGCAAATTATACAGATAACTATGTGTTGATGATTTCGAGCTCAAAAGCGTTTAGTTATGCTGGTCAGCGTATTGGTTTGCTTTGTATTTCAGATAAACTGTATAGTCGCAAGTTCGAAAACCTTGAGAAAAGATTTGGTGGAACTGGTGAATTAGGATATACAATCATCTATAGAATTATTTATACTTTATCATCAGGAACTTCTCACTCGGCACAATATGCTTTGTGTGCGATGTTGAAAGCTGCAAATGAAGGAAGTTTTGATTTTATCAATGATGTAAAAGAGTATGGTGAAAGAGCTCAAATCATGAAAAAGATGTTTCTTGAAAATGGTTTCGAGCTGGTTTATGATACTGATGTGAATGTACCGCTTGCTGACGGATTCTATTTTACGGTTTCATACCCTGGAATGACAGGTGCTGAGTTGAATAAAGAGTTATTGTATTATGGAATTTCAGCAATTTGTTTGAACGAAACAGGTAGCTTGAAAGAAGGACTAAGAGCATGTGTTTCTCAAATTTCTCGTGATCAATTCAAGGATCTTGAATTCAGATTAAAAGAGTTTGAAAAACATCATCAATTAGAAAGTAAATTAAGCTAAAAAAGATATAATGTTTTAATCCTTAATGGATTATATTATTTAGACTGATTGTAAATTCTGGTGTTTAGGTGTAAGGAATTGAAATTCAGTTGATTTAATGAGATGATAAATTGAAAGCTGAATCGTTAAGATTGCTTTTAATTTGTTACCTTTAGAGTGTAAAAACATTTAATTTTTAATTATAAATGCTATGGCAAAATTTAAAGGTGCTATTGTAGTTGATACCGAAAAATGTAAAGGATGTGGACTTTGTGTAGTGTCTTGTCCTACAGCGGTTATCGAACTGGCAAGAGGAGTAAATGGTAAAGGTTATCATTATGCTCATATGGCCAATCCAGATGCTTGTATTGGTTGTTCAAGCTGTGGCTTGGTTTGTCCTGATACTGTAATTACAGTTTACAGAGCCAAGGCTAGCTAGTACAATAAGTACTTATTACTAAAATCTGAAAAATTTATAAAAAATATTCGTAATGGGAGACGTTCGTTTAATGAAAGGAAATGAGGTAATTGCGGAAGCAGCGATTCGCTGTGGTTGCGATGGATATTTCGGATATCCAATTACTCCTCAATCCGAAATTATGGAGACCCTAATGATCCGCAGACCAGAGAATGAAACTGGCATGGTGGTTCTACAAGCTGAGAGTGAGGTTGCTGCTATTAATATGGTTTATGGTGGTGCTTCTTGCGGTAAGAAAGTAATGACTTCTTCATCTAGTCCGGGGATTAGCTTGAAAGCTGAAGGTATTACTTATTTAGCGGGAGCTGAACTTCCTGCATTAATTGTAAATATTGTACGAGGAGGCCCAGGTTTGGGAACCATTCAGCCTGCGCAGTCTGATTATTTCCAAGCTGTAAAAGGTGGTGGTCATGGTGATTATAAATTAATCGTTTTGGCACCAGCATCAGTTCAGGAAATGAACGATTTTGTTGACCTAGGGTTTGAGCTTTCATTTAAATACTTAAATCCAGCAATGATTCTATCTGATGGTGTTATCGGTCAGATGATGGAAAAGGTAGAATTATCTGATTACAAACCACGTTGGACTGATGAGGAAATTGAAAAGATTTCAGGATCATGGGCAACTAACGGTAAGAAAGCTGGTAGCGAACGTAATATTTCAACTTCTTTGGATTTGGATTCTGCAAAGCAAGAAGTGTTCAATCACAAACTTCAAGCTAAATACAGAGCAATGGAAGAGAACGATGTTCGTTTCGAAAAAATTGCTTGTGACGATGCAGATTACTTATTCGTAGCTTATGGTTCAAGTGCAAGAATTTGCCAGAAATCAGTTGAGCTTGCAAGAGAAAAAGGTATTAAAGTTGGTTTGTTACGTCCAATAACTCTATTCCCTTATCCAACAAAACAAATTCAAGAAATGTTGGGACAGGTTAAGGGTATCCTATCTGTAGAAATGAGTGCTGGTCAAATGGTTGAAGATGTTAGACTAGCAGTTGAAGGTAAAGTTCCTGTAGAACACTTCGGACGCTATGGTGGAATTATTCCAACACCAGAAGAAGTTGTGGAAGCATTGGAAGAAAAAATTTTAGGAAAATAAGTTATGACAGCAACAACTGAAATCAATAATATTATTAGCAAAGAGAACTTGGTTTACAAGAAAACCGATGTTCTTTTAGATAACGAAATGCACTATTGCCCTGGCTGTACACATGGTGTAATTCACAAGGTAATTGCTGAGGTTATCGAAGAAATGGATATTCAGGATAAGACAATTGGTGTTTCACCAGTAGGTTGTTCTGTATTAGCCTATAATTATTTAGATATTGACTGGCAACAAGCAGCTCACGGTCGTGCTCCTGCACTAGCTACAGCTACATCTCGTTTAATGCCAGATAAATATGTATTCACTTATCAAGGAGATGGTGATTTGGCATCTATTGGATGTGCTGAGATCATGCATGCTTGTAACCGTGGAGAAAATATTGTAGTTGTATTCGTAAATAATGCTATTTACGGTATGACAGGTGGGCAAATGGCACCAACAACTTTGGAAGGTCAGGTAACTGCAACATCTCCTTACGGACGTGATTGTGCAACAACAGGATTTCCAATGAAAATGAGTGAAATGGTTAGCTTGTTACCAGGTACACGCTTTGTAACTCGTCAATCAGCTGAAACTGCAGGTGCAGTAAGAAAGTTGAAAAAAGCTATTCGCAAAGGGTTTGAAAATACTAGAGAGAAAAAAGGTCTTTCTTTCATCGAAATTGTAGGAACTTGTTCTTCAGGTTGGAAATTATCTCCAACTCAATCTAATGAGTGGATGAAAGAAAATATGTTCCCTTATTATCCATTGGGTACATTAAAAGATGAATAGAACTCCATTTTAAATCAATAAAAACTGTAAAAAAAATGACAGAAGAAATTATCATTGCAGGATTTGGTGGTCAAGGTGTACTTTCAATGGGTAAAATCTTAGCTTACTCAGGTATTATGCAAGATCAGGAAGTATCATGGATGCCATCATATGGTCCTGAGATGCGTGGAGGTACTGCTAACGTGACAGTAATCTTAAGTGATGACAGAATTAGTTCACCTGTTTTGAAGAAGTTTGATACTGCGATCATTCTTAATCAACAATCGATGGATAAGTTCGAAGCTGATATTAAACCAGGAGGAACTTTACTATATGATCCAAACGGTATTACTCGTCATCCAGAGAGAAAAGACATTAATATTTTTAAGATTCCTGGAGCTGCTTTGGCTGCTGAAATGGGTAATCCTAAAACTTTTAACATGATTATTTTAGGAGGTTTCTTAAATGTGAAACCTATCGTTAAAGTTGAAAATGTTAAAAAAGGTTTGGAAAAATCTTTACCAGAACGTCACCATAAATTAATTCCATTAAATATTGAAGCAATTCAGAAAGGAATTGATAGTGTTGAAAATGTTCAAGTGCTGTAATCACAACAGACATAACATACATACAATAAGTAAAGAGGAGTTCATTGGAGCTCCTCTTTTTTATACGGTATAATTAACAAGTTTTAACTGTTTTGTTCAGTCAGAGAGGTTTAACAGTTTAATACATCGTTTTATCGAGTTAAATTTGAGTTTATCCAAAAAAATTGAAATTGGCGATATAATCATCTAATATTGTTTAGCAGTTTTAGATTCGAATTGAATCCAATAATAATGTAAAACAATATAAAATGATGATGAAAAAGCTTCTACTATTTTCATTGCTAGTTGTATTCGGACTGGCAAGTGGCTTTTCCCAAAATGGAAAAATTGAGTTCGAAGAGTATGATTTAAACAATGGCTTGCATGTTATTTTGCAGCAAGATCATACTACACCAAACATTGTAGTTTCTGTAATGTACCATGTTGGTTCTAAGAATGAGAGTCCTGAACTTACTGGTTTTGCACACTTCTTTGAACATCTAATGTTTGAAGGAACCAAGAACATTCCTCGTCACCAATATGACAAGTATGTGTCAAGAGCAGGTGGTGAGTTGAATGCAAATACTTCTACAGACAGAACTTATTACTTTGAAATGCTTCCATCAAACCAATTGGCATTAGGCTTATGGTTAGAGTCGGAAAGAATGTTACATGCAAAAGTTGAAGAAATTGGCATTAAAACTCAAAAAGGAGTTGTAATTCAGGAGAAGAAGCAGCGATACGATAATCCTCCTTATGGTACAATCCTGCCTCAAACAATGGCTCATGCTTATGAAAAGCATCCATATCGTTGGACTCCAATTGGAGATGAAGAACATATCCGTAATGCAAAGGATGAGGATTTTATGAACTTTTACAAAGAATTTTATGTGCCAAATAATGCTGTATTGACTATCTGTGGTGATTTTGACAAAGCGGAAGCGAAAAAATTAATAAACGATTATTTCGCTGAAATCCCAAAAGGGACTAAAGAGATTTATCGTCCAAATATTGTGGAGCCTAAAAAGACAACTGAGGTTAGAGATACAGTATTTGATAATATTCAATTGCCAGCAGTTATTCAAGCATATCATATTCCAGCTGTAGGAACTCCTGATTTTTATGCTGTTGATATGTTATCAAAATTGATGACTGATGGAAAAAGTTCTCGTCTTTACAAAGAATTGGTTGATAACCAACAAAAAGCAATTCAGTTGATGGCTTTCCCAATGCCTTATGAAGATCCAGGTTTGACTCTTGCTTTTGGTATTCCAAACATGGGTGTAGATCCTAAAGCTTTAGAGGATGAAATGGACAAACAGTTTTCTGTGGTAAGAGACGAATTGATTTCTGATAGAGAATTTCAGAAACTAAGAAATAAAATTGAGAACGAGCTTGTAAGTTCGAACGCAACGATTGCTGATCGTGCAGAAAACCTTGCTACTGCTTATACTTACTTTAAAGATACTGAAAGAGTAAATAAGGAGCTTGAAAAATACTTTGCTGTAACAAAAGAAGATATTAGAAATGTTGCCCAAAAGTATTTCGTTCCAGAGAACAGAGTTGTTTTGTATTACTTACCAAAGCAGAAATAATATTGAAGTTCTTAATTGAAATTTCCAGAATAGAAAATATATGAAAATGAAAAACTTATATAGATTTTTTGCACTTGCTGTTGTTGTTTGTTTCGTATTTACAGCTAGTGCTCAGGTTGATCGAACAAAAGCTCCTAAAGCTGGTCCGGCTCCAAAAGTACAGTTGGGTGATTACGAGAGTTTTACTCTTAAAAATGGAATGAAGGTTTTAGTGGTTGAAAACCATAAGTTACCTCAAGTTGGTTTTGCAATCTCTTTGTTAAATGATCCTATTGTTGAAGGCGACAAAGCTGGTTATTTGTCGATTATGGGACAATTACTTGATCGTGGTACAACAACAAGATCTTCAAAGCAAATTGCTGATGAAATCGATTTTATCGGTGCTGAATTGGGTGTTTCTTCATCAGGAATTGATGCTGGAGGTTTGTCAAGATATAAGGAACAAATTCTTGAACTGATGGCCGATGTGTTGTTGAATCCAACTTTTCCACAAGAAGAATTTGACAAAATTGTAAAGCAAACTTTATCAGGTTTGGAAGCTAATAAAACAGATCCTAAGTCAATGGCTGGTAATATGAGAAGCAGAGTGTTATATCCTGCGAATCATCCATACGGAGATGTTGTAACGGAGGCGACCGTTAAGAGTATTACTATCGATGATTGTAAGAACTACTATAAGGCCTATTTTAAGCCGAATAAAGCATTAATGGCAATTGTTGGTGATATTACTACCAAAGAGGCTGAAAAAATGGTTAAAAAGTATTTTGGAGGGTGGGAAGCTGCTGAAGTTCCAAGTCATTCTTATGAAATGCCTGCAAAAATTGAAAGTAAGCGTGTAGTATTGGCAAATAAAGATGCTGCACCTCAGTCTTTGGTTAGAATCTACAACTCATTTGAATTGAAGAAAGGTAATCCTGATGTAATTCCAGCATCAGTTATGAATGCAATGTTAGGTCGTGGTTTTTCTGGATTATTAACCAAAAATTTGCGTGAAGATAAAGCATATACTTATGGTGCAGGCTCTAGATTATATTCAGATAAATTGGTTGGTGGTTTTTACACTAGCTCAGAAGTTAAAGCTGAAGTAACTGATAGTGCATTAATGGAAATGGTTGTTGAAATGAATCGAATCAGAGATGCGAAATTGACTCAAGATCATTTGAATATGACCAAAGCAACTATGGCCGGCGACTTTGCAAGATCTCTTGAAGATCCAGGCACCATTGCCAGATTTGCAATGGCTATTGAGCGTTACAACTTGCCAGCTGATTATTATGCAACTTACCTTGAAAAATTAGATAAAGTTAGCTTGGAAGATATTCAGGCAATGGCTCAAAAGTATGTAGATCCTAATCATGCGGTTTACCTGGTGGTTGGTGATAAGAAATACAAAAAGCAATTGGCGAAATTAGATTCAGATGGTGAAGTTGAAGAATATGACTACAAAGGTGATATCGTAAAAGAAGATCCTAATGCAATTCCAGAAGGTTTGACTTGCAAATCAGTAATTGATAATTATGTTGCTGCAATTGGAGGTCGTGATAAGTGGGAAGCTGTAAAGGACATTAGTATTAAAGGCGAAATGAAAATGGGCCCAATGAGCATTAATGTTGAGACAGCACAGAAAAACAATGAGAAATTCTGTATGAAAATGACCATGAATGGACAGGTAATGCAGGCAATGTATTACAATGGAACTGCCGGTAGAGTAGTTGCACAAGGACAGGAAATGGTTGCAAATGAAGCACAATTGGCAGGGTTTAAACAACAAGCACAAATGTGCCCTGAACTTTCTATGGAAAAGCTAGGTTATGAGATGAAGCTAGTTGGTGCTGAAAAAGTTGATGGTGAAAAAGCTTATAAGCTTGAAATTAAAGATCCGCAAGGAAATTCAAGATTTGATTTCTTTAATGCAAATACAGGATTAAAAGTTAAGACCGTTGCTCAGCAACAAGGTATGAGCATGATCATGTTGTACAAGGATTACAAAGAAGTTGATGGTGTGAAGTATCCATTCCAAACCATTACCAAAATGGGACCACAGGAAATGCCTTTAACCATTAAAGAATTGCTTGTGAACAAAGGTGTAGATGATGCAATTTTTAACTAATAGAATTAGATAATATATGAAGAGGGGCTACAATTGTAGCCTCTTTTTTTGTTTGAATACTTTTGGAATAAGGGTTTAAGGTGATGTGAAATTTATTTAGAATCAATTTTTAGAAAAATAATTTAAATTTCCTTTGCAGATTAAAAATAATATCTACCTTTGCACTCCGATTCGGGAGTGTAGTGGTTAGGCACGTTGAACGAATCAACATTTCAATATGAATTGTATAAGGTTTTAGGGTTAAAGTTTCGTATTGGAAATCATTTTGGGTTAGAAAAAGGCAGGTGGGGACCTGCCTTTTTGTTTTTATTATTTTTCGTAGAAGTGCATCTCTTTTAAGTAGTTGTATGCCGCTTCTGGCATGAAATAGGGAATGTCTTTCTTTTCCTTTATGGCCTCCCTAATAAAGCTTGATGATATTTCCATAAGTGGTGCATTTACCAAATGAACAGTACCATTTAGCTTAACTTCTCTATCCTTAAATCCCGGTCTTGGATATACATACAAATCATGTTCTTGCAGAATTAATTCGTAGTTTTTCCACTTTTCGAAATTTTTCAGATTATCTGAACCCATAATTAAAGAAAACTCATATTCGGAATATTTCTCTTTTAAATAAGTTAGGGTATCAATTGTATAGGAAGGTTTAGGTAAACCAAACTCAATATTCGAGGCTTTTAATTTAGAGTATGCTTCAATTGATCGATTTACCAACTCTAACCTGTGATAATCGCTAAGTAAGCTTGATTTTTGCTTAAATGGGTTTTGTGGACTTACTACAAACCAAATTTGATCCAAATCGGAGTATTCAGCCATATAATTTGCAATGGCCAAATGTCCAATATGAATTGGATTGAATGATCCAAAATATAATCCAATTTTAAGCTTCATATTATTTTTTAATGAATTCGCTTAAAGTGTTTTCAGCTTCTTGAAAAGCATCCTCAAGCTTGTCGTTAATAATCACCTTATCAAACTGATCTGCAAATCCCAATTCAAACTGGAATTTTTTCATTCTTTCAGCAATCACTTCTTCACTATCGGTATTTCTTCCTCTTAATCTTTTTTCTAACTCTTCAATTGAAGGTGGTTGAATAAAAACAGCCAAAGCATCATCTTTATAGTATTTTTTGATGTTTACACCACCTACAACATCAACATCAAAAATTACATTGTTGCCTTTATTTCTTATGCGCTCAATTTCACTTTTTAGTGTGCCGTAAAAACATCCTTCGTATACTTCTTCCCACTCCAAAAACTCATCATTTTCAATTTTTTGTTTGAACTCTTCTGTGCTTAAGAAATAATAATCTTTACCATGCACTTCGTTGCCTCTGCTGGCACGACTGGTTGCTGAAACAGAAAATTCAAGTTTAAAATCCTGTCCAAGTAAATGACGAACAATGGTTGTTTTACCTGAACCACTTGGAGCTGAAAAAATGAATAATTTTCCTGACATATTTAATTTGTGTGTTGTTTTAAAATTATAAAAAAGCGCAGAGTTTCGACCCTACGCTTCTGTTGAATTTCGTTTTTATCTTACAAGACGTTTAGGAGCTGTTCTTTTATCTTCTCCAATTCATCCTTCATCTGAATCACTATTTTTTGAATATCAGAATCGTTTGCTTTCGATCCCAAAGTGTTTATCTCCCGACCAATTTCCTGAGCGATAAAACCTAATTTTTTACCGATTGAATTGCCATTGTTAGCCGTTTCAATAAAGTATTTGCAGTGGTTTGCCAAACGAACTTTTTCCTCGGTGATATCTAATTTTTCAAGATAATAGATAATCTCCTGTTCGAATCTGTTTTTATCTACATTTTGCTTTTCAACAAATTCTTTCAGGTTATCGTTAATTCTTGTTTTAACGGTTTCGATACGGTTTGCTTCGTATTGAGGAACTTCTTCCAAAAGTTTTTCAATATTGGCAATTCGTTCGAATATATCCACTTGCAAAGCGTCTCCTTCTTGCTTTCTAAATGAATTTAAATCAGCAACAGCTGACTTAAATCCTGCAAAAATTTGATTCCATTCTTCTTCGTCTAACTCTTGATGCTCTGTTTTTAGTGCATCTGGAAGTTTAACGATGGTTTGAAGAATAGGCTCTTTATCCATAGGAATACCTAGTTCTGAAGAAAGTTCGGTAAGCTGTTGATAGTAAGCTTCAACAATTGGTTTGTTTATTTTAGTTTCTTTATCGGTACCAACACTCTCTATAAATACAGATAGTTCAACTTTACCACGCTCAAGTTGATTTTTGATTTCGTTCCTAAGAACCAAATCCTTTTCTTTATAAAGGTTCGGTATTCTGGTATTTATATCCAGCTGCTTGCTGTTTAGAGATTTAATTTCGATGGAAACCTTTTTGTTTTCCAATTCTAGAGTGGCTTTACCAAAGCCGGTCATCGATATTAACATATACGAAATATTTATTTCCGCAAAGGTAAGAGATTGAAGTGGAATTACAAACTAATTGGATTGTAGGAATCAAGCTTTGTGAGGAACTACCGATTTGCATTTCCATTTTCCTGTTAAATAGTACAAATAGGACAGAAGTGCTCCCATTGACCATCCAATTGGAATAGACCACCAAATTCCTGTTTCTCCAATTTGAGAGGAAAGAAAATATGCTCCAGGAATTCTAATAATCCATAAAGAGAATAGGGTGATAAACATTGGGATTAAAGTATCTCCAGCTCCGCGTAGTAAACCATTTGTTGTAAATAGAGTTGAAAACAACAGGTAAAAGGAACTTACAATGATTAAGTACTTTTCGCCAATCGCAATTACGTTGGGATCAGTGGTAAACATTTTCATGAGTTGACTTCCGAATATCACAATTATGGCAGTCATTAAAATGCAGAACAGGTTCGACATTAAAAATGTTGCCTTAAATCCTTTTCGTACCCTTTCTATTTTATTGGCTCCCAGGTTTTGCCCTACGAATGCAGCTACGGCCTGAGAAAAGTTCATTGCAGGCATCATGGCTAGAGAATCTATTCTACCAGCGGCAGTATAGGCCGCAATAACATCAGTACCAAAAGTATTTACAATTCCCAGCAAAGCCATCATTCCAATGGCAACAAAAGTGTGCTGAATGCCAGAAGGCAAACCAATCTTTAAACTCTTGATGAAAAGATCTTTATCAAAACTGAGTTTCGATAATGAAAATTTCATGATTTTATGAGTGCGATTAAGGTATAAGATTCCGGTTACAAATGCTCCTCCTTGAGCGATTACCGTTGCCCAGGCTGCGCCTGCAATTCCCCATTTAAATACCATTACAAAAAGAACATCAAATAGGATATTAAAAAGAGATGCAAGAATTAAAAAATAGAGAGGAGTTTTAGAATCTCCTAAACCTCGTAGAACCGAACTTGTACCATTAAATCCAAAGAACAGGATCATTCCTGCCATATAAATGTTTAGATAAGTAGTTGCCTGAGGAATTAACTCCAAAGGCAATTGCAAAAGAAGAAAAAGTTCTTCGCTATAATAAATGCCAAATATTGATGCAAACAAACCTGCTACAAACAGGAATATATACATTGTATCGATGGATTTTTTTACGCTGTTAATATCCTTTGCGCCATAAAATTGCGATATAACAATAGAGAAACCGGAACCAATCCCAATAAGCAGTGCAATAAGTGTAAAAATAATCGGAAATGAGGCACCTACAGAAGCTAAGGCCTCTTTACCTAAAACTTTACCAACAATAATGCTATCAACAACATTGTAAAGTTGTTGAAATACATTTCCCAATAGCATTGGTAGTGTAAAATTAAAAATTAGTTTGCTTACGTTTCCGCTTGTAAAATCTTTCATTCAGCTTTTTTGTAGAAATACAAAGCTCTTAATTTTATCATCATTCTCAAAAAAAACAGAAATGTTTCACAGTAGTAACAATTAAGCTCGTTCACTTAATTCCAGCCAACGTAACTCTTTCTCATCAATCAGGTTGATTACTTCTTCAATTCTACTTGCTTTTTGCATCAATTCATCGTTGGCTAATGTACCAGAGCTCATTGCAGTTTCCAACTCTTCTTTTTCGGCATTTAATGCTTCCAGGTCAACTTCTAATTGCTCAAATTCACGCTTCTCGTTAAAAGAAAGCTTTTTAATCGTGTTGTTTGATTTTGGTTTTTCTTTTTTAGGTTTTGCAGGCTTTTCAATTTTCTTAAGCTCCTTTTCCTCTTCCGCAATTGTATCACGGTATATTGTGTAGTTGCCAGGGAAGTTTCTGATTTTTCCCATTCCTTCGAAAGCAAACATCTGGTCAACCACTTTATCCATAAAGTAACGGTCGTGAGAAACAATGATTAAGCAACCTTTAAAATTCATTAGATATTCTTCTAAAACATTTAGAGTCATGATATCCAAATCATTTGTAGGCTCATCCAAAATTAGGAAGTTTGGATTTTTCATTAAAACCGTCATCAAATACAAGCGACGCTTTTCTCCACCGCTTAATTTTGATACATAGTTGTATTGTGTTTTTGGTGGAAATAGGAAATACTCCAAAAACTGGGATGCTGACATTAGCTTGCCATTACCTAGATCTATTGATTCAGCAATATCTTTAATTACATCAATGATTCTCTCATTTTCATTGATTGTAATTCCATCCTGTTTGTAGTAACCGTAAACAACTGTTTCACCTATTTCAATTGAACCCGAATCTGGTTCAAGATTGCGGGTAATGATATTTAGGAAAGTTGATTTTCCGGTTCCATTTTTACCAACAATTCCAATTTTCTCGCCACGCTGAAATTTATAACTGAAATCTTCAAGAATTTTTAGGTCATCAAAATTTTTGTATAAACCTTCCAGTTCCAGAATTTTCTTTCCCAGTCGAGCTGATTTGATATCCAACTCCATACCGTCTTCCTTAAAACCCGCAGCAGCTTTTTTCTTCAGTTCGTAAAAAGCATCAATACGATATTTCGCTTTTGTTCCGCGTGCCTGAGGCATTCTTCTCATCCACTCTTGTTCAGTTTTTAAGAGCTTTTGAGCTTTGCCAACTTCAGCATTTATATTTTCAATTCTTTCGGCTCTTTTTTCAAGATAATAGGAATAATTGCCTTTATAAGTATAAATGGAGTTCGCATCCATTTCAATGATTTCATTACAAACTCGATCTAAGAAATAACGATCGTGAGTAACCATTAGCAAGGTTCCTTTCGACTTGTTCAAATATTCCTCCAACCATTCAATCATCTCCAAGTCCAAATGGTTGGTTGGCTCATCCAGAATCAAAAAGTCAGGATCTGTAATCAATACTTTTGCCAATCCAACTCTCTTTTTTTGTCCACCCGAAAGTTGTCCTATTACCTGATCGAAATTGGTAATTTTAAGTTTAGACAGAATTTGTTTGACTTTATTCTCGTAATCCCAGGCTTTGTATTGATCCATTTTCTCAAGAATCTCAGTCATTTTTTCCTGATCATTCGAGCTAATTACTTTTTCATATTCCCTGATTACAGAAAGTACAGGGTCATCCGAGTTAAAAACTTCATTAAGAACTGTGTTGCTGTTTTCCAGATTGGGATTTTGCTGTAAGTAAGCAACTTTGATATCATTACGAAAAATTACATCTCCAAAATCTTGAGAGTCGATTCCTGCAATAATATTTAGAAGGGAAGTTTTTCCGGTACCATTTTTTGCGATCAATGCAATTTTTTGACCTTGGCCAACTCCAAAACTAATGCCTTCAAATAGTGTTAAATCTCCGTAACTTTTGCTTAGGTTTTCAACCTGTAAATATGATATCATTGTGTTATTCTCTAAAATTGTGATGCAAATTTAAGAATAAGTATCTCAATACTTACTTTTCTGTAAGCAAATAAGGTTTTTCGTAAGAGTTTATTAATTTCGTTAGCTCGCAATTGTAAAACAAAACTAACTATGCGTAAAAAAGAAAGGTTTGAAAAAATAATAGCTTGGTTTCAGGAGAACATGCCAATTGCTGAAACAGAATTAAACTATACTAATCCTTACGAGTTATTGGTTGCCGTAATTTTATCGGCGCAATGCACCGATAAAAGGGTTAACCAGATTACACCTCCATTATTTGATAAGTATCCAACAGCATTCGATTTGTCTCATGCAAGTCAGGATGATATTTTCGATTTGATCAGATCATGTTCATACCCAAATAATAAGGCAAAGCACTTGTTGGGAATGGCAAAGATGCTGGTTAAGGATTTTAAGGAAGTGGTTCCTGATGATGTAAAAGAACTACAAATGCTTCCTGGAGTTGGTAGGAAAACGGCGAATGTAATTGCATCAGTTGTTTACGATAAACCTGCAATGGCCGTGGATACTCATGTTTTTAGAGTTTCTGAAAGACTAGGTTTAACAACCAAGTCAAAAACTCCATTGGAAACAGAAAAGGTTTTGGTGAGTTATATTCCAGAAGAATTGATTGCTACCGCTCATCATTGGATAATTCTTCATGGAAGATATGTTTGTTTGGCTCGCAAACCCAAATGTAAAGCATGCGGATTGAAAGAGTATTGTAGATACTTCCAAAGAGAAGAAAAGAAAAATGCTAAGGCAAAATAGAAAGTTTAGCTAGCCCTGATTTGTAATCAGGGCTTATAGAGTAAAGGATTTTTAATCCCAATATTTTACAAGAATAACAAAAGGCTCACAGCCATTACCGCCATTCCGGCAATCAATCCATAAATAGCATTGTGATGTTCTCCATATTCTTCTGCAGTTGGTAATAGTTCATCCAATGAAATGAATACCATAATACCTGCAACACCGCCAAATAATACTCCAAAAATTGTATTGCTTAAACCTAACACAGAATAGATAAGAATAAAACCGATTAAAGCTCCAACAGGTTCGGCCAAACCAGACAGAAATGATAATAGGAATGCTTTTTTCTTACTACCAGTAGCATAATAAATTGGTACCGAAACTGCAATTCCTTCCGGAACATTGTGAATTGCAATAGCCACAGCAATTGGAATTGCAATTGTTGGGTCGGCAAGAGCTGCGGCAAATGTTGCCAGGCCTTCTGGGAAGTTATGAATTGCAATAGCTAGTGCTGAAAATATGCCCATTCTCATCAACTTCTTGTTTTTGATATTGGCCTCGTCAATGTCTTCAATCTTTTTAACCTCATGTGGGTTTTCAAAAGAAGGAATTAATTTATCAATTACTGCAATAAATAAAATACCACAGAAGAATGAAATTACCGTATACCAAGTTCCTGCAACTTCGCCATGGTCAGTAATCAAAGCATCTTTTGCCTTCTGAAAAATCTCAACAAGAGATACATAAATCATTACACCTGCTGAAAATCCCAGAGATAGAGATAAAAATTTGGTGTTGGTTCGTTTAGCAAAAAAGGCTATGGCACTTCCTATTCCTGTAGATAGACCAGCAAATAAGGTCAAGCCAAAAGCTACTAATACCGTTGTGGTAGAATATTCAAATTCCATGTATTGTTTTTTTAGTCTGTTTAATTTTTTTTGTTGGAGTAAATATAATCATTAATTGGAATAATTCTAAATAAGAATTTAAGATGTTAACATCTTGTTTTGATTGAAACCAAGTCGTAATTTTAATTCAGTTCATTATAAGTAATTTATCAATTAAAAACGAATTGTTATGGCTTACCTTATATCAGATGAATGTACCGCTTGTGGTTCATGTATTAATGAATGTCCGGTTGATGCAATATCAGAGGGGGATATTTATGTTATCGATCCAGATGCTTGTATTGACTGTGCTGCTTGTGCAGAAGTATGCCCTGTAGAGGCTATTTCAGAAGCTGATTGATTTCGTTAAATCATTGAATATTTGAGAGAAATCTGAAAAGATTTCTCTTTTTTTTTTAATATTAAAAAAAAAGAGATAAATTAGATAGGGTAAAATGTTTGTAAATCATCTAATAAATATAGGGCTCTTTATTATGATGTTAAATCATGCCAATTTCTATAGAATATATTTGGAGTGCCAAAAACAATTTTACTAACCTAAAAACTTTTAATATGGAATTACTACTCGAAGCATCCTAAAAGGATTTAACTAAAAAAAACATGTAGATTACATTTCTTTGTAATTTAAGTATCGTTATACTATTCATCTCATGTCGACTGTTATGGACAGTAACGATTGTTATTATTATCTCTTCAAGCTCAAAACCCAAAATCACCAATAATTTATCGGAGTGTAGAAATATATTTTCGGCTCGATTTGTATATATAATATAGAATCACCGACTATAATTCGCACAAATATAGAGACTGTTTTAGGTGTGAAATAAATCACCTAAAAGTTTAGTTATGAATTCTAAGGCCAATGTAAAAGCTTTACTATGTGTCTTGAGTTGATGTATCTCAAGATTTTATGATGAAACTTATTAAAAATTTAATTGTATGAAAAGACTGATATTTACTGTTTGCATATTTATTATGTCATTACAACTAATAAATGCACAAACAAAACTGATTTCAGGTACAGTAAAAAGTTCAGATGATGGCATGGGAATGCCTGGTGTTTCGGTTGTTATTAAAGGTACAACCTCAGGAACCAGTACTGATATAGATGGGAAATACTCAATTGAGGTCGGGGCATCTGACATTTTGGTATTTAGTTTTGTTGGTATGGTAGCTCAGGAAATACCTGTTGGTAGCCAAACTGTTATCGATGTGACTTTAGAAACTGAATCAATAGGAATGGATGAAGTTGTAGTTGTTGCTTATGGATCTCAATCTAGAAATTCGGTTACTGGATCAGTGAGTGTAATTAAAAAAGAGCAAATAGAAAATGCAACTTTCTCAAATCCTGTAAAAAGCTTGGAAGGTTTAGTTTCTGGAATGAGAGTTATTCAAGCTGATGGACAACCAGGTTCTGATCCTATAATTAGAATTAGAGGGTTTGGTTCTATAAATGCAGATAGTGAGCCACTTATTGTTTTAGATGGTGTTCCTTATTCTGGAAGTTTAAGTAGTATAAACCCAAAAGATATTGAGTCCACTTCAGTTTTAAAAGATGCATCTTCAACTTCTTTATATGGTAATAAAGCTTCAAACGGAGTTTTATTGATTACGACCAAAAAGGGTACTAAAAATAAATTACAGATAAATTTAGATAGTAGGTTTGGATTCACGCAAAGAGGTGCAAAAGAGTACGATATTATAGAAAATCCTGGCGAATTCTATGAATCTTACCATAGTGTATTAGCTAATTCCGAATTTTACAAGCAAAAGGCTGCCGGAACTCCTATTACTATGCAGGAAGCCAGACAATTTGCATCTGATAATTTAATTGATAGGCTGGGAAATTATAACTTATATGATGTTCCGGATAATCAGTTAATTGATCCTTTAACGGGAAAACTAAATAGTTCGGCAAGCCTTTTGGTTAAGGACAAATGGGAGGATGCTTTATTTAGAGATAACGCTACTTTTCAATCTCACAATTTTAGTATTTCAGGAGGTTCTGATGATATAACTTACTATTTATCATTAGGGACAGAGACTAATAAGGGATATACTGTTCAAAGTAGTTTTAAAAGACATACAGCTCGTTTAAAAGCTAGTTCAGCTAAAATATTTGATGTGCTGACATTAAGTGGAGACGTGTCTTATGCAAAATCTAAAAGTCAAGCTGTTCCTTCAACTGTTGATGCTGATGGTATTCCTACAACAAGTTTTGCTAACGCATTCTTTTGGAATAGAAGAATAGCTCCAATTTACCCTGTTTATCAGTATGATGAAAATTGGAATCCTATTAAAAACCCTAATAACCCTGGTGGATTAGCTTATGACTTTGGTGTTCCTCAATTTTTTCCTGATGGAAGTAGCAGAGGTGCTAGAAATTATGCAGTAGGTGAACATCCTCTTGCTGTAATTGAAAATACGGAAGAAACCAATGAAAGAGACAATTTTAATGGAGGTTTAAGAGCAAAATTTGATTTGCCATTAGGTTTTAAATTTGAGTATGTTATGAACTATTTAACTCAAACAACTCAAGAAACTGATTTCACTAAACCTGGTGCTGGTGCTTTTGCTAAAGCTCAAAATGGACTTTTAACTAATGCCAGAGGTAATTTTTCTGCATTTACCAATCAACAGTTATTAACCTGGAAAAAAGATGATGGAAAACATAGCTTTGATGTGCTTTTAGGACATGAAACATATGTAGAAAAATTTACCACCTTATCTCTTTCAAAGAGAAATATTATTGGAGATTTTAGCCCAATATTAGATAATACTGCTGTTTATGCATCAGCTAGCAATTACAACACTAAATATACCACCGAGGGATATTTTTCTAGGTTTATTTATGGTTTAGATAATACCTATTTCTTGAATGTAACTGGTAGATATGATGCTTCTTCTGTTTTTCATCCAGACGAGCGTTGGGGAGCATTTTGGTCGGTTGGTGCGTCATGGGTAATGAGTAATGAAGATTTCATGAAAGATATCGAAAGCATCGATTATGCAAAGTTTGCCATAAATTATGGTACTACTGGTAACGATAGAATTTTTTATGAAGATGTTAATACCCGAAATTTAGTAGCTTACGAAAACCAGTATGAAATTGATGAAAATAATGGGGCTTTAACACAAAAGTTAAGATATTTAGGTAATGAAAAACTGACTTGGGAGAAATCGGCTAGTTTGGATATTGCTTATGAAATGAGTTTACTTAATAAGATAAACCTTTCCGTAGGGTATTACAGAAAAAAATCTGATGATTTGCTATTTAATACGCCGTTACCTATATCAACAGGGCAAGCTTCCAGACCAGAAAATGCAGGCTCTATGGTAAATAGCGGATTTGAAACGGAAATTTCATGGAATGCTATAAAAAAGGAAAAGATTAATGTTCATTTTAATGCAAATCTTACTACATATCATAATGAAATAAAAGAGCTGCCTGATGATGAACCAATACCATTTGGTAATTTCCGAAGAGAAGTAGGCAAAAGTATTTTTGATTACTATATGAGAAAATCAGCGGGTGTAAATCCTGAAAACGGAAATGCTCAATGGTATATGAAAGATGAAGCTACTGGTGAGGATGTAATTACAGAAGATTATTCTAAGGCTGATAGATATTACCTTGGTAAACAAGCAATACCAAAAATAACAGGAGGGTTTGGAGCTCAAATTCAAGCTGGTAATTTTTCATTGGACCTACAGTTTGCTTATCAAGTAGGAGGTTATGGTATTGATAGTGAGTATTACGGATTATTGGGTGCTACGCAAAATGTAACCAATTTTGCAGATTATGAAAAAACATGGACAGTAGATAATCCAACAGCTAGTTTGCCTAGAGTTGATCCTCTAAGCCCAAATCAATATAGTATTTCAGATCTTTTTTTAACAGACTTAAGTTATTTGAGTTTAAGTAACATTAATGTAGCTTATGTATTTAAAAATAAAACTTTAAAAAAATACCATATTGATAACATCCGAGTTTATGGAACTGTAAATAATGCATTTTTATTATACAGTGCAAGACAAGGGTATGATCCTCGTTTGAATTCGGTAGGAAGATCTTCTGCTGAATATGGTGCCAATAGAACTATAGCTTTTGGTGTAAGTATAAATTTAAATTAAATAACTAGTTATGAAATATAATAGATCTTTATATATACATTTAAGCAAATATTTTGTCTTTATCTTTTCAATAACACTTTTGGTTTCTTGTGCTGATTTAGATCAAGATTTTGCTGAGGAAAGATACCATACAGCATCACATGCTACTGCAATTTCTGATGCTGGAGGTACTCAAGGGCTTACGGCATTGGATGGAGCCATTTTATCGTACCTTAGAGATGGAGAAACTGGTGGAGATGATGAATTCGGCTTAAAGGCTGTAGAGCTCGGGATGGACTTAAGAAGTAATGACATGGACATAAGTAGAAATACTTGGTTTGGAGCTTACAGTAATTATGAAAATATAGGATTAACATATAATGACAATGATTTTATTTGGGAATTCTTTTATAAAGTAATTAATAATGCCAATGGAATAATTAATACGATTTCAGATGATGCTCCTGAAGAAGTATTGGTTTTCAAGTATAAATCTCATACATACAGGGCTATAGCTTATTTTTATTTGGTCAGAATTTATCAGCATACCAGAGCGAATGATTCAGAAGAGGCCATACCTATCGATTTTGGTGACTTTGTAGGACAACCAAAATCTACTGTAGGTGAGGTTAAAAAACTGATACTTGATGATTTAACCTTGGCTTATAACGGGTTGGAAAATTACAGTAGATCATCAAAAGAAGAAATTGATGCTTCTGTAGTAGCAGCATATTTGGCCAGGTATCATTTAACCTATGAGAATTGGTCGGAAGCAGAAAAGTTTGCAGACATTGCAATGAATGTTGGAAGCATTAGCAGTGATGTTCTTCACGGTTTTGATGAACTTTCATTACCGGAAGTGATTTGGGGGGCTGTAGTTACACCTGCTACATCAACTGTATATAATTCATTCTTTTCTCACATAAGCCAAATAAATGATGGGTATAGTGGTTGGAATCATTTTAAGACTGTAAATTCAAATTTATACGATATGATACCAGCAACCGATAAAAGACTAGCCTGGTTTGCTGATCAAGAATATCCTCCGGGAACAATATTAGTTCCAGGTACATGGGGTCATTATAATATAACACCAAAGTATACAAGTTTAAAATTTATTGCCCAACCAGGACCTGGTGAGTTTATTGGAGATTATATATACCTAAGGAATACCGAGTTTTATTTGACTAAAGCTGAAGCTTTGGCTAAACAAGGCAAAGATGGTGAGGCTCAGCAAGTATTATTTGATTTAAATACTGTTAGGGACCCTTCTTATGTGAAATCAACAAAAACAGGTCAAGATCTAATTGATGAAATTCTACTATATAGAAGAATTGAATTATGGGGTGATGGTGTTGCTTCTTTTGATATGGCTAGAAATGGAATAGGATTAAATAGAAAAGATGGTAGATTAAACCTTGTAATGCCAGGTGCCGACCTGGTAATACCACCTCTGGATGATAAAATGATTTATCAAATACCTCAGAGAGAAGTTGATGCTAATTCAAATTTTGATGAATAATCTGACTCCACAACGAGAAATCGATGTTAAAACAAATTTTTCCCAAAATCCCGGATATTAATTTCCCGTGTGGTTAGTAGAATTGAAAAGGGGCTCGAATGAGCCCCTTTGTTTGTATTATTTTTTAGAATCCATTCAATTCCATGGTTACAGTTGGAATTAGCAATAAAAGTCCTAACAAGAGCAAGATTGCCATAAATCCGCCAATCCATTTTACCCATTTGTCGTATGGAATTTTTGCAACTCCAAGAACGCCGATTAATACGCCCGAAGTTGGAGTAATCATGTTGGTAAAACCATCACCAAACTGGAATGCCATTACTGTTGCTTGACGCGATACTCCAATTAAATCGGAGAACTGAGACATCATAGGCATGGTTAAAGCTGCTTTTGCCGATCCTGAAGGGATGATTACATTAATGATATTTTGAATTAGATACATGATAGATACCGAAGCCATCTTCCCAAAATCGTTCATCGATTGTGAAATGTAGTACAAAATAGAATCGATCACATTTCCTTCTTCCAAAACAATTAGAATACCACCTGCTAAACCAACAATCATTGCAGCAGAAAGAATATCTCTCGATCCTTCAAGGAATAAGTTTGTGATTTCGTTGGCAGTGTTGTTGAATGCTATTCCCGAGAAAATACCCATGGCAAAGAATAAGGTTGCAATCTCCATGATGTACCATCCATATCCCATTACGCCAACAATAAGGTAAATGATTGTGAAAAGTAAAAGGTTTAGAATGTAGAAATGTACCGATTTACGGAGAGATATAAGACCTAGAATTGCAAATAATCCTGTAACAATAGGAAGGACGTAAGTTGTCATCTCAGAATTCCCAACTTTCAATGTACTCATTGGATAATGGAAAGAGAATACTACCATTGTAATTAAAAGGATGAAATAGGTAACCCATGCTGATTTTGGAGTATAGAATTCCAACTCTTCCATATCTGTATCGGTATGTTTTCTCCAGTAAGCATCATCGGTGTAAACCAAAGATGCTTGTGGGTTTTTGCGAATTTTAGCAGCATATCTTAAAATGAACGCAAAGCCAATTACATTAATTACCACCCAGCAAAATAACCTGTATTCAATACCTGAGAATAAAGGCAGGTTGGATAAGCCTTGCGCAATACCAATGGTAAAAGGATTTAGAAGTGCTCCTGCAAAACCAAGTCCGGCAGCCACAAAACAGATACAAACCCCAACAATGGAATCATATCCCATTTTAACGGACATCGGAACAAAAATGATTACAAAGGCAATGGTTTCCTCACTCATCCCAAATGTGGCACCAAAGGCACTAAACACCAGCATGATTAAGGTCAGTATAATATTGTTGACTCCAATTTTCCGTATGGTTTTATTCTTCTCGAGTTTTTGAGTAAACTTTAGAAATGAATAAATTCCAACATCAATAGATTTACTCGCATTCATAATCCAGAATGCACCACCAATTACCAATATAAACATGATAATGTCGGCTTTGTCAACAAATCCTTTAAAGAAAGAAGAGAAAATTTCCCAACTTTGCCCCTGGCTTTCTATTTGATGATATGAACCCTGAACAATAACTTCACGATCAGTTCCATTTACATTTACTGTTGTTCTTTCAAACTCTCCTCCTGGAATTATCCAGGTTAATATTGCAGATAATACAACTATTGCAAATACAATTACATAAGTGTGTGGTATCTTTTTAAACATATAGGTTGATTTAGATTGTGTTTTGGTTTTTACCCCTTAAAATTGAATGCGTAAAAATAGAAAAATATGTACAGAATCAGCGATATAAAATAATTTTAAAGAGCAGATCGAAAAGGTTTGCAATTTGTTCAGAATTAGGTAATATTTGCATGTTAAAGTGAATGAGTGGATTTGAATTGAAACTGTGAAACCTTCAGTATTAATTCTTCTCTTCAAATTGTTCATTATGAATTGCAAATTATTAATCGATATAGATATGAAGTTGTTAATAAGTAATATAAAAACTCTTGTTCAGGTTGAGGAAATTCCACGTAAATGGGTTGCCGGAACTGATATGGCAAATTTGAATTGCATTGATAATGCTTATTTGCTTATTGAAGATGAGAAGATCTCTGATTTTGGCAAGATGGAGAATATGCCCAATTACGATGAAATGGAAGGATTCGATCATGTAGAGGAGATCGATGCTACAGGTCGTATGGTATTCCCATCGTTCTGTGATTCTCATACACATTTGGTGTATGCAGGTAGTCGCGAGATTGAATATACTGATAAGATTAAAGGTCTTTCTTACGAAGAGATTGCCAAGCGTGGTGGCGGAATCTTGAATTCGGCTAAACGTATGCACGATGCTACCGAAGATGAGTTATACGAAGCTGCAATGGAGCGTATTCACGAAATCATAAGCATGGGAACCGGTGCAGTTGAAATCAAGAGTGGATATGGTTTGACAGTTGAAGATGAGTTGAAAATGCTTCGAGTAATCAAGCGAATTAAAGAGACAACTCCGCTAACCGTTAAATCGAGCTTTTTGGGTGCACATGCTGTGCCTGCTGAATACAGAGGTCGTCAGGGAGAGTATGTTGATTTGGTAATCAACGAAATGATTCCTATGGTTGCAGCAGAAGAATTGGCAGATTACATTGATGTGTTTTGCGATGAGGGATTCTTTACCGTTGAAGAGACTGATCGTATTTTGAACGCAGGGATGAAGTATGGTATGCGTCCTAAAATCCATGCCAATGAGTTGGATTACTCAGGAGGTATTCAGGTAGGAGTGAAATACAATGCTTTATCGGTTGATCACCTTGAGTTTGTTGGTGAGGAAGAAATCAAGTGTTTGAAAGATTCTGAAACCATGCCAACTGTATTACCAGGTGCAGCTTTCTTTTTGAATATGGTTTGTTCACCTGTACGCGATATGATGAATGCAGGATTACCAGTAGCTTTGGCTTCTGACTTTAACCCAGGTTCATCGCCATCAGGAAATATGAAATTCATTATGTCTTTGGCGTGTATCAATTACAAAATGTTGCCACAGGAAGCCATTAATGCTACTACCATTAACTCGGCTTACGCAATGGGTGTTCAGGAAGAGTTGGGAAGTATCGCTCGAGGAAAAATTGCCAATATTTTTATCACTAAAGAGATTCCTTCGGTTGAATTTATGCCATATGCTTATGGAAGCAATTTAATTGATGCGGTGATTTTGAGAGGACAAAGATTGTAAAAACTACACTTTATAATAAAAGAAACCTGTCAGCATGCTGACAGGTTTTGTTTTTAATAGCATCCAATTATTTTCTAATATCAAAGGTGATATATTCGGTGTCTGCTGGAATATTAACAGCATATTCAGCTTCGCAAAACTTGCTCAAGTAAGCATCGGAAAGAGAACTTCCCAAAGCTTTTAAACGATTCCAATCCTTACAAGCATCTTGGGTATTTCCCATTTTTTGATGTACCAACGATCTTTGGAAAATTAATGGTTCGCTGTATGGCTTATATACCATTGCTCGATTTAACAATCTTAAAGCTCTTTTGTTTTTGTTCTTGATGATATGACTTTTCATGCCTCTTTTAAACAAGCGTTGTGCTACATATAAATGATCGGAATTTTCAATTCTAAAAGCAATTGCAACTTCCTTGGTCATAGCAACAGGAATAGCATTATTATAACCTGGTTTCCACATTCCATCAGTTTTCTTTAAAACTCGTAAAACTTCATCGTCAATTTCTTCTGATATACTATTAATAACTTGAAAATCATCTAAACTTCCGTTTGGTAATACTGTGAATTGAATAATTTCTGTACCTTCTCGTAATCTTTTCTCTGACTCTTCAGGATATCTTATTTTGTCTGTGAAAAAATCATTTAGAGTAGTATAGTTCCTCATTTTTATTAACTCAACTGCTTCGCTCCCAATAAAAGTTGGTGGAGTTACATTAACACCTTCTAAAGTGTTTGTTCTTAGATCTTGCCCAAATGTAAAAAGGCCAAGAAATAGTAATACTGCTAAAAATACTGTTGTTTTCATGGCTTTAATTTTTTCGATTTTGTAACTTAAAGTTTACTTTTTCAGATAATGTGAAGTAACGACATAATGCTCTGAGGTACTTAGCAGTATGGTTGCAATTTCTTGCAATTAAAAAGGTGTACAGGTTGAATTGTTACAAGGAGGTTGCACTACACAAAAACTTGTAATTTAGTGGTTTATTACAACTATAAGTGTCTTTTAATTGTTGTGTTAATTCTTGGAGGAAAGTACTGTTTTATTATTTGGAAGGTTTAATTTTCGTAATAAATCATTGTAACGAGAATCGCGTCTGATATATTCTCCACAAGGATTAAAAACAATGTAGCTTGTTGGGTAGATTTTATTGGCACAAGCTTCATCAATTAGCTCAAAAGCTTTGTCGATAAAACCCAGATAAGATGCCATTATGCCCATGTGATATGGGTTTTGCTCATTAGGATTTTTGTTTAGTTTGTTCCATAAAGCCACAGCCTTGTCTTTTTGACCTGCTTTCACATAAGCATAGCCCAAAATGGTGTTCCAATGACAATTATTAGCAGGAAGTTTTTCGAAATAATCAATGGCTTTTTGATACTCCTTTCGTTGTATGCAGACCCATCCCAGGGTGGCAAGTCCATAAGGAACATTCTCTTTTAATTTTAAAGCTTTATTTGCCCATTTTTCAGCCTTATCGTATTGCTTGTCGTGATAATATAACAATCCAAGCCAAGAGGCATAAGCAGGAGAGAAAGGCTCAAGTATTGTAGCTTGTCGGCCATGATGAATAGCCTTTTTTTTATCGCCGAATAAGACATGATACCAGGCAAAGTGAGCATGAATAACCGAATTGTTAGGGTTGTTCCTAATTGCATTCTCAAAAGTCTCTTTGGCTTTTGGCCAGTTCCAGGCTTTATACAAGTAAAGTAAAGCTAAAGCATTATAGGCTTCATCAATGGTTGGATCTAGTTTTAATGCTTTATTGGCTGAGGATAAAGCCAAACGAAAGGCATCTTTCGAATTTAATTCTCCGTGACCTCTAAAACCATAGCCAATAGCCAAACCAGCATAAGCCAATGGATCTCCTGGATCATTTTTAATTGCCCCATGTAAATATTGAATTCCCTTTTCGAAAGCCTTATGTGTTCCTTGGTTTAAATAATGCATGCCTTGCAGATAGGCTTTATAAGTTTCAGGATTTACCTTGCGAGTTTTTGATAGCTTAATTTTCTCTTTATCGGATAGTTCTAATTCTATTTCATCAGCAATGTCTTTTATCACTGAAGTTTGAACAGCAAATACATTTTTAATTTCATCCTTGTAATCTTTGGCTAACAGGTGTCGTTCCTCTGGGAAAACATCAATTAACTGAATTAAGATGCGGATGCTATCGTCAACATTAATTACCGATCCTTCAACAATGCAATTTACTTCCAACTCATTGGCAATATCACTTAATAGCTTTTGATCATCACGATACCTTAGCGTTGATGTTCGTGAAATTACGCGAAGGGAGGAAAATTGCCCGAGTTTGCCGATGAGTGCATCGTGCATGCCATCAACAAAGTAATTGTTGTCAACACTACCAGTTAGGTTGTGTAAAGGAAGAACTGCTATTGATGATTCTTTTGAATTAAAGAGTCCAGAGATGTAGGCACCTGCAAAAAAGATGATGCATAGAATTAAAACAGGCAAAATGAATATACCATACCTATTGTGTTTTTCTGGTTTTATTCTCGAAAAGAACTTTGATTGACCTGTGGAGCTAACTTTAATTCCTTTTTTTATATCGCCTGGTGAAACTTTGTAACTCGATTTAAATACTTTGTTAAAATAGCTTGGATTTCGGAATCCAACCTGGTATGCTATTTCGGAAACTGTGGCTACATTGTTTTCGAGCATGGTTTTAGCGTGTGCTAACCTGATCTCTTTAATTAATTCGCTTGCAGATTTGCCACAGGTTTTGGTCAACTTTCTATGAAGCATAGATCTGCTAAGACCTACGTTTTGGGCCAATTCGTTTACTGAAAAATCCTCGTCAGCAAGATTTGCTTCAATGTTTTGGTGGATTTTTCTAAGAAACTGATCATCAATAGAAGACAGGTCTTTCATGCTGTGTAGATAATCATCCCTTAACTAAATTATTATAAAAATATTAGTTGTCAGCCTTAGCTGCAAAGATACGAAATTATGATCATATTTTATGAGGGATTTTAATTAAAAAAATGTGGAAAATAGATAAATATTTTGTTTTAAATTTGAATTATATATTGATGTAAATTAGAGGAGGATTACACTACAAAATGATATCATTAATCCTTTTTGTTTCAATACAAAAATTACTCGCGAATTCTTTAATTGATAAGATTTGTATGCTTTGGCATTTGGGAAGGTTTAAATCATATTATTTCTTTCCATCCCCAGTTTGGAGAAGCTTGCTTTAATTTTAGAGAGGCATTCCCCAGTCTTATATTGAATTTAAATAAATAATTTTACAAAAAAGGATAAATGCTTAAATTTAAAATAATTCATTTTAATTAAAAGTGAGATAATATTAATGCCAAATAAAACATTAGAAAAAAAAGAAGCAATTTACACTCCATTCTAATTTGAAATGGATGTTCCCAAGCTGGGGAAGCTTTGCTTCTATGCAAATATGGGTGCTTTTTGTTTGGGAAAGGGAAAAACAAGTTTGGTATAGCTAATAAGAGTAAAGGATACTTGAAACTACTTTAAAATTGATAATCAGAACCAATTATGAGTAAGAATATAATGATTTCATCTATTGATTTGTCGCATTTACACAATTTAGAGTTCTATTCGTTTGTAGAAAATATTCTGGAAGCTCTAATGAAAGTAAATCAGAGTCTTGATTTTCAAAAAGAATCAGATCAACTTCGCGATGGACTGGTACAATTTGATATCATATTTGAGAAGAAAAATCTAAGTTCTTACACCCAAAAAGTAATTAAATTGGATAAAAAAAGATGTGCTTCTTTTACGGGATTGTTGCAATGTGTTCGTGGGTACACAAAGCATTATAAGGAGGATATGAAACAAGCTGCCGAAATTATTTTGGAAAGCATCGAATCGATGGGCAAACAGATTGTGTATCGAAATTATCAAGTAAAATCGGCGACTTTTTCTTCGCTAACATCGGCTTGGCAAAATAAGTCGGGATTTGTAGAGGCAATTGAAATTTTAGCCATGAGTGGATGGGTTCAGCATTTGGCAGAGCTCAATCGTAAGTTCGAAGATGCATATATGGAACGATTATCTGCACAAGCAGCTGCACCAAAGACCAAACTGATTGATTTAAGAGCCGAGTTAATAAATGTGTACCGTAGAATTGTAAAAAAGTTGGAGGCCTATTGCCTCTTTGAAAACCATAAGGCGATAGAGTTGTGCAAGCATTTAAACAAGTTGATTGCTGCCTACAATAAGGAATTGAACAGGAGAAAAAATAAAACTAAGAAAAAGGAATAGTTGTACTACTATTTTAGACTAGCTGTAAGTGTTGTGTTATAACTTTAATCTGTTAGATAGCATTTTGCTTTGTTGTATTTTTATGTTTTTAAAATAAAATGTACATTTGAAAAGTATATGATCAGTTAATATTTGCTTTATGAATAAAATTACCTTATGTATTTGTTTTTGCTTGTGTGTTGTGGTAGGTAAAACATGTTTTGCTCAATCTGATATTGAGTTGAAATACGAAAGAAAAAGTGACAATAGTGTTGATTTTACCTATTCCAAAAAGGTTTATGGAACCTACTATTTGCTAATTAAATTTGATGATTTAACTAATGCCATGCAAACAAGTTATGGATCGCATGTAAGTGGACGTACAGGTCGTTTTTTTACTCTGAAACCAAAAAATCCGGCTAATGGCATAGGATTTTCTTATACTTACATTTATCAGAGGGGAAAGGTGAAACCTAAAGTTAAAGATGATATGGTTTATATGTTGCCTTTTAAACCAGCCACAAAAGTAAAAGTGCGTAAGGCAGAATACATGGGACTTACCTTTGGAAATGGTTCTCCTGATGATTTTAATGCATTTGTGTTTAATGTTGAAAAAGAGGAACCTGTTGTTGCTGCACGAAAAGGATTGGTAGTGCAAGTTGAAGATAAACATATAGCTGATACCACGCGAAAATACAGTTTTGTGAGTTCTACGAATAGAGTTCTTATAGAGCATAAAGATGGCACTTTAGCTGAATACTCTGGATTTAAATCAGGAACCATAAATGTAAAAGAAGGGGATATGGTAAACCCAATGGATCCAATAGGAATTGTGGGAAGGTTCGACTCTAATAAAAATTGCAGGCTGACATTAATGGTGTATTACCTTAAAACAAAAAAATTGTTTGATTCTAAGAAAGAAGAAAATAAACACAATCAATACGGATATGTGAATCCAATTTTTTGTTACAAAGGAGGTAAATCTTTGTTGCTTCCAAATAATTACTATTCGTCAGATTGCAATGATGAGTTAATAACTCAAGAATTTAGCAGACGAGAAAAAAAGAAATATGTAAGTAAATTATAAAAAAGAAGAGCGATGAAATTTCATCGCTTTTCTTTTATTTCTATAATCCCAGCAGCATGCTATCCGGATCTTTACCATCGAACAACATCTTGTGTGGGTTTTCAATCATTTCTTTAATTTTAACCAGGAACCCTACCGAATCCTTACCATCAATTACACGGTGATCGTAGGATAGCGCAATGTACATCATTGGGCGAATTTCTACCTTGCCGTTTACAGCAACAGGTCGCTCAACAATATTGTGCATTCCCAGAATTCCCGATTGTGGAGGGTTGATAATTGGCGTACTCAAAAGAGACCCAAATACCCCACCATTGGTAATGGTAAAGGTTCCGCCAGTCATTTCATCCAGACTGATTTTACCAGCGCGAGCTTTGGTTGCCAGCTCCATTAATTTCTTTTCGATATCAGCCAAGCCTAATGATTCTGCATTTCTGATAACAGGAACCATCAATCCTTTCGGTGTTTGCACGGCAATAGCAACATCGGCAAAATCAGGCGTTACAATTTCTTCCCCATCAATCATCGAGTTCACCATTGGGTGAGCCTTTAATGCCTCGGTAACCGCTTTGGTAAAGAACGACATGAAACCCAATTTGATATCATGAGTCTCTATGAATTTCTTCTGATACTTTTTTCTCAGCTCCATTACTGCACTCATGTCAACCTCGTTAAAGGTAGTTAGCATGGCAGTTTCGTTCTTTACGGATACCAAACGAGCACTTAATTTCTTACGAAGATTGGTCATCTTGGTGCGTTTCTCTTCGCGCGAAATTTCTTTTGGAGCAGCAGCAACTGCTACAGGTTGATTGTTTTTGTTGTCAACAACAGCCTGAATATCCTTTTTCGATAATCTTTGCAAGCCTGCAATTACATCATCAACTGAAAGCTGATTCTCTTCCATCAACTTTTTGGCAACAGGAGAAATCTTTACATCCTTGTAATTCTCCGATTCGATATTGGCTGCAGGAGCTGAACTTGCAGTTTCTTTTGCTTTCTCTTCAACAACTTCTTCTTTTACAGATTCGGCCTTTGGACTTGTAGCTTCACCAGCAAAACTGGTATCAATTTTACAAGCTACCGAACCAACTTCTACAGTATCGCCTTCTTGCGCAAGAATTTCAATTTTTCCGCCTTCGTCGGCTACTAAAGTTAGCGTTGCTTTGTCCGATTCAATTTCAGCAATGTCTTGATCTTTTTCCACAATATCGCCATCGGCAACAAACCAATTGGCTATTTCAACTTCTGAAATGGATTCTCCAGGGCTTGGTATTTTAATCTCAACTGTCATTTGTTATTTCGTTATTGTGTGATTTTGTTATTGTGTGAATGTGGAAGTATGGAGTGCTTTACACAAACCTTTTCCTTTCACCTTTATACTTTTTCCTTGATTTATTACATTAGGAGTTTGCTCTTCTTTTCCTCAAAGTATTCATGAGTTTGCAGGATTTCTTCATGAGAACTTCCTTCAACACATTGTAAGCCGCAATACTTCAATTTTCTATCGCAGTCACATTTTCTAAATACTTTGTTGATGATCTCGCTTTGCCCAAGCATATGGATTTTGGACAATCCTGTTGCCGGACTACCACTAGCCTGGCGAGCTACAGGAACCAATTTCACCTCTTTGTTGCGGAAGTTGTAGTTCATAAATGTCCAAGCTCCCATATTCTCAGGTTCTTCCTGAACCCATAAATGAAGGATGGCGTTCGGATATCTTTCCAAAACTTTATCAACTTGCTGATGCGGGAAAGGATACAATTGTTCCATTCTTACCAAAGCAATATCCTGGGCATTTAGCTTTTCTTTCTGAGCCAATAAATCAAAGTATACTTTTCCTGTACAGAACACAACTCTTCTTACTTCTTCCGAGATTACGTTCTTGTCATCAATAAGCTCCTGGAATTTGCCTTTTGCCATTTCGTCCATGCTGGAAACACAAGCTGGGTGACGAAGCAAACTTTTAGGAGAGAAGCAAATCAAAGGTACTCTGATATCTCTTTTTACCTGTCGGCGCAACATGTGGAACAAATTGGCTGGAGTAGTTGGGTTGGAGATTTGCATGTTGTTGTGCGCACAAAGCGTTAGGAAGCGTTCCATTCTTGCACTTGAGTGTTCTGCACCCTGTCCTTCGTATCCATGTGGCAAATACATTACCAAACCATTCTTAATTCCCCATTTGTCTTCGGCAGCACTAATGTACTGATCGATTACCGCCTGCGCTACATTGTGAAAATCGCCAAACTGCGCTTCCCAAATGGTTAATCCAGAAGGATGCGCCAAAGCATATCCATATTCATAACCCAATACACCATATTCGCTTAATGATGAATTGTAAACATGGAATGGAGCCTGATCTTCAGAAAGATTTTTAAGTGGGAAATATTTCTTATCGGAATCCTCAATCACCAAGGCTGCATGTCGGTGCGAGAAGGTGCCACGCTCAGAATCCTGACCACTAATTCGAACTGAATTTCCTTCGGTCAATAAACTTGAGTAAGCCAACATTTCACCCATTGCCCAGTCAAGCTGATCGTTTTCCACCATTTTCTTTCTATCGCCCATTAACTTTCCAATCTTCTTGAAGAATTTTAAGTCTCCAGGTAGAGAAGTAAAGTTATCCGCTAATGATAGCAGTGTTTTTTTATTTACACCAGTTTCAGGAGAAGATTCAAAATCAGATTCAACTGAATATCGAATGCCTTTGTAATAATTATCCAGGAATGGCTGAATAATAACCTTATCGAATGTTTTCGAAAGTTCAAACTTGTCATCCAACAGTTTGTTGTAATCTGAATTGATCGTCTTGACATCCGATTGAGAATAAATGCCTTTCTCAATCAAATGAGCTGCATAAATATCTCTAGGATTTTTATGCTTGGCAATCTCCTTGTATAATATTGGCTGGGTAAAACGAGGTTCATCACCTTCGTTGTGCCCATATTTTCTGTACGATAGAATATCAATAAAAACATCAGTATTAAATTCCTGACGGTATTCCATTGCCATTTTAATGGTAAAAATCAATGCTTCAACATCATCGCCATTCACATGAAAAACAGGACAGCGAGTTACCTTGGCCACATCGGTACAATAAGTACTCGATCTTGCATCCAGGTAATTGGTTGTAAATCCAACCTGGTTGTTAATCACCAAATGGATGGTACCTCCCGTTTTGTATCCCTTCAGTTGAGACATTTGAATGATTTCGTATACAATTCCTTGACCGGCAATTGCCGCATCACCATGTATCACAACAGGAACCAATCGATCCTGATTGCCTTCGTAATCATTGTCAATTTTTGATCGTGAAATTCCTTGAACAACAGCACCTACTGTTTCCAGGTGAGATGGATTTGGAGCCAAATGCAATTTTACCTCGCTGCCATCGTCCGTTTTTACAGTATTGCCATATCCCAGGTGATATTTTACATCTCCCAGCGCAATGTCTTCTTCATATTCTTCACCAACGAATTCTTTGAAGATATTTTCGTAAGGTTTCTCAAGAATATTGGCCAAAACATTTAGTCGACCGCGGTGAGCCATACCAAAAATGAACTCCTGAACTCCCAACTCGGCACCACGTTCAATCATGGCATCCAAAGCAGGGATTAGTGTTTCTGCACCTTCCAATGAGAATCTTTTTTGTCCCACAAACTTCTTGTGAATGTAATTCTCGAAGCCAACTGCCATTCTTAAATGGTAGTAGATGTGCTTGCGTTGTTCATCGGTAAACTGTGGAGTATTCTTCGAACTCTCCATTTTCTTTTGCAGCCATCGCAACATTTGCGGATGACGAACAAAAACATATTCAGCACCTACAGATTTACAATAAGTATCTTGCAGGTGGGCTACAATATCTTTTAATTTTGCTACGCCAATACCAATTTCTTTCCCGGCATGAAATGGAGTTTCCAAGTCAGATTCTGCCAGATCGAAATTTTCAATATCCAGAGTAGGGAAGTATTTTCTTCTGGTTCTAACCGGATTGGTTTTGGTAAATAAATGCCCCCTTTGGCGATAAGCCTGAATCAAGTTCATTACATTGAATTCCTTGCTCATTGATTCGCTGGCCGGCAAGCTTTCGCTACTTTCTTGTTTTATCGGAAAATTAGCCGATGCGAAATCGAATCCCTGGAAAAACGTTCTCCATGTTTCTTCCACCGAATAGGGATCTTTCTTATAGGATTGGTATAGCTCGTCTATATAGTCGATTTCACTATTACCCAAAAAACTGAATTTATCCATAGATTTGTTTGTTGTACTTGTCTGATTTTTGTTGTCGCTTAAACAAATGTATTAATTTTGAAATGGAACAAGTAAGGATAAACACGAATAAAAGACCAAAAGGTCATCTTTTTTTCTAATGAGCTTATAGACATTTTCTATGAGCTGATATTGTTTAACATTTGCAGAAAAAATACAGAGCTATTTTTTCGTTTGTTGCATTTTCCAATTAATTTAGTTTTGCATTCAAAAACATCAATATTTAATAGTATGACATTTCTTCGCACGATATTAACAGTGCTGGTATTTCTACATTTTTTAAGCTGTGATAATTTACAAAAAAAAACGCAGTTTGAATTCCGTAAAGGCGACCTAATTTTTCAGGATTTGAATGCCGATTCCATTTCAGAAGCCATAGAATCGGTTACAGGAGGAGAGAAGAAGCTGAATTTTTCTCATGTTGGCATTGTAGATGTTGATTCAAAAGGGAATATTTATGTGCTGGAAGCCATATCGAAAGGGGTATCTTTAACCCAATTGGATAGTTTTTTGCTAAGGAGCAATAAAGTTGCCATTGGTAGATTAAATACCAAGTTGAATACCAGAATTGATGCAGCCATGACTTATGGGAAAGCCTTATTGAATTTTCCCTATGATAATATTTATGTAATGGGTGATTCTACCTATTATTGTTCCGAGTTGATTTATGAAATGTTTGTAAATACTGGCGATTCAACAGAAGTATTTCAATTGAATCCCATGACATTTAAGGACAATGAATCAGGTGAGTATTTGCCGTTTTGGGTAGAATACTACAAGAATCTGGGCGTAGATATCCCGGAAGGAAAAACTGGATTAAATCCCAATGGAATGTTTCAATCGCAAAATATTGAAATTGTGTTGCCATATGGAAATCATCAATTTAACTAATCTCTTACACTATATATGAACTCATTCTTACAACAAATAACCAAAGAGCTTTACTCAAAATATACCAATGAATTATCCGATTGTATTTTGGTTTTTCCGAACCGAAGAGCTGGCTTGTTCTTTTCAAAATATCTGAACGAATTGGTGGAAAAACCTCTTTGGGCACCAAGAGTATTTACCATTAGTGAGTTTTTCCGTTCTCTGTCCGATTTGCAGATAGAAGACAATTTGGGATTGCTATTTCGTCTGTATAAAATCTATGTGAAAAGAATGAAGGTAAGCGAAAGCTTCGATGAATTCTATCACTGGGGAGAGATGTTGTTGGGCGATTTTGATGATTTGGACAAGTACAGGGTAAATGCCGAGCATTTGTTTCAAAATCTGGCCGACGAGAAAGAGATTGAGAACCTGTTCGACTATTTAACGGATGAACAGCTTGAGGCAATACAGGCATTTTGGAGCAGCTTTAAACCAGAGAAATATTCTGAGCATCAAAAAGAGTTCGTGAATTTGTGGGAGAATCTGTTTGGGATTTATACCGATTTGAGAGAGGAGCTGAAATCGGAAAAGCTGGCCTACGAAGGAATGGCTTCGAGGAATTTGATAGATGGATTGGAATCAGGAGGAATTCAAATCGATGCCAAAAAGGTAATTTTTGTTGGATTCAATGCATTAAACAAATGCGAGATTGATTTGTTCGAATTCTTGAAAAAGAAAGAGCTTGCCGAATTTTATTGGGATTACGATGAATCTTACCTGAAGAATCCATACCATGAAGCAGGATTGTTTTTGCGCGATAATATCAGAAGGTTTCCTGCGCCTAAAACAGAATTGAGCTTTTCGAATATCAAGGAGAACAAAGCCAAGGTGGAGTTTGTGTCTCTGTCATCAGAGGTTGGGCAGGCCAAATATGCACATTCTGTAGTGCAAGCATTTTGCAAGGATGAGGATGTAGCGCCGGAAGAAACAGCCATTGTGTTGGCCGATGAGGAACTATTGCTTCCAGTTTTGCATTCCATTCCCGAGGTGGTAGAGAATGTAAATGTTACCATGGGATATCCTGCTAAGAATACACCGGTTGCCAGTTTGTTGCGTTTGGTAATCGATATGCAAAAGAGCTCAAGAAAAGTTGCAGGAGAGATAGAGTTTCATCACAAAGAGGTGTTGGCTTTGCTGAATCATCAGTATTTGAATTCGGTAAATCCTGAATTGGCCCATGAGCTAACTCAAAATATTCTTACCACCAACAAAATAAAGGTTCCGCAAAAGCTTTTAACAGGCGATGAGGTAATCGAAAAGCTGTTTACACCAGTAAAGGATGTGAATCAATTTGCCATCTACCTGTTGAATTTGCTGCAGAATGTTTACCAAAGATTGGAAACCAAAGAGGAAGAAAAATCATTGGTCGACAAGATTGAACAGGAGTATATCTACCACCTGTTTTTAGCAATTAAGCGATTGAAAGCATTGTTGGATCAGCATGAAATAGAGGTAAAACAGGATACCTTCTATAAGATTTTGGAGAAAATGATTCAAACTTTGAGCATTCCGTTTGAAGGAGAACCTTTGGCGGGATTGCAGGTGATGGGGATTTTGGAAACACGTTTGCTGGATTTTAAAAAGTTGGTAGTTCTCTCGATGAACGAAGGGAAGTTGCCAAAAACAGGAGCCGCAAATTCATTCATTCCATATCACCTGAGAAAGGGATTTGGAATGCCAACTATCGATCATCAGGATGCCATTTTTGCCTACTATTTTTATAGATTGATACAGCGAGCTGATGACATCAAACTGCTGTACAGTACCCAAAGTGATGGAATCAGAACAGGGGAAATGAGTCGATTTTTGTATCAATTGAAATATGAATCGGATTTTGATATTGTAGAATCTAGTCCTGGATATGATATCTCGTTAAAAGAGGCCAAAGCCATAAGCGTTGAGAAGAATGAGCGAATTTTAAATCGACTGGCAGAGTATTGCGGAGATCAATTTAGGAGTTTTTCTCCTTCGGCTTTGAATACTTATTTGGCTTGCCCATTGAGTTTTTACTTTAAGTACATTGCAGGATTAAAGGAACCCGATCAGGTATTGGAAGAGATTGATCCGCCAACATTCGGGAATTTGTTTCACAATACGCTTGAAGATTTGTACAAACCATTTGTTGGCAAAACTTTGGAAAGGGAAGATCTGGAAATCATCAGGAAAGACAAAGATCTGATTGAAACGAAACTGAAGACCGCTTTTCGCGATACCTATTTTAAAACGCCGAAAGGTAAAGAGGTTCAGATATCAGGAAGGAACTTGTTGATTTTTGATATCCTGAAAAAGTACATTGATAGGATATTGATTTTGGATCAGCAATTTGCTCCATTTCAAATCCTATCATTAGAAGATGAATATAGAATTCAGATTCCGATATCGGGAGATAGAAAGGTAAATATTAAGGGATTGATTGACCGTGTTGACAGGGCAAATGGTACCATTCGAATCCTGGATTACAAAACGGGTAAGGCAGATTTGTTCTTTAAGGATATTGAATCTTTATTCGAGAAAGAGGGAAAGAACAGAAACAAAGCAGCTTTTCAAACCTTATTGTATTGCTTGTTTTACGAGGATAAGACAAAAGCTGCAGAGGCAATTTCGCCTGGTGTGTATAGTCTGAAAGAGTTCTTCAACAACAAGTTTACGTGTATGTTGGCCCGAAAAGAAGGTCGTGCCAAACCGGAACCTGTTGATGATTACCGAGTATATAAGGAAGAATTTACCAAAGCTTTGCAGGAAATGTTCGAGGAGATTTTTGATCCGAAGGTTCCATTTACTCAGGTGGAAAATCAGGATGCTTGTAGAACTTGTTTGTATGCAGAGATTTGTCATAGATGATTTTAATTTCGCTCTTCTTACCCCAAACCCCTAAAGGGGTTTATCTGGTGCGTTGTTCCCTTTAGGGAATTGAAGGGTGAGCGTGGGGTAAACTAACTGATTGAGTGAATGAGTTAATGGGAGAATGAGTAATTATAGAAAGATGAAAAAGAGTACAATATTTTTTCTGATGATTTTGATGGTGAATGTTTCTTTTGCGCAGAAGAAATATAGTATCAAATCGCGCAGGGCCATACACTTTTACGAAGAAGCAGGGCAGTATTATCGAAACAGGGACAATCAGAAAGCTTTGGAAAGTTTAAGCAAAGCCTTGGAGGTGAACGACAAATTTATTGAGGCTTATCTTTTTCAGGCAGATGTATATTATACTTTAAAGGACAGTAAGGCTGAAATTGAAGCCTATCAGAAGGCAATAGAAATAGATGGATCTTATTTTCCACGGGTGCATTTCAACCTAGGGAATGCATACCTAAAGCAAGGAGAGTATCAAAAGGCCAAAGGAAAATTTCAAGACTTTTTATCCTTTTCAAAAATCTCATCGAGGAATAAGGCAAAGGCGAAAAAACTGATTAAGAATTGTGATTTTGCGATGAATATGATTGCGAATCCAGTGGATTTTAAACCCATAAATATTGGGGATGCGATCAATACCAAATATGATGAATACTGGCCCAGCTTAACTGCCGATGAGGAAGTGTTGGTGTTTACCCGATTGAGTCCGGCCGAAAAATCTTCGGAAGTGAAATTGGAGATGCAAGAGGATTTTTGGATATCCTTAAAGGAGGAAGAAGCTTGGAGACCGGCCAAAGGATTATCGGAAATCATTAATACCACAAGTAACGAAGGGGCACAATCCATTACTGCCGATGGAAGATTCATGTATTTTACTGCATGTGGCAGAAAGGATGGACTAGGCAGATGCGACCTGTACTATTCGGTTCGAGAGGGAGACAGATGGTCGAAGCCTCGAAATTTAGGACCGACTATAAACTCGGCAGCATGGGAGGCGCAACCAAGCATTTCGGCTGATGGAAGAGTACTTTATTTTGTGAGTAATCGCAAAAGCGGAAAGGGGAAGATGGACATCTGGCGATCGGAGCTAATGGAGAACTTAGCTGATGGCAGACAAAGGTGGTCGAAACCTGAAAATATGGATTTTAATACGGCTAACAATGAGATGTCGCCTTTTATTCATGCCAGCAATCAGTATTTGGTAATTGCTTCGGATGGATTACCAGGCATGGGATCTTACGATTTGTATAAACTAACTCTTCAGGAAGATGGAAAGTGGTCTAAGCCAGAGAACCTGGGATATCCGATAAACACGCATGGCGAGGAATTGGGATTGGTGATTAATGCAAAAAGCGATAAGGCCTACTTTGCATCCAACAGGATGGAAGGAAAAGGAAAGGATATTTTTGTGTTTGATTTGCCCAGAGAACATCAACCGCCAATGGTTTCGTGGCTGAAAGGAAAGATCTACGATGTGGATACCAAGGAAAACCTGTATGCTTCTATGCAATTGATTGATTTGAGTTCGAAAGATACGCTTGCGCGAATTCATTCGGATCGGGTAAATGGGAAATACCTGCTGTGTTTGCCTGCAGGAAAGGAGTATTTGTTTGCCGCCGAAAGTGAGGGCTATTTGTATTATTCGGATCATTTTTCGCTCTTGGAGAATCAGGAAAAGAATCAGCCGCAAGAATTAAATATTGGACTTCAAAAACTGGTATCAGGGAGCGAAATAGTACTTCGCAATGTGTTTTTTGATACCGATTCGTGGGAAATTCTGCCAAAATCGGAGAGCGAACTGTCCATCCTGTTCAAGCTGATGAATCAGAACCAGGATTTGATTGTTGAGATCTCGGGACATACCGACAATACCGGATCGGAAGAACACAACCTGAGCTTATCGGAAAACAGGGCAAAGGCTGTGTGCTATTACCTGATTGCCAAAGGAATTGAAAAAGAGCGCTTGCTGTACAAAGGATTTGGTTCGAGTAAAGCAATAGCCGACAACAATACCGAAGAAGGCAAGGCCTTGAACCGACGAACTGAATTTAGGGTGGTGAAGGATTGATGCTGACCTCTGCAGGTTAACCACGAAGGGCACAAAGGTGTTTCACAAAGAACACAAAGGATGAGCCTGAAAGGCTCAAAGCAATAGCAAATGGCATCGCCCTTTGGGTGTTGGTGTTTGTTATATAAGCCCTGCATGGGCGTAAGTATAAAGAATGCACTCCGATAGGATTTGAGACAAAAAAGAACTCTCGACAAAATGTAAAGGCAATTTTGACTCAAAAAAATGCTCTCGATGAAATGTAATGGCAAATTCGCCACAAAAAAGATCTCTCGACGATTTGTAAAGCCAGTTTTGTGACAAAAATGAGCTCTCGACAAAATGTAAAGGCTATTTTGGCGCAAAAAAATGCTCTCGATGAAATGTAATGACAAATTCGCCACAAAAAAGATCTCTCGACGATTTGTAAAGCCAGTTTTGTGACAAAAATGAGGTAGTGTGAACTCTCGTCAATCGGTAATCGAAAATTGGATACCATTGACCTGATTTTTGTGATGCTATAATTGAGTGTAAAATATTAAGGGGAATGTTTTGCTTGCGGATTATTGTTTTGTACTTTCAGTGGCGAAAAACAATTAATCGTAAATAGAATAATAAATAAAACATTTGAATGTAATATAAAATCAATAATATGAAGAAAATAGATAAACTATATGAAGTACTTGGAGAACTTCTATACGCAGTTGCAAAAGCTGATGGATTTATACAAGATGAAGAGAAAGAAAAATTAAAAGAATTGTTTAAAGATCATGGTTTTGGTTCAGATATAGTTTGGTCATTTGAATATGAAGAATCAAAATCGAAACCTATTGATGAGATATATAATAAGGTGATCAATTTTTGTCATAGTTATGGTCCTGCTCCTGAGTATGAGGAATTTATTAAAGCAATGAAAATAATTGCAGAGGCAACAGAAGGAATAAATGAAGAAGAAGCAAAGATTATAGATTCATTTTCTAAAGATTTATTAGAAAGATTTCAAAGGGACATAGATAAGTTAAGGGACTTTTATAAAGAATTCTAAGAGTAAGGAAAAGCATGAAACAATTATTAGTCATAGCAATTTCAATCATACTTTTATCTGCATCATGCAGTAGAATAAAAGAAAAAACAAAAAGTGTGATTAATAAAAGTGGAGAAACAGTAGGAAAATCAGCCACTGAATTTTTCGAAGGAGTTTCAGAAGGAGTTGAAAAGACCCTAGAGTGTGATATTCGGCTATCAAAAGAACTTATAGAGTCAGGCGTAAGTACAGGTAAATATACAATTATGAATGACACAAACTCAGTCAATAGGAACTTATTGACTATTTACCTGATTTTTGAAAAAGATTTCAAGCAAAAAGTAACGGTTAAGGCCTTGGATAAAGCAGGCTTGGAAATAGGTAGAACTTCAGCTCAGGTTAGCATGAAATCCGGGCAAACGGCTTACTTTGATTTTATATTTGATAAACGGACAGACATAGAGGTGAGAAGCATAATTGAAATAGAATAAAAGCAAGTAGCTAATATTCCATCATAAAGAATCTTCCGTAAAGAAATGAGTACATTCTAGAAATTTATATTGCTCACATACTCTGGCAATTTTATATGATCTAACCGTTTTAATAGCAAATAACTTCACAACAAAAATGATATACCTAGACTATAACGCCACCACACCGGTAGCCAAGGAGATTGCAGAAGCCATGCAGCCTTATTTATTTGAATATTTTGGAAATCCATCAAGTTCACATTGGTATGGACAGCAAACCAAAAAGGCAGTGGAGCAGGCTCGTGAGCGTATGGCGAAACTGTTGAACTGCAAGAGTGATGAGATTGTGTTTACCAGTGGAGGTAGCGAATCGAACAATTATGCATTAAAGGGATATGCTTTCCAGAATAAGGATAAGGGCAGGCACATTATCACAACAAAAATTGAGCATCCTGCCATTATTGAGGTTTGTAAATACCTGGAGCAGGAGGGATTCGAGTTGAGCTATTTGCCTGTTGACGAAACAGGAAGGTTAAGACTTAAGGATGTGGAAGAAGCCATTCGTCCTGATACAATCTTGATATCGATAATGTATGCCAATAACGAGGTGGGAACTTTGCAGCCACTGAAAGAAATATCCGCTTTAGCGAATAAGCACAATATTGCAGTACATAGCGATTGTGCCCAGGCAGTTGGAAAAGTACCTGTAGATGTGAAAGAATTGGGCGTTGATTTGCTGACTGTAGCAGGGCATAAGTTTTACGGCCCTAAAGGCATTGGGGCTTTGTATGTTCGTGAAGGCATAGAGCTGCAAAAGCTAATTCATGGTGCCGATCATGAAATGAACCGCAGAGCCGGAACAGAGAACATTCTGGAAGTTGTAGGTTTGGGCAAAGCAGCCGAATTGGCAATGATTGATCCGGAAAGCAGAATGAAAAGAGAGAGAAATTTAATTCGCCTATTGCGAGAAGGTTTGGAGCCATTAGGGGATTTTAGAATCAATGGAAACACTAAATTCTCTTTGCCAAATACCTTGAGTATCTCTTTTAAGAACCTGAGAGCAGTGGACATTCTTGCCAATATGCCAAATATTGCGGCTTCGGCAGGAGCTGCCTGTCATTCCGATGCCGTAAAAATTTCAGCAACGCTGGATGCCATGAATGTTCCATTCGAATATGCCATGGGAACTCTGCGCTTGTCGGTTGGGAAATATACCAGCGAGGAGGAGATTGGTAGTGCGATTGAGGAGATAAGTGCGGCGGTAAGTTTATTAAGAAAATAAGGTTTTATGCAAAGAACGCAAAGATGAACAATTCACCTTTGCGTTTTTTCTTTATCTGTCTTTGCGTGAAACTTCTAATTCATAAAAGCCAAAGCTGAATCCATTAGCTCATTCATTTTCGAAATGGTATTCTGTTTTACAATTGAATTAAGATATCGCTCTTTTCCTGATTTCTTATATAGTTTCTCTTTGGAGAACCAATCAGAAGGGTAAGAAATGACTGAAGCGGTTCCTTGTTTTCCATATACAGGCAAGGAAAGGTAATACACATCTTTAATTTTAATTTGCAACTGGTTGTTTTGTTCTTTCAAACTTAGAGTGTAGTACATCCTGGTTTGAAAAGTTGATGGGGTCTGGCTCAAGTATATCAGACTATTTCCTTTAAGCCTGGCTTCTCCCGATTTTTCATTGAGCATTTCCAACTCAACAGCTTCGGTTGAAAGCACCCAATTTTTAAGCTGATTGTAATTGTCAGGAGATATTTGAACAGTAGCTGTCAACTTTAATGCGGTTTGATCATCAATGCTAAGTTCTTTTTCCGCATGATTTTGGGCAATCGAAATGATTACGGTGGAAAGCAAAATAAAAGTGCAGAATATCTTTTTCATGGTGATTGTTTTTTTGAGGGTTAAATACTTACAATGGCTAGTCTTAAAGTAGTCATTTTGCAAGACAAATCAAAATGGAAACCATCGGGTAAAACTCGTTATTGCTTGATTCTTCTTGATTTATAGTTCGATAGCTTTTGTGGAGTAAGGATAATATTATGCTCAGTTTGTTAAACTTGGCAAACTTGACACTTGTTTTTCTAAGGTGAGTAAGATAAATTTACTTCTGAATCAGGGAAAAACACCCTGTTATAGTTTCGCATATTGCACTTGGTTCGATCCTAGATTCAAGTTTTTAATATGATTTTAGTTGTAAGTAATTGAGAAGGGGCAGTGCCCCTTTTTCTATTGGCATCTTTTTTGCATTCAAAAAATTTACAAATTCAGTTTTTTTGGTGATCAATCATTCTCTTTATTCATGGGCGTTTTATAATTTTGTTATACCTCGTGGTGAACTGGATTAACGATTTTTTTATGCTTTATATATTTTCTCCGAAAAGGATATTAGTACTACTTTCTTTCTATTTGCTTGCTTTCTCTTTAGCGGCTCAAAACTATGTGCAAGATCAGTACCTGTTGGTCGATCAGTTGAATAGGTCTAATCAATGGGCAGATTCCATCTTTTCCACAATGAGTGAGGATGAAAAAATCTCCCAATTGTTCATGATTGCTGCTTATTCCAACAAAAACAAAAAGGAAACGGAGCGCATTGCTGCGTTGGTAGACAAGTATCAGATTGGTGGAATTATCTTTTTTCATGGAGAACCAGGCAAGCAGGCCGAACTGAGCAATTGGTATCAAAGCTTATCGAAAGTGCCGATGTGGCTTGGTATGGATGCCGAGAATGGCTTGGGGATGAGGCTGAAACAAACCATAAGTTACCCTCGACAGCTAATGTTAGGTGCTGTTCAGGATAATGAATTGATATACCGATTGGGAAAGCAAATTGGAAAGGAGTGCAAGCGATTGGGGGTACATGTGAATTTTGCACCGGTGATGGATGTGAATAATAATCCTGCCAATCCGGTAATTAACAGCAGATCTTTTGGTGAAGATCGATACAATGTGGCCAACAAATCCTATGCTTTTGCCAATGGAATGCAAAGCTCAGGTGTAATTGCAGTTGGAAAACACTTTCCAGGTCATGGCGATACGGATACCGATTCACATGTTGACCTTCCGATCCTGAATCATAATCGTGCAAGATTGGATTCCATTGAACTTTATCCCTTTAAAAAAGTGATTGCACAGGGATTGGGAGGTGTGATGATTTCACATTTGAACGTTCCTGCTTTGGATCCGGATCAGAAGGTGGCAACTTTATCGCGACCTATTGTTTCCGATTTGCTTAAGGATGAGTTGGGCTTTAAAGGTTTGGTTTTTACCGATGCCTTAAACATGAAGGGAGTTCGCAAATATCACGACAAAGGAAAAGTTGATGTTAAAGCTTTAAAGGCTGGGAATGATGTTTTGCTGTTTACCGAGGATGTAGAAATTTCGTTGAAGGAAATTAAAGTAGCAATTGAAAAAGGAGAATTAAGCTGGGACGAAATCAATGAGAAATGTAAGAAAATTCTGAAGGCCAAGTATTGGTTAGGACTTAACAATTACAAGCCAGTTGACACTGAAAGACTTTGGTCTGGCCTAAATACACAGGAGGGATTTATACTGCGCAGACAGTTGGCCGAACAGTCCATCACACTCTTGAAGAATGATAGAAACCTATTGCCATTAAAACGACTGGATACCTTAAGAGTGGCCTCCATTGCCATGGGCGCTTCTATTCGAAATAGATACCAGGAGTATTTGGGAAGATATACCGATATCGATTTTTTCCAGATTGAAAAGGATGCTACCAAAGAGCATTTTGAGATTTTGAAAGAGAAACTCGACAAATACAATCTGTTAATCGTAAGTATGCACGATACGGATCAACGACCTTCCAGAAATTTTGGAATCACTAATCAAACTGTGCAATTGTTGTCAGAAATATCTGCCAGCAAGAAAGTGATTTTCGACCTCTTTGGTAATCCATATGCTTTGGATCGATATCGAAATTTAAATGATTTGGATGCCATTTTGGTGTCCTATCAGGATAGCAGGGAGTCGCAAATGGCTTCTGCCCAGGTTGTTTTTGGAGGTTTGGCTGCAAAAGGAAAGCTTCCGGTTACGATCAATGATGATTTTCCGGTAGGTACAGGAATTGAAACAGCTCATAACCGTTTGGGATATTCATTGCCTGAGCAGGTTGGACTGAGTACTTTAAAATTGAATGTAATTGATTCGATTGCAGAAGATGCCATCAAACAAAAGGCAACTCCAGGATGCCAGATTTTGATTGCTCGTTCTGGTAAAGTTGTATTCAATAAGTCCTATGGGCACCATACTTACGCAAGGAAAAGACCGGTTCGAAATCCTGATATTTACGATTTGGCTTCTCTAACCAAAATTACAGCAACCTTGCCGGCATTAATGCAAATGACCGATGAAGGTTGGATTGATGTTGATGCCAATATTGGCAAATACTATTCAAAGGCCAAGGAATCAAACAAAGACAGCCTGATTTTAAGAAAGATTCTGGCACATGAAGCTCGTTTGTTAAGCTGGAAACCATTTCATTGGGAAGCTGTTGATTCTGCAAGTTTTAAGGATAAACTTTTTAGCAGAAGGTACTCCAAAAGGTACAGCTTAAAGCTCGATAGGAATCTTTACATTGACAGAAATTACAAATTCAAGAAAGGAATTTTGTCCAAAGTGAAGTCGGATGCCTATCCGATTGAGGTAGCCAAAAATCTTTACATCAACAAGAATTACAAGGACACCATACTGAAAGGAATTTTAGATTCTGATTATCGCGAAAAGAATGGTTACAAGTACAGTGATTTGGGCTTTATCCTGATGGGAGAAATGATACAGGAAAGATCGGGAGAGCCTGTAGATAGCTATGTGAGTCGTCACTTCTATCGCCAGTTGGGAGCGGGAACTTTGGGCTACCATCCCCAAAAAAGGTTTAGCTTGAATCGAATTGTACCAACCCAAAATGACAAGTTCTTTAGAAGGCAGTGGATAAAAGGATATGTGCACGACCCTACATCAGCAATGCTTGGAGGTGTGGCAGGTCATGCCGGCATGTTTGGCAATGCCAGCGACTTGGCCAAGTTGGCGCAAATGTATTTGCAAAAAGGAGCATATGGGAGCGAAATGTACATTGGATCGGAAACCATGGAGAAGTTTACTTCGAGAGCATATCCTGAAGGAGAGAACCGAAGAGGGATAGGCTTTGATAAACCCTTTTTAGATCCTACCGATGAGAATGGACCAACCAGTAATTTGGCTTCATTGTCAAGCTATGGCCATACAGGTTTTACGGGAACCATGATATGGATTGATCCTGATTATGACTTGGTATACATCTTTTTATCGAACCGAATTTGTCCGGATGAATCCAATGCGAAATTGATGGAAATGGATGTTAGAACCAAAATACAGGAGTGCATTTATAAGGCCGTAAGACCCGAAATTACTCCTGCAAGAAATTTTTCCGACTTGTTGGTGTCACCACTTGATGAAAGGATTTTCAATTAAGGAGACGTTCAAATATTTTGGATCATTGCTGACTTCCTGATCTATCCATTCGGGAAGTTTAATTTGTTCTTCGGAAGATGCCAGTTCAATTTCAGCAACAATTAGCCCTTGGTTGACGCCATGAAATACATCTACTTCCCAGGTGTATTGGGCCATAGGAATCAGGTATCGGGTTTTTTCTATTTTAGCATCACATAGTTCAAGCAATTCATGAGCATCCGTCATAGGAATCTCATATTCAAACTCGCTTCTCTTTAAAATGTCATTTCCCGATTTAATCGTAAGAAAAGCTTTTTCGCCAGCAATTCTAATTCTCAAACTCTTCTGTGGATCACTCCAAATGTAACCTTGAATCAACTTTTTTCCATCATTAGGGAGAGGGAGTAAATCTTTATTTACCAGAAATTTTCTTTCTATTTCTATTGCCATGTTTTACAGTTGTCGGTTATCAGTTATCAGTTATCAGTTTCGCAATTGGTAGACTTGTTTACTGTTGACTGATAACTGTTCATTGTTTATAAAATTGATTTCCGATTATTTTTAAGCCATCAAGAGTCAAATCAGGCTCATGGTGATCAAAACAATCAATTACCGGAAGCATAACTTTCGATAAACCACCAGTTGCAATCACTCTTGTATCGCCTTCTAATTCAGATTTGATTTCCTTCAAAAGATATTCAACCAAACCTTTGTATCCCATTACAATTCCAGCTTGTAGTGCGTGTGTGGTATTTTTACCAATGCATGATGGAGGAACTGCGATATCAACATTGGGCAGCTTTGCAGTATTCTGCGATAAAGATGCCATGGCAGTTTTTAAACCAGGAGCAATGCTTACTCCAAGTAGGTTTCCATCTGCTTTAATGGCAGTAAAAGTTAGAGCTGTACCAAAATCAACAACAATACAATTGCCTTTGTATTTGTTGTGAGCTGCAACTGCATTTGCCACCAAATCGGTGCCTATCTCGTAAGGATTTTTGATTCCGATATTTAGTTTCGGATAAAGCTCAGGTCCAATCACCAATGGTTCTTTTCCGAAAAGCTTTTTAATCATCTCACGAATTGGCAGAATTAATGAAGGAACCACACTACTCACTACGATTTTATCAACCTCTTCGAGTTTAATGTTTCGGCTTGAAAGTAAGGTGCGATAGATTACTTCGTACTCATCGGCAGTTTTGTTGGCAACCGTATGAATTCTAAATTGTTCTGTCCAATGTTTGTTGTCCGATAAACCACAAACCACATTCGAGTTTCCTATGTCAATGGCTAATAACATCTATTTGTAAATGATTTTAATTCTAATTTACTCTGTTTTTTTCTTTTCCGTCAATTAAAAAGGAAATGATATTCTCACTGGCTTCTTTGCCCATTTCTATTCTGGTTTCAATTGTGGCTGTTCCAATATGTGGAACAACAACTACATTCTCCATTTGCAATAGTTCAGGATGGATTTTGGGTTCGTGTTCAAACACATCCAAAGCAGCTCCTGCTATTGTATTCCTTTTTAGTGCATCAACAAGCTCCTGTTCGTTCACAACTGGCCCTCTGGCCGTATTAATGAGCAATGCGGTATCTTTCATCAGCTCCAATTCCTTTTCCCCAATTAGATGATGGGTTTCATCGGTTAATGGGCAATTCAGGGAAACCACATCCGACTGTTCCAACAAATCAGTAAAATTAAGATACTGATAGCTTGAATTGTCTATTTTGTTACGATTGTAGTACACTACCTTCATGCCAAAAGCTTCGGCTTTTTTGGCAACAGACTTTCCAATTTTACCCATGCCTACAATGCCTAGTGTTTTCCCGTGCAATCCGCTTCCCAGGTTCTTCATTACGCCCCATTCAAAATCAGGATTGGTCTTTAATCCATAATGACATTTCGCAATTCCTCTGGAAAGAGATAAGATCAAGGCCAGGCAAAGTTCAGCTGTAGGCTCACAAACGGCTTCTGGCGTATTGCAAACCACAATCCCTTTTTTGCCAGCCGTTTCAATATCGATATTATTAAAACCTACTCCGTAATTGCTGATAATTTTCAATTGCTTGCCAGCTTCAATTACCTCTTTGGGAATTTCCTTGTTGAATATCGACAAGAGTGCGATACAGCCCGGTATTCGTTCAATTAATTCTTCTGTTGAGAAAAATTCTTTGTCAGGATATATTAAATCAAAATCTTTTTCAAGCTCCAAAAGTCCTTGAGGAGGAATAGAATAAGCGATGAGGATTTTGTCTTTCACAATGTAATTTTTAGTGATGATTTCAATTCTGAAATTTAATGAATCATTGCATATAAACATTGCTGCGACTGAAAAAACTGCAATTTCTGATTTCAGCATGAATATTAAAGCTTTCTTCGTAGCTTTGCGATATTATCATATCGACAAAACAAACACTACATACTACATGATACTATTGGATAAACCTTACGTTTCCAAATTCTTAAAGGAAACAATAGTAAAATATGATTTTCCTGCCTTAGATACTGGGAACATCACTGAACATGGAGAACTAAGTCTGATAAGCCCTGAAGAAATTATTAAGAATTTTCAGAATGATTCGAATAGCAGATTGTATACCAATTCTGAAAATTCAATCAACTGGGTGGTGAAGAATTTGGGCTTTACCAAATTGCCAGAGTACATCAATGTTTTTAAGAATAAGGTTGAGTTTCGCAAGCTGATTCAGAAAATGTATCCCAATTTTTTCTTTCGAGAAGTGGGTTTGAAAGAGTTGGATGCAATTAAACTGGAAGAATTGCCAATGCCATTTATTATTAAGCCTGCAGTTGGTTTCTTAAGTTTGGGAGTTCACAAAGTATTGAATCAGGAAGATTGGGCGCGAGTAAAACAACTGATTAAAGATGAGTTTACCGAGGCTCAAAGCTTGTTTCCAATTGAGGTGGTAAATGCTTCCAGTTTTCTGATTGAAGAAATTATTGAAGGGGAAGAGTTTGCTTTTGATGCCTATTTCGATGAAGTGGGAGAGGCTACATTGTTAGGGATTTCGAAACACTTGTTTTCTTCGGATACCGATGTAAGCGACAGGGTTTATTATACATCCAAGGAAACCATTAAGCAATATCTTGAACCTTTTACCCAATTTGTTCAGCAGCTTGGTAAGGAAGCCAATTTGAAAAACTTTCCGGTGCATGTTGAAGTGCGTGTAGACAAAAATGGAGTATTGATTCCGATTGAAGTCAACCCAATGCGTTTTGGTGGATGGTGTACAACTGCCGATCTAACTTATTTTGCAGCCAAACTGAATCCTTATCACTGTTTCTTAAAAAATATCAAACCAGATTGGAAGCAGGTATTGGAGGAGATGGATGATGAAATTTACTCCTTGGTTATTTTAGACAATTCAACAGGTATTCCTTCAAAAGAAATTGCAAGTTTCAATTACGATGCTTTGTTGGGTAAATTTGTTCAACCATTGGAACTGAGAAAGGTGGATTACAAAATGTATTCTATTTTTGGAATGTTGTATACCAAAACTCCGAAGAATCAATTTTCGGAAATCGAAGAAATTCTAACTTCAGATTTAAAGGAGTTTGTAGAATAATAGATTTATAAGGATTATAAGTGAAGCCAAACTTGAAGATGCCAGCAAAATTACAATGCTGAAGCTTCAGGTTTGGCTTCATACTTATGCTACCGATGGCATTGAAGGAGAATATGCCGATTATCTTGTAGCTGAGATTACCCAAGAGAAGACCGAACTTATCATACAAAATCCTGACAAGAAACTTTTTTTGATGGAAAAAGAAGGGAGAATCATTGGTTGTTACCAATTGGATTTTGATACCAAATGCCCGAATCCGGAAATCAAGGCGCCCGAATTATCCGTTTTGTACCTTTCACAACATTTCCATGGGACGGGATTGGGCAAACAAATGCTAAAACATGCCGAAGAGGAAATCTTAAAATCGGGTTATGATGCCATTTGGCTTACGGCTTATTACGAAAACAAGCAAGCCATTGCTTTCTATCAGCATCAGAATTATGCGATGAAAGGCAAATGTTATTTCGAAATGGGCGATAGCCAATACGAGAATTGGGTGTTCTGGAAAACTTTAAAATAATTAGCAGACATGAAAGAATTTTGGGACGAAAGATATATTCAGGATCAATTTGCCTATGGTGAAGAACCAAATGCATACCTGAGAGAGAAATTGCCTCATTTAAAGGCTGGCAAAGTATTGTTTCCGGCAGAAGGTGAGGGAAGAAATGCTGTATTTGCAGCTCAGTTGGGTTGGCAAGTATCGGCATTCGATTATAGTGCGAAGGGAAAAGAAAAAGCCGAAGAGTTGGCCAGTAAAAAAAATGTGAAAATTGATTATAGCTTAAGTGGTTTTTTAGAGGAAAGCTACGAAAAGGAAGAATTCCATGCCATTTGTATGACCTTTGTTCATTTCGATCCGAAGATTAAAACGGAAATGCACAAACGACTGGACAGTTATCTAAAACCAGGCGGGCATATTATTTTCGAAGCATTTAGCAAAGAGCATCGTGAAATAAACAAAGTAAATCCTGATGCGGGCGGACCCAAAGACATCCATATGATGTATTCTATAGAGGAAATTGAACGCGATTTTAGCAATTACGATGTCATCGAGCTAAAGAAGGAGTTGGTGCATCTAAATGAAGGATTCGGACATGTGGGGGAGAGTTCCTTAATTCGATTTATTGGGAAGAAAAGATTCAATATTGACTAGTTGGAATTTATAGGTAAGAAACTTGGATAAGTTGCTAGTGTGAAGTTGCAACAGAGCAATGGAAAAACTTCCCCTACTGCCGAGTTCTCTCGTTTGATTCAATCTTTAATATGGGACAGGATTAAATCTCTCACCAGTAGGAGAAGTTAAATTGCGCTATAGGCTTATGCATTATAGTTTGTGCAAGATATCTTTTTTTCTTTGCATACTGTGCAACAATTTGCTTCCATGCTCTAGGAAGTAATCAATATCTGGTTCTTCAAATAACCATTTATTGATTTCTACACCTACAACCATTTTTCCTTTTAACTCTTTCACGAACTGAAGGTAATCGTTCTCAATGATCACTTTTAGCGGATTCGTTCTTTCAGTCATTTTTAAAAAATGCTTAACGGCTGTTGCATTTACGATTCGTAAAGGGATATCGCTCGATTTGGATGAAATGGTAACATTTTCATCAATGTAATGATTTCCTGTTTTGCGCTTGTTGGATGTTAGAAACTTATCCAACCAGTCTTTCTTTGTCATTTTAAGCTCAAGAGGTTCTGGTATGTCAATAAGACCGTACAAACCTGTATATGTACAATTCATATAAGCTTTGGTTCCAAAAGAATCGTAAGCGCAAAAGAACAAATTGTCCTTTTTAAATATTACGAATTTGGTATTTAAAACCGGATCAGAAGGAAAGAAATGAAACCGTCTGTCATTCGTGTGAGTGTCATAATCCAATCCATGCTTTTTAGGATAGTCTACCAATATATCAAATGCACTTCGTTCTTCCATGGCTTATTGTTTTTTGATGTTTTTGTTCAATCTACAAATATGTATTTATACCCTCATTTTGGGATGTAATGTACACGTATCTGCTTGTGAATGTACAAAACAATAGTCCTTTTGCAAAGAATTTTAAGTTAGATTGGGGAGAGGTAATAAGAAATTCGATAAGTGCGCCTATTGTACGTCCAACTCTCTTTTTTACATGTTTTTTATTGAACCCGAATTGTAGCCTTTTTGGGATGCTATTATTTCATTTAATTCATCAAGGATTGCACCTTTCTCATGGACTTCAGCATTAATTAAATTGCTGAATGTTTCGGATAATTCATTTGCTCCAATTTTACGATAACCTTCAATAAGTTCTTTAATGCTATCCTCCTTATAATGATTTACAGAACTATCGATAGCTTCCATAATATCACTAATCCGCATGATCCTTAAATTTTCGATACTTTCCTTCAATTTGCAGTGTTGATTGTGGGATATTGTTACTGTCCATTTTTATTGTGAATAGATATTTGTGATACGACCAATAATCACTTTTAAACTGCTTGTAGGTATTAACTCTTTGACCCAAATACGAAACGATAAAGTAATTGTGTCCTCTTTCATTAATTTTGTTTGTAAGCTGTTCTCCATTATAGAATGCAATTTTTGATGGCGGAAAGGAATTTTGCCACTCAATCTTAATGCTATCCCTTTGAATTAATGAATCGCTCACTACATGTATTTCGTTGGTATTCCATTTTGCTTTCCAATTTCTCTGATAAGATTTGAAATTAGAAAAGAAAACCGCAAGCCCCAACATGAGAATAAAGAGTAAAACCAGGGGTGGGAGAAAAACCACTGCTTTCAACTTTTCTTCTCGGTAACCAAAACCAAAAACTGGTTTTTCATTCAGTACTTTTTCAATTATTTTTTGATACCAGTTAAACATTTAATGTGTTTTGTTTTATTACTGTTCTTTCTTAGAAGTTATCGTATGTGATTCAACTTTGGGAATGCAAGGAGATAGAGTTGCATTTAATTAGCTATCTATTCGTTTCTTAATTAATTCTATTTCATATTGGTTATTGAGAGATTTTTCGAAATGTTTATTAATCCAATATGTAGCAGATTCATTATTTGCTTTCTGCTTATATAAGAAAGCTAAAATATATTCGTGTGATATAATTTTATTACCGATTTCGAAAACAGGATTTTCAATGTCTTCTAATAATCCTGAAATATTTTGGTCTAATGTGGTTTTTTCATCAAACCATTTTTTGAGTTTTGGGATATTCTTTGATAAAACCGTTTCTAAACTTTTTCTGAATTTTTCTTCATTAACAGTGCTTATTTTATCAGGATTAATTGGACTACCATCTGCCATACTCTTTTGCCAACCATCTAGTCTTTTAGAATATATAATTTTTGTCGATTTATCTGTTCTATGATTTACGAGTCTGCTTCCAGAGATACGTGGAACAGTACTGAAACAGTTGCCATAGGTAAATGACCCTCCAAATATTTTGAAGACATTGTATTCGACAACATGTTTTATTCCTTCATTATTAAAATCACTATACCATAAATATTTGCCATTCCAATTTTTTAGACCAATCTCGGCAAATTGAGGAGTTACGATTTCTTTAAAAATTTGTAATCTTTTATCTAAAAGAACTTCATCTAAGCATTCAGCATCTTTAAAAATTCTGCGAATTGCCCTTTTTCGGTCTATTAAGTTCTTAATTTTTTTGATGATGTGCATGCTTTGAGATTAATACCAACGATTTATAATTACAATGTCATAACTATTTTATTTAAGCTCTCGCTAACTGGGGTTAGAGTGTTACTTTTTTAACTTCTCAATCCAAATATTAGCTTCCTCAATTAAGACTTGTTCAGGATCAATCTCATCGCTTTCAAATCTATTGTGTCCTGTTGTTTCATAATCGTACAAGATATCTCTCATGAAATAGTATCTCCCTGTAAATGTTTGTTCTGTTTTTGAGTAATTAAAGCTTCCAGTACTATCAACATATTCAAATTGTTTGAAAGTTTCGTGTATGTAAAACAACTTTTCATTTTCAAAGTAATAATCATATGTTGATATTCCATATGACAGTCCAAGCCATAATGAGATTTTATCTATTTGGCCTTTTAAGTAATAAGCTTTAAGCTCACCACCTCCATCAGTCATATTATCCAGAAACTCTTCATTTGTTAGGATTTTTTCTTCGTAGGCATTACTCAAGTCTATAAGATTTGCTTTTCTAATTCTAACATTATTTGAATCGATCTTTGCATCGTTTTGATTATTCTCTATGTAGGAATACCTTGGCAATGATGTGGTGTCCGAAAATTCACAAGTATTTTCTTTATTATTCCAAGTTTCTGCTTTGTCAAGATATTTGTTAATGCTTGGAAATCTTGTATCTATGGATATAAATGCAGTAGTTAAAAGCACTAAAATCATTGATCCAATCAGTAAAAATAAAATTCTATTAATCATTGTTTGCTTGTAATATTGATGTCGGTTTATTCATTCTCTGCTATCGCACAAGTCATTTCTTGTGGTTCTGTTTTGCAATGGGGATTATTCTTCTATGTCATTAATGTTTTCTGCAATAATTTCAATCTCTCTTGTTTCGTGATCCCAGAAGTATATGGTCTCATCTAATTTACCATCACCATTGTGCATTAAAATGATTTGATTTCCATATCCGTCAGAGCCAATGGTAATTCCATTTTCAGGAAATCCCGACCATTGCCTGGCATTTCTTGTTTCTAAACCAATGTGGTTGCAAGTTCGACCAATTCTTTTTTTATCAGATTTATCGAAGAAAGGGTGCAGCTCTATTTCCATCTCTTCTGTTTCCCATTCCCCTCCATTACTTTTTTGCATTCTTAATTTGAAATTATCAGGGAATTTTACATGTAAATCTTTCTCAGTTTCTTCTATATATTTTAATTCAATTGCAAATGGCATAACATTCTATAATTTTAATCATTTCTTACCTATCACATAAGTCCTTTTGTGTGGTTCTATTTTGCAATGGAACGTGATAGAATTGCACACTAGCAGGAGAAATTATAGGCTATTTAAATGTTTTTCATATCCTTTTAATTCTTCTATATCATGACAAGCTTCACTAATTTTTTTCTTTGGCACATTGGATAGTATAGTCTTAAATAGTTTAATTATGAAATCATTGGTGGATCTTAATATTATTGAAACTATTTGCTTAATTTTCATTTGACTGTTGAATGTTCCATAGAATTCTAACTCTTTTGATTTGTTAATCATCGATTCAAAACTCACACCATTTTTATCTAATTCTTCTAGGTCAAATATTACTTTTTTTGGAGATTCAAGATCAATCGTAGAAATATAAAAAACAAAAGTAGGTACCCAAGTTGAATAGGGGTTGAATTTTAAAGCTAAGCTAGAGTAGATACTTTCTAAACCAAATAGTTGCACTTGGTTGATTAAAACATCCTTAGTGATCTTAATTGGATATTGAGAGTAATAAAACGCACGAAAGAGATTAAGATCTTTATCTTTTTGTTTATCCATGAGTTTAAGCTCACTTTTTGAAATGAAGTCGGTAAGTTTAGGCTTTTGTAGGTTAGTAATTTCTAGAATTAATGTGTAGAAGTCAATTAATTGAGAATGGTTTGAAATTTCTTTTCTGATCTTATCAAAAGTAGAAAAAGTGAGTTTTCTGAAATATTCATTCTCTAATAATTTTATAACACCATTAAATAGATTATGAGGTTTTCCAGTAAAGTCTATGTAGCCAGAATCGTCGTGTTTGTTTTTGTAAATAAAAGTTAAACAGTTTTTTAATATTAATATTTGAATTTTGGAGCTTATATTAGTTGTATTTGGTAAAAGGCCAAGAAAAAAAAGATTAGTTTCTTTACATTTTACATTTTGGTGAGTGTTAAATAGGGCGTCTAAAACATCCGTGTCAACAACATTTTCATCTATCATTGCAATTAATAGCTCAAAAACAATGTGCCATGCGGAGTTGTTTATGTGTTTGTTTATAATTTCATCTCTTTCTTTAATTTTGAAATTATTATGAAATCTAGTGAAAATATAATCTGCAGTATAAAATTCAAGAAAAGTTTTATGCATAAAATTATTATCAAAATAGATTGATCTTTTTTCTGCATATTCTAAGAAATTGGTTGATGCTTCTTCAGCATCTAGCGGATCAGAGAATTCTTTTTTTTCTAATAAAAATCCAGCAATTGTTTTGATTGCAAGTATTTGTGTGACCTTCTTTTTACTAGTCATTTGGTTGTATTGCCAATAGCCGAGTCTACCAAATGTTCCTCTTTTGTTTTGTACTTTTAGTTTAAAATTTAACTGTTTTTCTTCTTTGTCTCTAGTTTCGACTAATGTGTTGGTACATGATCTATAAACTTCAAGTTTAGAATCTGGAATAACAATTTTGTTGATAGCCAAGAGAGTCATTAGTGATAATATCAGTGGATTACTTTTAAGTTGGTTATCAACTTCTGCTATTTGAGATTCACATTTTGTTATTTCTTCTTCCCTTTCAACTTTATTTGAAATTTGTGTTTCATAGAATTTCTTGATGAATTTGTTGATTTGTTTATCATTAAAGTTTTGAATAGAGAATTCCTCGAACTTTTCTTGGGGAAAAGGAGTGTCATCATAACCTACAAAGCGTGAAGTTATAAGACATTTTATGTTTTTGTATATTGAGATGAAATTAATGATGTCGTCTCTAACTGCATGTCTTTTTGCAGTATCAAATATTTCATCAAGACCATCAAAAAAGATAATGGTTGGCTTGTTACTTATTATGTACTCAACTGTTTCTTGTTCAATGTTTGAGATTTGATACTCACTTCGTAATGTATTAGTTAAGTGCTTTATTATGCATGTGTTATTTTTAATTTTCTCCTCACTATATTTTCTTAGTTCTATTCTAAATGGAATATGTGAAATGTAGTTTTTTAGTCCTCCAACTTTAGCTGTTTTTTTTATAAGTTTAAGAATTATATTTTTTACAAGCAGAGATTTGCCAGCACCAGGATCACCTAATATTACATAGTGTTTGGACCTTTTAAATACTTCATGAACTCGATAGTATTTTTCTTTTTGCTGATTAAAGGTCATTAATGTAGATTCCCCTTTTTTTTGATTCTTATTTAATTTTAAAAACGGATCTACATAAAGTTTTGCAACAGTAATGTTTCTGGGTCTATTAAAAGAGATTGCATGTCCAATAAATTTGACATTATTTAAATGAGATTGAGTTGATTTGTAATAAGCATGCAGAAATGGTTTGATCTTTTTTTCCTTATCAGGATCTAGTACCTCGAGTATTTTATTTATGTTTTTTTCAACTGATTTAGTTTCTATCACAGTTTTAATTTCAAAAAATTCACTGATGATCTCTGGGAAGTTATTTAACCAACCATTAATTTCATTATAACTTCTAGGGATAATATTAAGATTAGATAGAATTTGCTTTAGAGGAATCTCGACAGCAGAAAAATTTAATTTTTTGAATGAAGTAAAAGAAGATAAAACTTGTTTAATCCAATTATCTAATTCTGCTTCTGTAAGAATAGTATTTTTAAAATCTGTTAGAAGTTTTATACTAGTTGTTGCAAATTTTCCTGAACAAATGAAATAGTATTTAAAAGATTCAATTTCATGGATTAAGGAATTATCTAGATAGTAAAATAGGCCAAACTTAATTATTTCTTTAGCCGCGTTAGGTTTTGTAATGTTGCCACTCGTATTTAATTTACACTGAATTGTTCCCGTCCTTTTACCATTAGTCAATAATAACACATCAGTTCCTTTTTCGGCTACACCGGGCATAAGTTGTGCATCGTCAAACATTTTTAAATCATAATTGATTCGGTACTGAAATATACGATGTATTAATTCTTCAAATTTTCTGTCTGAATGAAGGTCATTTAAGTTGTATTGAGAGTTACTATATACTTTGGGTTTGTTCTTCATTGGTTAGTTTATTTTAGAATCATCTTGTGAATTATAATTCTTGGTTTTTATGTGCTTATTGAAATTTGTTATGCTAAGATATACATTTATCTTATTATTTCATTTAATCAATAATTGGGTGTGGTAATGTTTTTATCTATTTTAAAGTATTCTGGAATGAACAGAAAGAAAAAAAAGATTTGTTGGTTTGATTTTATGTTGCTTTATATGGTTCTTAAGCTGCGATAATAAGGTTGTGTTAGTATTTCGAATAGGTCCACCAAGTGATTTCACCCATTTGTATAACCTATTACAATAGGTTAATCAACCTGTTTTACCCATTTGGCTAACCTATTTTAATACGTCCACCAAGTTATTCGAATAGGTTAAGGAAGTGTTTCGAATAGGTCTACCAACCTACTTTAGGTGGTTGGGTAAGTGTGTCGAGTAGGTCCACCAACCTACTTTAGGTGGTTGGGTAGGTGTCTCGAGTAGGTTAACCAACCTACTTTACCTGATTAGGTAACCAGGTAGATACTGTTAATTAATGTTTCTGTATGGTATTAAAAATGGGTGGTTTGATTATAATTGTCTGTTAATAATAAATGAGGCCAACACAAAGCCCCATTTTCTTTATTTTTCTGTTTCCGTATCGGAACTGCTGCCGTTCTTCTTACCTGGGAAGTACTGCTTTAGTTCATCGTATACTGGAATGGCAAATTCCTCTTGTTCGTTAGCCAAATAGCGTGCCGAACGGTAAAAAGCCATTGCATCCTGATAGTTGTCGTAATCCAAAAGAATTTTGGTGTCTTCTAACTTTCTTTTGATTCCATCAAGACGCAAAAGAGTATCCTCAATAAATTTTCTGGCGTCATAATCGCGCTGAAATTCTTCCTTCTCTACAAAGGCTGGAATCAATTGCGGATTCTGTTCCATTAGAGTTTTACACTTGTCAACCAACAATTTATTGGTTTCATGTATAGATCCATACTGTTGTCTGTCTTCAGCATTAAGGTTAGGTGCATTCTTAGCTGCAAAATCTTCAATTGCACTAAGATTGGTTTCCAATGCTGTTTGTTCTTCGGTAGTGTATACTACCTGAATAACATCATTATTCTTCATTTTAATTAAGTTTTAAAAGTTCACTAGAGATTGGGTGGTTAATCTCAATCTCTATTGTTGAAATCATTTTTCGAATACATGAGCTAGTGGGAGGTACTCATTGTGTTGGTATTCGATTTGTATGTTGGGCAATTAAAGTTAAGTAAATAATTGGTGTTTAATAATCAATAATCAAATTTAGATATAATCTAAATAATAAATTATTATTGAAGTTTAGGGGGTTATGTGTAGGTGTGGTGTGAGTTGGGGGATTTTGTGGATGGGTCACTATAGGAGTTGCGGTAAGATGTTTAGATTTTATGTTTGCATTTTAAATTGTGTTGAGTAATCAGCTTACCCTTCTCCCCAAAAACCTATAGTACTGAATCAACAGCAAGGAAATGCCACTACAAACAGCATATCCTGCAAAAACAGGTAGGGCAGTTGCATCAATAAATCGGCCAATAAAGGTAGCAATGGGTACTGCCATTACCGTTCCGATAAAACCAAACAGGGCAGCTCCAATACCGGCAATGTGTCCCATGGGTTGCATGGCCAGTGCGTTGATGTTTCCGAAAATGAAACCAACACAAAATAGCATGCCCACAAAAAATAATAGGAGAATGCCAATATCAGGATTGGGCTTGCCGAAAAACAAGAGTACGTAGCATGAAGAAATGCAGAAAAGGAGTGTGGTAAAGCTTTGTGCCAGCTTTAGCATGCCAAAACGAATTACAAAACTTCCGTTTAAAAAGGTGGATAGACCAATTACAACGGCGATTCCTGAGAAAATAAATGGAAACTCTTCAACCAATCCGTATTGCTCCTGGAAGATCTGCTGGCTAGAGCTCAGATACACCATAAAGGCCGATAGAATTAGGCCAGACATAAAGGTGAAAATTAAGGATTGTTTGTGCTTGGTAAACTCCTTAATTCCGTTTGAGAAAAGCGATAGAGTGAGCTTCCTTCGGTTTTCAAGCTTTAGGGTTTCCTGCTGTCGTTGCCACAACCACAAAATTACAAACAGACCGAATAGCAGCTGGCTCGAAAAGATGGATTCCCATCCAAAGGAGTCGAGCATGATCTTGCCAAATGATGGGGCTACAATGGGTGCCAGAATAAAGATTACCGTAACAAAGGACATGATTTTGGCCATATAATCTCCCACAAATCGATCGCGCACCATGGCGGTGGCAACGGTTCGGGGCGCCGATAAGCCAATTCCCTGAAGAAAACGTCCTGCAATCATCATCTCCATGCTCGAAGCGTAAATACAAAGCATGCTCGAAAAAGCAAAGAGCGAAAAGCCGATGTAGATGGTGTTTTTTCGACCAATACTATCCGATAAGGGACCTGAAAGCAATTGGCCGAAACCCATTCCTAAAAATATCATCGTAATCAGCAACTGATTGTTCTTCGGATCGCTTATGCCAATGGTTTTGGCAATTTCGGGCAAGCCGGGAAGCAAGGCATCTATCGATAGGGATGCCAGGGACATCAAAGAGGCCATGATGATGATAAATTCGGTATCTGATTTTCTTTTGATTTGCATGCTATGGTTTTGAAATAATAGGTACTACAATTGATCTTTTGGCTGAATCAACAATAGAAAATTGGGACACGAAGATAGAAATTTATGACAGAAATATTCAGTTTTGCTTTGTTCTGGGCTAAATAGGAGGGGACAGACTACTTGTTTATTTGCTCATCCTCTTGCTTTTTCTTGAACCAATTCTTGGGGTTAAAGTAGGATTTGTATTTTTTAAAGAGTTCTTTGCCCACCAATATGCCACCAGACCAAAACAGCACTTCCCCAATAATCAGCGATACGGTGGAAAGGGTAATTTTGGTTTTGGTCTCCAATTCCATAAAGGGAAATACAGGTATAATCAGAAAGAATGGGATGCATAAAATCATCAGAAAGATCCCTAATTTGATTTGCCAGTTCTTTTTTTTCATGCTGTTTGTATTAGGTCATGAGCTTAAATCAGTTATAAAAATTGTGAATTAAGACTTGAAATAGCTGTATTGATTAGACAATGATGAATTTAATTATATTTTCAAGTTGAGTTTTTCCCTTTTAGGGAAAATCCCGACAGGGAAAAGGGTGAAATAAGAAGAATATAATTAAAAATACACCCTTCTGGCTGTCGCCATCTTCCCTAAAAGGGAAGAATTCCTAAATCTATTTAATAGTTAGCAAACTGTCGATTGCTTTTTGAAAGTATATTTTCAACCCTTGATTCACGTTTAAATAATCCATATCAAACTTTCTCCAATACCAAAGCAATTCCTTGTCCAACACCAATGCACATGGTGCAAAGTGCATATTTGGCATCGGAGTGAATCAATTGGTAATAGGCTGATGTGGTGATGCGTGCTCCGCTCATGCCCAGCGGATGACCTAAGGCAATGGCACCTCCCAAAGGATTGATGCGTGGGTCATCATCTGCCAGACCCAGCTCACGGGTGCAAGCAAGCGATTGGGCTGCAAAGGCTTCGTTCAATTCAATAATATCCATATCATCAAGATGCAGTCCGGTAAGTTGTAGCACTTTTTGGGTAGTGCTTACTGGTCCCATGCCCATAATTCTTGGCAGAACACCAGCAGTAGCCATGCCCAATATCTTCACTTTGGGAGTGAGATTGTATTTCTTTACAGCATCTTCTGAAGCCAATAGCATGGCAGCAGCTCCATCGTTTACTCCCGAAGCATTTCCTGCTGTTATGCATCCATTGGCTCCTGAAATTGATTTCAGACTTGCCAGTTTTTCCAATGAGGAAAGTCGTGGATGTTCGTCGGTAGAGAAGAGGATGGGATCAGCTTTTCGTTGTGGGATTTCCACGGGGACAATCTCGTGAGCCAAACTTCCATTTTCCTGCGCATTGCGTGCTTTTTCCTGGCTCCATCGTGCAAACTTGTCCTGATCTTCGCGGGAGATTGAAAAATCGTCGGCAATGTTTTGTGCCGTTTGAATCATGCCTTCGGTACCATACATCTGGTCTAGTTTTTTATTCACAAATCGCCAGCCAATGGTGGTATCTTCCAGTTTGTGGTTTCGCCCGAATGCTGTTTCTGCTTTTCCCATTACAAATGGTGCTCTCGACATGCTTTCCACACCTCCTGCAATCATCAAATTTGCTTCCCCGGCTTTTATGGCCCTGGCTGCACTTCCAATGGCATCCATTCCCGATCCGCACAGGCGGTTGATGGTAGCTGCCGAAACGGTTTCAGGAAAACCAGCCAAGAGGGTAGCCATTCTTGCTACATTTCGATTGTCTTCACCCGCCTGGTTGGCACAACCCATTAAAACGTCATCAATGGCAGACCAATCCATTTCTGGATTTCTATCCATTAATGCTTTTAAAGGGATGGCAGCTAAATCATCGGTTCGAACAGAGGCTAGTGAGCCTGCATATTTTCCTACTGGTGTTCTTATGGCGTCGCAGATATAAATATTTGTCATCATTCGCTTGTGTTTGGAGCTTGGTTAGGTATCAGAAAATTATTTTACTTATTTGGAAAACTGATGAATTTCAGCTTTGTATTTTTTAAATCCATTGTATAAGGATTGAGATAGGCGATCTACTTCTACCTGTGTGATGGTGGTGGCAAACATACAAGCGAAGGTGTTGATCAAAATTAGGTTTTCGTGAAGGAAAAGATAGTCGAGAAGGTCTACAATTACTTTTCTTTCTTCCGGTGCCTGATAGGTTTCACGATAATTGCGTGGCTGTTTGTGACGAAAATGTAAACGGAACATCGATCCTGCTCCTGTTATTACAACAGGCACATCGGCCAATTGAATGGCTTCCTGTATTTGCTCTTTAGCAATTGCTGCCATTTTATTGATCTTGTCTACTGCCTGCCTGTTGTACAGTTGCATGGCTGTTTTTCCTGCAATCATGGTAACCGGATTGGCCGAGAATGTGCCCGAATGAGGCTGTTTAATTACTTTTCGAGAGGGATCGAATACCGACATGATTTTTGCCGCTCCGGCAATGGCACCAACGGGGAATCCACCGCCTATAATTTTTCCAAGAGCAGTCATGTCGGGCTTTACAGGATATAAATACTGTGCGCCACTATAGGTTACACGATAGGTTACCACCTCGTCGAATACCAAAAGCACTTTGTTTTTTCGGGTCCAATTGTAAATAGCCAGCAAAAACTTTTCCTCAATTGGGTACATTCCAACCCGATGAGAAACCGGATCGATCAATACACAGGCCAGTTCATTTTTGTTGGCTTCCAGTAAATTGATCGTACGTTCAATGTCATTGTATGGGAATACAATGACATCTTTTTTTACACTGTCGGGTGTGCCATAGGTTACCGGAACCGAATTTGGTTTATTGATATCTCCCCAGTTTTGAGGTTCTGCTATTTGGCTGATTTCTGCAAAATCGTAGGTACCATGGTAGGCTCCTTCGGCCTTGGCAATTTTAGGTCGGCCTGTATAAGCTCGGGCTGCTTTTATCATTGACATTACCGCCTCGGTGCCTGAGTTCACAAACCTAATTTTTTCGAACTCTTTGTTTCTTTCCACCAACAACTCACCAAACTCTACTTCTACCTCACTTCCCAGTGTATAGGCGGTTCCGTTTTGCATTTGTTCGGTAACGGCATCCACAATCACAGGATGGGAATGTCCATGAATCAAAGAAGCCATATTGTTGGCAAAATCTATTCGGGTATTGCCATCGATATCGGTTACATAACTGCCTTTTGCCTGTGCAACATAGAAAGGATGAGGACGGCGGAAAATGGTATTTCTGCTTACTCCACCTGTTATCACTTTTTTTGCTCTTTTGTAGAGTTTTAGGCTTGATTTATAATTTACATTATCAGCATTTTCCATGATGATTTCAGAGTTTAGTTTATTGAAATAGTTTGGCTTCGGTATGTTGCTGTAAATATTCAAAATCAACATTGGGGCCTAGTTTTCTTACAAAAAGTCCTTCTTTTTTTACATCGATTATGGCCAGGTTTGTATAAATGCTTTCCACAACCCCTTTGCCGGTAAGCGGATAGCTACATTGATTTAGGATTTTAGGTTTGCCATCTTTGGTGTTGTGCTTTGTAATTACCAGTATCCTTTTTACACCTGCCACCAAATCCATTGCTCCCCCTACTGCAGGTATGGCATTGGCTGCACCCGTTGACCAGTTGGCCAAATCGCCATTTTTAGAGATTTGCATGGCACCCAATACGCATACATCAATGTGACCACCTCTAATCATGGTAAAACTATCTGCATGATGAAAGAAGCAAGCTCCGGGTATGGTGGTTACTGGTTTTTTGCCAGCGTTTATCAATTCAGGATCTTCTTGTCCGGCTATAGGTACTGCGCCCATTCCTAGCAATCCATTTTCAGTCTGATAGATCAGTTCACGACCTTCGGGAACAAAGTCGGCTACCATTTCGGGCATGCCAATTCCGAGGTTTACATAGGAGCCATCGGGAATGTCCATCGCTACATTTTGTGCCATTTCCGTTTTGCTCCAGCCGATATTTATCTGCTTTTCTACCATGGGTATGTAAGTTTTTGTGCTACCAATTCCGATTCATTGGCAGGCTTGGAAACTTCGATAATGTGATTCACGAAAATTCCAGGTGTTACCACGATTTCAGGGTTTATTGCACCTGCTTCTACAATCTTTCTGGCCTGAACAATACTTGTTTTGGCAGCAGTACACATGATAGGCCCAAAATTACGTGCAGTGGCATGATAGGTTAAATTGCCATAACGATCAGCCAGTTCGCATTTTACCAGTGAGAAATCGGCTTTTATGCCTTTTTCCAACACATATTCAATTCCATTAAACACTCTACATTCCTTGCCTTTAGCCAAAGGTGTATTTACCGAAGCGGGGGTGTAGAATGCAGGAATGCCGGCCCCGCCAGCTCTGATTCTTTCTGCTAATGTGCCTTGTGGTACCAGCTCCAATTCTATTTCTCCCGCATTGTAGAGTTCAGGAAATACGGTTGAGTTGGCAGTTCGAGGAAATGAACAGATCATCTTTTTCACTCTTCTTTGTTCGATTAAGGCTGCCAGTCCTACATTTCCACTTCCTGTATTGTTGCTCACTACGGTCAAATCTTTTGCCCCCTGATCGATTAAGGCATGAATCAATTCAATGGGACTGCCTGCTTCACCAAAGCCGCTAATCATTATGGTAGCTCCATCGTGAATGTTTTGTACGGCTTCGGCTAAGGATTGTACTGTCTTGTTAATCATAGAACAGAAATGCTTTTGTTTGAACAATATTCTATTTTCTCTCTAATTGTTTTTCTATGGCTTCTAATTCATCTGTATAGAAATATTTATCTCCTTCAAATGGTTTTAGTTTTTCAATGGTGTTTTGCTTGTCGTCGAATTCTGCCAAATACACTCTGTCCATCCATTCCATATTTCTGGCTTCGTTGAATTTAAGTGCAAAGGCCATTTTTCCATTTACTTCTACAGTTCCCAGCATCGAGGCTTTTCCGGCTGACGAGGTCATGGAGATATATCTGGAAGGTCGACCAACCGATGGAAGGCTTCTGTAAATTTGACTAAATACCTTATTGATATCTGCCAATGGTGCCGTGAAATAATGGTGCTCTCCTGTTGGACGGGCATAGTACATAGAGTGGAAGCCAACTCCCAACATCATGAGCACATGTCCTAGGTCTATCCAGTTTTGAGCAGATTTATCGATGTCAATACCTCCATTTTCATCCGGGAACAAGCTGATGTGTTTCATGATTGGACTCTGACTTTTAACCGTTATTCCTGTAGCTCTTAGTCGCCGAACAGCCGCAATGGTGGTCAGGTTCATCAATTCTTTTGGGCCAGAGAAATGTCCCATCCAAATAACTTGAATGCCATGGTCGATTAATTCTTTGTAGAGTGCTAATGTGTTATCAAAACTTGGTTTGATGATCATTTGAGGATCGAAGGTCAAGCTCCTGGAAGCCATGCGTATGTTTCTGATATGCGATAGTTCAGGATCGGTGGTAAATGGCAATAAATATTCCTTCAAACGGGAATATGGCATTAAGCCACCATCGCCACCAGTTAGCAAAATATCGGTTACCTCTTTGTGCTCTCTTAGGTAGTTATGAACCTGATCGATATCTTCCTGTATAAACATGTCTTCGTCGCCTCTTACCTGTGCATGGCGGAAACAGTAATTACAGAATGCAAAACAGCTTTGTGTGCTTTTATCAAATACAAGGAAGCACTGTGGATATTTGTGCTGACTACCATCCAGTATTTCAAAATCGCCATGCTCATTTTCGAAACACGCCTTATTCAGCAATTGTTTGCCATCGTGCGGATTGGTATCGTGAATGTAATCCTCACAAATTTGTTGCTTTTCCTCTTCCGATTTGGCATTCCTGTATCTTTCCAGCAGTTCAGTTTTCATCATTCCGGGCTGAGGAAATACCAATTGAAAAACTGAATCATTTACGTAATCCTTCCAGTTGATGGTATTTAAAATGTGCTTGGTGGCCATAAATCGATACACATTAATGAACAGCTCTCGTTCCTCGATGTAGCCAATATCAATACCATTGGAATTTAGAACAGATATGATTTCTCTAAAACCATCAATACCTGTGTAACGATTTTTACTGGAGGTAAACATTGGTTCACTTTCCTCTTTTAAGATAGAGTATTGTGGGAAGCAGTGATGTAATTTATTGATGAGGCTTGCAGGCAATAGCTTTTCTTTTTCGATGATTTGGACTGCATTTTCATCAATTCCGTGATGAGCAAATTGTTTGGTAAAATCAATTTTTTTTGAATGTAACATGTATAACTATTTTACGATTAATAGTCAGGTTTAGCAGCAGGAGTATGGACTCTTGCTTATTTTGATTCCCATTGTTTGTAGGCTTTATTCGTATTTGCAATACATATCAAATTAGCTTAAAAAGTTTGCTGATTTGTATAGCCTATAATGGGTTACATGTAATCAAGTTACAACAAAAACTGATATTATTAAATGCATTTTTTTGCAAATAAAAAACCTTCTCTGTTTTTCAGAGAAGGTTCAAATTATATTGATGGCTATGTTTTATATATCGGCATTTCAATTTAATAATTCACAGCTTTGCTTAAGCTTACTCTGAAATTTAGATGGTATTACATGAAAGCTCCAATTCCACCTGCAATTGACATGATCAGAAATGCCAAAACGTAGAAGGATAAAAGTATAATGCTTAAAATACCAATAAACTTATAGTGTTTTTTCAAATACTTAAGTGCCAGGCTTAATTGTTCGCTGTCTTCACTGTAAATGGCAGTTTTTGAGTATTTCGAGAATTTGTACAGGTAAAAAATAGGGAAGAAGTACAATACGCCTAAAAGCAAGTAAAATGCTCCCATTACAATTCCACTGCCCATAAATGGCAGGTTGTCTCCTGCAATAACACCAAACATACTTGCCATAAAAACTGCGGCAATTAGTAGTATTCCCAGAAAAACAAATCCAAGTATGGAAAAAAACATGGTCCATTTTCGGGTTTCGTTTAAGTAAATTACCGATAGTGCAGTCAGTTCAATAGGTTTGGCTTCTCTTCCTTCTTTAGTTTCCATTATTTTAGGATTTTGTTAGTATTTTTGAACAGCTTAAAATAATTAATTCTTTTTTATTTTTGAGCATAAATTGAGGGGCTAATTAAACGAATTTACTATCATTTTAAAAAGCTTTGTGTAAAATGAGTAAGTAGTGTAAATAAATGCTTACCTTGCAGCACCTTTCTGTCTTGAGCGAAGTAGGCAAAACTATTATCAGAATCGATTCATTAAGGCTGTTTTAATAATTAATGTATCACTAAAAAATTGTATGGGAAGATCGCAAGAGACTTATAACAAAAAAGAAAAAGAGAAAAGAAAACTCCAGAAGAGAAAAGAGAAAGAAGCTCGTAAAGAAGCTCGTAAAGAAGCAGGTGGAAAAAGTAGTCTGGATGACATGATTGCTTATGTTGATGAGTTTGGAAACATTACATCTACGCCGCCAGATCCACAGAAGAAAAAAGAAGAGATTAAAGCCGAAGACATTGTATTAGGAGCACGTAATAGTGGCGATTTTGCAGAGGAAGAAGGAAAAAGGCAAGGAGTTGTTAATTTCTTTAATGATAGCAAAGGCTATGGTTTTATTAAGGATCTAAATACTGGAGATAGTATTTTTGTGCACGTAAACGGATTGGTTGATACCATCAAGGAAAATGATAAGGTAGAGTTCGATACCGAGCGTGGCCCTAAAGGAATGAATGCTGTCAATGTTACTTTAAAAAAGTAACTATCAAATAATACCATTTATACCGCGTCATTAGTGCGTGGTATAATGCCGATATCTTGATGTGGCTTTAAGAGTTTTGTAAACTTAAAGTGATTGTATAATCAGTGTCATCAAATAATCGGTTTAAAATTTAGACAATAAAAAAAGCACCTCTAGAGGTGCTTTTTCAATTTCTTATAAAGGTGTAGTGATTAGTCAATCACTTTTACATTTACTGCATTTAAACCTTTTCTTCCATTTTCAACATCGTACTCAACTTTGTCGTTTTCTCTGATCTCGTCAACTAAACCTGATACGTGTACGAAAATGTCATCACTTTGATCAGCTGGTTTGATAAAACCAAAACCTTTTGATTCGTTAAAGAATTTTACTGTTCCTTCCATTGTAATTAAATTAAAATAATAATTTGAAATAAGTCTTAGTTCTTAATAACTCCCGTATACTCCTGTTAATTTAATTCCTGGAATGGAATAGCAACAAATAATATTGAAATTAAAAGAGTCGATTATAAATTCGACCTATGACTTTATATCGAGCCAAAGGTAGGTAAAAAAATGATACCTAAAACAAAAAACTTTTAAATTACTACATTTATAATTATTAGATAATGAGATTGTTGATTAAATTAGTCATTGATAGCAGTCCATTCGCTTGCTAAAATGGCATAAATAACATCATCTACCCACCTCTCATTTATTAAAATACTCTCTTTAAAATGAGCTTCTTTTCTAAATCCAAGTTTTTCCATTAGCTTAATTGATGCAGTGTTTTTTGGATCGACAGAAGCTATTACTCTGTGTTTTTTTAGCTCGCAAAATAAATGGTTCATTGTAGCGATTATTGCTTCTTTTGCATATCCTTTAGCATGATATTCCTTGTTTATGGTACATCCAATTTCTATTTGCTGATCATCTCCCTCAATAAAATGAATGCCCAAATCACCAATCATTTCATTGGTACTATGCAAAACAATTGCAAGTTGATACCAAGTCCCTGTTTCGTTAAACTTTTTGGCAATCCTATTTTTTATGAAGTGCTGACAATCTTCCAATGCGTATGGAATCCAGCCTTGGTATTTATTGGTTTCCGCATCCGATCGGTAGGAGTAGAAAGCCTCGGCATGTTTCATCTCTAGTTTTTCGAGCACAAGGCGTTTGGTTTCAAGCTTCATTACAGATAACTGTTTACTGATGTTCATTGTTACTTATCTAACTCTCCAAATACCCTTTTCAGAATATTGCTGATACGTTTTAAAGGATCTTTCCTGATTTGTTTTTCTTCTTCTGCAACTTTTAAAAATAATGCATCCAAAGCTTTTTGGGTAACGTAATCATCTAATTTAGTATTCACAGCTTGCAGATTTGCCAATTTACCGGCAAAACTACCTGCCACCTTATTGTAATTGCTGGTAAGTAGGTTCCACGATTCGTTAGTAGAAATGTTTGCTACCAGTTTTTTATCGAGTGAAGCCTTAACTTTTGGCATGAATAAATCTTTTAGCTTATCGGATGTTTTGCCTTTTAAATATTGAGTTGCTGCATCATCATTGCCTTTTAAAATACCAAAAGCATCTGCAATGGTCATTTCTGTAATGGCCGAAGCAAAAATAGGTGCTGCTTCTTTTACTGCATCTTCGGCAGCACGGTTTAATCTTATTTCTACTTTATCAATTAAATCCTTGCCTCCAGGAATCATGCTAATATTCTTCGATATTTTTTGAGCTTCGGGAGGAAGAAGAATCTTTACCAATTCATCTTTGTAAAAGCCATCTTCAACTGACAAAATATTGGCCGCATTCACACTTCCTACTCTTAAGGCTTCTTTTAAACCAGTGGATACTTCACCGTCGGTTAGAGGTCGGTACTGTTCCAAATTATACTGATCCATTACGGCTTGCATTTCGGCACAAGACCAAAGCATTGTAGAAATTATAATTAGATAAAAGTATTTTTTCATTCTGTGATTAAATTTTGGTTCCTGGTAATAATTGAAGCTCCAAGGTATCAAAAATTGAAACAATAAAAAATCCCTTGCGTGAACAAGGGATTTAAATCTCTAGGGGAGAGATTTATAAAACATGGATTATTCAGTTAGTGCTTCCATAAAATCTTCAACATCACCTGGGGTGCTCATAATTTTCATGAAAGTACCCATGGTAAGTTCAGGCCAGTACAATGCGAAACGGTATTTTCCATGTAGCATGGTAACTTCCTTGTCCTGAATGATGATTTCGTATGGCATAGCAGCAATGTGGTCTTCACCAATAATTGGCAGGAAGTGCTTTTCTCCACTTTCCTGGTCAAGCAATCCTACACCAAAAACAGCAACTTTTTCATTTGTGAATACCTGTTCATAAATCAACTTGGTATTGCCTTTTTCTGCATTTAGGTTTTTACGAATTTTTGCTACTCCAGCTTCAAAACTTTCAAACTCGTTAAGTTCTACCGGATCTTTAAAATAAGGCATCATTATTTTGTAATGATATTTTTTTAAAGCAGCAGTTTTTACTTCCCCACCAAAAGCTGTAAACTCGTTTCCGAAATTTTTAAGAGCATTTTTTACATCAGCTGTAACTTTATTATAGGCACTCTTGTCTGTTTCGTAATTGCTAAGGTAAGCACAAAACATATAGTCTGGATTTAGCATACTTATTGTAGTTTGCTCTCCTTTTTTCACCAAGCCAAGTTTTAATACACTTGCCAGGGCACCTCTGTCTTTAGATTCTAAGCAAAGCTCCTGTAAATCATTTCTTGTAAAACAAACAACATGTAGGTTGTTGTTTGATTCTGGTGCATATTCACCAACAATTTCAAAATCACTAGCCTTTAGTTGGTTTTTAATATCTTCAGTTAATATAGCTGTATTTTCTGTTGATTTTCCAACTCTTAGGAAAGGTGAAAGTGTTGATTTTTGTGCAGCTCCAGTTTGAACTGCTGCAAAAAAGCTTAATAATAATAGTAAGTTTCTCATTTGATTAATTATTTGCAGTTATAAAGATGTTTAGAGGTTGCAATATATAAATATGAAAACATCTAGAATGTGTCATGTTGAATATTTTGTATTTTTAGCAATTGTATTGAATTTAATTTGTGATAGATGTGCTGTAAATATTAGGATGTAGAGTTATTTGAATTAAAATTAAATTGTATTGGGAATACTTTGTGTCTTCATCTATTTTTCGGAAATTTAGTCTTCCAATCAAAATGGAGTTGACAAATGAAGTGGTTGCTATTAATAACAAGTCGAATTAAGGAGGATAAGAAGAGGTTTTTAAACAGTAAGGAATCTCTTCATGAACTATGGAACTGGATTTCTCATTTGGCCGGAGTTTTCTTTATCATTCCAGCTGGGACCTGGTTGATGTATCATGCTTGGGAAACCCAAAGCTGGAAAGGACTGTTGGCTGTTTTTATTTTTCTGCTAGGTTTTCTTCTGCTATATTTTTCTTCTGCATTGTATCATTATATGATTGATCATCCTAAAAGGAGCATGTTTAGAAAAATGGATCACATTAGTATATTTGTGATGATTGCAGGAACATACACGCCTTTTTTGGTAATTTACCTGGATAATATGGTAGGTAAAATTTACCTGGCAACTTTGTGGGTTTTGGTTGGATTCGGCATTGTATATAAACTATTCCTATTGGGAAGATACAAATGGATTTCCCTGCTGATGTATTTGTTTATGGGCTATATTCTTGTTTTTAATTTTGATGCATTTAGTGCGGTTCTTCCTATTCTAAGTTTGCAATGGATCATTATTGGAGGTGTATTCTATACCTTAGGTGTGATTTTTTATGTGTGGAAGAGGTTGCCTTTTAATCATTTCATTTGGCATTTGTTTGTGTTTGGTGGGAGTTTGTCGCATTTTGTTGCAGTTTATTATGCAGTATGATAAAGCTTTAGGAGTTGTTTAAATTAAAAAGACCTTCCTAAAGGAAAGTCTTTTCAATTTTTAGTTTTTGGGCAGTTAGCAGATTCTACAATTTTTAACATACCATGATACAGAGTGGTCTCTCTTTTCAACCAATTCCTGGATAATTTTTCGATTATCCCATACGGCACAGCACGAAGTGGTTTGATTTAAAGCTTTGATCAGCTTTGACCAATTGTCCATGATTTCCATAGTCAATAAACTTTCGTACTCTTTGAAGGCTTTAATTGCGGATGATCCACAGAAGTGTAATCTTTCTTCGATAGATTTTAATTTGTCATTTTTCGTGAAGATGTGATCACCAACTTTAAAGTAATCCTCTTCGTTTAATTGTAAAGTTACTTTAAGATCAATTGTAGTCATAGTTCGTTAATTTAGGTTAGAGTTTGCTTCTTTTTTTCTTTATTGAAAATAAGGATTAGTGTTCTTATTTTGTTGATATATTGATCTTTCTTAAAATTAAGCAATTTTGAAGTTCTGAAAAAATAAAAATTATTAAAGAATGATTTCTTTATTCGAACGCATAAAAAAAGCCCCCCGAAGGGAGCCTTAATCATATATGTAGTTGTGATTTTGTCTTAGTCGATCTTTTCCAACTGCACAGTAAAATGTCTCATGATTGGAGCTTCGTCAACAATTTTGAAACCATGCTTGATTTCGTGTCTGCGATCGTAAACATTTTTTAGAGCTGCCGCAATTACATCCATATGATTGTTGGTATAGGTTCTTCTAGGAATAGCCAAACGCAACAATTCCAAATCTGGGTAACGATTTTCCCTGGTCTCAGGATCTCTATCTGCTAAAATGGTTCCAATTTCAACACCTCGAATACCTGCTTCTAAATACAATTCGCAACCTAAAGTTTGTGCCTGATATTCTTCTTTTGGAATGTGAGATAAGATTTTCTTAGCATCCACGAAAATAGCATGACCACCAATTGGCTTTTGGAATGGAATGCCATACTCGTCCAATTTTCCTCCAAGGTATTCAACCTGTTTGATACGAGTTTCCAAATAGTCGAACTCGGTACCTTCATCCAAACCTTGAGCCAATGCATTCATGTCGCGACCTGACATACCCCCATAAGTAACATATCCTTCGAACATGATGTTATAAGTAGAAGCTTTTTTCCAAAGTTCTTCACTCTTCATGCCAATGAAACCACCCATGTTCACAATTGCATCTTTTTTAGAACTCATGGTTGCCATATCAGCATACGAGTACATTTCCAATACAATCTCTTTAATTGTTTTGTCAGCATAACCTTCTTCACGAGTTTTAATGAAGTATGCATTCTCAGCAAAACGAGCTGAATCGAAACATACAGGAACTTCATATTTGTCTGCCAATTCTTTAACCGCTTTAATATTAGCCATAGAAACAGGCTGACCTCCTGATGTGTTACAAGTCACAGTAACAATGATCATAGGAATTTGCTCCTTTGGATAAGTTGAAAGAACCGACTCTAATTTAACAAGGTCAAGGTTTCCTTTAAATGGGTGATCAATTTCAGTATCGAAAGCTTCATCAATAGTACAGTCGATAGCTTTTGCTTTTCTAAATTCGATGTGACCTTTTGTTGTGTCGAAATGAGAGTTTCCAGGAACCACATCACCATCTTTTACCAAAACAGAGAACAATACATTCTCAGCAGCACGTCCTTGGTGAGTAGGCAGGAAGTGATCGAATCCCAAGATGTTTTTTAATGCTTCTTTCATGTTGTAGTATGAACGAGCACCTGCGTAACTTTCGTCACCTAACATCATAGCTGACCATTGTTTGTCACTCATTGCACCTGTACCTGAATCGGTCAATAAGTCAATAAAAACCTGATCGCTTTTAAGGTTAAATAAGTTGTAGTTGGCATCTTTTAACCATTGTTCTCTTTCTTCACGAGTACTTCTTCTGATGGTTTCAACCATCTTGATTTTGTATGATTCTGCAAATGGAATTTCCATGATAATTTTTTATTTAATTGCTTAATATATTGTTTGTTACTAGTATTGGCTTTGGTTCGGTTTATGGTACCCAAAATATTTGTGGATACTACAAATCAATCAATTACATTGTTGTGATATTGAGTTAGCCAAAAAATGAAATACAGATATGCAACAAGAACAGACCAGTTGTAGTAATCTGATCAAAAAATTGCTATTGTATTAAAAAAATGGGACAGAAATGTCCTGAGACGGATTAGAAGTGAAACTCGTCTCTGTTTTTGATGTTAAGGTAGACTTTGTGTGTCAGTTTAGGAAGTTGAAATTTAATTTCCATGCTTTCTGATTTTTCTACTGATTGGTCAAAAATAAAACTTTTTGGATTGAAACAAAAATTAAGGACTAAAAATATGCAAACGATTGAATTGAGGAACCTTTAAATGTAAACGATATTTTGGTCCATTTTTTGAATAGATTGCCCGCACAAATGCTTTTAAGAACAAAATAAATTTGACATTTTTGCACAAACCAAATATGATAGAATTGTATTTGGTTAGTGTATGTTCCAAAAGCCCATATTATTAATCCGAACAGAGCTACGCCCAATGATTCGATATTTTCTTGTATTGCTGATTGTAATTCAGCCATTTGTTTTGTTATCTCAAAGTACGTCACAGTTGCAGAAAGACTCTTTGCTTCTGGATACCATTCGGTTTGAAGAGTCGGTTTATAAAATAAAACACAATAGAACTGATTCGTTAAGGCATTTTACGCACGATTCTGTTTTACACCCTATAAAAGATCCTTTAAATCATATTGAAAATGTTGGATTCAGGTTTATTGTTCGTGAACTGGCAGTGGACTATGCTCCGAATCAACATCAAACTGATTCTGTTCGTAATGCGGTAAATACTTTGCTTCAGTATGTGGGGAATGATAGCATCCGAAATATGGTTTTTTACCTTAAGGATTATATAGAAAAGAGAAAAACAGAAGAGGCTTTAAGAGAAGTTAAAAAGCAAATAGAACTTGAAAAGGTATTAAGCTATCAACCTGATTTGCCAGTTATAGACGAAAATGAAATTCATGAAACCTGGAAGACCGAAGCCTTGGATGAACTTTATAATTATGTGGAACATGATCCGGTGCACCAGTGGATAAGAGAGATTAGCAGAGACTCTGTATTCCTGGGCGTTCGTAACTTTATGAATGACTCTGTAAAGTTTTGGATCAACAATGGAAAACAGGACTACAAGAGATTTTGGCTGAAAAAGAATAAACGAGATTCTATCGGTATTTGGATACAGAATACCTCGGATCGTTCGGTGAGAATTTTGGTTGATGATGATGTTTATCAACAATCGGTGCAGCGTTCAAAAGTTCGAGGAACAAGAGTATTGTTAGAGAAAAAAGAAAGAGCAGATCAATATGCATTAGCCAAACTGGGTAAATACAAACGCTATTCTCAAATCTGGAAAGTTGGAGCAACTGTTGGTATGGCTTTTAATCAAGGTCATGTAAGTGATAGTTGGTCGCGAGGTGGAGAGAGTTCCATGGCTACTACTTCAACACTTGAGGCATTTGCAAATTACAAAAGAGGAAAGCATACCTGGGACAACAGCCTGAAAGTAAAATATGGTTTGTTAAAATCAGGTGAAGATGGGTTTAGAAAGAACGAAGATAGAATTGAGTTTAATACCAAATATGGACAAAAAGCGGTGAAGAATTGGTATTACTCAGCTCAGTTCAATTTAAAAACTCAAATGGTAAAAGGTTATTCGTATCCAAGTGATGGACCACGAGTGTTAAAATCAAACTTTTTTGCTCCAGCTTATATTATTGCTTCTGTCGGTATGGATTACAAACCCAATAAGAATTTTTCAGTTCTTCTTTCACCACTTTCAGCCAAATATACTATTGTAAAGGATACGGCAATTATCGATCAAACGGCTTATGGTGTGGATAAAGACAAGAAAGTTAAAAAAGAGGTGGGGTCGTATGTAAACCTTTCTCATAAATTGAAATTTTGGGATGATTTGGAATTAATCAATAAGCTTACACTTTATTCAAATTATAGTGAAAAGCCTAAGAATGTTGATATAGATTGGGAAGTGAGTCTAACCATGCCAATAAATCAGTATTTACTATCAAAATTTTCAACCCATTTAATTTCTGATGATGATACTGGGTCGAAAGTTCAGTTTAAAGAGAACTTTTCAATTGGTCTTAGTTACCGATTTTAAATCAATATAAAAATGGTATAAATACCCATTTTGCAGGAGTTGGGGGCAATCTATTGTGTTTTTAAACTTGTGAAATTTGTTTAAAAAACATTATTTTGTGATTGAAATTAAAACATTAATCTATGAGTTTAAATTATGCGGTTCCAGGTGTTGGAACGATTACTATCGATACCTTGGTGGTAGATTCGAATGGAACATTAACCGTTAAAGGGGAGATGGTTCCTGGTGTGGTGGAAAGAATTCATCGTTTACAAATGTTGGGAGTTAACGTGGTTATGATTTCATCAGACCAACGTGGAAATGCAAGAGATCTGGCTTTGTCGAGTGGTATAGCTTATTATGAAGCGAGCAACTCCAGAGAAAAAGAAGATGTATTGCTTTCTTTGGGAAGTCAAAATGTTGCAGCTATTGGTAATGCTCGTATTGATATAGGATTGTTCGTTCAATCATTAATTTCTGTAGCTACGCTTCAGGCAGAAGGAATTCATAAAGATATTATCGATCATGTTGATGTAATTTTGCCATCAATCAATGATGCACTTGACTTTTTCCTTGATAGCGATACCTTTATTGCTACAATGAAAAGATAATTGTATACGATGTCAATTTATTAAACAGAATAAAATTAAAATCTCCTTGAAGGGGATTTTTTTTTGCAAATCACATTAGAACAGACTATTTTTTCGGTGTTGATTTACTGCCTATGAATTTAATTTTATTAATTGTATCAGTTGTTGCTGTTGGGTTTGGCGTGTATTGGTATTTTATTCATGTGCCAAATTATTTCGCTTATACATCTTCAGAAGGAGAGAGTTTGAAAGAGTTTTTGAATCCAGATACCCTTTTGGAACTTACGCAGGAAGAGCAAGATGATATTTGGATATTGGATGTAAGGGAAGAGGAATATTTCTTAATGGGGCATATTCCCAATGCCAAAAACTTTCCGCATCATGATGTTGAAAAATGGTACGCTAAAATTCCTAAAAACAAGGCATTAATATTGTATTGTGATTTAACCATTAAAACACAAAATGTAATTATCTTTTTAGAAGAAAAGGGATATACAAAAATGTTGAACTGGGGCAAATACAAGCGATGGAATCATAATGAAACGGTAGAAGAAACCATTTCTATTTAAAGTAACTCATTGTAAAGTTTTAAGTTTTCATCATCGAATACACAAAACACAAGTTCTTTTAGGTACTTGCATTTTTCCAATTGTTTCCGGACGGTTTTAATGGCAATCTCGGCAGCTTCCTCTTTTGGGTAGCGATATACACCTGTGCTGATATTTGGGAAAGCAATACTTTGCAATTTATACTTCTCAGCAAGCTTTATGCTTTCTTTGTAGCAACTTTTTAGCAATTGATCTTCATCATATTTGCCTCCGCTCCAAACTGGGCCAACGGTATGTATAACATACCTACAAGGCAAATTATATGCTTTCGTGATTTTGGCTTCTCCTGTTGAGCACCCATTAAGTATACGACATTCTTCCAATAGTTCCGGACCGGCAGCTCTGTGTATTGCGCCGTCAACTCCACCACCTCCCAGTAGACTTCTGTTTGCTGCATTTACAATGGCATCTATCTTCAGTTTGGTAATATCTCCCTTAAATATTTTAATTTTCATGATTGCTAGTTTAATTTTACTTTTCAATCCCTGTTAATTATCCTAAATTGTATGGTGATCTTTCACCTCTGAACCAAATGATTATTTTATTTTAATCTTTACACAGATATTCGATTTATACTAAATATCGATTTTGTGTATTTTAAAATTAATAATTCAAATTCATTATAAAAAGCAATTTCGAAATCGATTGCAATTCACTGACAGTGAAATTGTTTGTTTCGGTTTGGAAAAATATTTTTATTTTAGCCGCGCTAGCCAAGCAAATTGATTGAAATATTAAATTGACAATTATGAAAAGAGTATTAGTTGCAACCGGAGGTGGTGATTGCCCTGGTTTGAATGCTGTGATTCGCGCCGTTGTGAAACGTGCAGCTCAAGAAAAAGATTGGGAAGTTGTAGGAAGTATTCAGTCGTTCGACGGAATTTTGAAGGAACCGACTGAAATTAAGATATTAGATGATGCTGCGGTTAAAGGTATCCACTACCAAGGGGGTACAATTATCGGAACAACTACAAAAGGAGGTCCTTTTGCTTGGCCAGTGAAAAACAAAGATGGTTCTTGGGGATCAGCTGACCGTTCGGATGAAATGATCCGTAAATTACAATATTTGGGAATCGATGCTGTAATTAGCATTGGTGGTGATGGTTCTCAGAAAATTTCACAAGCTCTTTACGAAAAAGGATTAAACATTATTGGTGTACCTAAGACTATCGATAATGACCTTTCGGCTACTGATTTTACTTTCGGTTATCAAACTGCTGTACAAATTTGTACCGAAGCTGTTGATAAGTTGAAAACTACTGCTGCTTCTCACAACCGTGTTTTCATTTTGGAAGCTATGGGACGTGATGCGGGTTGGATTGCATTAAGTGCTGCTATTGCAGGTGGTGCAGAAGCTTGTTTGATTCCTGAAATTCCTTACGATATCAAGAAAGTAAAAGAGAAATTGGATACTCGTTTCTTGAAAGGAAAAGGTTTCGGTATTATCGTAGTTGCTGAAGGTGCTATGCCAAAAGGTGGTGAAGCTTTAGCTGAAGAAAGTACTGAAGTTGGAAACCCTAACTTGAAGTTAAGTGGTGCTGCTGATCGTTTGGCTGCTGAATTAAAAGCCGCTGGTGTTGAAGCTGATATTCGTACTACTGTATTGGGTCACCTACAGCGTGGAGGTATTCCTGTAGCATACGACCGTGTTTTAGCAACTCAATTCGGTGTTAAGGCATTCGAAATGGTTTTGGAAGGTAAATTTGGTCAGATGGTAGCTTACCGTCACCCAGAAGTTGTTGGTGTTCCTCTTCCTGAGGCTATTGGCCAGCAAAACTTGGTTGATCCAAAATCGAACCTTGTTGCTACTGCAAAAGGTGTTGGTATTGCATTTGGAGACTAATTCAAATCAAGAAAATACATTCAACCGGGATCTTAGGATTCCGGTTTTTTTGTTTTTAGATACTGATTTTTATGAAGGATCTGATTATCGTAGATTAGAAAGTGTGAATGTATACTTTATTTAATGTACTACTTGGTTTGAAGGGCATTGGAAGGACAAGCTGCTTATATGTAGAAAGTAAGAGCCTTACGGCTTGAGCAGTCAAATTCTATTAATAAATTAAGCTGTTTGATGATATAATTTAATACCTTCGTTACTTAACCTGCGAAGATTAGCGAGAGACTATTTCAATATTGAGTACTCCAAATTTTACTCATAAAACCTTTTCCTCCATTCAGGCTTAGGAACCATGCATTGGTTCTTTTTACCAAACCAGGAATATCTGTTTCTGGCAATCAGATCGTAAACCCAATCGGTAATAGCATTAGGTAGGTATTTGAAGTAATAGAGTATTCTCCAAGGGTAGGCTAGATGTTTTGCAATATTAAAAGCTGCAGAGCTTTTGGTGTAAGCTTTGTTGTTTTCGATGAAGACTACGGTATTCATCTCATCGAAAGATAGATTGTGTTCAGCAAGAAATTGTTTCGCAAAATCAGATTGGAGTGGAGAGAAATGAATATTTTCTGCTCTATTGTATGCAAGCACAAAACGAACAGAGATGTTGCAAAAATTACAAACCCCATCGAACAGTACGATAGGGTTTGAGTTACTTATATTTTTTGAATGACTATGCATTGCTTTCTTTATCTCATACCAAATCTTAGTAGATAAAGTTAAAAATAAATCCAACTATAAGAATTCCGATAGCAACAATACTTACAAATGCCAATATTAACGGCATTTTAAGTACTTTTTTCAGGATAATAACCTCAGGCAATGATAATCCGATAACCGACATCATAAAGGCCAAAGTGGTTCCTAAAGCAGCTCCTTTTGCAACCAATACTTCTACGATTGGAATAATCCCTGCAGCATTAGAATACATTGGAACTCCAATAAAAATGGACAATGGAACTGAATACCATGCTGATTTTCCCATTAGGTTGGCCATGAAATCTTCAGGTACATAACCATGAGCTCCGGCGCCAATTGCTACTCCGGCAACAATGTATATCCAAATTCTACCAACAATTTCTTTTACCGAGTTTAATCCTGATTGAATGCGTTCCGAAAAAGATAGATTGGTTGTGTCAATTTCAGTTTGTCCTGTTTTAACTTCGTAAACCCACTCGTGTACATACTTTTCAAGTTTTAAAGCACCAATTAGCCAGCCTGCAAGAATGGCAATTGATAAACCTGTAAATGTATAAAGAAGTGCAGTTTGCCATCCGAAAGCTTCTGCCAACATACCCAAAGCAATTTCGTTTACCAATGGAGCTGCAATCAGGAAGCTGAAAGTTACACCTAAAGGTACTCCTGCTTCAACAAAACCTAAGAATAAAGGAATGGCAGAACAAGAACAAAAAGGAGTTAAAACACCAAGTAAAGCAGCCATTACGTTGCCAAAAAATGTTGATTTTCCGGCAAGAAAGTTTTTCGTTTTTTCTGGTGAGAAATAACTACGAATAATTCCTACACCAAAAATAACCAATACCAATAGCATAAATACTTTAGGGGTTTCGAATATGAAAAAGTTAACAGCTTCAGTTAAGTGAGCCTCTTTGTTCATTCCGAAAACCGTATAGGTAAGAAAATCAACAATATTCTGAAGGTTCACATATAGAAAATACCAAATTGGTAATGATAATAGAACCAATATTATCTGATTTCTGTTTGTAATTTGAATTGATTTGATCATGATATTCTAAAAACTAATATCGGTTTATTGGATAAAGAAAATGTAAGTGAAATACAATCCTGCAGCTATGAATATTACTGCTGCCACTTTTCTGAACCAGTATTCGAAATTTTTAATTTTGTTATAAAAGTTGCCTACTCCTGAAAGCGTAAAAGCCAATAAATAAGCAATAATAATTACCGGCAATCCGGTTGCAATAGCAAAAACTATTGGTAAGAACAATCCGTCGGCAGAGGCTACGGTTAATGGCACCAGCATTCCGAAGTACAATACCCCACTGTAAGGACAAAAAGCCAGAGCGAAAACCATTCCCATTATTAAAGCGCCCCAGTATTTCCCTCTCATTTTCTCCCCATTCAACTTATCGGTAAGCGAACTAACTCCTGGAAAGTTGATGGAAATTATATCAAGCATGAAGACTCCGATAATGATTAACAATGGTCCCAATAGTCTCTCGCCATAGGTGTTAAAGAAGCTCGAGATATCGAATTTGCTAGCTCCGAAAAACAGAATTATTCCTAAAGCAGTGTAGCTTATTGCTCTGCCAAGTGTGTAAATCAATCCGTTAAAAAAGATTTTCTTTTTATCGCTTAAATCTTTACTGATGTAAGCAGTAGCAGTGATATTGGTTGCCAAAGGACAAGGGCTAATTGCTGTCATGATACCCAATAAAAACGCAGTAAGGATTGGAAAGCTACTTTGAGATAATAATTGATCTAAGTATTCCATTCTGTTTATTGAAGTTCAGCTTTGATTACAGTTTCCAGTTTTTCGATATAAGCAGGAGTGTCGTTAATTGCATTACGGAAAGCAAATGTTGTTAAATCCTGAATTTCTCCAGACTTTGCACTTTTAATGTACAAACCTGAACTACTTGCCTGGAATGTTTTAGCCAACTCTTTGTTCTCTTCCTGATCGAAATTGATATCGAAGAAATTCGCATTTAAGCTTGCCGCTACTTCTTTGGCTTTTGCTCCTACAGCTTTGCAAGTTTTACATTTTCTATCACCATGAAAATAGTAAACGCCCGCCTTAGCTTGGTTCGATGCTACTTTTGTTTCGGAGGTTTTCTCACATTTTGTGCAGTCACCTTTGCATGCTGTTTCTTGCTCAGCTTTTGCTGTTTCTTTTTTTGTGTTCGATTGGCAAGCGCCAAAACTTAAACCTAAAGCCAGTATACCTAATGTTATTGTTTTTTTCATTTTGTTTGTGTTTTAGTGTTATCGTATTGGGTTAAAAGCTGCCGGCTGACCGCCAACAGCCTTAGGGTTTTATGCTTTTTGGATAAATTCCTTGATTTCAGCTACCGAAGGAACTTTGCCGCTAACAGCAACTTTCTCGTTGATTACCAAAGCAGGGGTTGACATTACACCATACGATAAGATTTTTACCATATCGTCTATTTTTTCAACATTGGCTTCAATTCCCAATTCTTCAATTGCTTTCTTGGTTGCATCTGCTAAAGTGTTACACTTTTTACATCCTGGTCCTAATACTTTAATGTCCATGATTAATAGTTTATTATTTAAAAAATTCTTTGAATAATTGCTGAGCCTCTGCCCAGTTCTCTTTATTTAAACAGTATTTGATTTTAGGAGGATTAATTTCTCCTTGCACCAAACCCGAGTTTTTTAATTCTTTCAAATGCTGCGATAGAGTTGATCGTGCAATAGGTACCTCTTCGGCTAAATCGCCGCTGTAGCAACATGCTTGTTTCGATAAAATATCGCAGATGTAAACACGCACAGGATGCGATAAGGCCTTTGCATACCTAGCTAGTTTTTTTTCTTCAACGGAATAAAATTCTTTTGTTTCTTCCATGTGTTTCGTATTTCGTAAAATTACGAAACAAAGATGTGGGCTTTTTTTTTATTCTCCAAATATATGCTTGTTTTTTAGTTTTGGTTACTAAGGATTTTGATTGATATGTAGAGGTTTATATGGTGTTTTGCTCATTCAGGTGTAGCTTGGTTTGATTAGGGTTTCTTTTTGATTAAATTAGTTCTCGCTAAACCTTTTCATCAGAGTAAAATAAATCAAAACTATAAACTCAATTTGTATGGATGATATCATTACTACCCTTTTTAATGGACTCACTTATGGTGGAGATCTTAAACTTTCTGTTCTTAATTATGCCTTATTGGTAATAGCCATGTTGCCTTTTCTTCTTCCGGCTGTAAAGTCAATTGCGAAACGCTGGGGAATTGTTTTCATTATTGCCGTTTTGGTTCAATCAACTTTCTGGTTTGTATTAGGTGTGCAGGGAATTTCTATTATTTGGAATGCTCTTGCGGGGATGTTAATGCTTGTGGTGGTAAGGCATGGAACTTCGCTATTGAAGAATGCAAAATGGTTTGTACTGGCTTCTATAGCGATAGTGATACTGGGGGATGTTTATTTTGGATTAATCTTTCCGCTTATTACGACAATAGCCCATGTGGCAGCCTTTCTTTTAGGGGTAATATTGTACTTACTTGTAGGATTTAGAAAGGATAGAAGCGTATCGTTGTCTTCCTGATTTTTATTTAAAGTAACAACAAGGGCTGAATCTTTTTGATTCAGCCCTTGTTGTTAGGTGTTACCATTTGCCGAGTGAGGCAATGTATTCGGTAAATCTCTTTTTTTGCTTGTCGGTTTTAGCTCGATGCGATTTTCGTATGGCGCGTTTTACTTCTTTGGTTCTTACATAGGTGTCGTCAACAAGTTTTGCAGCTTCAACAGGCAGGAGGGTTTCTCTTTTTAAGCGAGATGTTTTCTTGGCAATTTTTATGAGTAGTTTGGTTCGGCGCGATTTTGTAGCAATTTTGGCATATTCGATAAAGTTCGAATAGTTTGCTTTGGTTTTGAAGGCTTGTCTGCCAATTTTTCTGATTACATAGTTGTGATATATGCTCTGGTCGTAAATTGTTTTCAATTCACTCATCATCTCTTTTTTGGTCAGCTTCTTTGGAGTGCTTGCTTTTGTCTGTGCATTACTGTTCATGCTTATAAAAAGGCATATTAGCACGGTAAGGGTAATTTTAATTTGTTTCATGTGTGATTTGTTTGGTATTTGTATGTGACGAACTCATACCAGTAATTGTTACACCAATTATGTATTAATATAATTGGTCACTTTAGTCCGGTTGTGTTGATGTTCTTTGTTTTGAATCCTGCTCGCTTATTTCATTTTACAATGAATATTTTCTAAGTTCCAATCGTCTTGGGTAACTTTTTATTATCGATAGGTTGAACAAGAACAAGAAAGGACCAATGTACAATGACTGTCCGGCGTAGTTGCCATTCAGGTATTGAGATAGTGACCAAATTTCGAAGAAAATTGCAAAGCCTGTACTGAATAAGAAAATGATTAAAGCAGGCAATAGTATTCTGTCGTATTTTACCCTAAAAAACAGGATTAGCGCATTGAGCAGGAAAAGTACATAGCCCAGTAATTTGGTATCGAGATGTTTTAAATCGGAAATGCCATTGTAATCAAGAATTGGTAATGGTATTAGTCTGAACCAATAATCTACTACTTCAATATTTGGTGTGATTTGGTACCGAAAGCCAAGCATGCTGGAAAAAAACAAAGCACAAAAGGAGAGTGTGAGAAGTAATTTTTGTTGTGTGTTCAATGTTTTAAGATTTTAGAATCGTAAAAAACACCCACACTGTCTTTCAATAGTGCAGGTGTTCTAACTAAAATGATATGAGAAAAATTGTATATAGTGCTATTCTACTACTCTGATACCAAGCGAGCTGGCAGATAGTCTGGTAGTTTTGCCCCCTGTAACTTGAAAAGTCCGGTTGCTTTCATTGTAAGATTCTTTATTAAGACATCTGATATAGTACGTGCCATGATTTAATCCCTCAACAATTGTTTCGTTAAATAGATGACCGCTTTTAACAGGGCGAGGGTAAAATTCTGCAGAGTAGTTTGTTCTTTCAACTAAGGCTGCCTCTTCGGTGTAAATCTCATATGTCCCCCCTGCGTAATGCTCTCCTTCAACTGTGATGATTACATCACCTGTAAGGTCAAGATCATCATCATCGCTACAAGAGCTTAGTGTTACTGATGCAAATAGCATCATCAATAGAATTGTTTTGAATGTTTTCATTGTGATTTAATTTATATGTCCCTATTCTTCAGTTTGTTCTTCTGGGCTTTCAACGTTCTCGGCCTTTTTGCGAGTTGCAGGATCAACAATCATTCTTGCTGATTTGTAAGACAGGTAAAATTCCTTGTCATCCACAAAAAGTTCCATCATCGGGTCGATTTGATTGCTGATTAAGCTCTGAATCTGATCGATATTGTCTTCGATTAATTCGTTGGTAGTTTTGCGCTCGTTAATCAGTTGGCGAGGTTCAGTTAATACCTTTTCGTAGTCGGTAATTTTAGTGCTCAGTTCAGTAATCATCTCTTCACTTAAGCCATAATCGGCAAGCTCGGTTTTAAGTGGTGTAATTCTTTCGAGCAAGTTTTTGCAAAAACTTAAAAGTTCCTTTTCTCTCAACTTCGTTAAGTAGGAATTGTTAGTGCGATCAACAAAATTGCTCAGGTTTTCTTCTTTACTGATAAACGAATAGGCCTTAAGGATATTGCTCGCTTTTAAAGCTACAGAGCTTAAAGCAGCACGAACCAAGTTTTTATTGCCCGAAGTTTTACTTGGAATGTTTTCAGCTTTGTCGATTAATTCGTTGGTTTCACCAATTAGGCTAGTAAGGCTAGTGAACATTTTTCCCATTGCCGGGATGTGAGCAAACTTTGCTTGATTGTTGCTTAAGTTGATTTGCACTTGCTGGAAAGCATTGCTTCTTGCTGTTATTAATTTGTCCATTTTTTAGGGTTAAAAATATTTTGTTATGATTGGTTAGTTAATTGGGTAATTCGAAATTAAAAATAATTTTTAAATTATCCATAAAAATTATTGCAAAATAATCATAAGAGTGTTGTGTCTGTAGGCTTTGTTGTTGAGTGAGAATTGTGTATGTTCACAAATTTAATGGTTTATATGGGTATGTGAGGAGTGTGACTCTAGTTTTCTATTTATATAATAATCGTTGATTGTCAAAATATATGGATTGTATTTCTGTATTCTGATTAGAATGTTTTGTGATTGAAAGTGTGTCTATTAGAATATAAACCTTATCGATTAAAACTATATGTTTAAAGATTGAATTGTAAGGTGTATTTCTTGAAACAGAGAAGCTACTTCTCTAGGTGGAGAGGTCATTTCTTAATGCTTAGACCCAATTGATCGAGACGGAAATGCCATTTCTCGAAGTTGAAAGTGTAAAGATTAACGCTTGAATGCCATTTCTTGAAGCTGAGATCCTATTTCTTGAAGGTGGAAGTCTATAGATCAGAACTTCAAGGCAATTTCTTAAGGGCGAAAGTCAACCGTATAAGCCGCGAACCCCATTTCTTAGAATTGGGAGTCTATTTCTTGGCGCGGGAAGCCTACTTCTCGAAGCTGAGAGGCTGTTTCTGGTAAATGCCTGTCGATTTCTTTAAGCTTACTCTTTGTTGCTTGCATATTTCAGACAACATTATCCTTTGTTTCGTTAATCTATAATGCAGTGTAAAATATTTATTGCTTTGCTTTGTTGAGGGATTATTGTTTTGTATTTTCAGTGGCGGAAAGTAAAATAGTGCATTTTATACCTTTACTATGGTTTTGTAAAGTGTAGATGTGATTTATTTACAAGTGGAGTATAACCAGAATCAGGGCTAGTAATCATGAAACTTGAAGAAGTTAACATGTTTTTGGATGGCAAATTGAGCCTTCCGGAATTTGAAGAATGGATATATAAAAAGAATGGATTAGAAAATTCAATTGGACAAGAGTATTACGATTTTCTAATAAGTTTCAATTATAATCAAGAGGGTGCAAAGTATGAACTGAAAAAATACTTGCTTTCAAATGTGACTAATGAAATAGAGTTTGCAGATTGGAAGGCTACTAATTTGTTGACTGAGATCGGTATGAATAATTCAATTGAGGATTATTTTTCTTGTTTTTTGAAGAATCCAAGGGTTTTGAAGAATAGAAAGACAAAGTTCACTCAGCTTTGGACAAGTAAAGAAATTGAGATTAACTGGACTAATGAGGTTAAACAGTTTGTCAGACATGCTTCTGAATATAAGAAGGAACCGGATTATCTTAATCTAGGGATGTATGACAATGGTTATATCTATTTAATATTGAATAGGAAAAATGAGCTTTGGTTAGCCTATGATATTATAGATAAACAAGAGTACTTTGCGAAATCAATGGAAAAAGCAATTACCAGACTTATTTTGGAAAAGAATTAAGAAAAAGAATATGCCCAATATTGGCTAATAAAGTCCCTGATAAAGTGAACCTGCAGCTCGTCTATTGCAAATGCAAAAGAGAATAGAAGTAAAGCAATACATTCTGACAGGAGTAAAAAAAACGGAGACAATGAAAATAGTAGATTTATCAAAGCCCATACGATACAATAAGTCGGATCCTTGGTTTATGAAGGTTAAGATTAAACACAAGGCACATAAAAAGGCAGGTTTGTTATTGCGCTTTTTGGGCTTGCCAAAACGCTTGTTCCCTAAAGGATTTAAGGGTTGGGCAGATGACACCATAAAGCATATGGGGGTGCATTCGACAACACATATTGATGCCCCCTGGCATTATACACCTACAGTAAATGGAGAGCGCGCAAAGACCGTAGATGAAATACCTTTGGAATGGTGTTATGGCGGTGGTATTGTGATTGATATGAGCCATAAGGAAGATTTTGATGCGATAAGTGTGAAGGATATTCAAGCTTTTCTTGAAAAAGAAAAGCTATCGATAAGGGAAGGTATGATTGTTTTGATTTATACCGGCAGAGACATTTACAATGGCACAAAAGATTTCCCGGATAAAGGGACAGGTATGAGTGCTGACGCTACCGAATGGTTAATTGATCAAGGGATAAAAGTGATGGGGATTGACTCCTGGGGTTGGGATTTGCCGTTGAAGCATTTGATAAAGAAGGCAAAAGAAACCAAGAATTCAGAGTTGTTTTGGGAGGCTCATGTAGTTGGACAAAGGAAAGAGTATTGTCATATGGAACAGCTTGTGAATTTGGGAAGTCTTCCATATACAGGTTTTAAAGTCGCAGTTTTCCCACTTAAAATTGAAGGAGCATCAGCTGCACCAGCCAGAGTTGTTGCAATTTTTGAATAAGAGTAACCAGCTTCCCAGATAGTGTGAGTTTGGAGCTCGTGCTTTGCGAGTCACCCATAAATACAATAACCAAAATATCTAGTACCAAATGAAACGAATCGGAATTTATGCTCTGTTAATAATAGTTGCCAATCTGGTACATGCGGAAATCTATGGTCAGCACAGCAGGTTGAGATTAGATTTTGAAGAGAATGCTAAAAGTAGAGAATACGATCTTGTTGGAGATGGCTTTTCGTATGAAAAAGGAGTCGACGGTCAAGCTTTATCGATATCTCTCACCGGCAATGATTTTAATCATTTGTTAGTAAAGAACCTACCTTTTGATGAAAAAACGAGCTTTACGGTTCAGTTTTGGGTCAGGAGCAAATCTACAAAACCTACGGTATTAATTTCTCAAAAGGAATTTCTAAACAAAGGAATCAGCTCGCAAAAAAATAAAGGATGGGCTTTGTATAGCTCGGGAGGAACCATTGGTTGGTCTGTTGGCTCTGGCAAACACCGATTGAATTACGAAAGAGATAATGGCGATAAGTTACCATTATCTGATGGCTTGTGGCATCAAATAACGATGACGTATGATGATATTTTATCGGAAGTTAGACTTTATTTTGATGGGGAAAACATAGCCATTTACAAGCTTTCGTTCGATTTTTTTAGTGATACCCCAATAGTAGTTGGAAGTAAAGAGTACGACTTTGATTACGAGAATGAAGTGTTGGCAGAAATCAGAAAAGGAAAGGAGAAGCTTCAGGAATTGGTTTGTGAATTCAACAAATTAAAGGTGGGGGAAGTTGCCGAGGATGAGTTTTTTAGTCTAATTGTTGATCCGAAAGAGTTATATCTGAGCAAACTCAAGCTTGACGAAGCTGAAAAGAGTAGTTTGAGAGAGAAGAAGCTGGCAATACTCGAAAAGGTAAATTCCATTCATCGTTCCTTATATTACAACCCCTATACAGTAAGTCAAAATCATGAATTAACAGCATTAAAGCCGGTAAGTAAAATTTATTACTTACAAAATGGAAAGGTGTGTATCAATGATTTTTATGCGAAGCAATTTGGTAAGGAAGAACAATTTTATCCTTCCGATTTTTCAATCGATAAGCTCACATTTTATGAGCAAGCTTTAGGCCCGGAAGCCATTAGAGATAATTATAGCAAATACCGGAAAGTAAAAGCTAAATTGGTAGCAGAGAAAATAGACACGCTGACCGTTGCAGTATGGAATATATGGCATGGCGGGACTCATTTTACTCAGAAAAAGGATGGATGGGACTCCAGGTTACGAATAGCAGAGCTATTAAAAAAATACAATGCGGATATTGTGCTAATGCAAGAAACCTATTCGTCGGGCGATTTTATAGCTGCTGAATTGGGCTATTATTTTGCTACCACATCAGACTGGGATTACTGTTCTCAAGGATCAAACATTTCTGTATTGAGTCGTTACCCTATTAAAAAAATAGAGGTTTTAGATAAAACGGAATTCATGAATGTTTCAGTAAAAATTACCTTAAGCGAAAGTCAAGAGATCTATGCAATGTCCAATTGGTATGGCATGTCCTCCTTTCCTAAGGTTTATGAATTTCATGAAGAAAAATTTAATGATGCCAACAAGACACCTATCTTGTTTGGTGGAGATTTTAATGCTATTCCTCATACTGATGGTGGAGAAAATAAGGCTTCGGTTAAGCTTCTAAACAGTGGCTTTGAAGATGCTTTTCGCTCCTTACACAAGGATGTTAACACCTTTCCGGGTTTCACGCATCAATGGGGCGAAAGAATTGACCAGCTTTACTACAAAGGGCAAGGGCTTTCTATCATTAGTTCGAAGGTAGTATCCACTGCATTTGGAGGGTTTCCTTCAGATCATTTTATGATATTATCGAAGTTCGAATTAAATTATTGAGCGCTGTTTGCGCGAGCTTTTTACGAATGTAATACAGATTAGATATAAAGCAATAATATTTAGGCAGGAGTGTTTGTTTTGATTCCTGCCAAATCTGGGCTGCAAGCTTTGGCTGATTTTAATTACCTGTATCGAAATATCGATTTGTTATTCAATTCGGTCATTTTCCCATTGGTTTTGTGCATCAGGTAAATTAGGAATGGGAAGAATAGGATAAGTACCCAGTTGATTTGTACCATTAGTATAAAGTCGTAGATGCCATGTACCAGGAATGGTACAAAGAATGCCATTACAAAGAGCGGAAGTCTACCGCCTTTCGAAAACTTGGCCAATCCTAGGTAATAGCCCATCATGATGCCAAACATTGCATGTGCAGGAACAGCGGTGAACGCTCTTGCGATTCCGGTGCTCATTCCGTTCGAAAATACATACATGATGTTTTCTACCAAGGCAAAACCCAGCGATACAAAAACGGCATATACAATCCCATCGAATCGTTCGTTAAAGTTTGGGTTTTTCCATACCAAAATGTAAACAGCCAATAGTTTAAAGGCCTCTTCGCAAAGCGCAGCTACTAAAAAAGCATCACCAAAGGCATAACCAATTTTCCCGTTAAAAATATGCGGAAGAAAAGAGGATACAGCTTTTTCGGCAAATATGATTGGTATGGTAATGATCATACCAGCCAGCAGTCCTTTTCCCAATAACGCAAGTGGTTCTTTCTCGTATTTGTCGCGATAGTACACGTAGAATAGAATAATGGCAATTGGTGCCACAGAGATTAGTAGAAGGTTCATGTTTTGAGTGTTTCAGAATGAAGTTACCAAATTTAGAAAAAGAACAATCAATCCCCAAGTCTCAAAAACCAAATCAGAAAAAAAACTTAAATCCTCATGCTCCTGTAAATTTCATGTTCTACAAATATCAGATTGCAAATCTGAGGAAGCTATGTGAACTATGAATTTAAGGAGCAATTACTCATAAAAAAAAGCCGATTCCCAATGGAACCGGCTTCTTAGTTTTATTTATTAACAATTAACGCAATTCTGCACCCAATTGTTTTTCGTAGCTCTTAATTAGCTTTTGCATGATCTTGTCAATCTGCTTGTCGTTCAGAGTCTTTTCAGTATCCTGAAGGATGAAACTAACTGCGTATGATTTTTTATCAGCACCTAGTTTTTCACCTTCGTACACATCGAATAATGAAACAGATTTCAATAACTTCTTCTCACAGTTGAATGCAATGGTTTTGATTTCAGCAAAACTTACCGATTTGTTGATTAACAAGGCAAGGTCACGCTTCACAGCTGGATATTTAGGCAATTCAGTATAGCTCACCTTGTTTTTCATAGCTTCCTGAATTAATAAAGCCCAGTCGAAATCAGCGTAGTAAACCTGAGTGTCAATGTCCATTGCCTTCAAGATTTTTCCACTAACCATACCCATTTCAACCAAAACCTTTTTCTTAATACCGTAGCTTAATCCTTCGGTAAACTGATCGTTTTCTGTTTCTCTAATTCTTAATTTCTCGATATTGAAACCAAGACGTCTTAAGATATTTTCAACGTAAGCTTTCATGTGGTAGAAGCTTGTTGGTTCTTCTTTCAAGTTCCAGCTAGTTGCAGTTTTGTTACCACACATGAAAACACCCAAACGTTCTTTCTCGAAATAGTTGTCAACTGGGTTTTCGTTTTCAGGATTCACGAAGTGCTGGTATGATTTACCAAACTCGTAGAATTTCAAATCAGCATTTCTGCGGTTGATATTGTAAGCCACACACTCCAAACCACCAAACAACAATCCTTGACGCATTGCATTCAAATCAGAACTCAATGGGTTAAAGATGCGAACTGTGTTTTCTTGCTTGAAGCTTTCCAATCCTTCGTAGTAAGAAGCTTTGGTCAACGAGTTGTTCATGATTTCGTTGAAACCAGCTGCGGTCAACATATCAGCAATGGTGTTTCTTAGCTTGTGCTCGTCAATTTTTGGAGCATAGCTTAATGAAGCATTCACTTTTGATGCTACTTCAATATTGTTGAAACCATAAATGCGCAATACTTCCTCAACGATATCAGCTTCACGCTTTACATCTACTCTATATGGAGGAACCAAAAGGTTCAATGTGTCGCCATCTTCTTTCTCAACTTTAATTTCTAAAGCGGTAATAATGTTTTTGATGGTTTCTTTTCCTATCTGTTTTCCAATAAGGTTCTCGATACGCTCAACGCTCACCTCAACCTTGAAATCTTCAACAGGGTTTGGATAAATATCGATAACATCTGATGCAATTTCGCCACCTGCAATCTCTTTAATCAAAAGAGCAGCGCGTTTCATTGCATAGATGGTGTTGTTAGGATCAGTTCCACGTTCGAATCGGAAAGAAGCATCGGTATTTAAACCGTGACGACGTGCAGTTTTACGAACAAATACTGAATTGAAATATGCACTTTCTAAGAAAATATCAGTAGTTGTTTCGCTTACGCCTGATTCAATTCCGCCGAATACACCTGCAATACACATTGGGGCTTCGTCGTTACAGATCATCAAATCTTTCTCGTTCAATTCTCTTTCAACTTCATCCAAAGTATTGAATAATGTTCCGTCAGCAAGAGTTTTTACAACTACTTTACCATTTGTTTTTGCATAGTCGAATGCGTGCAATGGCTGACCAGTTTCAAACAATACATAGTTGGTAATATCCACTACATTGTTGATTGGGCTCAAACCAATTGCCTTAAGGCGATTTTGCAACCACTCTGGAGATTCAGCAACTTTAACACCGCTGATACAAACCCCTGAGTAACGGTGGCAAGCCTCGATATTTTCTACCTTCACATCGATAGGCAAGTTGTTGTTGTCAACTTTGAAATCTTCAACCGAAGGAATTTTGTAATCAATCTCTTTTTGCTGTTTTAGGTATGCAGCCATATCGCGAGCCACACCAATGTGAGATGCTCCGTCAATACGGTTAGGAGTCAAGTCAATTTCAATGGTCAAGTCATCTTCAATGTTGAAGTATTCAGCAGCAGGAGTTCCTACTTTAGCATCTTCAGGAAGAACCATAATTCCATCGTGTCCTTGTCCAAGACCAATTTCGTCTTCGGCACAAATCATTCCCATGGAAAGCTCACCTCTAATTTTTGATTTTTTAATGGTAAAGCTATCATCTCCATCGTACAATACGGTTCCAACTGTAGCAACTACTACTTTTTGTCCAGCAGCCACGTTAGGTGCACCGCAAACAATAGGTAAAAGTTCTTCGCCGTTAACATCAACGCTTGTAATGCTCAAATGATCTGAGTTGGTATGAGGTTCGCAAGTCTTTACTTCACCAATAACCAATCCTTCTAAACCTCCTTTAATTGATTGGAATTTTTCAATTCCGCCAACTTCCAATCCAATTTGAGTTAGAATCTCATCCATTTCTGCAGGAGAAAGATCAATGTCAATATAATCTTTCAGCCATTTGTACGATACCTTCATTTGTATGTATATTTTATCAGATAATTATCAAATTATAACTTGTAAACAGATGCAGTTTGTCTATTGTTTACAAGCTTACAAAAGTAGAAATTTTAGGCTCAAGTACCAAAGAACATCTAAGGATAAAGTGTTTAAGTTTTTGTTTACTTTAAATCTGTATGATTGGAATTGCTTATTGCCCCAAATTCGGATATATTTGTACAATTATCAAAATTGAAATATGAGCGATAAACCAATAATACTTGTTACTAACGATGATGGATTAAATGCCAAAGGAATTAAAGCTTTGGTGGCAATGGTTAAAGGATTTGGCGACATCTACGTTGTTGCCCCGAACCGTTCTAATTCAGGAAAATCAAATTCTATAACTGTAGAGGTTCCTATTCGAATTAAAAAAGTTCGCGATGAAGAAAATTTGCACATTTATTCTTGCAAGGGAACTCCGGTGGATTGTGTAAAATTGGCTTTGAACAAGATTTTACCTCGCACTCCTGATTTTCTGGTTTCAGGTATCAATCATGGTGCAAATACATCGGTTAGTGTTTTGTACTCGGGAACCATGGGAGCTACTATCGAAGGATGTTTGAATGGAATTCCTTCTATTGGGTATTCGCTTAACGATTTTAGTGCAGATGCTGATTTTTCGCAAAGTATTAAATATGGTCGAAAGATTTTTGCCAATTTAATTGAAAAGGGATTGGAGAGAAGCGTTTGTTTGAATGTGAATTTTCCTAAAGGCGATATAAATGGCATTCGAGTTTGTCGTCAGGCAGATGGACGTTGGAAAGAGGAGTTTGATCATAGACAAGATCCATTTGGAGGCGATTATTACTGGTTGACAGGCTACTTTAAGAATGCAGAACCTAATGCTGAAGAAACCGATGAATGGGCAATTCATAATGGCTATGCTTCTGTTGTTCCCACAAAAATAGATATGACAGCTCACCAATTGGTGGAAGACCTAAAAACATGGGATTATGAAGTCGAAGATTAATTCTACTATTTTAGGGCTTATTATTGGTTTGCTTGTACCAGTATTATCAATTTTGTTGGCTTATGTAGTGCGTTTTCAGGATGAATTAACCATTAAGGAGTTTGTTGACAGTTTGCTAATTTACAGAGTGTATACCAAAGTAATGGCTTTGGGAGTATACTTTGGCAATATTGTTTTTTTCTTTCTGTTTATTAAAACCGATTTGCTGAAAGCGGCAAGAGGAGTGCTTTTGGCTACCATATTGTATTCTTTTGCCATAATGGTTTTCCGATTTGGATTTTAGAAGCTGATTCGAAAGAAAAAATAAGATTTGGTGATTGAATCCAAATCCACAAATAAGTATTGAATTGTGAGGATTTAATTCTCAACTCATTCCCGGTGACAATCGGGGCCATAATTCAGAATTCCATGAGATATTATATTATTGCAGGAGAAGCATCAGGTGATCTTCATGCTTCGAACTTGATGAAAGAAATAAAAAATGAGGATTCGGCAGCCGAATTTCGATTCTGGGGTGGCGACCTTATGCAAGCACAAGGCGGTGAATTGGTAAAACATTATCGAGAAACTGCTTTTATGGGATTCTTAACTGTGTTAAAGAATTTGGGAAAGATTCGAGCGAACTTTTCATTGTGTGAGAAGGATCTTTTGGAATACAAACCTGATGTTTTGATACTAGTGGATTATCCTGGATTCAATTTGCGAATGGCAAAGTTTGCAAAGGAAAATGGAATACGTGTTCATTATTATATTTCACCTAAAATTTGGGCTTGGAAAGAGGGAAGAGTGAAGAAGATTAAAGCCTATGTTGATCGTATGTTCACCATTTTTCCTTTCGAAACAGAATTCTACAAAAAACACAATTATGAAGTGAGTTTTGGAGGAAACCCTTTGTTGGATGCCATTGAAAATCGTCCAAATAAAGATGAATCATTTGAAGACTTCACGGCTAAAAACAATCTACCAAACAAACCAATTGTAGCCATATTGGCAGGAAGCAGAAAGCAGGAAATAGAAAGAATACTTCCTGTAATGTTAGATGTAGTTGGTGATTTTCCAGATCATCAATTTGTGGTGGCTGCAGCTCCTTCAATTACAAAGGAATTTTACTCACAAGTAGTTGGCAATAGAGATGTGAAATTTGTTTACGGACAAACCTATGATTTATTGCAGCAGTCGAAAGCGGCATTGGTAACTTCGGGAACTGCTACTTTGGAAACAGCTCTCTTAAGAATTCCTCAGGTTGTTTGCTATATCACAGGGGGTGGCAAAATTCTTTTTGCAATTGGCAAGCGGTTGCTAAAGGTAAAATACATTTCCTTGGTTAATTTGGTGATGGATCAATTGATTGTGAGAGAATTGATTCAACATTATTGTAACAAAGAGAGTATTGCAAGCGAATTAAAGAACATTTTAGAGGAAGGAAACTACCGCTCCGAAATGCTTGCGAATTATCAAATGCTAAATGAAAAATTGGGAGGAGCAGGTGCTTCGGCTCGATTTGCCAAGATGATTGTTGAGGATTTAAAGTCTCAATAACATTACTGTGGTAAAACTTGGCCAGAAGCTTTTTGATTATTGACTTGAACCCTGTTAACGGTAATGTGTGGATTTCCTTTATAGTAAACATTGCCTGAATTGTAGAATGTTACATTTAGGCTGTCGTTTACCCAAATATGGGCATTACCAAGTCCGTTGTGACCAATTCTCATTTTATCAGTTTCCAATTCATTAGCGAATATATTGTTACTACTATTTAGTGTAAAATTAGCATTATTGCATATGCCTCTAAATGTATGTTTACCAGAACTTGATCCTCTACTGTCAAAGCTAAAAGTTTCGAATTTTAAGTTTAGATTCATTTCTACAATGTCAGCTTCTTCTGTCAGGAATATTGCTAGTTGATCACCTGAAAGAGTTCCCTCAGTTTGAAGATTGCAAGAAGTTTGAAACTTGATCTCTTTAAGTTCGGAGCAATGAATTTCAAGTATTGGAATTTCTAAATTATGTAGCCAGTTGCTATAATCATGCTTTATAGTCAGCGTATTTTCCTGATCAGCAAATGAAAATTTATCAAGGATATTTTCTCCTCCTTTAAAATAGATAGAGTGACTATCATCCTGAATGATGGTAATTGAGAAAATGCCCTCAAGTACTATTGTATTAAATGTTTTGGTTTCGAATAGCACATCAGTTTCTGTTCCACTGTCTTCCAAAGGATTAATGAATGAACAGGATGAATTAAGTAAGTAGAATAAAATGAGTAAGTAATGGATGATTTTCATGACTTTTTAGTTTTATTAAAATAATATCCAATACCAAATTCTATATAATCCGATTGGTCTAAATATGCTTTCAATCCAAGATTAATTAGCAGGTGTTTATTGATTTTATATCTGAAAGCAAGTCGATTATAAAGAGAAGAGGAGGCTGGTTTAGATTGGTAATATGTATAAACTCCTACTTGAGCTGAAAATGAAAGACGGCTAAATACAAAATCATGTCCTATAAATATTCCCTGGTAAATCCTATTTTCGAAATCAGTTTCAGGAGAAAGGTTCCAGTCCCCTCGATTAATAGATTCATCATAGAATAAATCAATCCCAAATCCTAAACGCTGCTTTGAGTTAATACCCCATAAGTATCCTGTGGATAGATTGCTCACATAATAAGTGTGAGGATCGTTAGCACTTTTTTCCTTAAAAGCATGGTTTGAAATAAAGAAGAATTCATTGTCTAATTTGGGATATAAAATATCAACCTTTCTGATTTTTTTTCTTTTTCCCCAATCTATTGAAACTCCTATGTTGCTTGTGATGTAGTTGAAACCACTATTAGGGTGTTTGGTTGATCCATTTGAAATATGACTAAAATAGATGCCTCCAATTAGATTAAAGGGATCTAGTTCATATTTTAGTTGAAAATTTAAATTTACATGGGCATTGTATTTTGATCCAATTAATTTATTTGCATAATTTTCTACTGGATGAAATGATTTGGAAACTATGCCAATTCCTGTACCTATGCTTGTAAATAGGTTTAGGTTTTTCCAATTGCTCAAGCGAAAAGTAATGTATGGGTAGATTGAATTTATTTCTCCAAGTACTTCATCACTTCCCAGTGGACCTTGATAATAGGCTATACCAATCTCACTTACTGAGTATTGATTGATCCAGCTTTTGTTAGGATTAGGATGAAATCCAATTTTAATTTCTTTAGCAGATAGTTTGTCTTGTATAATGTAGTTGAGTTCTGGAGTTTTAGGAACACTCAATCCATGATGATATATAAGGCTTGTACTTAAAGTTCTTTGTTCAAGAATTTTCTGAGCAAAGCCACAATTCCAATAAAAGATAAGTCCAATCAGTAGAATCCACTTCATACCGTCCAATTATTAAATATTTCAAGCGGGTTGAAATATTTCTGAATACATTACATGTGAAATGTTAATCCTGAAATTTGAGAGATTACCAAAGTAACCTTCCCAAGGATTAATACATGTGATGGGTTAGTAGCACTATTTAAATTACTTTAAAAGAGTGAAACAACAAAATATTATTTTTCTTGTAATACTTCTCCAGTTGGATTCTGATTGTTAACCTGAATTCTTTTTACGGAAATTTCAGGAGTTCCTTTGTAGTATATGTTACCACTAGAATATATGGTTACATTGAGTTTATCTTTTGCCCAAACATGAGCTTCTCCGATACCATTTTGAGCCAGACTTATGTTGTTACTTTGTAAATCTCCTGCTTTAATATTAATTACACCATTAAGAGTATAGTTAGTGTTGGGGCAGATTCCCGAAAACTTAAACCCACCAGTTGCTGAGCCCAATGAGTGAAATTTCATGCTTTCATATTCTAGACTCAAATTCATTTCAACAAGTTGTGATTCTGAATATACAATAATGTCGAGGTGATTTCCATTAAGTTTATTTATACTTGAAATGTTTGCCGGAGCTGAACAAGTGATTTTAGTTACTTCTTTTAAATGAATTTCTGCAGTAATTAAATCAAAATTACGAGCATTATTGTTGTATGAATGGTCTATTGTCAATTGTTGATCAGCAACACTAGCATTTGTTTTTGAAACCAGGTTTTCTCCGCCTTTCAGTAAAATAAATTCTTCATCATCCTGAATGATTTGAATCTGAAAAGTATTTAAGTTTTTAATTGCACTTACTCCGTTTATATCTACTCTCTTTTCAATATATTCTCCTTCTCTTTCGAAAGGATTAAAAGAACTGCATGATGAAAGGCAGAATGTTATTAAAATAACTAGTAGTCTATGGTTTCTCATTATTATTTGTTTTTAATTTATAACCAATTCCCCATTCAATATAATCGGCCTTTCCCAAGTGAGCTTTTAAACCTAAGCTGGCTAAAAAATGTTTATTTATCTCATATTTTAAACCAATTCTGGTATATACAGGTTTTTCTGGTTTTGTTTCGAAAAATGTATAAGCTCCTACATTTGCAATAATGCTAAATCTTTGTACAACTAGTTCATGAGATATAAAAATAGCCTGGCTAAAACGATCTTTAAATTTGGTTTGAGGATCAAAATCCCATTTTCCTCTGTTTGCTGACTTATCGTAGAAGAGATCGATTCCTAATCCTATTTTCTGTTTGGCATTTATGCCTTTTAAATATCCCAGGCTTAAACCTGTTTTGTAATATTTATGATCATCTTTTTCTGCTGTTTGCTTTATGCCATTGTTCCAAATGATTACAATTTCATCATTTAATTTTGGATGGATTAAATTTGAATGGCTCCTAACAGGACTTTGAAAAACATTAAAATGATATTGAATACCAATACTTGCAGTAGCCATATTAAGTCCTTTGTTAGGTACTTTAATAGAACCATTGGAAAGATGTTGAAAACCTACTCCTGCATTGGCAGACCACTTATTTGTGAAATGATATGAACCATTCAATAGAATTTTGAAGAAAGCATTGAATTCTGATCCTATTGCTACATTTGTATAATTTTCTGTAGGGTGAAAGTGTTTTTTTGTATGTGCAATTCCAAAACCTGTTTGAAAACGTAAACTCCCTTTCTGGTAGTCTTTCAGATTAAAATTGATATATGGAAATATTGCATTCGTATTTCCCAATACTTTATCATTTCCCAAACTTCCATGATAAAATCCCAAACCTATTTCTGGTTGATTGTACAATCTGGACCATGATCGATTTCTTGAAGGAAGAAAGCCAAAATTCAGCTCAATGGCACTAACTTGATTATTAACTAAATAACGAATTGATTTATGATGGGGCAAAACCACACCATAATGATATCTTATACTTGTTATTAATATATCGTTATTATCCTTTTCTTGTGCAGCACCGCACTTGAAAATTAATAAAGAGAGTAAAAGCAGCAGGCAATTTTTCATGTTCAAATTTATGTAAATTAAATGAATTGAAAAACAAATTTTTTCTACTAAAATAATTTTGCAAATTTGTGGTAGTATAGTAAAACAACACACATTTTATGCTAGCACTTCTAATAAAGGAGTTCCGAACCTTTTTCAGTTCTCTTACAGGTTACCTGATATTATCAGTTTATTTGGTTGCAACAGGATTATTTGTATGGGTATTTCCCGGATCAACAAACCCATTGGATACAGGATATGCAAACCTTGATGTTCTGTTCGGGATGTCTCCATGGATTTATCTGTTTTTGATTCCTGCGGTTTGTATGCGATTGTTTGCAGATGAAAAAAAACAAGGTACCATAGAATTGGTTTATACCAGACCTTTAAAGGAGGTGGATATTGTAATGGCAAAATACTTTGCTGCCCTTTTGGTTATTTCTGTTTCTCTTTTGTTCTGCCTCATTTATTATTTCTCGATTTATTATTTGGGAAATCCTGTTGGGAGCATTGACTCAGGAGCTTTCTGGGGATCGTTTATTGGTCTGTTTTTGCTGGCAGCTGTATACATTGCAATTGGTGTTTTTTCCAGTTCGGTTACCGATAATCAAATTGTAGCATTTCTACTTGCTTTAATTCTGTGCTTTTTATTTTATACCGGTTTCGATTATTTAGCCGATTTGATCATTTTTCAGAATATACAATCAGATATTTACAATTTAGGAATCCAGGAACATTATAAATCAATTTCTCGAGGAGTAGTGGATTCAAGAGACCTGGTTTATTTTACAAGTGTAATTGTGGCTTTTTTGTTGATTACAAAAACAGTTTTAAAGAGTAGAAAATGGTAAAAGAGAAAGCTATGATTAAAAACAGAAGGAAGCAGGATATTCTCAATTTATTGATTTCATTAATTGGATTAGGAGTTCTGGTTCTAATTCTTCAAGTTTATTTTTTTCGTATTGATTTTACAGCCGAGAAAAGATATACATTATCTGATAATACCAAGCAACTGGTGAGTTCTCTTGATAAAGATTTATACTTTGAAATTTACCTTGCAGGAGATTTGCCACATGGATTTAAAAAGCTACAGAAAGCAAGTATTGAAATGCTTGACGAATTGGAGGCTTATGCAAATGTGAATATCAACTATGCCTTAATTAATACCAGTGATATTCCCAATCCCAAGCAAAGGAACCAAATGTACGAACAGTTGGCTGCACGAGGATTAAAACCCACCAGTTTGCAGGAAAGAACTACCGATGGAAGCTTAAAGCAAAAGATTATTGTTCCTGGAATAATAGTTCATGATACGGAAAAGGAAACTTCGATTCATTTATTGAAAAATGTGACCGGTTTATCTGCCGAAGAAAACCTGAACCATTCCATTGAAACCATCGAATTTGAGCTAACAAAAGCCATTCGAATGTTGCAAAGTAAACAACCAAAAAATATTGCTTTTTTAACTGGGCAAGGAGAATTGAACGAATTTGAAGTTGCTGATTTTACAGCTTCTTTACTACAAAAATATGAGGTCGATAGAGTTTCAGCACAAAAACTGAATCATTCTAAAAAGAAATATTCAGCACTGGTAATTGCACAGCCACGAAATGAATTTTCCAGAGAGGCCAAATATCAGGTTGATCAATACTTGATGAATGGAGGACGAATTCTGTGGCTTGTGGATGAAGTGTCGGCGAGTATGGATAGTCTGCAGGTAAAAGAAAGTACAGTAGCTTTTTATAAACCATTAAATATCGAAGACCAGTTATTTACTTATGGGGTTAGGATTAATCCTGATTTGGTGATGGATATTCAAGGACAATTGATTCCGGTTCAAACTGCTTTGCCCGGAGAAAAACCGAAATTTACGCCTGCTCCATGGTATTATTCGCCTTTGTTAAACGCACCGGATCATCATCCGATTACGCGAAAATTGAATGTGGTAAAAGCTGAATTTGCCAATTCCATTGATTGGGTAGGAGAGAATGCTAATGTGAAGAAAACGACTCTGCTTACAAGTTCTGATTATACGCGATTGGAAAAGGTGCCAAGTATTGTAAGTTTGGATATTGTGAATCAGCAACCCAGGCCGGAAGATTTTGCGGTGGGAAGAAAGAAAATTGCGGTTTTGCTTGAAGGGAAATTTCAATCGGCATTTATGAACAGAGCTTGGAAAGGAATCGATCGCAAATCATTTAAATCAGAAAGCACTCCAAGCAAAATGATCGTAATTTCTGATGGGGATATCATTAAAAACAGGGTTCGTGGAGTTGGAAAAAACAAGCAGATTGAAGCTTTGGGATACGATAGATATTCAAGAAAAACATATGGAAATAGAAGTTTTCTTTTGAATTGTATTGATTATTTGTGCGATAACGAAGGTTGGATGGAATTAAGAGCGCGAGAGGTAAAACTCAGAATGCTTGATAAAACCAAAATTAGATCGGAAAGATTATTTTGGCAAGTAGTGAATGTGGTTTTGCCTTTGTTTTTACTTTTGATTTTTGGAGTATTAAGATATTTTATGAGGAAACAAAAATTTGCAAGGTCATAAATATGAGAGAGATATTTATGATTTTAAAATAACTTTGTATCTTAACATTATTGGTAATCTCTGCTTTTTAAATAAAATTTTGATTTTATTTAAAAAGAGGCAAATCTTTTTTGTCTTTAGGATATCGTCAATCCTTAATAAATTTGTATATTCACCACTTAATATTGTGCTAAAATAAGTTTCGTTTTTGAACTTGTTTAAGCGTTGAAATATAGAATTTTAGGTTAACTTTTAAATATTATGCAAATGAAATTTGTAGTATCAAGTACAGAATTGTTAAGTCACTTACAGGCCATCAGTAGAGTTATCAGTAGTAAAAACACTTTACCAATTTTGGATAACTTCCTTTTTGAGCTTAAAGATGGTGAATTGATAGCAACTGCATCTGATTTGGAATCTACTTTAATTACCACTATTCCTCTTGAAACTTCAGAAGGTGAAGGGGTGATTGCTTTTCCTGCTAAAATTTTGACTGATACTTTAAAAGAATTTCCAGAACAACCTTTAACTTTCGATATAGACAGCACTTCTTTGGCTGTAAAAATTACATCAGAAAATGGTGTGTTTAGTATCGTTGGACAGAATGGTGAAGATTTTCCAAAACTTCCTGAAAAAGAGGAGAACAGTTTGGTGAATATTACCGTTGAGAGTGATGTTCTATTAACGGGTGTAAACAAAACTTTATTCGCAACTGCTGATGATGAACTTCGTCCGGTTATGAATGGTATTTTTGTTGAGTTGGGTAACAATGATTTAACTTTTGTAGCATCAGATGCTCATAAGTTGGTTCGTTATAAGCGTTTAGATGGGAGATCTGATGTGGAGTCGTCATTCATTTTGCCTAAAAAACCAGCTTCTTTATTACGCAATATCTTGCCAAAAGAAGAAAATCCTGTTAAAGTGGAATTCGATGATAAGAATGCATTCTTCACGCTATCGAATTACAAGTTGATTTGTCGTTTGGTTGAAGGAAATTATCCAAGTTACAATTCGGTAATTCCAAAGAACAATCCTAATGTTCTTACCATTGATAGAGTAGAATTGTATAACACATTAAAACGTGTTTCTGTATTCTCGAATCCTGCAAGTAACTTAATTAAGTTCGAATTGAGAGCAAATGAATTGGTAGTTTCTGCTCAGGATATCGACTTTTCAATCTCGGCAAGAGAAAGATTGCTTTGTCAATATGAAGGACAAGAACTGGAAATTGGATTTAAATCAGTATTCTTATTGGAAATCCTTTCAAACATTTCATCATCGAATGTAATGGTTGAATTATCTGATCCAACAAGAGCAGGTATTTTCTTGCCATACGATAACGAAAATGCCGACGAAGATGTATTGATGTTGTTAATGCCAATGATGATTAATGCCTAAACAGTATTAATTCCAAATAATGATATTAAAAACCTAACAGAGAGCATATTTCTGTTAGGTTTTATATTTTTATATCCTAAATAAAATAGAATAAATATATAGATGAATCTTAATTTAAAGAATCCAATTGCCTTTATCGATTTAGAAACGACAGGTATTAATGTTGCAAAAGATCGTATTGTTGAAATATGTATCGTAAAAGTTAATCCCAATGGCGATGAAGAGGTAAAAACTTATCGCGTTAATCCTGAAATGCATATTCCTGCTCATGCTTCGGCTGTTCACGGTATTAAAGATGAGGATGTTAAAGATGAGCCAACATTCAAGGAATTGGGTAAAACCATTGCTAAATGTTTGGAAGGTTGCGATTTGGCAGGCTACAATTCGAATCGTTTCGACTTCCCTTTATTGGCAGAGGAGTTTTTGCGTGCTGATATTGATTTTGATATGCGCAAAAGAAAATTTGTTGATGTACAAACTATTTTTCACAAAATGGAGCAACGTACTTTAACAGCTGCTTACCGTTTTTATTGCAATAAGGAATTGGAAGGAGCTCATGGTGCTGAGGCTGATACCAAAGCAACTTACGAGGTTCTTAAATCGCAATTGGATAAATATGATTCATTGGAAAATGATATCGACTTTTTGGCGAAATTCTCATCGCAGAATAAGAATGCTGATTTTGCAGGATTTATTATCATCGATGAAAAAGGAATTGAAAGATTCAATTTTGGTAAAAACAAGGGGAAAACTGTTGAGGAAGTTTTAGAGCAGCAACCTGGGTATTATGGTTGGGTAATGAATAGCGATTTTCCTTTGTATACGAAGAAAATACTAACTGAAATTAAACTTCGTGGATTCAATAAATAATCCATTGTATAACTGATCAGATTTACTGCAATGAAAATATTAGCCATTGGAAGGAACTACGTAAATCACGCAAAGGAATTAAACAATCCGGTACCAAAGGAACCAGTTGTATTCTCTATGCCTGATTCTGCTTTGTTAAAAAATAATAATGATTTTTACTATCCTGATTTTTCTAAGGAGATTCACCATGAGTTGGAGGTGGTGGTGAAAATTAATAGAGTAGGGAAGAATATTCCTATTGAATTTGCACATCGTTATTATGAGGAAATTGGTTTGGGTATCGATTTTACAGCTCGTGATATTCAGGCTGAATGTAAGAAAAAGGGATTGCCTTGGGAAAAGGCCAAAGCTTTTGATGGAGCAGCTCCAATTAGTAAGTTTATTCCTAAAAACAAGTTTAAATCGGTTGATAATTTGAATTTTAATTTGGATATCAATGGAGAGAGGGTTCAGGCTGGAAATACAGCAAATATGATTTTCTCAATTGATTACTTGATTTCATATTTATCACAGTTTTTTACCTTAAAAATTGGTGACATGATTTATACAGGAACGCCAGAGGGAGTTGGTCCTGTAAAGATTGGAGATCATTTAGTTGCAGATTTGGAAGGTGAAAAACTATTGGATTTTCATGTGAGATAAGATACAATACAGTATAATTTCTGTATTTAAGATACTTCTAACGATCATTAGCTTATGTTGATGATCGTTTTTTGTGTAAAGAATTGAAGTGTAGTTTGTTTGTTGAGATTGGAGGTTTGTATTATGATGCAAATTGATAAAGGTTAACAGATTACAACTCGCTACAATTCAATGAAAATCTTTTAAATCGGTCAAACATGATTATATTTGTATCGATTTACAACTAAAATACTTTTATGGAGTATCAACATTGGGGCAAGTTAATTCGTGACAGAATTGAAAAATTCGGCGATCGAATTGCAATGCGCTATAAAGATGAAGAGAGCAATAAGTGGATAGGTGTAAGCTGGAATGAATTTGGTTTGCAAATTCGACAAGTATCAAAAGCTCTTATGAAATTGGGTGTTAAGGAGAAGCAATCTGTTGCTATTTTCTCTCAAAACATGCCTGAATGGATTACCGCAGACTTGGCTATTATGAGTGTTCGCGGCATTTCTGTTCCAATATATCCTACAAACTCTACAAGCGAAGCAAAATACATAGTTCTAGATTCTGAAGTTCAGGTTATTTTTGTTGGAGAGCAAGAACAGTACGATCGTACAATGGAATTGATTAAAGAGGTTCCACACGTGAAGATGGTTGTTGTTTTCGATAAAAAGACAAAGCTTACCGATCATGATAAATCTATGTATTGGGATGAGTTTATCATCATGGGGAAAAACTCAGGCTTAGGAAAATCATTTGATGAACGTTTTTACAGTGGACAATTTGATGATTTGGCTACCTTGATTTATACATCAGGAACTACTGGTGAGCCCAAAGGAGTAATGATTGACCACAAGAACATCTCAAGTGTATTGGTTTCTCACGATAAGGAGTTGAATGTGTCTGAGAACGACATTTCTCTTAGTTTCTTACCATTAAGTCATGTTTACGAACGTGGATGGTGTTTCTTCTGTTTCCATCGTGGAATAGAGGTATACTTCAATCGTGATCCAAAACAAATTGCTGAGGTAATGAAAGAGGTAAGACCTACATTAATGTGTACGGTTCCTCGTTTGTATGAAAAGATCTACTCTGGCATAAAGGATAAAACCGCAGAAGCTTCGCCAACCAAACGAGCACTGTTAAACTGGTCGGTAAAAGTTGGCGAAAAATACTACAATCAGTATCAGATGTTTGAGAAGAAAGTTCCATTGGGATTGAAGCTTAAGCATAGAATAGCTGATAAATTGGTTCTGAGTAAACTTCGTGGAATTATGGGAGGTAGAATCAACTTTACACCTTGTGGTGGAGCACCTGTTTCCAGAGAAATATTGGAGTTTTTCCATTCTTTGGGGGTCAATGTGAAAGTTGGTTATGGATTGACAGAAACCATGGCTACCGTTAGTTTGTATGGCGATAAGAATATCGATTTTGGAACTGCGGGTAATACCATTATTGGAACTGAAATTAAAATCGGTGAAAATGATGAGATTATGGTGAAAGGCCCTGGTGTGATGCGTGGTTATTACAAAAAGCCAGAAGCTACAGCCGAAGTAATGAAAGATGGCTGGTTTTGTACAGGTGATGCTGGTAGAATTGATGAAAATGGTTGTTTGGTGATTACCGATCGAATTAAAGACCTGATGAAGACTTCTGGTGGAAAATATGTTGCTCCACAAAAGATTGAAACGACATTGGTTAACGATCAGTTTATTGAACAAATTGCCGTAATCGGAGATTGTAGAAATTATGTGACTGCACTTGCAGTTCCTGCATTTGGTCCGTTACAGGCATATGCAATTCAGCAAAATATTGTTTTCGATTCAATTGAAGAGTTGTTAGCAAATTCTCAAATTATTGAGTTTTTTGAAAAGAGGATCGAAGAATTACAAAAGGAACTCTCAAGATTTGAGAAGGTGAAGAAATTTACGCTTCTTCCTAAAGAATTTACCATTGAAGCGGGAGAGATTACTTCTACTCTTAAATTGAAAAGAAAAGTAATTCAGGAAAAATACAAGCATCTTATCGAAAAGATGTATAAGGAATAAATCGACAGTTTAACTGTTAATAGAAACCCGAGAAATTATATTTTTCGGGTTTTTATTTTGTGTTTAGAATCACGCGAATAACTTGCGCCTATGGGCGCGAACTATATGCGCGGTATAGCGCAAGAAACATGCGTGCAAGGTCACGAACAGTTTGCGGGGATAAGCGCAAACACCTTGCGCCTATAGGCGCAAGCTTATAGAAGAGAAAAGGAATTTTTCCACGCTATTATAAGAAGCTTTTTGGCTTACTTCTGTACAATCATCCCAATCCAAGGACTGCCATCTTCATATGGTTTTCCTCTTAAATTTGCCCAGTAATCCTTAACTGTAAATCCGAGCTCCTCGGCCATTGCAATTGCTCTTTTTACCGAAAAATAATGCTTCCAAATGTGATGAGTTCTCATTTCACCATCATTGAAAATTAAGGTGTATTTATCGAGACGAATTTTTTCTTTCTTGTATTTGTAATGCGATTGAAGAAGCAGGTGTTCTTTTTCGCTCCAAAAACCGTCTTCTTCGCTAATGTACCACGATTGATCAGGTTCTCTTGTTTCAAAATAGTATTTGGTAAACACATCGAATATTAGGAATCCACCAGGTTTAAGTGCTTTATAAACTTTTTTAAGAAGTTTGTCGCGATCTTGGTGTGATAACACACACAAATCTCCGTAAATTAAACTAACAACATCGAATTCATTCTCATAATCAATATTCAGATAGTCCTTACACAAGTATTGAATTGGGTAGCCAAATTCTGCCGCTTGCTCTTTTGCGTAATTGATAGAGTTTTCAGAAAAGTCGATTCCTGTTACATCAAATCCTTGTCCAAAGAAATTTTCGCTGTATAAGCCAGGTCCACAACCAAGATCAAGGTATTTGCTGTCTTCAGGCAATTTCATATAGGAACAAAGCCAGTTAACAGCTTGAATAATATTTTCGTATTTTCTTGATCCTTGATCTGAATCATCATCAAGATGAGCGTATAGAAGATGTTCTGATATATATGGATCTTGCCAAAAATTCCCATCATCTTTGGCAAATAACTTAGGCTTCTTTGTGATTTTTTCAAGATTCTTAAAATTAAGAAGACCTTCGGCTGTTAATAGCTTCATAAAACAAGTAGTTTATAAGGTATCGGTGATACAAGCTGATGCTTATAGAATTTGTTGCAATTTTACTCTTTTTATTCCTGGAATACTACCCAATTCGGCAGTTAGTTCATTTAGTTTAACTCTTTCCGAAATTTGAACGGTTAGGTAGTAGCTAATTTTATTCTCGTCGTAATACTGCTCCACATCAATGGTTCGAATGGCAACCTGATGATTTTTTAAAATATCTTTAAAATCATCTGGCGATACTTCTTTGTTTTTAACATGGATGTGAAGTCGTTTGATATATTTTCCAGGAAATAATTTCTTTTCAATTACATCCATTGCAATTAATGAAATCAGTAAAATAGCTGTCCCAATAATTGCTCCCATATACATTCCGGCACCGATTGTTAAACCAAGTGCAGCGATTACCCAAATTGAGGCAGCTGTAGTTAAGCCTTTTACATTTACACCAAATTTCATAATGGCTCCTGCACCTAAAAAACCGATTCCCGATACTACCTGGGCGGCTATTCTACCTGGATCACCATTTTGAAAATTTTGAAATGTTTGTGGAATATAAATCGACAATAACATGATTAAGCTAGCACCCATGCATATTAATATATGCGTGCGCAATCCTGCTGGCTGTCTGTGAGCTTCACGTTCTAATCCAATTATTGCTCCAATAAAAAAACTAAATAACAATCTCCAAAAAATGGTTTCAGTTGTTATTTCGGTAGTTGATATGAGTTGATTGATATAATCCATTTATTGATTTTAGTGTTTGCGCTTGATCATTACATCGTATTTGTCCAGGTATTTAAATCCGAGCTTTTGATAAAGCTTTATCGCATACTTGTTCTCCTCATGTACCTCAAGTTTAATTTGCATATTCGTTTTCTTGGCGAATTGTAATGCTTTTTCGCTCAATAATCTTCCGTATCCTTTTTGCTGATAGTTTGGATGTACACCCAAGTGATGCAGGTACAATCTTCTTGAATCATTGGTAAGCCAAATGGTTCCGATGCACTCGTCACTGGTTAAATCTTCAAGAATCCAAAATTTACCTCCAAACTGTAGACTCTTTTCTATGGTAAGAGCTGAATCAGCACGTTTTTCGTCAGCTAAACCAGTCAATTCCCATAAACCGAGGACAGCTGCAAAATCATGAGTCTCATATTCCCGAATCTTGATTTTACTCATCACCTTCTTTCTTAATTACATATACCTGACCTGTTTCGAATCGAATCACTTCTACTTCGGTTTCTTTATCGATAAAACCATCTTCCGATTTGGCATCATATATCTGGTTGTCGATAATTACTTTTCCAGATGGACGTAACACACTCATGGCTACACCCATTTTTCCAACCATGGTTTTTGCACTCATATCAACACCTACATAACCTTCTTCCGTATTTTCAACTGTACTTAAAGCCAAATGTCCAAGGAAGGAGTTAGAGGAAAATAATTTCTTACTCATGTATATAGATCCCACAATGGCTACCAGCATCGAAAAAATCACCAAAAGCAATGAAGCTACAATGGTTTTGATGTGTCGAGGTTCAAAATCGAAAGCTACATTATCAACCAAACTTAAAGTCAAGCCTGTAATGATGAATATGATTCCTGAAACTCCTGCAACTCCAAAACCTGGAATTACAAATATCTCCACGGCGAGCAGAACCACTCCGGCTCCAAAAAGAATAATCTCCCAGTTTTCAGCCATTCCTTCCAGGTAAAGAGGAGAGAAGTACAATACTGCTGCAATTGCAGAAGCTAGAATTGGGAATCCGATTCCAGGAGTTTGCAATTCAAAATATATTCCTCCTATAATAATCATGATTAGAATTCCTTGCAATACAGGATTTATCATGAAATCAACCACTTTTTCTATACCAGATGGCTCGTAGGATTTTATGGTATACTCTTTCACTCCGGCTTTTTCTAAAACTTCAGAAACATTGTTGGCTATGCCTTCACAATATCCATTTTTAATGGCTTCATCAGGAGTAAAGGTGAGTACTTTTCCAGTATCAATCACATTTTCAATATAAGTTCTTGGATCCACCATGGCCTCTGCAATTAGAGGATCTCGTTTCCATTTATAAATGGTATCTCCAGCTTGAACAAGAGTATCCTTTCCATGAGATTCTGCCGTTGCTCGCATTGTAGATCTCATGTAGGATTGATATTTATCAGGCATTGCCTCTCCGGTCTGGTTTACAACCGTTGCAGCACCAATATTGGCGCCAGTTCTCATGTAAATGCTATCGCAAGCAATGGAAATTAATGCTCCTGCCGAAGCTGCATTGTTATCGATAAATACATAAACAGGCTTTTTGCTATTCAAAATAGCAGTGCGGATGGAATCTGCATGAATTACCATACCTCCGTATGTGTTCATGTGAATTAAAATCAAATCAGCATTTAATTCATCAGCTTCCTCAAAGGCATCTTTTGTTTGGCGCCAGGCAGCTGGACCAATTTCTCTTTTAATGTCAAATTTATACACTAGTTTTTTTGTCGATTCAACTATAGAATCAGGAGTGTTTTGAGCTTTAGGAGCAAAGCTGATGAGCAAAAACAATAATGAGAGAATAATTTTACCGATATGATTCATAAAAGTACTTTTAGTGGTTTATTGTATATAAGATAACAATTAAGTTGCAATAATTCTTTTGTGGCTGAGAAGATTTAATGTTTTTCTTTTTCCCAAATCTCATTAACAGCCAAAGTTCCAGCAACAACAGAAATTATTGCGGCAAAACTAGAGATGGATACACCACAGAATGGAACAATAAGACATAAAGAAAATACAAATCCATTGGCTATTACGATTCCTTTGTTTTCTCTCATAAACTGTACACTTTCCTTAATGCTTAATCTTTTTCTTTCTATGGCATAATCTAAAAAGGAAAAACCATAAAAGTAAGCCGAAATGAAGAATAACATTATGGCTGAAGCCCAACCAATGATTGGAATAAAGCTTAGGAAAAACATTAATACAGTCAATAGCAACTCGATGCAAAGGTTTCTGACTGCAATAAAAACACCACGAATTATGTCCTTAACCAGTTGTCTGAATTCAAAAGGATAATCGTTTCCTGTTTTAATTTTCTCTGTTCGTTCCGATAAGTAAGAGAAAACCGGAGACATGATAATAATAATGATGTATCCACCAAAATAAGCAAACATCAGGAAGAAAAGCACCTTAAATACAATCCATATAAATCCACCGATTGTTGCTTTTAAGAATCCTGAGCCCCAAAAATCTGCATTTTCAAGATCCAACCAATTTTGTAGATAGTTTTGAGTGAATTCCGATAGTGAATTGATATAATCCCATCCGATCCAGAATAGTAGAATATTCAATAGCAGTGGAAAAATAAAGAACCATGCAAGTCTTTTTTTGAATATGTAATTCAAGGCTTCTGAGTAAGTACGTAAACCAAAGCCAAAATCTTTAATAAATTTCATGTTTTTATAGATGTGAGATAACAATTGTGTGTATTAACAAAAATAAGATTAAAAGTGAAATACTGAAAGAACCTAAAACTTAAATGTGTGATCTATTATCTTGCATCATATTTATCACATTTCATAGCTTTTAATTACCTTTGTGACTCTAAATAACCATTATTGACATTTAATATTTTAGAAATGCAAAGTTTGACAGCAATTTCGCCGGTTGACGGGCGTTACCGTGACAAAGTAGACGTATTGGGTGAGTATTTTTCAGAGTACGCTTTGGTACGTTACAGAGTGTTGGTTGAAGTAGAATATTTTATTGCTCTTTGCGAGGTTCCTCTTCCACAGTTGAAAGATTTTAACAAAGATTTATATACTGACTTGCGTAGCATTTATCTTGATTTTACCGTTGAGGATGCGCAAAAAGTGAAGGATATCGAGAGTGTAACCAACCATGATGTAAAGGCAGTTGAGTATTTTATCAAAGAAAAATTTGACGCTTTACAACTTGAAAAATTCAAGGAATTTATCCATTTCGGATTAACCTCTCAGGATATCAATAATACAGCTACTCCATATTCTTTGCGTGATGCTGTATATGATGTGTATTACCCATTATTGGATCAGTTGATTGCAAAATTGGAAAGTCTTTCTGAAGATTGGAAAGAAATTGCAATGTTGGCTCGTACTCATGGTCAGCCTGCATCTCCAACTCGTTTGGGTAAAGAAATTCAAGTGTACGTTTATCGTTTGAAGAAGCAATTGGATTTATTGAAGAGTGTTCCTTGTTCTGCTAAATTTGGTGGTGCAACAGGTAACTTCAATGCTCACCATGTAGCATATCCTGAGGTTGATTGGGCAGAGTTCGGTAATCACTTTGTGAATGATATTTTAAAATTAGAAAGAGAAGAGTTAACTACTCAGATTTCTAACTACGATAATATGGGGGCGATCTTTGATAACTTGAAGCGTATCAATACCATTTTGGTTGACTTGAACCGTGATTTCTGGACGTATATTTCTATGAATTACTTCAAGCAGAAAATCAAAAAAGGTGAAGTAGGATCATCTGCAATGCCTCATAAAGTAAATCCTATCGATTTTGAAAATTCGGAAGGAAACTTAGGTTTGGCAAATGCAACTTTCGAGCATTTGGCTACAAAATTACCAGTTTCTCGTTTGCAGCGTGACCTTACAGACTCTACTGTTTTAAGAAATATTGGAGTACCATTTGCTCACACAATTATCGCATTTAAATCTTTATTGAAAGGTTTAGATAAACTGATTATTGCAAAAGAAGCTTTCGAAGCTGATTTGGAAGCAAACTGGGCAGTAGTGGCTGAAGCGGTTCAAACTATTTTGCGTCGCGAAGGATATCCAAATCCATACGAAGCATTAAAAGCTTTAACCAGAACAAATACTCACGTTACTCAGGAAAGTATTGCTGAATTTATCGATACGCTTGAGATTGGTGATGATTTGAAAGCTCAATTGAAGACAATTAGTCCTGATAATTATACAGGAATCTAGAAAGCATTAATATTTGTTAATACTTTGTTTTTAGGCTGTAAGAGTTGTACTTTTACAGCCTATTTTTATTGAGAGAATTGTGGTTTTCTCAATGATTTTGTTTCACATATTTAATCATTAATGAAAGATTTTATAAAGGTTCTTCAGCGATTCTTACCTCCTTACAAGGGAGATACAATAATGATGTTTGTTTACAACCTGTTGGGGGCTATTTTTGGTGTTTTTTCCTTGGGAGCAATTGTACCTGTGTTAGATACATTTTTTAATAAAAGTGTAGATGTTGCAGTTCTTGAGAAAGTGCCCTGGGAACTGAAAACAGATGTAGCAGTGCACAATTTTAATTATTACATAACCGTGGTAAAGAATAATTATGGTGCTGAGTATACCTTGTTTTTTATAGCTGCGGTTGCATTAACCATGGTGTTCTTTAAAGTATTATTTACTTTTTTGGGTTCATATCACTCAGTTAATATCAGAAACGGAGTAGTAAGGGATTTGCGCTTACAGATTTACAATAAAATGGTTTCATTGCCTCTTCCTTTTTTCTCGGCCGAAAAGAAAGGAGATATTATTGCACGTTCAACTGGAGATGTTCAGGAAGTAGAGATTTCTGTGATGAGTTCCATTGATATGATTTTCAAAAATCCAATTATGATATTGGTTTATTTAATTGGATTGTTATTAATTAGTGTTCAGCTAACCTTATTTGTATTTATCATGTTGCCAATTGCAGGTTATATTATTGGTTTAACTGGTAAAACGTTGAAGAAATCTTCGAGGGATGGACAAAATAAAATGGGGGATATCTTATCTACCATTGAGGAGAGTTTATCTGGATTGAGAATTATTAAGGCTTTTAATGCCGAAGAAAAAATGCATGTTCGTTTTTCTGAAGAAAGTAACTCTTACAGAAGAATCATGAATAGTATGATGCGTCGTTATGTGTTGGCACATCCAGTGAGCGAATTCATGGGAACATTGGTAATGTTAACGATAATGTGCTATGGAGGGATGTTAATTCTTAATGGTACTGGCAATTTAACTGGTTCTACATTTATTGCCTATTTAGGAATGTTTTATATGATTATTGCTCCAGCAAAAGCTTTTTCAAAAGCAGCATATACAATTCAAAAAGGTTTAGCAGCAATGGATCGTATCGATCAGTTATTGGAAGCAAAATCTACCATTACCGATAAAGAAAATGCAATATCAGTTAATGAATTTGGAAATTCTATCCATTATAAGAATGTTACCTTCTCATACAATGGAGAAAAGAATGTTTTGAAGAATGTTGATCTGGAAATCCCAAAGGGAAAGACAGTAGCATTGGTTGGTCAATCAGGTTCGGGTAAAACTACTTTCGTGGATTTGTTACCAAGATTTTACGATATAAATGATGGTAGTATTTCGGTTGATGGTGTTGATATTCGTGACTACAAGATGAAAGATTTACGTAACCTGATGGGGAATGTGAATCAAGAATCAATTCTTTTTAATGATACCATATTTAATAACATTGCCTTTGGAGTTGAGAACGCTACAATGGATGATGTAATAGCTGCTGCTAAAATTGCCAATGCTCATGACTTTATCAGTGCTACAGAGAATGGTTACGATACCAATATTGGTGATCGAGGTAGTAAACTTTCAGGAGGTCAACGTCAGAGATTGAGTATTGCACGTGCGGTTCTTAAAAACCCTCCAATTATGATTTTGGATGAGGCAACCTCAGCTTTGGATACAGAGTCGGAAAGATTGGTGCAGGATGCCTTGGATAAGTTAATGGAGAATAGAACTTCATTGGTGATTGCACACCGTTTATCAACTGTGAAGAATGCAGACCTAATTTGTGTATTCCACGAAGGAAAAATTGTAGAACGTGGCAAGCACGATGAATTAATCGAGAAAGATGGAGCCTATAAGAAGCTGTATGATATGCAGCTGCTGTAGCTTTGACTACGATCAGTTCCTGAAACAATTTAATTAGGATAGCAGGTGCCTGAGCGAAGCCGAAGGGCCATTACAATATCAAACGCATTACAATTTTTTGTAGTGCGTTTTGTTTTTACATGCTGAGAGTAATTTTAGTTCTTCCTTTTGATTACTAATCAATGCTTCTTTCTTTATTCTACTCCAACCTTTTATTTGTTTTTCTCTGTAGAAAGCATCATCTACTCTGTCAAATTCTTCGAAATAAACCAACTTTACTGGTAAGTGTTTTTTAGTGAATTTAGAACCTAAGCCAAGCATGTGTTCTTCTAATCGTTTATCTAAGTTCTTGGTACTACCAGTATAGTAAGAACCATCATTGCATTGTAATATGTAGGTATAGCAGAGCATATTATATGAGCTTGGTTTTATTAAAGATAACTCTTATATTTTTTTCGGCCCTTCGACTTCGCTCAGGAACCATTGGAAGCTGAAGTAGGATTGTAGGTCTTTGAGTGAAATAGAAAGGTTATTGAATATCAAATACATTTTTTTGTAACGTCCCAGGCAAATATTCCGTAAAAATATCTGACAATATGATTTTTGAAGAACTAAAAATTTGGTGTTATGTCTAAAACTTTTAGAGCTGAACAGACCAGAGAAAAGAGAAGACGACCTCAATCGAAGAAATCAAAAAGAGGATTTAAAAACAATTTAAACCGAGAAAGTCATCAGGAAATAGCAGACAATTATTTATTGAAAGAGCGTGTGTGAAATCACCGATAGGTGACTCTTCATACCAGAGTTAGTAATATTAGTGTAGGAACAATTAAAAACAGAGAACCGCCTTCGGGCGGTTTTGTTTTTTTATAGATACAAAAAAACCTTCCGAAAATTCGGAAGGTCTTGCACGGGAGGAGAGACTCGAACTCCCGACACCTGGTTTTGGAGACCAGTGCTCTACCAACTGAGCTACACCCGTGTGTTTTTGTAGACTTTAAGACTGTCGTTTCTCAAAAGTCTGCGACAAAAGTAGAACATTTTTTTAGATCTGCAAGAGCTTTTTTATACTAAAAGTAAGAATTTATTTCGCCTGCTTTTGCTTGTTTTTGCAGGTGGTTCAGGATGAGGAGATTGTTGTAAGAACTTTTTTTATGCTTTGAAATAAAAATCTGCAATTTTTTTAAAAATGTGGTAAATTAAGTGGTGACAATCTAACATCAAAACAAGAAATCATGAAGAATACAAAAAAGGAATATTCAAATGGAGAGGTAACTGTTGTTTATGATTCGGCTATTTGTATTCATGCCGGAATCTGTTTTAAAGGTTTACCAACAGTTTTTCAGCCAGGAACTCGTCCTTGGATTAAAATGCAAGGAGCAGATACGGAATCAATTATTAGGCAGGTGCAAAAATGTCCGTCGCGTGCTTTATCATTTTATATGAATTCTCCAGAAGAGGATGAGGCTGATAAGGGGCCAATAAAAGCTTTAGAAACAGGTAAGAAAATAGAGGTAATGACCAATGGACCATTGATGGTTGAAGGGCCAATCACATTGGTTAGGTCAGATGGAAAGCGGGAAGCTATGGAAGATGCTTGCTATTTTTGTAGGTGTGGAGCTTCGAAGAACAAACCATTCTGTGATGGTTCGCATCAAGATATTGGTTTTAAGGAATAAAAAAAACGGAGCCGATTGGCTCCGTTTCTGTTCGAGGGTTATCTCTTTTCTTTATATTTTAGAATTTGGCTTCGAAGTGCATCTGCTACCAAATCTGTTGCTTCTTCAAATGTTTTGCTTTGTTTTTTTGCAAATAGTTCCGATCCTGGAACCTGCATTTTCACCTCAACAACCTTATTTTCCCTATTACTAGCTTTGTCTACGTTTAGTATTACATTGTAAGTGGTAATACTGTTTTCCAACTTCTCAAGCTTTTTAAGTTTTTGGTTAATGAAAGCTTCTAATTTGCTATCTGCTTTAAAACCTACGGATTGCATTTTCATGTTCATCACAATTCCTCCTATATTTAATATCCACAAGTGGATAAGTTAATATTCTGATAAGTGTAAACCGGTTTTGTTCTGCGCGTATGTTCGGCTTCGTTAAGCCTTTTTGATTAATCTTTCTACCCTGAAATTAAGCAAAAAAATTAAGCTTACGAAACGAAACCTGCGATTTTATTGAAGTTTAACAAATATTAATTTTCAAAGCATTCAAAATAAGCATACTAAAAAAATAAATTTTTTAATTGTTAAAATTGATAAGGAATTTTAACACTTCAAGATACTGTTCATCACTTAAATTTATTGGGAATACGCTTGTTTATGAGTTGATTTGTTTTACAAAATCAAGATTAATATCTCCGATTGGAGATGTGTATATTTTAGAATTACTACTAACCTGAGTTCGATTTAAAATATTGTCACAGTTTACACTGGTTTTGAGTAGAAATTTTCTCAAATTTCCGAAGGAATATCGGGATATTTCGAGGTGATTTGAGGAAATTTATGCCAAAAGCAGGTAAATTCTTTGAAAAAATTATCTTCATCCAATCTTTCCTTTAAAAACTCTTCAAAATATCCCGATATTCTTTCAGATTTTTTAAAATAAATCTTGAATAAATCTGATTTTCTGTGTCGGATATTTTAAATCGAACTCAGGTTACTATCATTTAATTTATTAAGGAGCGGTAATCGAAGATCTATCTGCTTGCAATTATTAGTGAATGTAATTTTAGGAGACTTTAGTTTGTAGCGAAAGCCATTTTTCTATGCAGAAAGTACAATATGGGTTTTTTAATAAAAATCAATTAGATTGCATTTCCTTTCCCAATACAAAAGAGTTGATGAAGATACAGGAGTTACAAAATGCGAATCATGATCATTTGTCTTTTCAAATGATAGAAATCGAACACAAACCCGTGTATGATTTTACCAGCATTCACAGGCACGATTATTTTGAGATCATTTTGTTTGAAAAGGGTGGGACAGGATCGCAGTTGATCGACTTTCAAGAATATCCCATTAGAGAAAAATCATTGTATGTGGTAATGCCCAATCAAGTGCATTTAATGAAGCGCAAGAGGGAAGAGAATGGTATCATCATTCAGTTTACCAAAGAATTCTTGCAAGCCAGTTTATTGCCGGTTCAAAATGATTTTATGAAAATGCTTCGAAAGAATCCTTATACTCAACTCAATTTGGAACACTTCGATTTGCTTTACAATGGCTTTACACAATTAAAAGAGCTGTATTTTTCAGGAGGAGAGTACAAGATGCATCAAATCAGGCACCTGTTTGCCTATGTGTTTTTTCAGATTTTGGACATTCTTCCACAAAAGGCTGAAAGTTCGAAACACGATGCTTTGGTAGATCGCTTTATTGATATGGCTGAAAGCAATTTTAAGCAAATGCGATTGGTTGCCGAATATGCAAAAATGCTAAATGTTTCGCTGAGTAAACTGAATAGCGAGTTGAAAGAAAAAATGGGCAAGACTCCTTTGCAAATCATACATGAGTTGTTGGCCTTGGAAATCAAAAGCATGCTATTGGTCGAAGATCTGACTCATAAGGAAATCAGTTACCAATTGAATTTCGACAGCCAGAGTTCTTACAGTCGATTTGTGCAGAAACATTTGGGATGTAAACCTTCCGAATTGAAAGAACAATTGCTAAACATTCATTCGTAAAGATTGAACCAAATGCAAATGGCACAATTTGATGTGAGAATTGCTAAGGCTCATTTGATCTAATACTACTTAATTTGCTCGTAATTACTAACGAAAGGATTGTGTAGAATGGAATTAGAGATGATACTTTCTTTTTTAACGGCATCAGTGATTTTATCAATCATGCCTGGTCCCGATAATATTTTTGTGTTGACCGAGAGTGTAAGCAGCGGACAGCGCACAGGTTTGGCCATATCATTAGGTTTATCGCTTGGGGTTTTGGTGCATACCTCGGCAGCTGCTTTGGGCTTGTCTATTATCATACAGCAATCGGCTCTGGTTTTTTCTGTAATTAAATACCTGGGAGCTGCCTATTTGTTCTATCTGGCCATTTCCGCTTTAAGAAGTAAAGGCGATGGAAATCAGAATGAGTCGATAAAGCAAGAAGTGCCAATGGGTGCATTCAAACTGGTTCGAAAAGGTTTCTTGATGAATGTGCTAAACCCTAAGGTTTCCTTGTTTTTTATTGCATTCTTGCCTCAGTTTATTAGCAAATCGGGCATTGCAATTAGTATTCAAATGATTGTTTTGGGAATCATTTTCATGATACAGGCATTGCTTGTGTTTAGCCTGATAGCCATTCTTTCAGGGCGCTTGAATCGCTACCTGAACAGTCAGAAATTTTGGAAGATTACCCAATGGAGCAAGTTTGGTGTTTTGTCTGTTTTAGCCAGCTTGCTTCTACTATCTGAGAAATAATCTACTTACATACAATTCCATGATCCTGATGGATCAAACAAGAAAGTCGCCATTGGCGGCTTTTTTTAGCTTAAGCAAATTTGATGGTTTGGCACATTTTTGTGTTGAAATTGCTAAGTGTTAAATCTGATATTATTTGTTAATTGGTACAACCAAATAAAAAAATGATTTGGTGAGTATAGGGGAAAGATGCATTGTGGTTAATGAAATTTTTCCCCTTTCTGGTTGTATTATAATTCCCATATTCTTTCATCCAATACGTGTGTCATCATTTTCGCTTGTCTATAGAGTATAGATAAAGCAAATTACAGATGTAGGATTACAATGAGCTTGAAAAACACAAATTGTAATCTTTAAACAATTAGCACAATGAAGGAATTAATTACAAAATCGATTTTACTGTTTTTTTTAGGTTTAAGTATTGTATCATGTAGCAAAGATGATGATGTAGACTACACGCTACAATCCAAGTTTGATATTTTTGAGGTGCAAGCCGATAACAAAACCGTTTTAATGAAAGGTGAGATAAAATCGAGCACACTTGGCGATTTTAAACACATGTTGGAAGGGCATCCGAATATTAAAATCATTAAGATGGTTGAGGTTCCAGGCTCAAATGACGACGAAACAAATTTTAAAGTTGGTAAACTTTTGAGAGAGAAAGGAATCAATACACATATTGTAGACAAAGGGATGATTGCATCGGGAGGAGTTGATTTCTTTTTGGCTGGTGTAAAACGTACAAAGGAGGGTACTGTAAAATTAGGTGTGCATTCTTGGTCGGATAGTGATGGAAAGCAAGCTATCGATTTTCCTGAAAGCAGTTCAGAGCATAGACCAAATATTCAATACTACGAAGATTTAGGGTATTCTAAAGAGTGGTCGAAAGATTTTTATTTCTTCACAATTAAAGCTGCTAAAGCTGAAGATGTACACTGGATGACTGAGGAAGAAATTGAAAAATATAAAATGTTTACGGAATAATACAGTAGGATGTATCCGTTTTAGTTTGCAGGTAATACTGTTGAATGAACCCGTTGATTGAATTCAACGGGTTTTTTTAATCGGTGAGCGAGCATAAATATTAGATATATTAACCTGCTTTTAGAAGTGAAACCTACCAAAGACACTCCCTATAGTTATCGGCGTTGAATGATAATCGGTATAAGTATTGCGACTGAAATTTAATGGTTTAAGTGCTGAAAAGTGCAAAATATGATAAATGTCATCGTCTGATCCGTAATTACTTGTTAAATTCATACTGATATTTTTAGTATAAATCAAAAACTAAATTTCATGCAAAAAAATTTGTTTGATTTGGTTTTAACAGCTGAGGAGCAAACTCAAATCGATACTGCTCTACAAACCTTAAATGATGTTTTGTTGGCTAAATTAAAAGTTCTTCCGAAAGATGAGAAGAAGGACATTTTGATTATGGGCGACAAATCAGTGGCTTTTGTAGACAAGTCGCACGAAATAGCTCGACAGGAAACTGCGATGCTAGGCGGATTTATCGATTTTGATGCATTCGATCACGACGTGGAGGCGCTTGGCACTTTGCGTTCTATCGACTACAAGTTGACTCAGATCGTTTCGGCTGTTGGAGATTCTTACGCATTGGCAGGTAGCGAAGCTTATCGAACTTCACTTATGGTGTATAGTTTGATGAAAAATGCTGCTAAAATGGGACATCCGGGAGCTCAGGATAAATTGGATGAGCTGTCGAAACGTTTTCCAGGCCGAAGTGTGAAGAAAACCGAAGAACAAACAGACGAGTAAGACTCGCCTGTTTGATGGATTCAAAAGGAAAGGGTACCAGGCACGGTATCCTTTCTCAGTTTACAAGATCTTTATATAAACCAAGATATGCAATAGCAGGTGTAAACTTCTCCTTCACATTTTGATGAAAGGGGAAAAATGCTCGACCGTTCTCTTGCCAGGCTCGCAATTGTCCGCTTGCAGCTTCACCTTGCTTTAAATTTATTCGAGATTAAGGAATGTATCTTCTACTTTTCTATCCAGAGTCTCATCATTGCCCTCCGCAAAATCTATTTTCCTATCCGAAAGCTCGACATTGGGGTCTGTAAGGGGAAATTTGGGGTCCGCGATGGCAAACTTCCACCATTTCTTAGGCAAACTTTCTATTTTGGAGGGAAACATTCCTCTTGACCAATAGAAAACTTGCACTACAAAAGAGCAACAGAGGCCTTGTTGATAGGAAAGTTTGTCTTTCAGAGGGCAATGTTTCTATGCAAGTACATCTCTTTTGGGGTATTTTTGCCCTCAACCGAGCCTTTAGAGGGAAAGATTGGGGGTAGCAATAGCAAATTTGCTATCTGAGACAGCAATTTTCCTATCCCAGACCCCAAATTTGGGGTCGCCGATAGCAATTTTCAGCTGTACCTGCTTTTTTTTCTATGCTGATTGCCCTTGCTAGACTACACTGAGAGCATCACTTGGAGTGATACCCTCAGCCATATGGATTTGATGCTCTCATTGGAGTGAGGGGTTCAATAAGAAAGTATCATACTTTCAGTATTAGTATATATCGCTATTTAATTATTCCAAACTCCTTAGCAATATCAATTGTTAGTTTTGATAATGGCCTCTTATTTATGTCATCTTCGTTAATGTAATTGGCTAAATATGCCTGTAGGAAATCTTCTTGAGAAGAAAAGATATCAGGAAAACTTTCGTGCAAAGAATCCATATAGTCTTCATTATACAATTGAGCTTTTTTTAGAATTTCTAGTACGTAGTCCTTATGATTTTGATAGAGTTCTTCGATAAAAAAGAGTTCCTTAGTTAGGAAAGCTTCTTTTGTTTCATTTCCATTTTTAGGAACTAAATTAATTTTGAAGGCTTCTGTTTTGTTATTTAGTAGGGCTGTTCCAAAATATTGTTCTATTTCCTTTTTATCAATTCCTTCTCTTTTAATTATATCTTCTGATCTTTCAAAATCTATAGTGAACCGATAATAGTCATCAAGACTGTCTGTGTAAGGATAAAGTATTTTCCAATTTTTTGTATGCTTTAGCCTAGAGTTACAGATGGTACAAGAAGGAATAAAGTTGAATAAGGAAAGGCCAAAATAAGGATGTTCACCCTTGTCTAAAAAATGATCAAGATCTGGTTTCAAGTTGGGAGTATGTTTTTTTACTTCATTATATGTGCCTATATCAAACTTATCAACTATTTCATTTCTATTTAATCGGTATCTGCGCTTACTTGAATTTATATATTGCCTGTTGCAATATGGGCAGGCAACAACGCCTAAGGTTTTAAAAAACGAAAATGCTCCCCATGATTCAGCTGATCTATTAACAAATGTATTATGAGAAAATACTTTTGCAAGAGATTTTTTCAATGGATCATTATTAATGTCTAATAATCGCTGTAAGATTTCTTCTAATTCATTTAATCTGTTGATATCCCCAATTATAATATCTTCGAGATTTTCTTGTATCATTGGAATAATACCCAATGGATCTGTAATTTGAGGTTCATTTTCTCTTGGCATCAGAACATTGGCAAGTTTATTTGGCAGATCAATATCGTTTAGGCAAAAATCCAAATGTTTTTGCTTCAGCTCTGTCCAGTTGATATCAGGATTGTTAAAAATAGCTTTCATTATTGATCTAATTCTAATAAACGTTCTTGATAATACTTTCTCAATTCATCTTTTTTCTTGGTCTGCTTTAATTTATCATCAAGTAGTTTTTCCAATTTGTTTCTAAGAACGGGTTCTCCAATTTGTTCAATTATAAATCTGCACTCTTTCAGCTTCTTTTTTGAGAATTTACTTCTAGGGTTGATAATGTATTTAATAACATCATTAATCTTGCCCTTGGCAAACTCACCCATTAATCCATTTTCTAAAAAGAAAGAGTTGCGGTAAAGGGAGTGGATGTTGGCGCCGAAAGTATTTTCTGGGCGTTCTTCTTTATTACAAACTTTGCACATTCCAGATTCATTTTTATTTAAAAAGATGATGTTGTCTTTTGGGAGATCAGAGACTAGGAAAGGGGAGTGGGTTGTAAGAATTATTTGAAATGAAATATTTGGAAATAGATTTGTTATTAGCTTTAGAACGAGAGGTAAATATTTTCTTTGCCATTCTGCGTGAAAGCCTAACTCCCCTTCATCTATAGTTAGTAATATTGGTCTGATTTCATCAATTGACCTAAGTAATTTATTGTAAATATTACTTCCAATTTTTAATGCTTGATTTTCACCAAAACTTAGTCCTTCCCATTGAAAAGATACAAGATGATGAAGACTACCAAGACACTTTTTTAATTCATTAATAAAGTCAATGATATTGTCACTTCCATTTTTTAACTCAATACTAAATTTATCTCTGTATCTTTTATCATCTACCCAATATATAATGAAGGATTCATAGAAATTAAATTTTTCAGAATTAAAGAAATTAGTTATTCTTTTTAAAGCATCTAAAGATTTAAGATATAAATCTTGATTGTATTGACCTTTTGCTATAGGATGATCTTTTATAAACTGCTCAAAAGAATTAATGGCTCCATTTACTTCTGAATAGCTATCTATTATTTTTTCAAGTGCAAATTTACTCTTATCAATTGAGTTTTGTTCGCAGAGGTTTTCTAGAATAGATATGTAGAAGCCAAATGTGATTTGATTTACAAGGTTGTAAGTGGTTGAATAGGCATCTTCGTCTTTTGGGTAGAAATTTCCTCCATATCGGTATAATTTTATGTCTAATTTTTTCGGTATATAAATGTTACTTCCTAAAGTTGACGTAATTAGGTTTAATGCTTGTTCAAAGAATGTTATTTGTTCAGTTACTTCAGTAAATTGATATTCGTTGTAAATGGTTTTGAATAATTTGTTCTTAATGTCGTTGTTTTGGTGAATATCTATATGTGTTTTAGTTAATTGACTGTATGTTGATAGGTCAAGTGTTTTATCTCCAAGTGGCATAAATTGAAATACACCAGAGTAGTTTAAATGATTTAAGTTACTGTGAAGGTTTGAACAGTGTTTTAGCTCTAGTGTTGAGTCAATATTTCTTGTAGTAAGATAAATATATTTATTTGCGCTTTTTTTACACCAAATTGAAAATGTAAATACATTACTCCATTTACTAGAAATGAACCCAGAGATTGCAGATATGAGATTACTCTTCCCACTACCATTTTTCCCAACAATGGCAGTTACATTGCTAATGTTCTCACCAAAGAAGTCTTTTGGATAGTTGGTGTTTCTTTCTTCGTGGTGTAGGGTACCTCCAATTATATTTCCTTCCTTGTCTTCTTCAGGTTTAAAATCGAACCAATGCTTTGGCGAAAAGTTAAAGCCTTGCTTTTTAATGTTTTTGTAATCTTCAATCCAAATGTATAGCAATTCCATAGTATCAGGTGTTTTGTGTTTTACGCTGTCAGCAGCTCCGCGGTCTGACAGGTCGGGAAAACCTGACAGAATCCGTGGATCTGTCAGAGTTGACCATATTTTAGGATTTTTAAATGTAAGCAATCCATCTCATAATCTGCTGTAAAAAAGTATATAATGTTTAACAATTGACAGAATTAATTATTAAATTGGAGGGGAACTTATGAAAATAAGACATTTGTTATGGCTAAGAAGAGGAAAAAGAAAAACAACCAAATGGTTCGTAAGCCTTTGAATAAAAAGAATGGCTTAAAAGTATTCGAGAAGAAGATGTATGAGTTTTTGCGGTCTAAATTTCCGAATGAAAGCGAACTGCGTTTTAGTCCAATGGAACTGAAGATCATGTTTATTTATCGGATTGAAGTACCGAATCCTGTAAAAACCGAAGGTCAGAATGTTAGTTCGAGTGAAATGAACCAGATTGGTCATTTGATTCACAAAAGGCTTCGCGAACCCATTTTGCTTCACGATGGTGTTTGGTACTCTACCATTGAACTGGGCTTGTTGTATTGTTATTTTTGGGGGATGAACGATCCCAAAATAACCCCCCAAAGGCGTATGGAATTGTGGCAGTACATTGGAAGTGCCAATAACATTAGTTTATCTCCAGGCCAAATAGCGGAGTACTATGTGGCTGCATTTAGAAAGACCATCACCGCCATTTCCAATGTAAGAAATAAGATTTACAGTTTAAGTTTGCGAGAAACCTATTGTGATCCTAAAAATCCGGCTCTTGCATTTGGCCAAAGAATATGTGTCGGTTATGCCAGGTCAAAAAAGATTAATATTCACGGTAAATCGCGTTTGGTATATCGTTTCATATTGCCCCGAATTAATGATTTGCCTTGGTATGGATATATCATAGCAAAGGATGTAGAAGAGATATACAGCGGTGGTAAGGAGTATCTGGATATTTACATTCAATCTCATGCCTTGGAACGCATGAAAGAAAGGCTGGATTTGTTGGATGAGGAGGCTTTAAACTATGTCATTTACGAAAGCTTTTTAAACCTTCAATTTATGGTTTTAAGCGGCGGTTACGTTTTAATTACGATCAAATTATTTAAGTGCAAGGTGGGCTATTTGGTCGCCAATATTATTGATGATGATTTTGTGATACGCACCTTTTTATTTGTTACCCATGCAACAACACCTGAGGGTGATAAACTGAAGGAGATTTGTGGATTGGGCAAAAACGACGTGCCTTACTGGAAGATCGATCGACTGAGTACCTTTATGAATGTTGATGCAGAGCAGTATCCCAAACTATCGGCCATGTTCGAAGAGGCAGGCTGTGGCGATTTGTTTAAGCTACACAACGAAGAGTTCTCGGTTGAAGCCATGCAGACCGCTAATTTAGATGGATTGCGCGAGTATGTGTTAAAAGGACGAATGGAAGTGGAGGAGCCTGTTGAAAATTAAAGTCTTGTTCTTATAAATCACTGAGAGCATCACTTTAAGTGATACTCTCAGTATAATTAATGTGATCTTACCGGTTGAATTCTAAAAATTTAATTGACTGGCTTCAATTCCCACTGAGGCCCAAATGTCAGATTTTTGAAAAAAGTGAAGTGGATAACAAAATTACTTGTGAAGTAAAGTTTTTAATGGCCTGTAGGGAGAAGTATCAGGAATTTTAATTCCGCAAACGATAGAAGTGCTATCCCTTTAAAAATGGGGCTTCTAAGAGGAGAGGTATTGATAGGAATTCAGTATCTTTAACAATTGAAAGCACACCGAATTATAAATTACAAGAAGTCTGGCGAATGATAAATGAAGTTGTAAAAGTACATGATAAGTTTTCTGTAGAGATTAAAATGGGGTACGAACCCAGTAATGATAGGAAGGTAAATGAGTTTTCGGTTAAAACCTGGCTGTTTGTTCCAAGTAGTTTAGATATCAATCCATCTACCTATAAGAAGGAAGACTTTTACAACGATTTTAATTCCAATATCCGTTTGATTACCCCGCCTTACCTGCTAAGGGAAATTGCCTTGGGCGATCAATCGGTGTTCAAGTATTTGGAGGATTCTTTCCAGAAGGTGGCCAATTATTCCACTCCCAAGAATGAAGCAAATTACGAGTATCACATTCGCATGTTTCATACCATTCTTCGTTCTGCGCTTCGCCGCGAAATTCAGCATATCCTTAGAAATGAACAGGCCGAAGATCGCCAATATCTCATTAAGGATTACCTGAACAATGTTCGAAAGATTGGGGAGCGATACCGAGAGCTGAGAAGAATTGTTAATGTGCCTACGGTTCGGAAGGAGATGTTCGATTACTTTCTGTTTGGAGATGAGTTCATGAGCAACCAATTCGATGAGCACTCCTACTATTTGCACCGAGGATTGCGCAAAGTGAACGATCCGGAGATTGACAAACGCAGGGAAGAAATTTTAAACCTGGTGCGCGATGAAGTTGCCTACAAAAAAAGTAAAAACTACCTGGTGGTAGAGGAAAAGCCTACCGACAAAAACCGTTGGTTTGTGCATCGCAGGGGAGCCTTTAAGAAATATTTCGAGGGGCAGCTATTACTTTCATTCCGCAAGAAAAAGGAAGGGGTGTTTATGATTCAGTTTCTGTATAGCATTGCCGCGGGATTGGCCATGATTATTGGTGCTGCTCTTACCTTTGTGTTTCAGAAGAGTCTGGGAAGTTTTACCATTCCTTTATTTGGAGCCTTGGTAATTATCTATATGCTGAAGGATCGAATCAAAGACCTTAGCCGCCATTATTTAGTGGGGAAAATCAATAAGCGATTCTTCGATCACAAGAGTATCATCCGCGTAAAGGGTGATGAGAAAATTGGTTGGTGTAAGGAGAGTTTTGATTTCGTTCGTGAAGATTCCGTGCCTCTTCGTGTGATGAAACACAGAAACCGATCACGAATTGTTGATGTGGAGAGTCGGGGAGTAGGAGAGAAAATCATCTTTTACAGAAAGCTACTTCGTTTGGATCAAAAGGCTTTGGACAATTCATATGGCAATTACAACATTACCGGGGTTGTGGATATTATTCGTTTTAATGTGTCTCGCTTTATCCAGAAAATGGATAATCCTGAAATTCCACTTTACTACCTAAAGGATGATCAGTTTGAAAAGACAGCGGGAGAAAAGGTTTACTTTATGAATATGGTGATTCGTTTTAAACTGGATGATCAGACCAGCTATCGTCGCTATCGAATCATTTTTAACCGACGAGGCATTAAGAAGGTGGAGAAGGTGTAGCTGTATGATTTTAAGGGCTATTTACTATGAATCATACTGATTCTTAAAAATCAGCTTTGTATTTATAAGTAACTTTCTCCTGTGTTGAAGGATGAATAAATGTAATTTCTTCGGCATGCAGCATCAGTCGATCTGCCTTCAAACCATATAATGGGTCACCAGCAATGGGAGTGTTTAGTCCAAGCGGGTGAGCTGCATGTACCCGCAGCTGATGTGTGCGACCTGAAATAGGGTAGAAATGAACTTTGCTTTGACTTGCTGTTCGCTCAATTACTTCCCATTTGGTAAGTGCTGGTTTGCCATGTTCGAAACAAACCAATTGGCGAGGCCGATCATCCAGATCAACACGTAGTGGGAGATCAATGATACCGGAGTCTTCCTTTATGATACCATCCAGAATGGCGACATATCTTTTTTGAATGCTTTTGTTCAGAAATTGTTTCTGCAGGTTTTCATGCGCCGATTTGGTCTTGGCAATAAGTAAAATGCCCGATGTAGCCATATCAAGACGATGAACAATAAGCGGATCGTCGGCATTTGGATAAAGAGCTTTGGCCTGCGTATAAACCGATTCTTGTTCTTCTTTTCCTGGCACAGATAAGAGGCCGGAAGGCTTATTGACTATGGCAATGGCATCATCTTCATAAAGCACTTTGATGGCTAATTTTCTATTTTCTTCTTTGGCTTTTTCTATTTCCAGCCCTTTAAGCATGTGACCGAGTATTGGTTCGCATTTGCTTTTGCAGGCAGGGTAGAAGTAGGCATGCTTGCGAATTTCTTTTTTTGGAGACGGTCCCCACCAAAATTCAGCTATGGCAATGGGATGTAACTGGTTCTGAAAGGCATACTGTAATAGTTTGGGAGCGCAGCAATCGCCAGCACCGGCAGGAGGAACTTTCGCACCTGTTTGCCTAAAAATAAGGCTTGCACTCTTTTCCTTTCCTTTGCAATTCAAGAAAATATAACTATCGAATATTTGTTGTTGAAGTTGAGCTGATTGGGTTTTGCGTTGTTTTTTTAGCTCATTCACACGTTGATTGTAGGTGTCAAGTTTTAACTCAACTGCTTCAACTCTCTTTTTGCACTCTTTCTTAAGTTTGTTGAAATTGCTTTTCTCAGTTTGGCTTTCTTTGATAAGCTGTTGAAGTATGTTATCCTCGTTCGTGTGATTTTCAGCTTCTGCCCTCTTGGCTTGCCTTTCTTTTTTGGCTTTTGCCATTGCCAGTTTTGCAGCTTTTATTGTATCATTTGATTTTTCATTTGCTTGTTCAAGCTCTTTTAAAAGCTGTTGTCGTTGAGTAGAGTTTTCTGCTTTGTAAATCTCTTCGTTAAGCATATTTAAGCCAGCTTCTCCTTTGCGAAAGAAACCATAGGGATTTGTAACTTCAAACACTTGTGGTACAAAAGGAATTTGGCTTACCTGCGGTTGATCATTGCCAGAATAAGCTGCAAGAAAGCCAAGGTCGCCAATCTTGTTTTTTACAATAAGCACACCATACATTTTTCCTTTGGTTTCAGGATTGGGAGTCCCAAGCTCAGCTTGCAATTGTTTAGCTGCTTGTATACTTAAAGGATGAGGGGTATAGTGAAATGGATTGGTAAAGCACTTTGGAAGTTCTTTATCTTGCCATGTGGTATTAAGTGTTATGAAACAATGCATTCGCGATTCAAATAAGAGAATAGAATAATTATTGCAAAAGAAGCAGATTTTGTAGCTAGATGCAAGTCATTATCCTAAAAAGAAAAAGCAAGGCTTATCAATAAACCTTGCTTTTAAACTCTAACCAAGCGAGCTAATCTATGAACTTAACACTAAGTTTTTGTATGTCTCTTGAATTTGTTCCTACATACAAATGGTATGTTCCGGTTTCAAATAAAAATTCACCATCAGGAGAATAATATCCCAAATCAGATTGATCTAAACTGAATTCAATTTCTTTCTCTTCTCCAGGCTTAAAGCTGATTTTTTGAAATGCTTTTAATTCTTTCACTGGTCGGGCATAGCTTGCAGCAGGATCCTGAATGTAAACCTGAACCACTTCCTCGCCAGTAAATTTGCCAGTGTTTTTCACTTTTACTTTTAACAGGATCGCTTCATTCATTTTGTAAATTTCCTTGTCAACATTTGCTTGCCCATATTCGAAAGAGGTGTAGCTTAAGCCATAACCAAACGGATAAAGGGCTTCGTTGGGAGCATCGGTGTAGTGCGACCAAAATACATTGCCTGTATTGTTTGGACGTCCCGTATTCATATGATTGTAATAAATTGGGCATTGACCTGTAGCATATGGAAAGGACATTGTTAGTTTGCCTGAAGGGTTAAAATCTCCAAACAATACATCTGCAATGGCATTTCCAGCTTCGCTACCGGCAAACCAGGTTTCCAGAATGGCATCGGCACTTTCAGCAATCTCAGGAATGGCAATTGGTCTACCATTCATCAGTACAACAACGATCTTCTTATTCAGTTTCCTGATTTTATTGTACAAGTCCATTTGAACTCCTTTTAAGCGAATGTCGGTCTGACTGCGGCCTTCTCCCGACTGAAAACAGTCTTCTCCCAAGGCAAGAATTACGATATCTGATTTTTTTGCAGTAGCAACAGCCTTTGCCATTTCTTGGACATCAGCTTCAGCATAAACCAATTCGTCAAGGAAGTTTCTGTCTCCCAAGGCCAGATCGCATCCTTTGGCAAAATTGATTTTGCTTGTTGATCCTACTGCGTTCTGAATTCCTTCCAATAGCGATACGGCAGAGTTCTTTACTGTTTGCGCTCTCCAACTTCCAAGAGGAGAGTTGTTATCATCAGCCAATGGACCAATTAGAGCAATAGATTTTATGTCTTTGGAAAGTGGCAACAACTGATCGTTATTTTTTAGTAAAACCATGGAGTGGCGAGCTACTTCTCGGGCCTGTTCACGACTTTCTTTGCTATAAATGATTTCTTTTTCACGTTCCTCATTCGAATATTTGTATGGATCATCAAACAATCCCAATCGATATTTTAATTTTAGGATTCTTCTGGCTGCATCATCAATTAAGGCTTCATCAACTTTTCCTTCTTCTACCAATTCCTTAAGGTAGGGAAGGTAAGCACTCGATTCCATATCCATATCCGAGCCAGCTTTAACTGCTAACTCAGCTGCATGTTTTAAATCTTCGGCAGCACCATGGGAAACGATCTCTTCAATGCTTCCCCAATCGGAAATCACATAGCCTTCGAAATTCCATTTGCCTTTTAAAATCTCTCTTTGCAAATAAGGACTTGCAGTAGCTGGTGTACCATTAATAATATTAAAGGCATTCATGAATGTGCTAACGCCAGCATCTGCAACTGCTTTAAAAGGTGGAAGTGCGATGTTGTGCAGCGTGTAAGTGCCAATGTCAACTGTATTGTATTCCTTGCCAGCTTCGGCAAATGCATAAGCTGCAAAGTGTTTTGCACATGCAGCCATGGTGTTGTTTTGGCTAAGGTCATCAGCTTGGAAACCTTTAACTCTTGCTACAGATAGTACGCTTGCCAGGTAAGGATCTTCTCCGCAACCTTCCATCACACGTCCCCAACGGGCATCACGACCAACATCCATCATGGGAGCGAAGGTCCAATGCAAGCCTGCAGCCGAAGCTTCCCGAGCTGCCAGTTGAGAGGATAATTTTGAAATTTCAGGATCCCAGGCACAGGCTTCGGCCAGGGGAATTGGTGCCATGGTTTTGTATCCATGAATTACATCGTAAGCGAATATCAAGGGAATTCCTAACCTGCTGTTTTCTACTGCCAGTTTCTGTGCTTCATAAGTAGCCTTGGCTCCAACTACATTTAGCATAGATCCAACACCACCAGCTTTTATTTCTTCCAAACGTTTCTGCGATGAGGCATTTTTTGGCGCTGGTCCGGTCATCTCCCAATGACTGGTATATTGGTTCATCTGCCCAATTTTTTCTTCCAGTGTCATTTTTGCCATTAGCTCTTCAACAAATTGATCTTCCTTACTCTTCATGTCTCCCTTATTGGTGCAAGCAGAAAAAAAGATAAGACATCCTGCTAATATTTGCTCTAATTTGATCATTCTTTGTTTTGGTTGAGTTTATAATATGATTTAGTATATAATGCTTTGCATTGCCCTTGCCGGAATGGTAATACTAGTTGCAGTACTACTTCCAACATATAGCTGATAAGTTATTTCTTCATCGGTTGAATTCATCACTACGGTAACCATTTTTCCATCGGGATTTACAAATGTTGTGCTTTCCAGGAAACTGATGCTCGAAACAGTACTTACTCTTTTGGCTCCTGGTCTGATAAATTTCGAGAAATGACCAATGTAATAGTAGGATGGGGTGTAAATCAGGCTATCTGTTCTTGTGTCGGCATGAATGGGAGCAAAGCACAGGTTGTTTACATGATTTGGTCCTCCGGTCTCATCCAAAAGAATGTTCCAGTCAGTCCAGCCTACCGTTCCACGGTTAAAGTCATTAATCATAGAGTGTCCATAGCGTTCTGCATTTGGCCAGTATTGGTATTTCTCAGGATCGAATGCTTCGTTGCAGCCTTCGGTAAAAAGTAATTTCTTGTCAGGATATGATTCCTGTATTCTTTGTAAATTTTCGAACATTGGATCACCTTTTCTCCAGGTTTCGTACCAGTGGAATCCGGTTCCCCAGGCATATTTGGCTGCTTCCGGATCATCGAAAATGGTATTTGCCCTGTGGGTAATCAAATCGCGGTTGTGATCCCAAACCACAATGTTTTTATCTCCCAACCCTTCTTTTTCCAGGATAGGGCCAAGATGGTTTTTAAGAAAATCTCTTTCTTCTTCTGCACTATAAATGCACGATTCCCATCGTTGAGTTGCCATGGGTTCATTCTGAATGGTAACGCCCCAAACAGGTATTCCTTCTGCCTCGTAAGCTTTGATGAATTTGGCATAGTATTTTGCCCAAGCATCGTAGTATTCAGGAAGCAATTTACCTCCTCGCAACATGTTCTTGCTGTCTTTCATAAATGCAGGAGGACTCCACGGACTTGCATAAAATAGCATAGAACCACCAGCCTTTTCAATGGCTCTTTTGATCATTGGAAGTCGATAGGCTTTGTCAATCTCAATCGAAAATGTTTTTAATTCTTTATCTCCTTCTTCGATATAGGTGAAGTTGCCCTTGCTAAAATCACAAGAATGAATTGAAGTTCGCATTAAGCTATAGTCAATGCCACTTTTACCATAGTAAGCCTGAAGCAACTCTTCCTGTTTTTCTTTGGATAATTCTGCGAATACTTCGGCCGACGAATCGGTAATGGCACCGCCAATTCCAATAAAGGTCTGGAAGGTTTTGTTGGGATTCACAAAAATGGAATTTTCGGTTTCCAATGCTTGTTTCGCCTTCTTAAATTGGACTGAGCCTGATTTATTCAATCGCAAATCAGTATCCTTTGCCGTAGTATAAATACTGGCTTTCTTGCCTTCTGCCATCTCATCTCTCTTCTTTGTCAGGTCTGTTTTCTCTCCCGCTTGCATACAAGCCAACAGGGGAATCGCTAATAATGGAATAAATCGTTTCATGTTTATATATCTATTAAGTTACGAAACAGGTAAAGACTACCCCACAATGAGGTAGCCTTTGGTAATTAAATAATATGATTTTAGTATCCAGGGTTCTGATCGGTTTCACTAATTGAATTGTTTGCAATGATTTCATTCTGAGGAATCGGGAACAATTCATGTTTGTTAGCTGAATAACCTAAACTGCCTAATTCTTGTACTGCAAGATCCCAACGAACCAAATCCCAATATCTGCTGCCTTCAAAAGCCAATTCCAATTGTCTTTCGGTTACGATAGCCTGGAATACATCATCAGAAGCCTCGATATCAGCCAAGCTTGCACGATCTCTCACTTTATTGATTTCAACTAAAGCAAGACCATCCTGGTCTGAAAAGTGATAGGCTTCGGCAGCCATTAAAAGCACATCGGCATAACGCAATAAACGCCAGTTGGTAGTATAGTTCAATTCTGCAACTCCATTGGTACTGGTTTCTGATGCCCTGGTCACATATTTTAGCCTCATGAAGCCTTCATAATCGTGTGCGTTTTCATCCTCGATTACACCTCCTGTAGCTTCAAAATCGGCAGCCGATATTACAGTTGCATTTCCGCGTTCGGTATCACCAGCATCAATGAATGCCTGTCCAATCTTAGCAGATGGCATATTAAATCCCCAACCATTCACGATATCCAATGATGATCCGGAAAGATTAAATAAATTGCCTCGAGGACCTTGTAGCTGAACTTCAATATTGTTTTCATTTCCACCACCCCAGGGAAAGTTACCCCAGTCGTATCCCTCTTGTGCGGTATATGAGATTTCAAATAAAGACTCTTGTCCAAATTCAGTTTCTTTTGTCCATACATCCGCAAAATTAGGTTCAAGGTCATACTCACCTCTACTAATTACTGCTGCTAGTTGAGTGGCAGCATCAGCATATTTTTTCTGATAAAGAAGTGCTTTGCCATAATAAGCTTGAGCAGCTCCTTTTGACATTCTGTATCGGTCAGTAGCACTGTATTCACTTTTCATTGGAAGATCAGGAATTGCTTCTGATAAATCCTTCTCAATTTGAGCATAAACATCGACTACCGATGCTCTTGGTAGATGATAGTCTGCAGAACTAACCGGATTAACCGTCATTAAAGGTACTCCTCCGAACATAGTAACTAGTTCTAAATACTGATATGCTCTTAGTGCTTTGGCTTCAGCAATCATTTCTTGTTTAGCATCGGTATTAGGCTCAACCAAGTTAATAATGGTATTGGCAGAACTAATTGCCTTGTAAAAGTTGGTCCAAATGGCTTCAATCTTTGCGTTGGTAGTTTGAATTGCAAAGTCATCAATATTCTGATAGCCTGTTTGGTCACCAGGTGATGAGCCGGCCAAACAATCATCGGCAGGTAAATTTTTAATAAAATACACACTCGCCCAGGCACCGCTCGAGAAGTTGTTTTGCATAGAGTTGTAGATTCCAACAATAACGGTTTTTACTTCTTCGTCGGTTTCTAAATAGGTCTCGCTCGATAATTTACCAATTGGTTCTTTATCCAGGAAACGATCTTCGTTACACGAAGTAATAGAAAAAGTCAAGGCTAATCCTATGATGAATATATAGTATTTTGAAAATTTCATGTCTTACGATTTTAATATTAGAAGTTAACAGATACACCAAAAATTACTTTTCCTGCTACTGGGTATAAACCTCTATCAACACCTTGTCGTGTATTGTTAGAACTACCTGCTTCAGGATCTAATCCTTCATAATCGGTAAAAGTGAAAAAGTCATCAAGAGATACAAAAACTCTTGCGCGTTCGATACCTGATTTCTCAAGTATGGATTGTGGCAATGAATAGCCCAATTGAATTTGCTTGATTCTCAGGTATGATCCATCGGAAACCATTAAATCACTACGGTATACATAGTCGCTTGAGTTGTTAGCAGCCGGACGACTTGCATTCGTATTTGTCGATGTCCATCGATCATCGTACATGAATTTAGGCTTGTTTGAGAATTGTCTGTCGGAGCGGAACCATCCCATAAATACATCATTCCCTTTAGAACCCTGTATGAATAAATTAAAATCGAATCCTTTGTATTGTGCATTGAAGGTAGCTCCATATAAAATATCAGCATGTGGATCACCAATATAAGTCTGGTCGGCATCCGTGATTTCTCCATCGCCATTTGTGTCGACCACATTTACTTCGCCATTGGCTGGATTTATGCCATTGGTTTTATAGCCTTTAAAGTACCAGATAGGATATCCTTCTTCAAACCATGTTAAATCGTATCCTCTTAGGTTATCGCCCTTTACAGGATTGTCAATATCTAACCTGGTTACTTCATTATCAAGAGTAGACAGGTTGAGATTGATGCTGTATTTAAATTCATGATCCATGTTGGTATAGCCCAATTCAAAATCAAATCCTTTGTTGGTTACATCCCCAACGTTCATGATTGGAAAATCGTTTCCTGCTGATAAAGGACCACTACCTTGCGCCAATAAATCTTTAGTTTTCTTGTGGTAATAATCGGCAGAGAATGATAATTTTCCGTTTAATGATCTCAAATCAAAACCAAGGTCTAATTGTTCTGTAGTTTCCCATTTTAAATCTGGATTTACCAACTTGTCAATTTCAGCACCTGTTTGGTAGGTATCATCCGCCCCGGGATATTGACTGTTGAATACATAAAACTCCTGACCTTCGTTACCTGGTGTATTGGCTCGACTTCCATTTTCACCCCAGCTGGCACGTAGTTTCAAGAAATCTATACCTTTTACATCAAAGAAATCTTCCTCTGAAATTGTCCAACCTGCAGAAACAGCAGAGAAAACAGCAGCTTGATTATCCTTAGGGAAAACATCTGCTGCATCGCGTCTGATCGAAAATTCCAACATGTATTTGTTCAGGTAATTGTAAGATAAACGACCAAAGAATGATGTCATAGCATGTTCTTCATATGATCCGCCAACTTTGTCAGCTTCGTTTCCTGTTGCATATCCCTGGTGTGCATACTGACTTCCTTCTTTTACAAGAGGACCTGAGTGCATGGTATATAAAGGACTTTGAGATTCTTCTGCAGAATAACCAGCTAAAACCGTGAAGTCATGATCTCCAAATGCTTTATTGTAAGAAGCAAAGTTTTCCCATAACCATGTGTACCATTTGTTGATGTTATCATCAACGTAAGTTTCAGAATTCTGACTTTCAGATGAGAAATAGTATAATGGAGCCCATCGGTGATCCGTTTGATAAGTTAAATCCAAACCTATACGAGAGGTGAAAGTCAAACCTTTTATAGGTTTAAGCTTTGCATACACATTGCCTAAAATTTTATCCTGGGTAATTGTGTTTCTATAAGTGTCCAGTAAAGCCAATGGATTTGAAATTTCACCTGTGACATATTCTGGCAATCCATAATATCTTCCATTCTTATCGGTAAGAATTGTGTTTCCTGCGTCAATTAAGGACTGTACTCTTTCTGGAGTTCCATTGTAGGTTACAGGAGTTAATGGATCTAACAAAAGAGCTGAATTTACAGGACTTCTGTATTCATCATCTTCACCAATGTATTTTTGCTTTGAATGCGAGAAACTGATGTTGTTACCAACTTCGATCCAATCTTTTAATTCACTTTTAATGTTTGCTCTGGTTGTAAAACGTTCATACTTTGCTTTATCGTCACCTACAATACCATTTTGAGAATAGTATGATCCGGAAATTAAGAAAGTGGTTTTGTCATTCCCTCCTGAAAAACTTAAGTGATGTTTTTGCATTGGGGCAACTTCAAAAAGTTCATCCAACCAGTCGGTATCGTTTCCATTCAAGCTTACCTCGCCAGCACCTGATTCTGCCATCCATTGTTTGTATTCCTCTGCATTCATAAGATCCAGATCACTTCTTGAGGATTGCAGACCATATTGAAAGTCGTAAGAGATTTTAGATGCTCCAGCCTTACCGCTTCTGGTTGTAATGATAATCACACCATTTGCTCCTTCGGTACCGTAAATAGCAGCAGATGCTGCATCTTTTAGTACTTCCATTGATTCAATGTCTCCCGGATCAATGTTGTTAATATCGCCGGTTTTCATGCCATCAACAATAAACAGTGGGTTTGAATTTCCATTGGAGTTTACACCTCTAATTCTGATTTTGGCACCAGCACCTGGCGAACCGGAAGTAGATAAGATGGAAACACCAGCGGTTTTACCTTGAATCGCCTGATCAGCTCTTGATACAGGAACGTTCTGAATGTCATCAGATTTAATACTTGATATGGAACCTGTTACCAGGCTTTTCTTTTTAACACCATATCCAACTACAACAACTTCGTCAACGCTAAGCGCATCCTCCATCATGATTACATTGATTGTACTTTGGTCTCCAACCAATATTTCTTGAGTTGTGTGTCCAATAAAACTGAATACGATAAGGTTTTCGGAACTTGCACCAATAGAGTACTCACCATCGATATTGGATACAGTACCAATTGTGGTTCCTTTTAAAGAGATATTTACTCCTGGTAAAGCAAGTCCATTAGAGTCGGTTATTTTTCCGGAAATTGTTTTTTCCTGAGAAAAAACCATAGCGGAGCTTAATAAAACGGTTAGTAATAAGAGGACTGGTTTTAGGATCCAATTGCCTCTGGTTTGCTTTCCTTTGTCTGTTAGAGACAAAGTAGCTCTGGAATTGTTAGATTTTTTCATAAATTTGAAATGATTCATTAGCGTTAATTTGTTATGAATTATTTGCCGATTGGATTGGGCCAACATATCCTTTCGGCATTTTTTATTTTGATAATTTGCTTGATCATTCATTGGGGTATCATTTTGGCTTAGCTAATTCGATATTACATGTGAACATCAACCTGGTAATTTCCTTCCGGATGAACAGGAATAAGATTGCCAGTCAATTTTATTCCATTAATTGAGAGTGATGTAATCCCTTTACAATTCCCGTTTGGACTGTAAATGTTGATATTGTATGTCGCGTTTCTAAATTTTCTGATTACCTTAAATTCTTTCCATTCAGATGGAATACAGGGATCAATTCTTAAGCCATTGTAATCGGGCTGTATGCCAAGAATATGCTGTGTGATCGCATAATAATTCCAGGCAGCAGTACCTGTTAGCCAGCTGTTTTTGCCTTCGCCTGGCTTAAAAGCATCTTTTCCTGCAATCATCTGGCAATAAACATAGGGTTCCACTTTGTGCAGTTCGCTGATTTCTTCCAGGTATGCCGGACATATTTTTTTAAAGTAATCCCAAGCCTGATCTCCTCGCCCCAACAGGCTTTCACCAATGATGATCCAAGGGTTGTTATGACAGAAGATTCCAGCATTCTCTTTATATCCTGCAGGATAAGTAGAGATTTCACCATATTCAATGCGGTATTCGGTAAAAGCAGGATTGTTTAATACAATTCCATAGGGTGTATCCAGCATTTTTTTAACGCTGTTCAATGCTTTTTCCGGCATTCCTTCATCTGCTCCAATTTCGGCCATACTACACCAGCCTTGGGATTCAATGAATATTTTACCTTCTTCATTTTCTTTCGATCCTACTTTATTACCAAAATAATCGTAGGCTCTTAAATACCATTCACCATCCCAGCCTTTGATTTTCACCGCCTCTGCCATCTTGTCGATATGGATTTGGGCTGCATTTGCATCCTCCTCCTTTTCAATTTGATTACAAAGCTTTACATACTCTTTGCCATACATCACAAATAGCCCTGCAATCATTAACGATTCTGCAGTATTGCCTTTTTTGTTTCCTGTGGTTTGAAAGGATTCATTTGGATCTTCCGAAAAGCAATTCAGGTTTAAGCAATCATTCCAATCTGCACGACCGATTAAAGGCAATTGATTTGGACCCAGGTTATTCACCACATGATAGAAAGAAACATGCAGGTGGTGGAACAAACTTTTGGCTCTGCTTTCATCATTGTCGAAAGGAACTTGCTCATCAAGAATGCTAAAATCACCCGTTTCCTTGATGTATGTTGTTACCGATAGAATCAACCATAGCGGATCGTCATTAAAATCTCCACCTAAGGCATGATTTCCCATTTTTGTTAAGGGCTGATATTGGTGGTAGCATCCTCCGTTTTCGAATTGGGTAGCAGCAATATCCAGAATTCTCTCTCTTGCCAGCTCTGGTACCTGGTGAACGAAACCAATCAAATCCTGGTTGGAATCTCTGAATCCCATTCCACGACCAATGCCACTTTCAAAGAAACTGGCGCTTCTCGACATGTTGAAGGTAACCATGCACTGGTATTGATTCCAGATGTTTACCATTCGGTTCAACTTTGAATCATGACTCTCAAGTTGAAAGCTGTCCAAAAGGTTCATCCAATACTTTTGGAGTTCATGGAATGCAGTTTCAACCTTTTCTGATGAATCAAACTGACTCATCATTGTCTTTGCTTTGTTTTTATTGATAACTCCTTTGGACTCCCACTTTTCGTTCTTCTCATTTTCAACATATCCCAGGATGAAAACAAAATCCTTTTCTTCTCCTGGTTTTAATTCTAAATCGAAATAATGAGACGCAATTGGCGACCAACCATGGGCAAGACTGTTTTTGGCAGTTCCATTTTCAACTGCCTCAGGATTGTTGAATCCATTGTGCATGCCAATGAAACTCTCTCTGTCGGTATCAAAACCATCAATTTTAGCGTTGGTAGAAAAGAATGCAAAGTGATTGCGACGTTCTTTATATTCAGTTTTGTGGTAGATGGCAGAACCTTCAATTTCTACCTCACCTGTCGATAGGTTTCTCTGGAAATTACTCATGTCATCCTCGGCATTCCAAAGGCACCATTCTGTAAAAGAGAACAGTTTTATTTTTTTAGATTTATTTGTATTGTTCTTTAGTTTTAGAAGATGTACTTCTCCATGATATCCCAGAGGGATGAAGCATAACAGATTTGATGAGATTTCATTTTTACTACTTGTAAATCTGGTATAACCTAATCCATGTCTACATTCGTAATGATCCAGTTTGGTCTGACAGGGCTTAAATCCCGGATTCCAAACTGTATCTTCATCTTTGATGTAATAATATCGTCCACCAGTATCAACTGGAACGTTGTTATATCGATATCTTGTTAATCTACGGAATTTGGCATCTTTGTAGAATGTATATCCTCCCGCTGTGTTTGAAATTAACCCAAAAAAGTCCTTGTTCCCAAGATAATTAATCCATGGGAATGGTGTTTTTGGCGAGTTAATTACATACTCTCTCTTGGTATCATCAAAGAAACCGTACTTCATAATTCTAAGTTTAAATAATTACGTTATTATTTTGTTCTACAAGTCTTCTTTGGCCCAACACTGTAGTTATTTCGTTCATCTTATTTTGATTCAATGGATATATTGTCATAAACAAAGCTCCGAGTATGGCTATTGTTGCAGGTACCCAGCTCATTAGCATTTTTATGCCTGGGATTGCTCCTTCTATTGTTGTATGATCTTGTCCGTTGTAATGAAAAGCAGCGAGAATAAAACCGATAATTGCACCAGCAATTCCACCGCCAAACTTGGTAGCAAAGGAACCAGCTGAATATATTAAGCCAGTGGCTCTGCGTCCATTTTTAAATTCAGAATAGTCGGCTGCATCTCCCAACATGGCAAAGAACAGAGTAGGGAATATGGCTGCTGCAAACTCAGAAACAATGCCTAGTGTGAAAATGGCTGTTGTATCATTCGGTCCACAGAAAAATATGGCCGCATTGGTAATTCCAGAGAAAATCAGGGCTTGAATAAATAAGTTTTTCTTGCCAATTTTTTTGCTTAATGGAGCAGTAATCATCGCACCTGCAATTGATGCAAACATTAAGGCTACCATAAAGGATGCTGCCAGCAATTGATTGTGTAAATAATGAGTGAAATAGATCACTACAATTCCTTGTTTAATGGAATTGTAAATGCTGAAAAGTAAACCAATAGTTAGTAAAACCAGCCATGGTTTATTGTGGATCAAATCTTTTAAATCTTTCCAAAGATTATCCTGTTGTTCTTTGGGAGGTTGTACTCTTTCTTTTGTGTTCAAAAAGGTAATCAGCATGAAAATGGCCAGGAATCCAGACATGAGGTAAATGGAATTGCTGTAACCACTTCTTTGATCAATTACAACAATTTTATCCTCACTTAAATTGCTTTCGCCTGTTGCAATAAATGAATATTCCTTATTTGCTTCAATGCTAAAACTTATACTTTGAGATGGAGTGCTGTCTTTTACCTGTTTTGTATCCCATACGAATTGAGCAATTCCATCTTTGGTCATGATATTCACATTTTCAACATCGCTTTCGGTGGAAACAATTACATGATACTTTTCGCTTGTCAATTCTTCAACTGTGATTCTTGGATTGATGTTTCCAAAATGTGCAACAAGAAAAAGCAAAGCTCCCTGTACCAACATGCCACCCGCAAAAGCGCCAACCATTCGATATGATCCAATACTTGTTCTTTCCTTGTCATCACCAGTCATTACAGCCATTAATGCACCATATGGAATATTGTTGGCTGTATAAATTAAAGTGAAAAGTATGTATGTGGTGTAGGCATATATAATTTTGCCAGTATTGGTTAGATTTGGAGCTGTAAATAGCAATGATAAAATAACAGCAAGTGGTATAGCCGTAAATAACACCCAGGGTCTAAATTTTCCATATCTGGTATTGGTTCGGTCACCAGCAATTCCCATTAATACATCACTGATGCCATCAGAAGATCGTGCTACCAGCATAAGCAAACCAACCGTAGCAGGGGCAATACCAAATACATCAGTGTAAAAAATAAAGAGAAAGGTTGCTACCCCGCGCCAGGCGATATTGGCAGCTCCATCACCTAAGGCATAAGCTATTTTTTCTTGAATTGATATTTTCCGGGATGTATTCATAGAATCTAGACAGTAAAATCAAACATTTCTTTTTTGGTTTTCTCGTAAACATCTCGACTAAACATGTACAAACGAGCGGGTTTATGAGCAACTCCTTTTTGTTTTTCATCTAAGGGAATTAGATATTTCATTCGACCAATTTTCTTTCTGAAATTGCGCTTGTCTAATTCTGTGCCCAGAACCACCTCGTAAACATTTTGTAATTCTGTAAGTGTGAATTTTTCAGGAAGAAGTTCGAAGCCAATGGGTTCGTGTTTTATTTTGTTGCGAAGTGCCTTCAGTGCTTCATCAACAATTTGATTGTGATCGAAAGCCAATTCACCAATCTCTGATAAAGGAATCCATTTTGCAATGCCACATTTTGATTCAACAATGATATCGCGAGTGGAGATTAAAGAGAAGAATCCTATGGAAATGATTCTTTTGTCCGGATCCCGACCATCATGGATTAGCCATTTTCTGTCCTTGTCTTTTTTTAATCTTTCGGGATGAGCAAATGCTTTAAATTGTTCCAGGTAAACATTGTCGAGACCAGTTCGATCAAACAAAACACGGTAAGCAGCATCTTCAATGGTTTCGTCTTCGTAAATATGGTTTCCTGTTAAAGTAAGATCAGTAAAATCAATTTCTTTAGTGGATTCATTGGTAAGTGTTCGTTCTACAAGTAGCACTTGAAGTTCGTTGTCATTGTAGCCAAAAATCACACAGTCTACAGATATATAGTCGTTTAAGATTCGAGTTGTCATTGTTGTAATTAGCGAGATATTAGTATTGTAATTAATGTGTGTAAAAAATACACTAAGTATGTTTTGATGCTAATGTATAACCTTTTTTGATATTGACAAAAAGTGTTTTTCAATTTTCAGCAATCGTATTCGACACTCTAATTGTAAAAAGTACACTAAGTTGTTCGTGTTTGCTACTGATACAGGATGGATGAATAATCAGCTCTTAAACTTCTTATTTATAATGATTAAGAATAATGTCGAAGAAAATTGAATGTTCTCTAATAAGAGAACTTGTCTGGCTGTATTTTTGGGGTATTCGATAATGAGTATGCAATCATTGAGAGATTGGTACAGCAGATGTTCTTTTATTATTTATTGCTTAGGTCAGATGTTTTAAGTTGGGAGGATGTAAAACAAAAAAGGGTAGCAAATTGCTACCCTTTCGTGATCCAGCCAGGATTCGAACCTGGGACCCACAGCTTAGAAGGCTGTTGCTCTAATCCAACTGAGCTACTGGACCGGCCTTATAGAAACATTAAAATTTTAACTTTTAAGAAAGTTTTGTGATCCAGCCAGGATTCGAACCTGGGACCCACAGCTTAGAAGGCTGTTGCTCTAATCCAACTGAGCTACTGGACCATCCTTAAAAGGCGATGCAAATATAGGGATTAATTGCGCGTTTAAGCAAATGTTTTTGTGATTTTTTTTTGAAAAGAATAGCTGAAACGCACTAAATGCTTAGGTTTCAGAAAGAATAATTTTCAACGTTTTTTATGGTGGGTAAAGATTTTTTAATGGGAGTGTGGAATTCTGGAGCAAAGTTTGGATGAAGTTTGGTTTTCTTTCAGAGAAAACTTCTTTTTTAAGGTGTTTTAAGATTTGAATAGAGAAATTATCTTTGCAATTCAATTTAGAAAAATGTCAAGAACGTACGCAGGAAATATCCCCAAGCTATATGCTATTAAAATTGCAAAGTGGTTCATGCTAACCATGCCCATCATTGTTTTGTTTTATCAGGAAAATGGTTTAAGCATGCAAGATGTACTTACCCTAAAAGGGATTTATTCTGTTGCTGTAGTAATTCTTGAAATTCCTTCGGGATATTTGGCCGATGTCTGGGGTCGCAAAAAATCATTGATTCTTGGTGCGATATTGGGATGTTTGGGATTTGTTGTTTACTCGTTTAGTTATGGGTTTACAGGCTTTCTTGCAGCTGAATTAATTCTTGGAATAGGGAGTAGTTTTATTTCTGGCTCCGATTCGGCAATGCTTTACGATAGTCTTTTAAAAATGAAACGTGAAAAAGAATATCTAAAACAGGAAAGTAGAGTAATGTCAGTTGGGAATTTTGCAGAAGCTATCGCCGGAATTGCAGGAGGTAGCTTGGCTTTGATTAGTTTGCGAACTCCTTTTGTATTGCAATCATTTATTGCTTTTATAGCAATACCAGCAGCATTTTTACTTTTAGATCCCAATCAGGATTCTAAAAAATCGAAAGCAGGCTTCAAGCACATCCTATCAATTGTTAAGTTCTCCCTTTGGGATAGTGCAAAACTTCGTTGGAATATTATGCTTTCATCGGTAATAGGTTGTGCTACATTAACTTTGGCTTGGTTTATACAGCCCTATTTAAAAGATTTAGATATGGAAGTGAGCACCATTGGAGTGATTTGGACCCTATTAAATTTAACGGTTGGTTTTGTGGCTTTGTTGGCTCATCGGGTTGAAGGATATTTGGGAAAAATTGGGACTTCAGTTTTTATCGTAATTGGTATTTCAAGTGGCTTTATTTTAACAGGTTGGTTTCACTCTTTAATTGGAGTTGGTGTTCTGTTTTTCTTTTATTTTGTGCGAGGAATTGCTACTCCTGTGTTGAAAGATTACATCAACAGAATTACCGAGTCTGATATGCGAGCAACAGTTTTATCGGTGCGCAACTTTATTATCAGGATCTGTTTTGCTGCAATAGGACCATTCCTTGGATGGTACACCGACCATTACAGCATCTCATCGGCCTTAATGTTAGCAGGAAGCATTTTCTTTGTTCTGGGTGGAATGAGTGTGATTTTTATGAGAAAAGTTGAGAGATAATTGATTTTTCTTCCAGATACCCCCAATTAATCTACCTTAAAGGGGAGAAATTAGTTCGCAGATTTAAGTTTTTAGGTGCAAACATTTTACCCATTCTACTTTTCGACTGTCAGACTTCAATCGTAAGTTCATCGTAAGCCAAATAAACATTTGCAGGAAGTTCGGCCTGAACATCATCATAGAATCCCATTTGGTGACTGATGTGAGTAAAGTAGGCCTTTTCTGGTTTTAATTCATTTACCAGATCAAGAGCTTCTGACAAATTGTAATGTGAAATGTGCTTTTCTTTTCTAAGAGCATTAACTACCAATACTTTTATGCCTTTTAGCTTCTCCATTTCTTCTGGCGAGATATAATTTGCATCAGTGATGTAAGCCAAATCTCCTATTCGATATCCATAAACCGGAAGTTTTAAGTGCATGGCTCTTATGGGTTGAATCGTTGTTCCATTTATTCTGAATGCCTGCTTGGTTACCTCGATTAAATTCATTTGAGGAATGCCCGGATACTTAAATTCTGCAAAAACATAGGCAAATTCTTTTTTTAGAGATTCTTGAACTCGTCTTTCTGCATAAATATTTACTGCAGTTTTGTTTACCCAGTTGAATGCTCTAATATCATCCAAACCTGCAGTATGATCCTTATGCTCGTGGGTAAATAGTATGGCGGAAATATTTTCTACACCAGCGCGCAGCATTTGGTACCTGAAATCAGGACCACTGTCAATCACAATGTTTTGATTGTCAACATGAATTAATACAGAAGTTCGTAATCGCTTGTCCTTTTTATTTTCAGATAAGCAAACAGGGCATTTGCATGCAATAATTGGCACGCCTTGAGAAGTTCCAGTTCCAAGAAAAGTTAGTTTTACCATGTTTTGTTCTAATCAGAATTCAACTCTTGCCTAATTTGATTTTTTTTGAATCTCTGAGTTCTTTTCGGATGGATAGAAATAGTAAATAGGCCAATACAAATACCGCTAAAACAGCAGATGGAATTGCAGCTTTTTCGCCAAATAAAGTTAATGCTGTAACCACAGCAAAACCAGAGCTTTTTACTGTTACCAATAAGTTTTGAGTCATTGCAACAGGAGCAGCAACTCCAATTTTTTTGCTTATTTTCTCAAAAGTCCATCCTAAACCAAATATCCCCAGAAATAAAACCAAAGAAACCAGTAAGAGTATTTCAAAATTAGAAAAAAATACCTGTCGGTTTAAACCTACAGCGGTAAAAATTATGAGTGCAAATCCCCAATCAACAATTCTACCTCTTACTTTTTCTACTGCTGGTTTTATAGGATTCCACAGTAGAAGTCTGGAAATCAACAAAGGAACTATTACCAGTTGAACCATGGCAATGAATAAATCTGTAGGGTTTATTCCTCCGTCAACATTTGAGAATAGGCCTACGATTAGCGGTGCAAAAAATAATGAAGATATAAATGCACCTAAAGTTCCCACAATGGCATATTTCAAATCACCATCCAGAATATGAGAAAATGGAATAACAGCAACACCTGGAGGCGTAGAGGCTATCACTACAAATCCTAAAAACAATTCGGGGGTAGGCATTAGGAAATAAGAAAGAGAAATAACTACTGCTCCAAAAACCACATAATTTAGAAGGGAACCAATAATCATTGGTTTGATCATTTTTTTTAATGGAAACATGGCTTTGGTTGAAATTCCTGTTGTAGAGAAGGTCATAACCACGGCCAATACGTAAAAAGTGTAATTTTTAAACAGGGATGCATGCTGGCCAATGGCTAAGCCTAAAATGACTGCCAATACCAAGATGAAGTTTCTATTTAATATGATTTTTGTAGCAAGTTCTTTCATTTTGTAATGATAAACGATGATTTAGATGTAAAGATGAAACTTTTTTGAATGGTTTCAAAATTATTTAGAATTATTCCAGATAGAAAACAAAAGAGAATAATAGGTCGGTAGAAAAATAAAAAGTGGAGGCGATATGCACTCTTTTTTGGTATGCCGGTTTACAAAACGATAATTCCAACTTGATACAAAATTAATAATACAAGTAATTTCGTACATTTGCCGAAAATTAAATCATCATGAAAGGCAAGTTATACCTTATCCCAACAACTTTGGGAGACACATCCATTAATCAGGTAATTCCTCAGGATATTCAAGAGCTGATTCCTACGATTAAGCATTTTATTGTGGAAAATATAAGAACAGCACGCAGATATCTTAAAAAGGTAAATTCAGCTATTGATATTGATGAACTTCGCTTTTACGAATTAAATAAACACAGTTCGCCTAACGAAATTTCAGGATATCTGAATGCGATAAAAGATTTTGATATCGGAATTATTTCGGAAGCAGGTTGTCCAGGTGTTGCCGATCCGGGAGCAGACGTTGTAAAATTGGCTCACGAAAAGAATATTCAAGTAGTACCATTGGTTGGTCCATCTTCAATTTTAATGTCACTGATGGCATCAGGATTTAACGGACAAAACTTTGCCTTTAACGGATATTTGCCAATAAAATCCAATGAACGAGCCAAGAAAATAAAGCAGTTAGATTCAAGATCTTTAAGCGAAAATCAAACGCAAATTTTTATCGAGGCACCATATCGTAACAATAAATTGGTTGAAGATTTAATTGCAAACTGTAGTGGTGGCACAAAACTGTGTATTGCAGTTGATATTACCATGGAGAGTGAGTTTATTAAAACTCTTCCGGTAAAAGCATGGAAAGGAATGGATATCGATTTGCATAAGAAACCAGCTATTTTCCTAATGCACAGAGAAAAATAATATATGTAAAAACAGCGCAGATTGTAAAACCTGCGCTGCGAACATCATAGTTAAAAATTTAGGCATAATCCCGACCGCCTAAAACCGGGATCATTTCTTGACTTCGTCTTAATATCTCTAAAAATTTACAAAACCACTATTTAAGACAAGACTTTGGTCGCCTGAAATAATGCAAATATCATACCATCAAGTCTTTTTTGTTGTCTAAATTAGACGTTTATACTCTTATAAAAAGTAGGTAATACAGCTTTAAATTTGTCAATGGCAGCCTTAAGATTATCTGTGGTTCTTCCTCCTGCAGCATTCATGTGACCTCCACCATTAAAATGTGCTGAAGCCACAGCATTTATAGGTACATTGCCTTTCGATCGGAATGAAATCTTCACCATGTCTTCCTTTTCGATAAAAATAACCGAAACCAACATGCCTTGAATTGATAAAGGGTAGTTTACAAAGCCTTCGGTATCGCCATCTTTGTAATTGAATTTCAATAAATCCTCTTTGGTTAAAGTGATAATTGCAGTTTGGTATTCGCTTAAAACCTCAAGTCCTTGATCCAAACAATGACCTAATAATTTCATTCTATCGGTAGAGAAATTATCGTAAACATTTGAATGGATTTTACTTTTATCTATTCCTCTTGCCAACAAATCTCCAACAATTTGGTAGGTTCTTGGGTTAGAGGAATTATAACTTAGGCCTCCTGTATCCGTAACGATTCCTGTGTATAAGCATTCTGCTATGTGAGTATCGATTAGGTCTTCATCGCCAAGAGCTTCGATAAATTCATACATTAACTCGCAAGTGGCACACATTGCTGTATCCGAAAACATCAAATCAACAATTTGCTCAGGTTCAGGATGGTGATCAATCATGATCTTTTTTGCTGGCAATTTCTGCAGAACTTTCTCTAAATCTCCCGATCTTTTAAATGAATTGTGATCGACAATAAATACCAAATCGGATGATTTTAAATAATCCTCAGCAGCTTTTTTGCCACTGGTATAAATCATCACCTCCGAATTTTGAGGCAACCAATTCAAAAATACAGGATACGCACTCGGACTGATAATTTTAGGAGCTTTGCCTTTTTTCTTTAAATACTGGTATAATGCCAAGGATGAACCTATGGCATCGCCATCAGGGCCAGAGTGGGGGATTATCGCAATTTGTTTTGATTCCCCCAACAGGATCTCTGCTTTCTTAATCAAATCACTATCAATTCTATTCTTTATATTATTCATTCTCTTAAGAGTAAAGATGATTCAAAAATTAGTGGGTAAAGATAAAGATTGCGATGCAGATTTCATCATCAAAAAATAATTGTAGATGTAATTGAGGTTTATTGGATAAATTAACTAGAATTAATCCAAATAAATAGTTCGATTCTATTGCATGCCTAGACAGAAATATTATTTTTGTATACCTAGGTTAAACTTATACACACAAATTAATGAGAAGCGATAGAACTTTTACAATGATTAAGCCTGATGCAGTAGCAGCGGGTCATATTGGAGCAATTCTTGCAAAAATTAACGAAGCTGGTTTTAGAATTGCAGCCATGAAATACACTCAAATTACAAAGGAACAAGCTAAGAAATTTTACGAAGTTCATAAGGAACGTCCGTTTTACGATGAGTTGACTGATTTTATGAGCTCAGGACCAATTGTAGCTGCAATTTTGGAAAAGGAAGATGCTGTGGCTGCTTTCAGAAAGTTAATTGGAGCAACTAATCCTGCCGAAGCAGAAGAAGGTACAATTCGTAAAGAGTTCGCAGAATCGATGTCGAGAAATGCGGTGCATGGTTCAGATAGCGATGAAAATGCTTGTATAGAAGGAGCATTTTATTTCTCGGCAACAGAGGTGATATAAATAAGATATTTGCAAAAGGCTTTTAGCTGTTAGCTTTTAGCCTTTTGCATTATTATTACAACGTATCACTCGTTGGTAAAAAGTTTAAAAAATAGACTAGCAAACTAAGACCAACCATAATAACATACATTACTTTCCAATATTTTACCCAATCATTTTCTTTGTACTTAGCTACAAACATTGATATCCCATATCCTAATAGTAACGAGCCCAAAAATTGAAATAAAATCGCACTAAATGCAATGTCAATATTAACATCTCTAATGAAAGCATTGAATATTGTTGAAACAACCAATACTATTATTATAAGTGTATACTTTTTCATGATTTATTTTTACTTACCTTACTATAATTTCATCAATGATATTGGCTTGCACTTCGCGATTTAGGGCTTTCACCAATCCATCACGAATAATCATGAGTTCGTTTCGGATTACTGATGAGCGAACCGCAACAAACAATCGACGATTGCGAATGTAGATGTCGGTAGTTGCATTGGCTACTGTTTTACCAATTACTTTTTCCCACGAGTTTACCAACTCATATTCCTTTAATTTCACATCAAGTTTAGATTCTTTCAGAACTTCCTTGATCAATTCATCTATTTTTTGAGTGTTGCTTCTTCTCATGATTCCGTATTTATGATAGCGCCATTATCGATTGCAAACAACTGATATTCCAAAGCTGATCCTGATAAAATTTCATCCAAATGATCGCGATTGGTATCAGAAATGAAAATTTGACCAAAACGTTCTTCTGAAACCAAACGGACAATTTGCTCAACACGATTTGAATCTAACTTATCGAAAATATCATCTAATAAAAGGATAGGGGTAAAGCCTGCAATTTGTTTTATGAACTCAAACTGAGCTAATTTCAGGGCAATTAAATAAGTTTTCTTTTGTCCCTGAGAACCCATTTTCTTAATTGGAAACTTTCCTAAGTTTAGGACCAAATCATCCTTGTGAATTCCCACTGTTGTATATTGCATTACCTGATCTTTCCAACGTGCATTGTCCAATAATTCACGCATTCCATGTTCGTGCAATTGCGATTTGTACTCCAGGCTAACAATTTCGTTTCCCTGAGAAATAATAGAATAGTATTCCTGGAAAACTGGCATCAATTTGTGCAGAAAATCTTTTCTCTTCTTATAGATTTCGGCACCTAAATTTATTAGCTGCTCATCCCAAATGCTTAAGGTGTCTTCATCGTATTTGGTTCCAGCAGCAAAATCTTTCAATAACTTATTCCGTTGTTGAATAACTCGATTGTAGCGAATCAGATCATCCAGGTATTTTCTATCGTACTGCGATATTACACTATCCATGTACTTTCTGCGTTCCTCGCTGCCATCTGTAATTAATCTGCCATCAGCAGGAGAGACCATAACAATAGGAAGCAAGCCAATGTGCTCAGATAATTTTTTGTACTCTTTTTTGTTTCGCTTGAAATTCTTCTTTTGTCCACGTTTTACACCGCAATACACTACTTCTTCCAAGTTCTTGCGCTGATAATTTCCTTCTAAAACCATGAATTGAGCATCATGATTGATGTTGTGCTGATCGGTAGACGAAAAGAAGCTTTTACAAAAGCTTAAGTAGTAAACTGCATCGAGAAGATTGGTTTTTCCCATTCCATTATTGCCGATAAAACAATTGATTTTTGGAGAAAAATTTAATTCCAACTCAAGTATGTTCTTGTAGTTTATAAGAGATAGTTTTTCAAGATGCATGTGTAAAACTTTAAGGTAACGCTGCAAAATTACGAAATAAAATCAATTCAAATCAGCGAAAGCTTTGCAATAATTAAGTTCTAATTTATTCTCATTTTTTATATTAATCATGCTTAATATTTGGTAAAAAAAATTACATTTGCGTTAGAAAAAATAAACCTATTAATTATTTGAGTATGTCGAAGAACAAAAACAATCCGGAAACTGCGGATAATTTCGAGAATCTAGAAGAGGCGTTAAGTAAAACTGAACAATATATAGAGAAGAACCAAAAGAAATTGACTAGCATTGCTTTTGCTGTTATTTTGGTTGCTGTTGCAATTTTTGCTTATCAAAAGTATTACAAAACTCCTCTTGAAGAAAAAGCTCAGAATCAATTGTTCCAGGCTCAAAGATATTTCGAACAAGATTCATTTAAATTGGCTTTAAATGGTGACGAAAACTATCCTGGATTCTTGGAAATAGTTGACGAATTTGGTTCAACTGCAGCTGGTAATCTTTCTAAGTACTATGCTGGTATTTCATATTTAAGAATTGGTGAGTATCAAAATGCGATTGATAAACTTAAATCTTTTAGTTCAGATGATTTCCTTTTAAGTTCTTTAGCTAAAGCTGCCGCTGGTGATGCTTATATGGAATTAGGAGAAAATGCTAAAGCTGCTTCGAACTATATGGATGCAAGCACAATTAACGCTAATGATTTTACAACTCCTATTTACTTGCAAAAAGCAGGTTTGGCTTACGAAATGTTGGGAGAATACAAAAAAGCATTGGATGCTTACGAAAAAATTGAGAAAGATTTTGCTAAATCAGCAGAAGCTCGTGATATTGAAAAATACATTACAAGAGCGAAGGCAATGATGAAGTAATTATCTTTTATAAGATATTTGAAAGCGGAAATCTTAATTGGTTTCCGCTTTTTTTGTTTCAACAAATTACATGTAGAGCTTTCTCTTCAATGCTTACTGTAAATTTTGTTCCCACCTTTATTGGTTCTCCATCTAAATGGGCGAAATCATTCTCTTGATTGATTTCAAAAGCCTTTCCTTTTATTCTGCTATACAAAGAGTGATTTTCTACAGTTCCAGTTAGAGTTTTAAAGGCAAGCAAAGGAATTTGTAGGTAGGATGGCTTTTTAAGCAATACCAGGTCTATAATTCCATCAGAAACATTTGCACCAGGGGCAATGTAGGCGTTATTTCCAAACTGACTTGCATTGGCAAAGCACATCATGAAACCATTTAATCGATACTCTTTCTGTTTGGTGCGTACAATGAAGTTTTGGTTTTTACTTTGATTAAAACAGCGTAAGCAGGCTATAATATATGAGAAAAGTCCTCTGGCTTTCATTTTCTGAAACATTCGGCTGACTTCAGCATCAAATCCTATTCCTGCTACACAAAATGAATACATGCCGTTTATTCTTATGGCATCCATCTGAAGGATATCCATCTTATTAATGAGTCTTACTGCACCTTTTACAGATAGGGGAATTCTAAGATGCCTGGCGAGTCCATTTCCCGATCCTATGGGAATTATTCCCATTGGGATATTAGAATGCACCAAAAACCTTCCGATTTCATTTACTGTACCATCACCGCCAACAGCAATAATAGCTTTGTATTCTCCAACCGAAGCTTGTTTTGCAATCTCCGAAATGTGCCCGGCATATTCCGAATACTTAAAATGAGGTTTAAAATTATCGGTATCCAAATATCGAATAATATCCTGATTGATATTTTTGCCTGTTTTTTTACCTGCAATTGGATTTATAATGAAAAGAATTTTCTCCATGCTTTACTATTATTTCGAAAATGTAATTGTTGAATTAATTTCAAGAATATTTTAAAAACGATTCGCAAGTACATCATCGAATATAATCAATAAAAGAACTCTAAATGCTCCGAAGCTTAAGATTCAATGCTTTAGAATGTAACTGGTTTAAAGGTGAAGTTGAAAATATTGTCGTAATGCATTGATATTGTGATGTTAAGATGTTGTTGGGGTAGTGTGATATTCACTTGAAAAAAGTATTTGAAAAAAATGACAAAAATATTTACTAGGAAATCAAACACTTACATAAAAAACTTAGTTTTTTTTCAAAAAAAAGCTTGGTAGCCCTTGTATATTCTGCCAAAGCCCCTATATTTGCAACCGCAATCGAGAAACAAACAACAGTTCTTTTACATAGCGATTGCTTTTGGGGAGATACCAAAGTGGCCAACTGGGGCGGACTGTAACTCCGCTGACTTTCGTCTTCGTAGGTTCGAATCCTGCTCTCCCCACAAAATCAGATTGAAAACGTTCAATCTTTGAAAATATTTTGCGGGAATAGCTCAGTTGATAGAGCATCAGCCTTCCAAGCTGAGGGTCGCGGGTTTGAGTCCCGTTTCCCGCTCAAACGTATTGAAAATTATTTGGGGAGATACCAAAGTGGCCAACTGGGGCGGACTGTAACTCCGCTGACTTTCGTCTTCGTAGGTTCGAATCCTGCTCTCCCCACAAAATCAGATTGAAAACGTTCAATCTTTGAAAATATTTTGCGGGAATAGCTCAGTTGATAGAGCATCAGCCTTCCAAGCTGAGGGTCGCGGGTTTGAGTCCCGTTTCCCGCTCAAATTTTGGAGAGATGGCAGAGTGGTCGAATGCGGTGGTCTTGAAAACCATTGTACGGCAACGTACCGGGGGTTCGAATCCCTCTCTCTCCGCAGAATATAAGCACTAAGGTTGAAAAACCTTGGTGCTTTTTTTATGCAATAAAGTGAATGTGAATATGTCATCAATTAACCTAATCTACTTTTCTCCGACCAACACCAGTAAAAAAATAGCCCAGTATATTGGACGAGAATTAGATGTTCAAGTCATCAGTGAATTTGATATTACAAAGCCAGATCTTACAGATTTGGAAAGCAAGAGATTTGAAAATGAATTGACGCTAATGGCCATTCCTGTGTACAAAGGGCGTTTGCCAAAAGAGGCTGTTGCCCGATTAAGAAAGTGCAAAGCAAATAAAGCTCCGGTGATTATAGTGGTTGTTTATGGGAATAGGGAATTTGATGATGCATTGCTGGAACTAAATGATTTGAGTATTGAATTAGGATTTGTGCCAATTGCTGCTGCAGCTTTCATTGGTGAACATTCATACTCAAGCGAAGATAAACCAATTGCTCATAATCGTCCAGATTGTGAAGATATCTTGAAAGCAAAAGAGTTTGCCAATAAAGTTGTTGCGAAAATTCAAAATACGGATGAAAACCAGGTAAAGGTCCCTGGTAATTATCCTTATAAGGAATTGCCTCAAGCTCTGGCAATGGCACCTGGAACCATTGCTGAGAATTGTTCATTGTGCGGGATTTGTGCAGATGTTTGTCCTATGAATATTATAGAGATTAAAGAGTCCGTAATAACGAATGCCGAAGATTGTATCTGGTGCTGTGCTTGTGTGAAATCTTGTCCGGAAGACGCAAGATTATTTGATACTCCATTTATGGGGCAAATAAAAAATATGTTATTTAAGAATTGTTCAGAAAGAAAAGAGCCCGAGTTCTTTGTGTGACATTTTTAGCGTTTAAAATACTGGGGTGGCAATTTGCCATCCTTTTTTTTTATTCTAATTTTCTTGTGAATAAGCTCGTTTAATGTTTATTGAAATTGCTGTTTAGGAGAAGTGTTTTCTTGTAGATGGAACCTGAATGTCCTATCTGAAACCGTACATCAATCTGTCCGTTATCGAACATGAAAATAAAATATCTATAATCTTACTGGTTGAAAATGTGTTATATGTGATTTTTGGCACTATCTCTGATTGTATTGTGGAGAATGTCTGAAAAAGGCGTTCGTATTTACTAACTGACTACGCGTTTTAATACAAATATCGAAACGAAATTTGGGGTAAATAACAAGTAGATGTGATGATTGATTTGATGTAGTCTAATTTTTAAACCCACTAACAAATTAAAAAGTATTATGAAAGAAAAACTACTAATAGTTGTTTTGTTGTTGTTGAGCTTTTCAGTTTTTGCAGAAACTGAAATTACAACTGCGGTAAAAAGCGGTTCATTAACGGGTGTAATATTAGATCAGAAAACTAAAGAGCCATTGCCATATGTAAATGTAGTGATACGTGATGCCAATGAAAAAATTCTTACAGGAGGGATTACTGATGTTGAAGGAAAATTCATCATTAAGAAAATCCCTGAAGGGAAAAATGTGGTTGAAATACAATTTATGGGATACAAACCTTATACCAGACAGTTGGATTTTTCTAAAACAAAGGCGCACAAATTAGGCACTGTTCATTTGGAAGAGGATACAGAGATGTTGGGTGAGGTAACCGTTAGAGCTGAACTATCTACCATTACTCAGAAAATTGACCGTAAGGTGGTAAATGTTGGAAAAGATCTTACTGCTGCTGGAGCAACCGCTTCTGAGGTGTTGGATAATGTGCAATCGGTAAGTGTGAATAGTCAGACTGGTGCTGTTAGCCTTAGAGGTAACGAAAATGTAAGAATTTTGGTTGATGGTAAGCCTACCAATATCAGTCCATCGCAATTGTTGCAACAGATTCCTTCTACATCGATTAAAAGTATCGAGTTAATAACCAATCCATCGGCAAAGTACAATCCGGAAGGAATGAGTGGAATTATTAATATCGTTTTGAACAAGAATGCCAATATTGGTTTTAATGCCAATGTAAATATGGGTGTAACTCGTGGTGAAAATACACGTGCTAACGGTTCATTTGATATGAATTACAAGCAAGGAAAAGTGAACTTTTTCCTAAATTATGGAGCAAACGGTGGTAAAAGAAATAATTATGGTGATGTTTTAAGAAGTGCTTTGGACGAAAATGGACAAGCAATTTTATCAGATGATCTTCATCAGAAATTTAATTTCGATAGTGAAAATTACTCTCATTTATTAAAAGTAGGTGCTGATATTTATTTGAACGAAAAGAATACACTTTCTTTTTACACAACTCAGAACTTTCGCGATGGTGATTTTGAAGGAACAACCAAGATTTACAGAGGGAATAGTTTGGACTTCCACAATTTGATGAATTCAAAAACTGATAATTCAACAGGAACCTACAACGTTAACTATAAAATCGATTTTGAGAAAGAAGGGCACAACCTGGAGTTTGAAGCTACCTATAGTTCGAGTGATGCTCCTGAAGATGCATCTTATAGAGAATTGCTAAATCCAGATGATCGCAATTCCAATTACTCAGATAATATTGAAAATGAATATACCAATACACTTCTGAATTTAGATTACACAAATCCGTTGTCAGAAAATACAAAACTGGAAATGGGATTGGAGTTAAGACTGAATGATACAGATAACTTGCGAGTAACCGATCAATTTGATTTTACCAATACCAAGGTTGATAACTCGGCATTTAGCTACGACAGAAGTATCTACTCAGGATATGTGAATTTGAATCACAAAATCGATAAATTCTCGATGCAAGTAGGTGCAAGATTGGAGCAGTATGAAGTGGATGGAGATTTTATCAAAGGCGATGAAAAGGCAAAATATACCGATAGCAGATTTACAGTTTATCCTTCGGTATTCTTCACCTTTAATCCAAGTGAGAGGAATCAATTTCAGTTGAGCTACAGTCGTAGAGTCGATCGTCCTTCAATCAGACAGGTAAATCCTATTCGAGAGTGGAGTACACCTTTGATTAGTTCTTTTGGAAATCCAGAATTGGATCCTCAGTTTACCAACTCGTTTGAGTTCAATTACACAAAAGGATTAAAGAAAGGATCGGCAACAATTGGAGTATTCTACCGCCGTGTTAGCGGAAATATTTCACGAGTGTTGAATAAAGATCCACAAGATATTGAAAAGGTAGAGATGTCGTACTATAACACCGACGATAACGATCGTTATGGTGTTGAGTTATCGGCAAATTACCGATTCTTTAAGTGGTGGTCGATGAATGCAAGTTCCGATTTGTATATCCAGAAAGAAACAGGAGTTTCGAATGGCGAGAACTTAGAGATTACCAACAATTCGTTCAATGTGCGTGTTGCCAACAGCTTTACTGCAACCAAAAAGTTGAGATTTCAGCTGTTTGCCATGTATCGTGGTGGAGGAAAAGACTTGCAGTTCGAAGTTGATCCGATGTGGATGATTAATACTGGTGCAAGCTACCGTGTATTGAAAGGAAAAGGTACCATTACCTTTAGAGTGAACGACATTTTTGAAGGAATGAAGTTCAAGTTTGATTCGGAAGTGCCATACCGTCAAAATGGTGAGTTCCATTGGGAAAGTAGAACTGCTTACCTTGGATTCTCTTACCGATTTGGTAGTGGTAAAAACAAAGCCAAGCAACGCAAGCGTAGAGACAATCGCGAAACGCAAGGTGGCGGTGGTTTCATGTAATAGCTAGCTTACAACAACTACATATAATTAGTTTAATTGCAATCTCCCTGTTCGGTAATGAGCAGGGAGATTTTTTTAGATGAACTTATAGGTTAAATTAGATGTTGATTTCCAATAATCTAAAGATGTATTTTTTTGAAAGCCCTATAGTGAATTCGTAACTTTGTATAGAGCGAAAACTTAAATATAGGGTCATGAAAATTTGCTGTTTGTGTATTGTGTTTTTTGTTTTGAATATAGCTTGTTCAGACTGCTTGGTAAGTGCTTCTTTTGCGGAGTCGCAGCGAAAGAATATTATCATTAGTGACGAGCTTTTGACCAGTGCAGAAGTGTTGCAAGTAAAGTTGAATCTTAAAAAATCGAAGTGGGGTGTAAGGTTTGGAAATTATTATGCACTCGAAATTGAAATGGATGATTCTGAGCCTAGAGAAAGCTCAAATTTTATAGAATCAAAGGTAGAAACTAGTGTGAAAAATGAGGTTTCTTTCATGTTGGTTAGTGATTTAGATTCAGCCAGAGTTACTGGACTTACCAATATTGTAACGAAAGAAAATAGAGCTGTAAGAATACTTAAAGATTGTTGGGGGGTAGATTTTTATTTGGGGAACAATGAAATAAGAAGGCATTCTCATTTCCTGTCGTCCTCAATAAATACAAATATCATAGGGAATGAATATTGGTTGTTAACAATGGAATTGGTGTATGGGAGCAGTGTTGAAGATATAAGCAAAGCTTATTTAAGCAATGGAACAAGGAAGATTGAGATTGTTCCTGTTATTTCTACCAAAACTGGTGATAGACCTAAAATGTATCCTGCCTTAGGTTATGAGTTTATCGAGAATGGAAAATCTCTGTGCGCTGTTCAATATCATAGCGGGGGAATGTTAGGATTGTTCAAAAAAAGGGTTTGGCTGAGATCCGATTTACCTTCTGATATTAAATTCATACTTGCTTCGGCAATGACATCTATGATTTTGTTACAAGTGCCCGATAGTGAGGAGGTGCAATAGTTTGAATATTAAATTACTGTGGATGCATAGGTTGCGGGGAGTTTGCCATTAAGGATAAAATAAATCCCACATATCGAATTAATATCACCACATATAAAACGGAGATGTCCACATATAAAATTAGGATAGCCACATGGGTAATTAAAAATGCCACATATAATATTATCATAGCCACATAGCAACTCAATTACACCACATAATGTGGATTAGTTATGTGCCTATGTGGAGTAATATTTAAGGTATGTGGAGAGCTAAAATCTATATGTGGTAATAAAGAATAGGTATGTGGCAGGAATGAAAAAGTATGTGGGGCAATTGAATTAATATGTGGTCGTATTGGTTTCATGATCGGATGTTTCCAATTTCTTCTTGTTTAAATATTCCCGTTGCTTTTCTCTTCTGTACTTGCTTGCGTAAGCTTGTGCTATATTTGGTTGATCAGCAAAAGCAAACTGTCCATGTTTTCGCACTTCATCAACACATTCTTTTAGTAGTGTATAGGCTTTGTTTCTGATTACAAGCATATCATCCTGAAAGTACAAGCGGGCATTTTTATTTGCCTTTACTTTAGCCATTCGTTCCGAAGTTTCTGCTGCGCGATCGAGAAGAGAAAGGTCGAAATTGATGGCTTCGAGCAGTTTTGAATTGTCCTTCCCCAAAACGGAAAGTGAACAAAGATCCATCAGCATGTCATCCATAGATCTACCTTTCTTGATCTTTGATAATTTTTGCATGGCAACTTCGTTGTTTCTAAAGGCAAACTGAAAACTTTGAATTAACTCTTTGTGAAGCTTTAGTAATTCTGGTTTTGCAGCTTTCCAATCGGCATTTGCTTTTTTCTTATCGTTATTTAATTCTACCCAGTTCAATTGTGCTTTTCTTAGTGCGTTGGTTCGCATACGCAAATTGTCAATCAGATCGGTAGGCATATTTATGGCCGTTAGCTTCGGCAAATCTTCACTCGCCCTTGTGTATAGGCGTTCTGCTTCATAAATGTAAATTTCGAATGGTATGGCAGGCTTTTTGATATCTGCTTCGTCAATGGCATTGATTTCGTTTAATAAGTTTTGCAAATCTTGTTCGTCAGTCATGGCCATGCATTTAGGGTTTGGGTTTTGAAATTACATCTTTGAATTTAGCAATAAATTTTAGATTGTTCTGTTTGTTAAGTAAATTGTTTAGCTGTTAGCTATCCCTGATTTGCAATCAGGGATTTTGGAGCTAAGAATATTCATTCTTTTTGATGAGGCATTAGATTAATAGAAGGTTATTTTATACGATATAGATATGAGTAAAAGAAATCCTATTACTAAAGGGAATATCTGTTTTTTGACCTGTACAGTAACTGATTGGGTTGATGTTTTTACACGTCCAACATATAGACATGTAATTACCAATTCACTCAATTATTGTCAGAAAAATAAAGGTTTAAATATTCATGCTTGGTGTTTGATGAGTAATCATTTGCATATGATAGCTAGTGCTGGGGAAGATAAGTGCTTGTCTGATATCTTACGCGATTTTAAGAAGTATACGAGCAAAGAAATTGTAAAGGCCATTCATGAAAATCCTGAAAGCAGAAGAGAGTGGATGCTGGATCGTTTTCAGTTTAAGGCTAAATATATGAAGCATGTAGATTTTAAATTTTGGCAAGAAGGGAACGAGGCAAAAGAGATACATACCGAGCAGTTTTTACTACAAAAAATTGACTATATCCATAACAACCCGGTTGTTGCTGAAATTGTAGATGAAGCTATGAATTACAAATATAGTTCAGCTTGCGATTATGCAGGTGAAAAAGGTTTAGTTGATGTGGTTTTGGTTTGAAAATTGTAAATAAACAGAAGTAGTTTGCTATCCCTGATTTGTAATCAGGGATTATGGAGTTAAGAATATTCATTCTTTAGTTAGATGACGGATTAAAAAATCCTACACTCCAAACCTGTAAATTACAAATTTACAGGAGCCAAGTTTGAAAACGGTAAAATATAAATAAACAGAAGTAGTTTGCTATCCCTGATTTGTAATCAGGGATTATGGAGTTAAGAATATTTATTCTTTAGTTAGATGACGGAATAAAAAAAACTACACTCCAAACCTGTAAATTGCAAATTTACAGGAGCCAAGTTTGAAAACGGTAAAATATAAATAAACAGAAGCTGTTCGCTATCCCTGATTTGTAATCAGGGATTATGGAGTTAAGAATATTCATTCTTTAGTTAGATGACGGATTAAAAAATCCTATACTCCAAACCTGTAAATTATAAATTTACAAGAGCAAAAGAATTTTAATTTCCCCCTAGGGGATAAACAAAAAAGTATGAGAAAATTAATTGTAAGTGTTTTTATTCTATCTTTTTCTCTTGCGACCTTTGCGCAAGAGTTTAATAAAAAGTTGTCTGATGCGGCAAAAGAACTCACCAAGCAACATGTGGTTTACGATCCATCTTATTTTGCAATTGATTATCCTAATGGTGATGTTCCATCAGATAGAGGAGTGTGCACTGATGTAGTAATTCGTGCTTATCGCTTGTTGGGAATCGATTTGCAAAAGGAGGTGCATGAGGATATGAAGGCCAACTTTGCACTGTACCCTAAAAATTGGGGGCTGAAAACCACCGATAAAAACATCGATCACAGAAGAGTGCCGAATTTGATGACTTTTTTCGAGCGCAAAGGGATGATCAAAACCAAAAACAGAAATCCAAAGGATTACTTGCCTGGTGATATCGTTTGTTGGGACCTGGGCGGTGGAATAACTCATATTGGAATTGTAATTGATCAGGTGTCTCGCGATGGGAAAAGACCATTGTTTGTTCACAATATTGGAGCAGGTCAGGTGGTGGAAGATTTGCTGAATAAGTATACCATTATTGGTCATTATTCTTATAAAAAGTAAAAATGTTTGAGTGTAACTCCTACGGATTAATGTTTGGGTAGGTTCAGTTTGTTACAATCGTTTATGCCCTACGGACAAGATATTTATTTGATTTGTTAAATCTATCGCGTTGCGATTAATCGATTGTAGATTTAATTAATAGCATTTACTTTTCCTGTAGGGGATAAACCAAGGTTAAATTCATTTCTAAATTGTCGTACGCTATTGATTTTGCTATTAATCTTCTGTAATTTCAGTAGAACTTTTCAATTCATACTGAAAAACAAATTAATACAAATCTTAATACATAAATCATGACAACACTTAATGTTTACCTTAATTTTAATGGAAATTGCGAGGAAGCTTTCGACTTTTACAAATCGGTTTTGGGTGGTGAGTTTGCCCATGTAGCTCGATTTGGTGAAATGCCTCCTTCGGATAATTGTCCGCCAGTTGCAGAAAAAGATAAGAATTTGATAATGCATGTTTCTTTGCCAATAAGTAAGGAAACCGTGCTAATGGGTAGTGATGCTTCAGAGGCATTCGGACCTCTTCCAACTCCAGGGAATAATTTTTCTTTATCAATTGATACGGATTCAACAGAGGAAGCGGATCGTATATTCGCTGGATTATCTGCTGGTGGAAATGTAATCATGCCAATGGATAAAACATTTTGGGGATCGTATTTTGGGATGCTTACCGATAAGTTTGGTATTCAGTGGATGGTGAGTTTTCAATTGGAACCACATTGATCTGTGACAATTATCAGTGATCAGTGATCAGTGATCAGTAAACAGTAATAAAGTAGAGCCGCAAGGAATTGCGGCTTTTGTATTTCTAAAAGGTTGATTTAGAACTAATATTGTTAATATGCTGCTAATCCAAACTATTAAACTACCTTTGCCGCTCATTTATACGAAGACATGACATTTGACAAATTAGATATAGTAGAACCCATATTAAAAGCGATAGAGGCGAAGGGTTATACAAACCCCACTCCGATTCAGGCGGAGGCAATTCCAGTTTTATTACAAAAAAGAGATCTTTTAGGTTGCGCCCAGACAGGAACTGGGAAAACTGCAGCCTTTGCCATTCCAATTCTCCAGAATTTATTGGAAGATGGGCACGGTAAAGTAAAAAGAAAGATAAAGGCTTTGGTGGTTACTCCTACAAGAGAGTTGGCCATTCAAATTGGCGATAGTTTTACCGAATACGGATTGAATACAGGTATCAAAAACACTGTAATTTTTGGTGGAGTAAAGCAAGGAGCTCAAACCGAGGCATTGGCCAAGGGTGTTGATGTGCTGGTAGCTACTCCAGGTAGACTGTTGGACTTGATTAATCAGGGATTTATCTCGTTGCGAGATATCAGGTATTTTGTGTTGGATGAGGCAGACCAGATGTTGGATATGGGATTCATTTACGATATCCGAAGAATTATTGATCAACTGCCAAAACGCAGACAATCATTGTTCTTTTCGGCTACTATGCCTCCTAAAATTGTGAGCCTGTCGAAGCAGATTTTGGGAAATCCTGAGAAGATTACCATTCAGCCACAGCAAACTACAGCTGAAAGGGTTGACCAGTCCATCTATTTTACCAGCAAGAGTAAGAAGTCAAAACTTCTAACACATTTGCTAAAATCAAGAGAGTTGGGATCTACTTTGGTATTCTCGAGAACCAAGTATGGAGCCGATAAAATTGCTCGTATTCTTAAAAAGGCAGACATAAAAACTGAGGCCATTCATGGTAATAAAACGCAGAATTCGAGACAGAAGGCTCTGAATAATTTTAAGGAGGGAAGTACTAAGGTGTTGGTTGCAACAGATATTGCAGCGCGTGGGATTGATGTTGCAGGTTTGGCTTTGGTGGTGAATTATGATTTGCCAAACATTCCGGAATCATACGTTCACCGAATTGGTAGAACGGGTAGAGCCAGTGCAAGTGGGGAGGCCTTATCTTTTTGCAGTCAGGATGAATTGCCATATTTAAAGGATATTCAGCGTTTAATTAAGCAGACTATTCCGGTAATTAAGGATCATCCTTATCCGGCAGAGGAAATGCCAGATTTACCTAAGGAGGAAAAGAATACAGAGAAGAAAAGCGAGAAGAAAAAGCCAAGATCTCGTTCGGGTAAGCCAAATGGTTCTGGCAAAAAGGATTGGAGAAGAAGATCTAATTCAAAAGGAAGTTCTGGTTCTCAAAACAGATCAGGATCACAGAAAAGGTCTGGCAAGAAAAGATCATTTAAAAAGTAAGTAATGGATCAGAAAGATTTCGACAAAATCAGAAAGATTAAAAAGGAACACAAAGAGGCTTATAAGCCTTGGAACAGGGAAGATGACGATGAATTAATCAACTTGTTTTTTGATGGTGTACCTGTTGGCGAAATGGCCATTAAGCTGAAGAGAACCAAAGGAGCTGTTCGTGCTCGCATCCGTAAAATGGAACTCACAAAGATCAAAAAGAAATAGTTGTCCAAAGAAAATTTACTAATTGCTAAGTTGCATATAATAAGGTCGAATAGAGAAATCTGTTCGATCTTTTTTTATAATATGCCTTTTAAAAACAATAAGATTGTATTTTTATTTGATTAGTCATTTTCAATTACTAATATTATGCTGAATTATCAATCCCAACTATTTATAAAATGAGAAAAATTTTCTGCCTTCTAATTGTGCCGTTAATTCTCTTAACGGCAGTCAATTCCTGTAAAAATAAAAAAGTAAGCAAAAGAAAAGTTGATCCTGGATTTGGGCAGTATATTGCTGCATTTACTTCGGGAGTAGTATCTGCAGAATCGATTATTGAAGTTCGATTGGTGAGTGATTATAAAAATCCGATTGAGCCAGGACAGGAGTTAGAAGCGGGAATCTTTACGCTTACTCCAAAGTTGAGAGGTAAAGCTTACTGGAAAGACCCAAGAACCATTGAGTTTAGATCCGATTCGAGAATGAAATCGGGTGGCGTTTACAATGTGAACGTAAAAATCGGGAAACTGATGGAAGTGCCTGAAAAGTATAACAATTTGAAGTTTAACTTTCAGGTAATAAAGCAAAGCTTCAGTTTTACGGGTGAGGGTTTACAATCCTACGACAAAAGCGATATGAAGTCGCAGAAATACAAAGGATATCTTACTACTGCAGATATAATTAATGACGATGAAATTGAATCAGTGTTAACTGCAAGCTTGGATGGAGAAGAGAAGCCAATTAGCTGGACTCATACTGGCGATGGCAAAATTCACCATTTTGTAGTGGATAGTTTGTTAAGAACCGAAGATAAACGAGAGCTGATAGTTCGATGGGATGGTAATAGAATTGCTGTTGATGAGAAGGGGAAAGAAGAGGTGGAGATTCCTGCATTAAATGTGTTCAAATTGATGAGTGCAACAGTGATTCAACAGCCAGAGCAATATGTTTCTCTTCGCTTTTCGGATCCTTTAAAGAAAGATCAAAATCTGAAAGGATTAATTCGTATTGATGCTCAATCAACTTTCAGATTTATTATTGATGGAAATGAGGTAAGAGCTTACCCTCAATACAGATTGGCAGGCAGAAGAACAATTAATATTGAGGAGGGAATTAAGAATGCACTAGATTACTCTTTGACGAAGAGCAAGAAGTTAGAGTTGATTTTTGAAAACATTAAACCTGCAGTTCGCCTGTTGGGGAAAGGTGTTATTTCTCCTTCATCACAGGGATTGATTTTGCCATTCGAGGCAGTTAGCCTAAAGGCAGTGGATTTAAGAGTAATCGAAATTTTCGAAAACAATGTTCATCAGTTCCTGCAGGATAATAGAATGGGTGGACACGAAAGGTTGAGAAGAGTTGGTCGATTGATTTTACAAAAACGTATTGACTTAGGGAAAAATGAAGCCATTGACCTAAGAAAATGGAATGCTCATACTATTGATGTTGCCAGTTTTATTGATGTAAACCCAGGAGCAATCTACCGATTGGAACTTCGATTCAAAAAAGAATATTCATTATATGGATGCGAAGATGAGAAAGAAAAAGAGGACAATTTGGCATCGGTTGATGAAATGATTGCAGAGCAGGAGTTGGAAAACGAAATGAAGCAATGGGATAAACCAGGATGGTACGATGATTATTTTTATCCAAGAGGATACAATTGGAATGAAAGAGAGAATCCTTGTCATGTTTCCTATTATCGATCAGGAAGATTTATTAACCGCAATATATTTGCTTCTGATTTGGGTTTAATTGCAAAGGCTGGAAACAATAAATCAATCACTTTTGCAGTAACCAACCTGCTTACAGCACAACCTGAAACTGGTGTTGAGTTGGAGGTTTACAATTATCAGAAGCAACTAATGGCCAGAGTGAAGTCTGATAATCAGGGATTCGCTACTGTACAATTGGATAGAAAACCTTTCCTTTTGGTAGCCAAGAAAGCTAAGCAAAGAGGATACCTTCGTCTTGATGATGGTTCGTCATTGTCCTTAAGTAATTTTGATGTTGGTGGAGCAAGAATTCAGAAGGGAATTAAAGGATATATTTATGGAGAGCGTGGGGTTTGGAGACCGGGAGATAAGCTGTTCCTTACTTTTGTATTGGAAGATGCAGGAAAAACTTTACCCGAGAATCATCCTGTAATTTTTGAATTGTTGAATCCGGAAGGACAAACTGTTGTGCATAGGGTGAGCACAAGTGGGGTAAATGGATTTTATTCATTCAACTGCGAAACAGATGCTGAGGCTCCAACAGGAAACTGGATGGCAAGAGTAAAAGTTGGAGGAGCAAGCTTTACCAAAAAAGTTAAAATTGAGACGGTAAAACCAAATCGATTGAAAATTAATTTGGATTTTGGAAGTGAGATTTTAAAATCAAAAGCTTCAGGTCAAAATCTTGACATGGAAGTGAAATGGTTGCATGGTGCTACTGCACGCAATTTAAAGTCAAATGTTAGCCTTAAATTTTCGCCAACCAAAACATCATTCAAAAAGTACAAATCATACATTTTCGATGATCCTGCCAAAGAGTTTGAAGCGGATGAGCAAGTAGTGTTCGACGGTAAGGTGGATCAGAATGGAAAGGCTATTGTTCCTCTTAACCTAAAAGGAAACAAATCGGCTCCGGGTATGTTGAATGCGAATTTTGTTACCCGAGTGTTTGAGGAAGGTGGCGATTTTAGTATCGACATGCAGAGGGTGAAATTTGCACCATACAATTCTTTTGTTGGTATGAAAATGCCGGAATCGAAGAGAGGTTGGTACCTTACAGATACAGATCATGAATTAAAAATAGCTACTGTTGATGCAGAAGGAAATCCTGTTGACAGGAAAAAAATTGTAGTGAAGGTTTACAAGATTGGCTGGCGCTGGTGGTGGGATTCCAGCGAAGAAAATTTGGCATCTTATATCAGAAGATCATCCACTCACATTGTTGATTATAAAACCATTTCAACCAAAAATGGACAAGCTACCTATAAGTTGAATATTGAATACAACGACTGGACTGATTATGGACGTTATCTGATTCAGGTATTCGATCAGGAGAGTGGTCACTCAACTGGAACTACGGCTTATTTCTCAGAATATTATGGAAGATCACCGGAAGGAATGCCAGGCAATGCAAATATGCTTTCGTTTGTTTCGGATAAAGACAAATATGAAGTTGGAGAGGAAGCAACAATTACAATTCCTTCATCGAAAACAGGAAAAGCATTGGTGAGTATCGAAACTGGAGCTAAGGTTTTGGATGTATTTTGGGTTGAAACCGATTCTCGAGAGTCGAAGTTTAGTTTTAATATTACTCCAGATATGGCACCAAACGCCTATGTGAATGTAAGTTTAATTCAACCTCATGCTAATGTTGAGAATGATTTACCGATCAGAATGTATGGTGTAATTCCTATTATGGTGGAAGATCCTGCTACACGATTGAATCCTCAAATTGATATACCAGAAGTATTGGAACCAGAGAAGGAGTTTGTTGTAAATGTATCGGAGAAAGATGGTAAACCAATGACTTATACCATTGCTGTTGTTGATGATGGTTTGTTGGATTTAACCCGATTCAAAACTCCTAATCCTTGGTATACCTTTTATGCTCGTGAGGCACTTGGGGTTAAAACCTGGGATATGTTCGACTTGGTAATGGGTGCATTCGGAGCTCGTTTAGAGAATGCATTTGCTATTGGTGGTGATGAGGATTTGAAAGGCAAGAAGCAGGCCAAAGCCAATAGATTTAAGCCTGTGGTAATGTTTTACGGGCCGTTTACTTTACACTCGGGAGATTCTAAAAAGCACAGAATTGAAATGCCAAACTATGTGGGTTCTGTAAGAACTATGGTTGTGGCTGGAAACAAGGGGGCTTATGGAAATGCCCAGAAAACCTCGAAGGTTCGCAAACCATTAATGGTATTGGCAACCTTGCCTAGAGTGGTTGGTCCGGATGAAACCGTGAAATTACCAGTTACTGTTTTTGCTATGGATCCAAAGGTGAAAGATGTAAAAGTTAGGATTCAGCCTAATGAATACTTGATTCCTCAGGATGGTAAAGAGAAAGCCATTGTGTTTGAAAAAACAGGCGAGCAAGTGGTTAATTTTGATTTAAAAGTTGCTGCTAAGCTTGGTATCGCTAGAGTAAAGGTGATTGCTGAAAGCGGTAATTTAAAAGCTACATATGATATTGAGTTGGATGTTCGTAATCCGAATCCTAGAGTTGTTAATGTTACTGATACGTTATTGACCAATGGTAAAACATTCGAAATGTCGGTTGATTTGCCAGGAATGGAAGGAACAAACAAGGCAGTTTTAGAACTTTCAAATATTCCTCCTATCGATTTTGGTCGTAGATTAGAATACTTGATTGATTATCCTCACGGATGTATTGAGCAGACTACTTCTTCGGTATTCCCGCAAATGTATTTGAATGGAGTTGTTGAATTAACAGCAGACCAAAAAGTAAGAATTGAAGAGAATATTCGTGCTGGCTTAACCCGATTGTTGAAGTTCCAAATGGCAAATGGTGGTTTTAGTTATTGGCCGGGAGGAAATTATGCAAGTTCCTGGGGAACAAGTTATGCAGGGCACTTTATGTTGATGGCTGAAGAGAAAGGATATAAGCTTCCTATCGGATTAAAATCATCGTGGTTGAAGTATCAAAAATCGGCTGCCAAATCATGGAAGAAATCTACTTATGAAGGTTATTCTTACCGAAGAAATGATCTTCTTCAGGCATATAGATTGTATACTCTGGCATTGGCAGATGTGCCTGATTTGGCATCGATGAATAGATTGCGAGAGCAAAGCAATTTATCGAATGATGCAAAATGGAGATTGGCTGCAAGCTATAGAATTATAGGTAAAAAAGAAGTTGCAGAAGAGTTGATCTCAGGCTTGAGCACGGAAGTAAAATCGTACCGAGAGCACTCTGGTAGTTTTGGTTCTTCATTGCGTGATAAGGCTATGATTTTGGAAACCTTAAGCCTTTTGGATCAGAGAACAAAAGCTTTCCCATTGGTTCAGGAAATATCTAAAAAACTATCCAGTGATTCTTGGATGAGTACCCAAACCACAGCCTACTGTTTGGTGGCTATGGCCGAATTTGCAGGTGGCGAAAACCCAGGGCAGATGTCATTCTCTTATACCCTAAATGGTAAAACGGAAGAGATGATAAGTTACAGTCCTGTAAAACAGATTCCAATAGACGTGAAATCTGGTAAACCAAAAGTGAAGATTGAGAATTTATCAGATGCAGTTCTTTACACTAGAGTAATTGCCAGCGGAATTCCTGTTGCAGGTGATAGTACTGCAGTTGAGAAGAATCTGAAATTAAGAATTGTGTACAAGGATATGCAAGGAAAAGTTATTGATGTAAGTAAGTTGCAGCAAGGAACAGATTTTAAAGCAGAGGTTACAATCGAAAATCCTGGTGTAAACAAATATGAGCAAATGGCCCTGACACAAATTTTCCCATCAGGTTGGGAAATTCTGAATACTCGATTTGGAGAAGTGGATCAGGTAAATGAAAACGATATGCCGGATTATCAGGATATCAGAGATGATCGTGTTTACTCTTATTTCGATTTGGACCGATATAAGGACAAAACGTTTACCATTGCTTTAACTGCTGCTTATGTAGGTAAATATTATTTGCCAACTATTTCTTGTGAAGCAATGTACGATAATAACATTAATGCCCGCAAACCAGGGCAATGGGTTGAGGTTGTAAAATAAAATCAAAAGAAAACCTGTTAGGATATGTAGTACTGACAGGTTTATTTCTGATGAAAATATTGAATGTAAGATATTGTAAATCGAGAAAATGCCGCATTTTATTGTTGGCATTTTTTCTGCTATTGATTTTGTTTTGGTTTTCATTGCCAAAGCAACTTTTTCATGATCCGTACTCAACAATTTTGTATTCGAAGGAAAGTAAACTGTTGGGAGCCAGAATTGCAGATGATGGTCAGTGGAGATTTCCTGAAATAAAAGAAGTGCCAAAGAAATTTGAGAGATCACTATTGGCTTTCGAGGATCAATACTTTTATTCTCATCCTGGAGTGAATCCTGTTTCGATGGGAAGAGCGCTCATTCAAAATTTAAAAGCAGGGAAAGTTGTAAGTGGGGGAAGTACCATTAGTATGCAGTTGATTCGAATTTCCCAGAAAGGCAAATCGAGAACGGTGTTTCGTAAGATTCTGGAAATGATTTTGGCATTCCGATTGGAAATAGGATATTCCAAGGAAGAGATTTTGGCTTTGTATTCTTCTCATGCTCCTTTTGGAGGAAATGTAGTAGGATTGGAAGCTGCATCCTGGCGATTTTTTGGGCGTACTCCCGATGAATTATCCTGGGCAGAAGCTGCAACTTTAGCTGTTTTACCGAATGCGCCATCTTTGATTTATCCGGGAAAGAATAGTAAGATATTACAAAGGAAACGAAATGGATTATTGGATAAACTATACAGAATTGGTGAAATTGATTCAACCACTTGTGAGTTGGCTAAACTAGAAGATGTTCCGCGCCGAATTCACCATTTGCCAAGAGTTGCACCTCATTTATTGGATCAGGTGCATAAAAAGAATAAAGGGGAGAGAGTTGTTTCTACCATCAATTTTGGATTACAGAACAGGGTAAATGAAATTGTTAAAAGACACCAAAAAAATCTTGAGGCAAATCAAATTTACAATATGGCTGTTTTGGTAGTTGATACCAAAAGCAAATCGACTTTGGTTTATGTTGGAAATACTGAAAATACAGGAAAAAGAAAGCATGGTAATCAGGTTGATATTATTCGTTCGCTTAGAAGTACCGGTAGTCTTTTAAAGCCATTTTTATTTGCCAGCATGCTAAACGAAGGTGAAATTTTACCCAATACTTTGGTTGCAGATATTCCTACTCAAATTGCTGGTTATTCACCTAAGAATTTTGATCTAAGATACAATGGAGCAGTTCCTGCTCAAAAAGCATTGGCTCGATCATTAAACGTACCAGCGGTGAGAATGCTTAAAGATTATGGGGTTGAAAGATTTCATTTCTTTCTGAAAAAGATGGGAATGCTCAGTTTGAACAGACCAGCTGGTCATTATGGCTTATCACTAATATTAGGTGGTGCAGAGGGGAGTCTTTGGGACATGTGTGGCATGTATGCCAGCATGTCTGGAATTTTGAATCATTATAATGTAAATGATGGATTATATTACTCAAACGAATTCCAAGCTCTTCAATATGTTGAGGATTCAATTCAATGGAAAAATCCCGATTCGCAGGCATTTTTAAAAGCATCATCTGTTTATCAAACATTCGAAGCATTGTTGGAAGTAAATCGCCCTGATGGAGAAAGTGGTTGGAGGTCTTTTTCTTCATCGCAAAAAATAGCCTGGAAAACAGGGACTAGTTTTGGATTTAGAGATGCATGGGCAATTGGTGTAACCTCGGATTATGTAGTTGGAGTTTGGGCTGGAAATGCTGATGGAGAAGGAAGGCCAGGCTTAACAGGTGTTGGAGCTGCTGCACCCATAATGTTTGATGTGTTCGATTTATTACCGAAAAGTGAATGGTTTCAACAACCTGTTGATGAGATGGGATTGGTACCAATTTGTCGAAACAGTGGACACAGAGCCGGAAGATGGTGCGATCAGGTTGATACGGTTTGGATAGGAAGATCTGGCTTGGAAACAGATGTGTGTCCATATCACAAACAAGTTCATTTGGATGCTACAAAAAGATATCGTGTAAATTCGGATTGTGAAAATGTGGATAAGATGGTACACAGATCTTGGTTTGTTTTGCCACCTGCAATGGAATGGTATTATAAGAAAAGAAATCCATTGTACAGGCCCTTACCGCCATTTAGGGATGATTGTGTTGGAGTTGCTGAATCGCAAGCTATGGAATTGATTTATCCCAAATCGAATAACAGAATATTTGTACCAATTGGCTTGGATGGTAAACGAGAGAAAATTGTATTTGAAATTGCCCATCATGATCCTAATGCAAATGTTTACTGGCATTTGGATGGAGAATTTATTGGAACAACTTGTGGAAATCATCAGTTAGAAATTGCTCCGGGAGAAGGAAAGCATTTGATAACATTTGTTGACGAGGAAGGAAACTCTCTGTCGAAGCCATTTCAAATTGTTGGTAAACAAGAACATCAATTGAATTACTAAAATTCGGGATTATGCTGATTAAAAATCAGTAAAAAGAAGTATTTTGGGGCAAAATAACTCGTAACAAAAAAAATCAACATGCTTCTTCTGTTTTTTTACCTCTTTTTAGCACTGTTTGTATCCTTTCTGTGTTCAGTAATGGAATCGGTACTTCTTTCTACACCAGTTTCTTTTTTGAATGTGAAGAAGGAAAATGGAGTAAAGTCTGCCAATACTTTTATCAAACTAAAAGAGAATATTGAAAGACCTTTGTCTGCAATTCTTTCCCTAAATACAATAGCCCATACCATTGGAGCTGCTGGAGTTGGTGCCGAAGCTACAAAACTTTTCGGGGAGGTTTATTTTGGTATTATCTCTGCGGTATTAACTTTTCTAATTTTGATATTCTCCGAAATTATACCAAAAACCATAGGAGCATTGTATTGGAGAAACCTGGCTATAGTTTCAGGTTTGATTATTAATTCGATGGTTTTTCTAACTTATCCTTTGGTGGTTTTAACTGGCTATATCTCAAAAATATTTTCTCGTGGCGAAGATGAAGTTTCTGTGAGTCGTGAAGAAATATCAGCAATGGCAAAAATTGGAACTGAGGAAGGTGTGTTCGAAGAAAAGGAGAACAGAATCATACAAAATTTAATCAGGTTAAAAAGCTTGAATGTTACGGAAGTGATGACACCTCGTGTAGTTGTTGAAGTGGCTGATGAAAATATGTTATTGAAAGATTTTCTGGGGAAAAAGAAATATCTGTATTATTCTAGAATTCCTGTATATCAGGAAAATAAAGATAATATTACCGGCTATGTTTTTCGACAAACTGTATTTGAGAAGTTGGCAGAGGGGCAAAAGGATTTGAAGTTAAAAGATTTGATTCGTCCAATTGTTGTGGTGCCTGAATTTCAAACACTTCTGAATACTTGGGATAAACTGTTAAGTGAAAAAGAACATATTGCTTTGGTGGTTGACGAATATGGAGGAATGGATGGCATTGTCACCATGGAAGATATAATTGAAACACTACTTGGCTTGGAAATTATAGATGAGCGAGATAAAATTGTAGATATGCAACAATATGCCAAGGAAAGGTGGAAAGAAAGAAAAGCCAAATACAATATATTTGAAGATTAATACAGGTTTTGCATAATCGAATTTTAATAGATACGATTATTAAATTTAGTATGTTGGTTGATTAAATTGTTGAAATATGTATTTTTACGCTCTAAATAAGTATTGATAATAACGATTTTTTGTTAATATACAGGAGATTTTGAAGCGTGAAAAAAAAGATTCAATTTGAATATAAGTTTTTGATTGTTTATTTATTGATTGGAGGAATTTGGATACTTTTTTCTGACCGTATCGTTCAATCATTAATTTTAGATATCAATTTATTAACTGCAATTCAAACCTATAAAGGTTGGTTTTATGTTTTAATTACAGGACTACTTTTTTTTATATACCTGAAAAAAGACTTGATAAAAATTAGAAAAGCTGAGGGTAAAGCTAAGAAAAGTGAATCTCTAAAATCTGCATTTCTACAAAATATGTCACACGAAATCAGAACTCCAATGAATGGGATTATTGGTTTTGTAGAATTATTAAAGGACGAAAATTTATCGAAACAACAAAGAGAGCGATATATGGATATTGTTCTGAAATGTTCTGATCAATTGCTTGGGGTAGTTAATGATGTGCTTGATTTATCAATGATTGAAACTGGTAATATAAAGCTAGAGGAAGAGAGAGTTCATTTGAATGATTTAATGGATGAGCTTTATGTATCTTATTCGGAGACTATAAGTAAAAACATCAGTTTGTCGTTGCTTAAAGAAGAGTTGGATAAAAAAGAAATACTTACGGATTCAGTGAAGTTGAAGCAGGTATTAGATAACCTTTTGAGTAACGCAAAGAAATTCACATCTGATGGGAAGATAGAATTTGGCTTTGAAATGCAAAATCACGATTTGCTATTTTTCGTGAAAGATACAGGGGCAGGAATTCATGCAAACCTATTAAAATCTATTTTTAATCGTTTCGAAAGAGCTGATGTAGAGACTACAAAGTTAATTGGTGGAGCAGGCTTGGGATTGGCTATTTGTAAAGGAATAATATCTGAAATGGGAGGAAAAATTTGGGTGGAATCGGAATATGGAACTGGTTCTGATTTTTATTTTAAAATTCCTTACAAACCAGCGCAAAATAATGGTGTAACCATTGAAAAAGAGTGTGAAATTGCAATTCAGAAGGATTGTTTGTTGATTGTTGAAGATGAGGATAGTAATTTCTTATACTTAACTGAAGTATTAGAAGATCTTGGATTTGAAATTTCGCGTGCAAAAAATGGAAAAGAGGCTGTAAGCATGTATCAGGATCATTCTAATATAAATATGATCTTGATGGACATTAAAATGCCAATTTTAGATGGATTCGAAGCAACTCGACGGATAAGACAATTTGATTCGAAGGTGCCAATCATTGCTCAAACAGCTTTTGTACTTGGCAATGAAAAAAAACAAGCATTAGAAGCAGGTTGTACAGATTATATTTCAAAGCCATTTAAAAAAGAGGAAATCTATTCTATTATTAAAAAACACCAGCTAAAAGTGTAATTTGAATTATTGCAATTTTTACATTTGCAAAAAAAATAGAAATTCTTTCCGATGGATTACAGTAAGGTTTTTTATGAAATAAATAAAAGTCTGGTTTCCTATGTAGATCATGGCGCCGTGGCTTCTTATATTCCAGAACTACAAAAAATATCTCCCGATAAGTTTGGAGTGTACTTATGTACTGTAGATGGTAAAAACTTTGGGTTTGGTGATTCAAATGAAAAATTTTCGATTCAAAGTATTTCTAAGGTTTTATCCCTAACTATGGCATTCGAAATTGAGCAAGATACCCTATGGAAAAGAGTTGGGGTTGAGCCTTCTGGTAATCCATTTAACTCCTTGGTGCAGTTAGAGTACGATGCCGGTATTCCTCGAAATCCATTTATAAATGCTGGAGCTATAGTAATTGCTGATGTGTTAGTGAGTAAATTGGAAAATCCTAGGGAAGATTTTATTGAATTTGTTCGACAACTGTCTGGCAACAATCAAATAGATTATTGTGATCGTATTGCACAATCGGAGAAATCGAAAGGGCATAGAAATGCTGCATTGTGTAACCTGATGAAGTCATTTGGGAATATCGATAATAACATTCATGAAGTAATTGATTTTTACTTTGATTTGTGTTCTATTGAAATGACTTGTAGTGAATTGGCTCGAACATTTTTGTTCTTGGCCAATTATGGTAAAGATCCAATTAATGGCAATCAAATAATTAGTTCTAGCAAGTCGAAACGAATTAACGCAGTAATGCAACTTTGTGGTTTGTACGATGAGGCTGGTGAATTTTCATTTAAGGTAGGATTGCCTGGGAAAAGTGGAGTAGGTGGTGGAATTGTCGTTGTGCACCCTGGAAAATACAGCATGGTAGTTTGGAGTCCACGATTAAATAAAAAAGGCAATTCAAATAAAGGCATGAGATTTTTAGAAGAGTTTACTAGTTATACTGAATCATCTATATTTTAATATTTGGTATTTGCAAAAGAGATTCAATTGGTTATCTTTAGAACCATTCTAAACATTAACTATTGTCAAAATTACCATGAATCAACTTATTGAAATTAACTCTTCGGAAGATATTCTTTCGAAATATCAAAACAGCCCCATTGCACTTCTGCTAGAATATCATAACCTTAAAAGACCTTTTACCGATTATACCAAAGCAGAGTTGTTGGTAGGAATGTGTATGGATCATAGAAAGCATCTTCATATTCCCGAGAATTTTTCCTATATCATTCGTACGGGAGGAGCTAATCTAAGATATAGTGAATTTAAAGTATCATACGCCATTTCTGTTGGTGGAATTCAGCATATTGCATTGATTGGACACAATAATTGTGGAATGGTTAACTTGGTTTCGAAGAAAGGGCAATTTATAGATGGATTGGTGAATAATGGTGGCTGGAGCAAAGAGAGAGCGGAAGAACATTTTAACAATTTTGCCCCAATGTTCGAAATTGGAAATGCTGCTGAATTTGTTGCCTTGGAAGCAAAAAGACTGCGCAAGAAGTATCCAAATATTATTGTTGCACCACTGTTTTATAATGTTGATAACAACAAAATGTACATGATTGAGGAGTGATGGTAAAAAATATTCCATTACTTTTGTCAACCTTTTAATATTAATAACAGGCGATTTAAGGAATGGAATATACCCGATTAAATAAGGCAATTGCAGAAACAGGATATTGTTCACGTCGAGAAGCGGATAAGCTGATTGAAACGGGCAAGGTGATAGTGAATGGCAAGGTTGCTGAAATGGGGTTAAAGGTTACCAATTCAGATGAAATATCTGTCAAAGGTCAGGTTGTAACAAAAACTGTTCGGAATATTTACCTTGTATTTCACAAACCTGTTGGAATTACATGTACAACTGACCTCCGAGTTAAGGGAAATATTGTCTCATATATCAATTATCCGGAAAGAATATTTCCAATTGGTAGATTGGATAAGCCGAGTGAAGGATTAATATTTATGACTAACGATGGTGATATTGTGAATAAAATTCTTCGCTCAAGAAATAATCACGAAAAGGAATATATTGTTCGTGTAAATAAAAAAATTACCAACGACTTTATTCGAAGAATGAGTAATGGAATTCCAATTTTGGATACAGTTACCAAAAAGTGTAAAGTTTGGAAGGTAAACAATCATACATTCAAAATTATACTTACCCAAGGTTTGAATCGCCAGATTCGTAGAATGTGTGAATATTTAGGTTATGAAGTTACCATGCTAAAACGTCTTAGAATCATGAATATTGATTTGGGAACTTTAAAGCCAGGAAAATATCGCTCTTTTACTAAAAAAGAGCTTAAAGATTTGTTGATTTTGTGTGAAGATTCACAAAAAACACATGATGGATTTTAATTTAAAAATTCTCGTTTAGAACCCTTATTCCTGTTACATTCTTCAATTTATTTCGGCTAAAAACAGATCTTTTTATTAGCTGTAATCCTATTATTTAATCTCAATTTGAATAAAATAATCTTACCGCACAAAACTTCTCATTATCAGTGAGATGAGTTTTTGTTTAAGAAAACTTAGCTTTAATTTGAAGTTTTTACGAACTTTAATCATTAAATTTACGTAGTTAAAGAAATAAAAGTAATCATTCGTCAAAAATGGATTGTTGTGAGAGACTTGTGAGCCTAAGTAAAAAGAGGAGGAGAAATGAATAAACTTTTACGACTGCTTTGTTCTACGTGCGTTTTTATATTTGGTTATCATTTTGGGACTGCGCAAATTGTAAGTCCAAAAAGTGATACCACTATTTGTGTCGGAGAATCTGTTATACTTCAGGCGGCTCCAGGCTCTTATATGTACAATTGGAATACTGGTGATTTGTCAGAAAATATTACTGTATCACCTCTTACAACTACCTCTTATTCTCTTAGAGTTTTTATTCCTGATAGGGGAACAGAATTAATTGCAAATGGTGATTTCGATTCTGGAAACCTAGGTTTCTTTAGTGAGTATGTTTATTGTCCAGATCCTGTTTTATCTTCAACAAACCATTCTCATTGGCAATCCTTATGGGAGGAAGGGAGATATACTGTTGATGATAATCCTAGCGAGTACCATTCACATTTTGCAAATTGTACGGGCCATACAGGTAACTCCCCTGATAATTATTTAATTGTGAATGGAGCACCTGATGAAAATGTTGTAATTTGGAGTCAGACCATTACAGTAAATCCAAATCAATATTATGCATTTTCTACATGGGCTTGTAATGTTCATCCTACAAATCCTGCTCGTCTTGAGTTTATGATTGATGGAGTGCTCATGGGCGATTACATCGAACCAAGTTCAGGGTCAACATGTAATTGGGAAGAGTTTTATTCATTATGGTATTCTGGTTCGAAAACATCTATTGAAATTTCAATTGTAAATAAGAATTTAATTCGAAGTGGTAATGATTATGCCTTGGATGGTATTTCATTTAATCCATTGGTAGAAGTTCCTGATTCAAGAACTGTAAATGTAGTGGATCCTGCAACGGTTAATGCTGGTTCTGATCAAACGATATGTGCCAATACTCGTGCATCACTTTCTGCATTGGCTACCAATTATACTGGATTTTCTTGGGCAAGTTCAGGTGATGGAACATTTACAAAACCTAATAGTTTTAATTCAAAATATATACCTGGTGATAACGATATTGCTACAGGAACGGTAGTTTTAACAGCACTAGCAAATGCTAACTCACCTTGTGGTGTGGTAACCGATAATTTGATTCTAACTATAAATCCTGCTCCTAATCCTAATTTGGGTGATCTTCAGGTTTCTTGTAATGGAAATCCTGTAACGCTTGATGCTGGTGGAGGTGGTATCTTTTACCAGTGGAGTACAGGAGAAAGATCTTCAACAATTGACATTACTAGATCTGGAAATTACTCTGTTATTGTTGCTAATAGTTATGGTTGTATTGAAACAGATGATGTTTATGTCGATTTTGTGCCAAATTTAAATATTGATTTGGGACCTGATGTTACTGTTTGTGAAGGGGAAGCGGTGGTATTGGATGCAGGTATTTCTAATGCTAATTATTTATGGAGTACTGGAGAGACAACGCAGCAAATTGTTGTGTATTCGGCAGGGAACTATTCGGTAACAGTTTCCAATAGTTACGGCTGTAACGATTCGGATGATGTAAATGTTAATCTTACTCCACTTCCTGTGGTTGATTTAGGTCCCGATCAAGAATTGATAGAAGGTGATGTGATTCGCTTGGATGCCGGAGTACATGCACAGTATATCTGGGATAATGGCTATAGTGGACGATATTTAGATGTAGATAAACCTGGCCTTTATGCTGTTAGAGTTTATGATTCGAATGGATGTTCAGCTATGGACATGGTAAATATTTCAGGTGGAGCGGGTTCGGTACCTGAAATTAACTTAAATGATACCATTATCTGTAGGGGGGAATCAGTAGAGCTCTTTGCAGGTGAAGGATTTTTATTCAACTGGGATGTAGATGGTTTATCTAGTAGAGTTATGGTTAGTCCCGATTCTACCCAAACATATCATTTAAGAGCATTCTATATTGATGAGACCATTGAAATGGTACAAAACGGAAACTTTAATCTGGGAAATGTGGGTTTCACCAGTGATTATTATTTCTGTTCCGATCCTGCTGCTAAAGATTGTAAAGATCAAAAAAGTAAATATACCATCAATAGTAATACAACAATATTGGGTGGAGGCTTCCATGATTGTACAGGTGTGACAGGAAATAATCCTGATAATGTAATGGTAGTTAAGGGAGCTGAAGCAAATTACACCGTCTGGGAACAAACGATGAATGTTGATCCTGCTAGTTACTATGTATTCTCAGTGAATATCGCTAACCTACACTCGAATAGTTATGATGAATTTGAAGTGATGGTAAATGGGGTAAGAGTTGATCATTTTTATACTGATGAGCCTTGTGATTGGGATCTGTTTAAGAGTTTGATTTACACTGATGGATTAACACAATTGACAATTTCGATTGATAATGTGAGCACTTCTGGTGTTGGAAATGGTTATGCTCTCGATGAGATAAGTATGTTTAAATTGGCAGAATTGCCATTAGATGTTACCGTTACTGTGGTTCAGAATGTTGATGCAGATGCGGGCAATGATTTATCAATTTGTGAGTCAGAAACAGTTTCATTAAATGGTACAGTTCAAAATGAGTCTTCTTTTGTATGGAGAACTTTAGGAGATGGTACTTTTGATGACAACAAGAATTTAAATGCAAACTATACTCCAGGTTTAAGCGATATAGCCAACGGATATGTTAATCTTGAATTAGGAGCTCAACCCATTGCTCCATGTATTGTACCCGATTTGGATACACTTCGCGTGGATATTAATCCAAGTTTATCCATTGATTTAGGTTTGGATAGAGAATTATGTCAGGGAGATTCGGTAATATTAACGGCTAATTTTGCAGGAGGAACTTATTTATGGAATACTGGAGAAACAAGTCAGTTTATAGTTGTAAAAACTGCAGGGAATTATTCAGTTATAGTTACTGATATTAACGGTTGTAATGGTACAGATGATGTAGATGTTAAGGTAAATGTCAACCCTGTTGTTGATTTGGGACCTGATCAAGTAACTTGCGAAGGAGTTGCTGTCAACTTTGATGCAGGTCATCCTGGTTCATCATATGTATGGAGTAATGGAGAAACTCTTCAGGCAATATCGACTTCAATTGCTGGGAACTATTCTGTGGTTGTAACAGATGTTAATGGCTGTTCAGCAACGGATGATGTGAATGTAACCGTTCATCCAAATCCTACTGTAGACCTTGGTTTAGACCAGGAAACCTGTGCTGGTGGCACAATCACTTTGGATGCCGGCAATGCAGGAGCTACCTATTTGTGGTCAAATGGAGCGACAACTCAAACTATTACAGTATCAACTTCAGGAAACTATTCAGTAGTTGTTACAGACGGCAATGGCTGTTCAGCTACGGATGATGTGAATGTAAGCGTTCATCCAAATCCTACTTCAGACCTTGGTTTAGACCATGAAACCTGTGCTGGTGGCACAATCACTTTGGATGCTGGCAATGCAGGAGCTACCTATTTGTGGTCAAATGGTGCGACCACTCAGACCATCACAGTAAATACAAGCGGTAATTATTCAGTAGTTGTTACAGACGCCAATGGTTGTTCAGCAACGGATGATGTGAATGTAAGTGTTCATCCAAATCCGGTTGTGGCTCTTGGTTTAGACCAGGAAACCTGTGCTGGTGGAACAATCACTTTGGATGCCGGCAATGCAGGTTCAACATATTTGTGGTCAAATGGTGCGACCACCCAAACCATCACAGTAAACGCAAGCGGTAATTACTCAGTAGTTGTTACAGACGCCAATGGTTGTTCAGCAACGGATGATGTGAATGTAAGCGTTCATCCAAATCCTGTTGTGGATCTTGGAACAGACCAGGAAACCTGTGCTGGTGG